>JACXTT010000765.1_pt1 | contig 55171 bp, 41 predicted proteins | sample 9270951 | NCBI WGS metagenome assembly JACXTT01 (sample SAMN15532306, study PRJNA645909) | rock metagenome | isolation source: weathered quartz diorite | place: Puerto Rico | collected 2017-06-21
GGGGGGGCGGGGGAGGGGCGGGGAAAAACCAAGGGTTTATTTGCGGGTTTAAAAAGGCCGGAGGGAAGGGTGTGGCGGGGACTAATGGCCTGCGGTTCTTGGGGCCAGCGTTCCATCCAATCGGTTTTGAGCCGCTGTTTCGCCATAAGGAAATTCGGAGCGGTCGCAGTGCGATCGTGCGCGGGATCGCCGGTGGCGTGGCACTTGAGGCATGGAGCTGCGGTGCTGCTAAAGAGGCTGCGAGCCATTTCGGTTTCCTTGGCGGACAACGGCGGCGCAGCTTCCGGAATGTACGGCAGCGGCTGCCGAGAGAGCGCCTGGAAAAAGCGTACCAGTTTGCCCAGCTCATTGTCGGAAAAAGAAAATGTGGGCATGCGCACCTGGAGATAGGAACGAACGCCGTTCCGATTATTGTCTGTGTCGGTTAAAGAAGGATTGCGCAAGAAGCGCATGAGCCAATCTGGGTCAACGCGAGCGCCTTCCGTGAGAAGTTTGGGCGGAAGAAGTTCTTGCGCGTCCTGATAGCGTTTGACGGACATGAGGGCGGTTTTTTGGCCCGGTGTGAACTGGTGGCAGCCGACGCAATTATACTTTTGAACGATCCACCAGCCTTCCAGAATGTCGCGGCGATAGTCCAGCGGACGGTATTGATAAGAAAGAGGGAGACCACTCTCCTGGCTGCCCATGAGGAACGTCGTGAGCGCCCGCACCTGATCCTTTTCGAGGTGGAAATTAGGCATACGAAGCTTTTCTGTTTCGGGCTTGATCTTGCCCTTGTCCCAGATGTCGGGCTCAGCCAACTTGTGCTCGAAAAAACCTTTGTGGTCATACCATGGTTTCTTAGCAGGGCCTTCGGGCAAACGGGCGAGGTCATCCGCATTGCCGATGGGCTCCTTGCCCCCACGCTGGGCAACTTCCGTGAGCAAGGCGAAATCGAGGCGTTCGATTGGCTTGCTACCTTCGACGGTGAGCTCCGTGCCGATCCGCCCTTCGTCTTCGAATCCGGCGATTTCGTGGCAGCCGGCGCAGCCAAAGTGGCGAACCCACGTTTTACCTTCTTCCATCAGCTTAGGATCGTCCATGAATGAGGCGTCGGCGTATTCGGATGGCTGACGCTCTTTCAGGCTGATGAGATAGGTGGCGACGTCTTCCGCGTCCTGCACGGAAAGCCGGAGGCTGGGCATGACGGTCATGTTTTGAACCTGAAGCTCGTGACCGTCGTTGGGGCAGCGGCTGTGTTCCAAGTCGAAGACGAAAGGCAAACCTTTCCTCCTATAATCTTCGGGGCCGATATCCTTCTTCTCATACGGACAATAGGGACGAGTACGCTCGCGCGCGTTGTGGACCCAGCGCACGAGATAGTCAAAATTATCCTTTTCGCCGACACGCGTAAGATTCGCGGCAAAGCGAGCACCCTCCATTTGGTTGCCCTCGCCGATGGAATGGCAGCCGAGGCAGCCACGCGTTTCGACAAGTTCCTTGCCGCGAGATGCGTTGCCGAGTTTGTGTTTTGGCAGAGAATCTGTCAGCGCGGACTGCCAGAGGAATGCCGAGATAGATTTGATCTGCGCGTCATTCAAACGGAAGTCGGGCATTTTTGTGGTGGGACGGAAACCGCTGGGCTTCGTGAGCCAGACAGGAATCCAATTTCTGTTTAGCTTGAGGCGGATGTCTTTGAGATTCGGGCCAACCTTTTTCAAGTCTTGAAGCAGGCTCTTGCTTGTGCGATCCAGTTGAACAATTCGCAAATCGACTTTGCTGTTGGCGACCTTGAGCGCGACAGCATGATCGTTGAGGCGGTTGGCCTCCTCGTTGGTGGCCGCGGCGTCGGCTTGCTTCATCAGATAGGCTGACTGTTTCAGATTTTCTTTCTTTTCCTGTTCGAGCTGCTTGATTTGCTGAGCGATAGATAGAAGGTCTTCAGGTTCTTTGTCGTAGCCTTCGTAGCGATGGCATCCCGCGCAGCCCCGCTGGCGGAAGAGATCTTTGCCTTCGTTGATCACTTGCCATTCGACGTCTCCGCTGACGAGCTTCATATCGGCGGAATGGCAGGTTTGGCATCCGGCCTCGACATTATTTTTGGGCAATAGTGGCCAGAGCCAGTGTTCATAGGTGCCGTGTGCTTTTTCAATACTGGTGGTCGCGCGACCATTGCCCTGATGGCAGGGAGAGCAGCCGAATTTCTCCGGATCGTGCGTTTTCAAAAGTTCAGGTTCGGGATGGCTTGTGAAAGCGTTGGCATATTCGTCCGGCTTTTCTCCCTTTACTGACATCGAAGCTGCGGTCAGTTTGACCGGTTCGCGAATGCCCATGTGGCAAGATTCGCAGCGGTCGACAATGTTGGCTTCCGCGACGTTGATTTGCTGGATTTGCGGAGTCCATGCTTCCGTTTTGTTCTGCAAACCTCTGATTTGCGCGGGAGTGAGGTCAACCATGTGTTCGGAAACGTAGGCGTCAATCTTTTCCTTCTGTTCGTTGAGCGGCTTGATCACTTCGGCGAGTTCAACTCCGAGCCTGGTGCGCTCGTTCTTCAGATCGTTGTAGGCTTCTTCCAGCTCATCATACGTGTAGGTATGTGGGCTGCCGTCCGGGAATTCGACTATAGTTTTTTGTTGTTTGTAGCGACCGAGATCTTTTTCCTGACTTTGTTTGGAGGAGGGGCTCGTTTCGGTTTCGATACTGTAGGTGAGGGCGTTCACGTAAGCGCGTCGGTCGGTGAAGACATTCTGGACGGCGAGGATTTTTGCGCTCAGGTCGCGCAGCTTGTCGTTGATTTCTTTTGCGCGTGGAGCAGTTTCCTGATTGATTTTGTCGTAGGCGTTTTTCAGGGTCTGGTATTCGGAACTGCCCTCGACGTCCTTTTGCGAATCGCTCGAGCTTGATCGGGCGCTCCCCAGAAATGCGGAATATCTGGTTTTCCATTCTTTCTGGAAAGCCTTCCAGGGGCGTTGCCCGAAATTCTCGTCCCACAAAGCCCAGAACAGCGTGGCCATCAGCACGACCGTCGCGACGACATAGTGCGGCGCGAGGGATTTGCTGACCACCGGATCGTCTTGAGAAACGGGCCGTTCCGCCACTGAGTTTCTCCTAAATGTTAAACCACGGCGTAATCCACACGTACTTGATGTGGAAGAGAAGCCGAATCGCGATTTTGATTGGCAGCGCCAACATCGTAATAAAGAAAAACATTAAGAGGGAATACTGCAGCAGGCTCATGCGCTGATAATTTTTGGGGTTGTAGCGCCAGAATAGAGAATGGACGATGAGGCCGGCGACGGCGTAATAGCCGCCAACCACAATTGCGCCGAAGATACCTTTCGTCAAATTCGAAGTGATGCCGAAAATATCGGGCAAGTCGCGATTGACCTCATAGATGAGCCGGTTGTGATCCCAGGTTTGTCCCGGCCAGAACCATTGCCAACCAGGCCCGCGAATGAATGTCCCGATGATAATCATCGAGACCCACAAGATGATGAAACCGAAAAGGAATGTGCTGATGGCGAATTTGCGCTGCTTCCAAGTGTAATAGCCGCCGCCGAGCGGATTGGTATCAATGTAAGGAATAATCATGAGGCCGAAGATGATGAGTGTCGGCATGACAACGCCAGCGATCCAAGGGTCGAAGTAGACCAGCATTTCCTGTAAACCGAGGAAGTACCACGGCGCTTTCGCGGGATTCATGGTCAAGTTCGGATTGGCGGGTTCTTCGAGCGGCGCATTTAAAGTGATGGACCAAACCATAAGAATGATGGTGACGATGATGGCGGCGAGAAACTCCATGCGCAGGAGAAACGGCCAGACGTGGACTTCTTTTTGCCAGCCGGGCCGGAAAGGCCAAGCTTTGCGGTGATGCGTCTTCGCGAGCGCGGCATCGCCTTCGAGCTGGGCGATGAGATGATCGTTCGCACTGGCTTGACGCCATGCGAGATAGAGATAAAGAGCAAGAAGCGGGATGAGCGCGACGATCGGGACATTGTCCGGCGCAGAAATGATTTCCCACAATTGCTTCCAATCCATGGCTACCGCTGTGCCTCCTTGACTTCGGATTCAAGCACAACAGGCGCCGGGCCGGAAATTCCACCGTCTTTTCGCACGCGCCAAAAGTGAACAATCATAAAAATGGCGGCGATGATGGGAATTCCGATGCAGTGCCAGATATAGGAACGCAGCAAGGCGTTTGCGTCGACGATCGAGCCGCCGAGGAGACCGAAGCGCACGTCATTGTAAGGAGTCATGCCCAGCTGCGCGCCGAACGGTCCCTCGTGCCCGAGCAACGGAGTGGCTCGCGCCATGTTGGTTCCGACGGTGACGGCCCAGAACCCGAGTTGATCGTCCGGCAGCAAATAACCGGTGAAGGAAAGAAGCAACGTGAGCACGAGGAGGATCACGCCGACGTTCCAGTTAAATTCACGCGGCTTCTTATAGGAACCCGTGAGGAAGACACGGAACATGTGCAACTCGACCGCGATGACCATGAGGTGCGCTGCCCAGCGGTGCATGTTGCGGAGAAGTTTGCCGAAGGGAACGTCATGTTCCAGATAGAGTACGTCGCGGAAGGCCTGCACTTTGCTCGGGTGATAGTAAAACATCAGCAAGACACCAGTGAAAGTGAGCACGATAAAGAGATAGAAAGTGATGCCGCCCATACCCCAGGTGTAGCTGTAGCGAACGGCGTCACGATTTATTTTTGCGGGGTGGAGATGAAGGAAGACATTGGAAAGAACGCCGAGGGCACGATTGCGCGGCGTGTCATCGTGCTTATGGCGAAAGATTGAAGTGTAGACCTGCGTCTTTGTCGGCTTGCTGATGATGTCGACTTGCTCTTTGGCTTTGGAGGGCAAGTCTTTCTTCAAAGATGAACTGGCCGCTTTGATGGCCGACAGGAAACGAGTAAGGAGGCCAACAACCTTGCCATTTCCTCTGTTCGAATTTTTCTCCTCAGGCACGATGACTCCTCATCGCTAGACGGACAAAAACGATCCTGGATCGCCGAAGTGGCTTGTTTGTCCCTTCGGCCATTGATAGAGCCGCGAGGTATCTACGACAATCTGCCCGTCCGGGGCAAGTTCGACGTGCGCGCGATCCATAGGACGCGGCGCCGGCCCTTCGAAATTAACGCCCTCGTTGTCATAACCACTGCCGTGACAAGGGCACTTGAATTTGTTTTCGCTGGCTTTCCAGTCAGGCGTGCATCCGAGATGCGTGCAGCGCGCATAAATGACGAACAGACGGTCGGGGGTGCGATCGACCCAAATTCGATATTTCTGTTGCCACTTCGTATCAACTCCGAGGGCGTAGTCGGAGGGATAGCCGATTTTGAAAATCGTTGGAGGTTCGAACAGCGTGCGCGGGAGGAAAAAGCGTAGGAAGGCAATGAACCATGCTCCGAGAAAGGCGGTGACACCGCACCAAACCAGGCGACGGCGGCCCACGTTGGCTTCGCTAGCCTCCGGGCCGACAGAGGCGAGACCACCTGCAGCGGCGGCCTTCGAAGTCCCCACGGCAGGCGTTCCAACGTAACTCGTCGCGTCGCCCGGTCGGCTACCAACATCGCTAGCTGCCGAAGGATTTGCTTTGTCCGATGTTGAGCCGGGACCCGCCATGCAAGACCTCCCGCGAAAAATTATTGGAACCTATGCGGCAGTTGAACGCGCTGCCGCGAATTCCCTCCCGAGGAAGAACTCCATCCCAGATGGAAGAAGCGAAAAATTCAACACGACAGATGTGAAGTTCGCGGCAGAGTTGCAGAAGCGAGGCGCAGAACAAGCTAAGACAGGAGCGTGTAGCGGTTGCTGGCGCTGCGGGCCTGTCGAATTGAAAAAATATTGATGCGAAACATCGCGAGGTCCTTACCATTCCGCTGGACCCCCAGTAAACGCGACGGATGTTACTTAAAAGAGAAAAAGACGTCAATGCGTCTTTGCGGAGTTTTGGCAAGACGGTCTTTGCAAAAAAAAAGAGCGAGCCGACCGGGGCCCGCTCTTTTTTGAAGGGTGCAACGTCCTACCGCACAGCGGCACACGGATTGCAACTTATGAGGGGATATGCGGGCGCCCTACACAGTGTTCCCGGTGCTCGCGCGCTGGGCTAACTTCTGCCGCGTCTGCGGCGCTAGTTATGTTGCGATACTTACGGCACGCGGGACTAAGCGGCGGCCGCGCCAGCCTTGACGTGATGGACTGACGAATTTTCGACCGGGAGAGTTTGCACGACTGGATTCCCTTTCAGCAAGGGAATCAGGTTTGACGCCACTTCCCGAAAAAGTCCTCTTTCATAATTCTCCACGTCCGATGCACTCTTCCATAGCGTCACGCAGGAGAACTCTCCGGTGGCGGGGTCCAGCGATTCGATATTTTCAAGGAATCCTGGCTGCGCTTGGATGCGGGGAAGAAATTGGTTGTTCAGCGTATTCCGAAACTCATTCACTTTGGCCGGGTCAACGGTGCAACTGATGATGCGAGAGAACATGGTTTACCTCCTTGCGGAAATTCTCTTCGAGGGGCTTGCGAGATGGATTGAGGACGGAGCACCTCGTGGGGAATGAAAGGAACACTAGCGCTGTTCCGACTGCCGGGTCAAGGCCGCGTGCCCGGCGAGGTGCGTGCCAACATTGCGGGTTTGATTGGGCAAATCCTGACAAGAGAATCGAGAAGATGTGAAGAACTCGCCCCGCAAAATCCTCCGGGGCACAAACAACGTGCTTGCGCCCGCAAAGAGGTATGATAGACTCCCGGCGGTTTGGACCTTGTTACGGCTGAGTTTCGCTCGGGGAAAGCAGCCGGCATTCCGGTTAGACGTAGCTAGCGGAAAGGTTCAGAGTCGGGAGGTCTCGGTCCATGGGCCTCGTTCTTCTCGTCATCATCTGGCTGATCACGTTCGCCAGCGTGTTCTTGTTCTTTGCCAAAGATAATTGGTGGCTGCCTACCGGCGCGTCAGCTGCGGCCGCGGGAATCGATCATCATTTCACCGTGACATTTATTTTGATGGGAGCGGTGTTTGTGGCCGCGCAGCTGATCCTGGGATTTTTTGCGTGGAAGTACCGGGAACGAAACGCAAACGCAAAAGCGCATTATACGCACGGCAACAACGGACTGGAAATTGCCTGGACCATCCTTACAGCGGTTTTGTTTATTGGTTTGAACTGGGCAAGCAGGCCCCTGTGGGCGTCCGAGCGTTTCGACTCAGCGAAAACTGGAGCTGTTCAGGTGGAAGTTACAGGTATGCAGTTTCAGTGGTACTTCCGCTATCCCGGTCCGGACGGCAAGTTCGGTGCGACCAAACCAGAGTTGATTGATCCGTCGGCCGGCGGAGAGAGCGCCGTAGGACTCGATCCGTCCGATCCCGCTTCCAAAGACGACCTCGTAACTGGAACAATGTACGTCCCGGTGAATCGCGAAGTGGAAGTAATCCTGCGCGCGCACGACGTGATTCACAGTTTCTTTGTTCCTTCCATGCGCTTCAAACAAGACGCCGTTCCGGGCCTAGCGATTCACATGCACTTCACACCAATCGCGACTGGAGATTACGAAATCGCCTGCGCAGAGCTTTGCGGCCTGGGCCATTACAAAATGCATGGAATGTTAAAGGTCGTCAGCGAGGAGGAGTACAACAAGTGGCTCGCGGCGCGGGAGGCGGAGAAACAATAATATGGCTACAGGGGAATTCGCGGGCCACGTACCTCACGCACACGCAGCACCACAAAGTTTCATTCGAAAGTGGGTTTTCAGCCTCGATCACAAAGTCATTGGCCTCCAATACTACTTTCTCGCACTCACGGCCGTGTTCGTCGGCATGTTCCTCTCCCTTTTGATGCGCATTCACTTGGTCTGGCCCGGCCTATCGTTGCCGTTGATAGGAGAAATCAAACCCGAAACATACCTCAGCCTCCTGACCATGCACGGCACGATTATGGTTTTTTTTGTACTAACCACCGCGCCACAAGGCGGCTTTGGCAATTATTTCTTGCCGATTCAAATCGGTGCGGCGGATATGGCGTTCCCAGTGTTGAACATGTTGTCCTTCTGGGTGACGTTCGTCGCGTTTGTGGTTTTGCTTGCGGCTTTTTTTGTTACGGGAGGCGCCCCGTTACATGGCTGGACAGGCTATCCACCGCTGAGCGCGCTGCAGTCCGCCGGGCCCGGTGAGGCACTTGGAGCTGATTTGTGGGTGATCAGCATAGCGCTGTTCTGCATCGGCGCATTGATGAGCGCGCTGAACTTTATTACTACGACGCTGGACATGCGCGCGAAAGGCATGTCCATGATGCGCATGCCGCTGACCTGTTGGGCATGGTTCATCACTGCGATCCTGGGTTTGCTTGCTTTCGGCGTGCTGTTCTCAGCGGGAATTCTTTTGTTGCTCGATCGCAATGCGGGCACCAGCTTTTTTGTTCCGCTGGTCACGGTCAACGGCCAGCTTGCCGCTCATAAGGGCGGTTCACCGTTGCTGTGGCAACACCTCTTCTGGTTCTTTGGCCATCCCGAAGTTTACATCGCGATTCTGCCCGCGATGGGCTTGTGCTCACAGCTGGTGTCGGTGTTTTCGCGCAAACCGATCTTTGGCTACAAAGCGATGGTTTACGCCATGCTGTCCATCGGGATCTTAGGGTTCATGGTGTGGGGCCACCACATGTTCATGAGTGGGATGAGCCCGTACACTGCATTTGCCATGTCGGTGATGACCATGGCGATCGGAGTGCCGTCCGCGATCAAGACATTCAACTGGCTCGGGACGTTGTGGGGCGGAAGAATCCGATTCACTCCGCCGATGCTGTTTGCGATTGGATTTGTGTCGTTGTTTGTTTCGGGAGGAATCAGCGGTCCGTTTCTGGCGCAGCCCGTGTTGGATATTCCGCTTCACGAAACGTATTTCGTGATCGCTCATTTCCACCTGATCATGGGCGTGGCATCCATATTCGGCATTTTTGCTGCGACGTATTACTGGTTCCCAAAAATGTTCGGAAGAATGATGAACGAACGAATGGCCAGATGGCACTTCTGGTTCAGCTTTGTCGGTACCTACCTCGTCTTCATGCCCATGCATTATTACGGAATGGCCATGGCTCTGCGGAGGTATTCGCAGTCCACAGAAGTTGCTTATATGCGCGACCTGCTACCCCTGCAACACTTCATTACGGGGGCTGCGATCGTGACCATTGCCGGGCAATTTATTTTCCTGTTCAACCTTTTCTGGAGTATGAAGCGCGGAGAGAAGGCAAGCGATAATCCATGGGAAGCAACGACACTGGAGTGGACTACAGCAACGCCGCCGCCGCACGATAATTTCGGCGGAATTACGCCTGTCGTTTACAACGGTCCTTATGAGTACAGCGTGCCGGGCGCTCCGCAAGATTTTGTGATGCAAACTGATCCCGCGAAAGTGACCGCAGGACACTAGGTGCCACGTGAGGAGTTTTTTTTCAAATTCTCCAGAAGGCCGCACGGGAATAACTCCAAGCAGTGATGTTCCGCAAGTTGGCGTGTTCTACGGCACCAGTGGCTCAAGCAATGAGCTCGATTTCGAGTCGCGCCTGCGACGCGCCCGCCTCGGGCTATTCGTCGGTTCAACTGGAATTTTGATGATTTTCATGTCGCTGACGAGCGCCTACGTCGTGCGCCAGGGTTTGCCAACGTTTGATCCGCAGACAAATACACTGGTGCGCGATTGGTTCCCTTTGAAGCTGCCCGGACTGCTCTTCATCAACACTCTCGTCCTGATTCTCAGCAGTGGCACGATGGAGCTTGCGCGTCGCCAGTTCAGCCGACAGGCCGCGCTAGAGCCACCTGGGACTGGTCTCCATGAAACGATTGGCCGCGAGGGCAGACTACCCTGGCTGGGGTTAACGGTTTTGCTTGGATTGAGCTTTCTGATCGGGCAGTGGACGGTTTGGGGCGAATTGGCGACGAGAGGCTTTTATATCTCGACAAATCCGAGCAGCTCATTCTTCTATCTGCTCACTGGAATTCATGGTGTTCATTTGCTCGGCGGGATTTTGGCGCTACTCGTTGCAAGCGCTGCCACATTGTTGAGAGGTTCGGGCGGATCACGAGCGATCGTGGTGGACGTTGCGGGTTGGTACTGGCATTTCATGGCCGTTTTGTGGGTGTACATTTTGCTTTTGTTGGAATTCGCGCGTTGATTGCGTGAACAGCGGACAAGGAGAGCAAACGCATGGCTGAAGCGACTCTGCCGCACGGCATACCAGCCGAATACGAGCCATCGCTATTCGGGACGTATTCCAAGAAAATCGGGATGTGGTTGTTCCTGCTCTCGGATTCGCTGACGTTTGGCGCGCTGCTTTACGCCTACAGCTACGGTCGCATTTCCACACCTCATTGGCCGACGCCGTTTCATTCCGAAAGCATCGTGAACGCGACCATCATGACGGCGTTCCTGCTAACAAGTTCATTGACGATGGTGCTTGCGGTCCGAGCGTCGGTTAACAAGGACGCGAAGGCGCAGCGGCTGTGGCTGTTTGCAACGATGGCCTGCGGCATGGGGTTCGTCGTTCTGCACGGTAGGGAATGGACCAAACTGATTGCGGAAGGATTGACCCTGCCTGTTTTCCCCAAGCTGGCTGGCAGCGCGGCCGCAGGGGAGTTTGCAACAGTGGCGCAGACAGTGCCGCAATTCCCCGCAACTTTTTTTGGCTTGACTGGCATGCACATGCTGCACGTCACGCTGGGCGTCGTGTATCTGGGTGTGGTCGCGCTGCGGCGTAATTTTATTCCCGTGCTGCTGGTGTTCTGGCTCGCAGCGTGGCTGGGCACGCCGGCGACGAGTCCCTTTCACTATGGAGCGCATGTGCTATTGCTGGCGGCCATTGTGTGCTCCATTGTCCTGTGGCTAAAGCCGAAGATTTATGACTCATCGGACGTCGAAGTGGCGGGGCTGTATTGGCACTTCGTAGATTTGGTGTGGATGTTTATCTTCCCCTTGGTGTATCTGATGTCAGCCAGAATTTAGGAGCCGCGCCGACATGGAAGCTTTTCAACAAGCAATTGCGGACCAGGTTGCCGAACAACAGCGCCATCATAGGAAAGCACAGTTTTTCTGGGTTTGGGGAGCGCTGCTGGTGATGACAGCGATCGAAGTCTATCTAACGTATCAAAACCTGCAGCCCGTTCGCATGCTTACAATTTTGATGGGCTTGTCGCTTATCAAAGCGGCGCTGATCATCGGTTTTTTCATGCACATGAAGTATGAAATTTCTAGAATGAAATGGCTCACGATGTGTGCACTGATCGCATGCCTTTCGCTGATGCTATTCTTTTTCCCAGATGCCATGCGCATACTTTCCTTAGGAGTGAAATGAGGTTGCGCGCTGCCATTCTCGCCGCGGTTATTCTGCTGTGCTCCGCGCCGGCATTTAGCCAGTCATGCGCCATGTGCTATGGCAGCGCAAAATCTACGAACAAAGAGGGGCAGAGGGCGATCAACAAAGGAGTGCTTATACTTTTGGTCCCGCCGTTCGGATTCATGACGCTCGGTATCTGGATGGCGGTTCGGTATGGGAACAGACGGGATCTAGAGCAAAACCAAGACCTTGAATTTCTGCCGGAGAACAGACGTCAAGAATTCTCCCCATTGGGAGGATTTCGTTTCAAGAATTGACGACCTTGTAGCAAAAAACAAAATGGTCCCTAATTTTCACGGATGCGGACGCGGCGGATTCCAAATGCGATGAGCCGCGAAGGTAGATTTCTGAGAATCGGAATGCGCGTAAACAAGCGAAGCTGCCAAGGGACGCGGGCTTGACTCAGCCCGCAACTCAGAACATTGGCAATGAGCCTCGATTGCATGAACGATTGCATCGCCTGGATTGCTTTGGTCGGCAATTCACGTTGACGCTGGACCTTGACCAGGTCAGCCTCAGAAACATTGCCGGACTTCAAAGGCGCTGCCAAGAGATTGCTAGCTACGACAGCGTCCTGGATCGCGTAATTTATTCCCACGCCTCCAATTGGCGACATCACATGCGCGGCATCACCAATCAGAAGAAGGCCGGGCTTGTGCCAAACGGGACAGCGACTCGATTCGACTGAAAGCAGTGTAAATTGATGCCAGTCGGTGAGAGATTCCGCGTGTTTTGCGAATCGTGGTTCGATCTCGGCAAGACTCTTCCGAACGGCCTCAACGCCTTGTGTTCGGAGTTGCTGATACTGCCCCTTGGGGAATACAAGTCCTGCCTGCCAGTAGTCGCTGCGCTCGAGCAAAATGAAAATTCGCCCATGGCCAATGCCGCCAAAAGCACCGCCTGTAATTTCTGGTTCATCCTTTAGTTTTGGTAGTTTGAACCAGAGCACGTCCATCGGGGGAGCGGTCTTAACGGGTTCGATGGCGGCAAGGTGACGAACTTGGGAGAAACGGCCGTCCGCGCCGACGGTTAGTTGTGCGCGAAGCTCATGCAGACCATCCGACGCCCGGTATCGCACTCCGCTGACTACTCCATTTTCGACCACCAGTTGTTGCACCTGAGCACGCATCACGAGCCGGAAGCGCGGATACTTGGCCGCCTCCGCCGTGATGAATTCGAGAAAGCGCACCTGTGGAATCATCAGGATGTATGGATAGCGAGTTTTCAAGCGGCCTAGATCAAATGGGCGAAAAGGGCCGTCGGCGAATTGGAGGGTGGGGCCAGAGATTTTCGAATGAGGAATTTCATGGATAGGGTCAGCGAGACCGAGCTGGTCGAGAATTTCCAGTGTCGAAGGATGAATCGTATCTCCGCGAAATTCGCGATCAAAATCCTGATGCATTTCGAGAAGTGTGACGTCGACGCCGCGGCGTGCCAGCAAAAGCGCAAGCATCGCTCCTGCGGGGCCGCCGCCGACGATGCAACAGGAGGTTTTCTGCACATCAAGAATTTCGCTTTCCTGGGCTTGTGTGCTGGCGACGATAGACGGCGTAGTCATAGTGCATCTCCCGGCAGAATGCTCGCCTTCCGTATTTCGAACACTCCGAAGACGGATCAACCGGAACCGGCCGGATAAACGTATGCACGCGGGAATGCAGTGATCCTTACAGGCAGCGGGAAGAAAGTCAATTGTTGTATGCGTCCGTGCGAGGTGTGATTCCCGACGGTGCCGTGTCACGTCGGCCATCAAGGACTGCAGAAACGACAATTTGCCGCAGCAGTCAGTCAGCTGCACCTGTCGTCGTGCTGCTCGTCCAATTAAGGGCGGCTTCCTGGAACTGCAGGCCGACACCGAAACGGCCGTCCGCTAGTCGCTGACAATAAACAACTCGAGCCAGCGTTCTCAAATTCCCCACTTGGGATCTGACCATGAACCGGTCGTTCCGTTCTTTAGCTCTTCGGGTCAAAATGCGAATTCCAGAGGAGCAAACATTCTCTGTGATGGTTCGTTCTATTACCGACGGATCCAGCAGACTGAAAATCTGAACCGGAACCTCCAGCTGAATGCGTTTCTCAAATCTTCCTATCCGTCCAGTCATGGGATGAAGGACCTTCCAAATAAGCTTCGGCGCTATTTCTCTGGACTGGGCAAAGCAACTTACTCTCCGGCCGGTTGAACTCCTTTCCGGCAGTGCGAAACGCTGTTCTCCATGGTTTGGAACTATTCCATGCGTGACAAGTTCGGCTCACAACGGCTCGCATTTCTCAAACGGCCCTTACAGTCATTTCCGAGCGCTTTTCCTTCTGTTCGTACATGACCCGATCCGCTTGTGCCATCAGATCTCTGATTGAGGCGCTGCCCCCGCGATCAAGACGCGCAACTCCCATGGTCAGCGAAATTGCGTAACGCGATTCCTTGGCGTTGATGATTTTCAGGTATTTTTCTAGGCGCTCACGAATTTTCGTCTCGCTGCGTCCGGAAGCCTCAATCGCAAGGACTACAAATTCGTCGCCGCCCATTCGGGCAATCACGTCCGAGTCGCGGAATGTCCTCTCCAGTGCTTCGACCGTTTGCACTAGAGCCGCGTCGCCCTCCAGGTGGCCAAAGGAGTCGTTGATCTGTTTCAAGCCGTCCACGTCAACGAAGAAAAGCAGAGCGCCCCAATGGTTGCGGCGCGCTAGTCTGAGTTGGCGATCCGCAACGACCTGAAATCCACGCCGATTGTAGACGCCCGTCAGTTCGTCCGTCAGCGCGAGGTTCCCAAGCTCTGCTTGGAGCATGTGCTGCTTCATGGCGCAACGAACCGCCCTCATGAGCAACGAATGGAGGAGCTGATTCGCTGACGCATCGGAAATTGTTCCTTCAGCCCTCGAGCGCACATCCTTGAGCAAGCCGGCAAGTTCCCGGTTGGCTTCTTTGAGCAACGCTTGGAAGACGTCACCAATGGTCTCTCTTTCTCTGCCCGTGTCCAAGCCCGGGGCGCCACGCTGAAACAACGATCCGACATCATCTGCCACATCCCGTGCTCCGACCTCAGTACGCTCTGTTGTCATGGATTGGCACCCTTGGATCGCCCGCCGTCTCCTCAACCCAAAAGAGAAACTTCTGTGTCCGCGACGCGACTGGGCTGGCGCGGACGCCACTATGACCTCCTGCTCGAGAATGAATATCCTATTGGCAGCGAATTACAATCAGGTGAATCACCCACCTACGCTTGGGGTGAATGATGGAATTTCTTGCTACAAACGGATGCCTGCCTAGGCCAGTACAGGCCGCCAGCTAGGCGTAAACCTCTTCATTGCAAAGGCCTTAGCTGCTTCTGCCTGGCATCAATATCAGGGCTGAACCAGCCCTCGCCGTACTGCGTATCGTACTAGGCTGGCAGTTTCGTGAATATCCAGTTTTTGCATCAGTCTCGAGCGATGCGACTCTGCCGTCTTTACGCCAATGCCCAAAATTGTGGCAACGTCCTTCGTTGATTTTCCCTCGGCGATTAGTTGCAGAACCTGACGTTCGCGAACGCTGAGAGGGTCCGAAGCCCGATCCATTCGGCCCCGGTACGCCTCGACCACTACTTGAGACACGCCAGGACTCAAATAGAAACCTCCTTGATGGACCTGCTCAATGGCGTGAACCAAATCACTGGCCGCTTGGCTTTTTAAGACATATCCCCGCACGCCAGCCTCAAGGGCTTCGTGGATGTACAGCTCTTCGTCATGTTGAGTCAGAAGGATTGTCTTCGTTTTGTTGCTGATTTTCGCCAACTGACGAGCCGCGTCAATTCCGTTTAGAGTTGGCATGCTGATGTCCATCAAGGCGACGTCTGGGCAATGTTTTTCCGCCAGTTGGACTGCCTCTTGGCCGTCAGACGCTTCGGCAACAACTTGAAATTTTTCGTGCTCCAGCAGCGATTTGAGTCCTTGACGTACAAGGACGTGATCATCTGCGAGCACGACGCGAATCGGCATTGCGAGCCTCCAAAGGTTACTTAGGGAGGAGCCATTCTGCAGCTGCGGCGGACTTGGTTCGCGCCATTCCCCTATTCGATCTGGCTCCTCTACTCCCAAGGGGGATAACACCTGCTAGCTTGATACCTCAAGAAGTCAAATTCCCTGAACAGATATCAGGTAATGACCTTAGTCGCAAAGGCGCGGAGTTCTGGTCTCACGGTAGTTAGCGCTATCTTCAAAATGTCTGGCTGGCTTCCGGGAAAAGGGAAGGGCGCTGGACAGTCCCCCGAACACTCACTATTTTCGAGCCGACAGACAGGGAAGCACCTGCAAAGAAATGGGATGCAAGGAAAAAATGGTTGACATGCAAAAATTTCATTCATATACTCCCCGGCAATCAGCAGTTAACCGATTTAGTAAAGGGTGCAAAGGCTCTTTCGGGGAATTCTTATAGGGGTGAAGGAGTTAAGCATGAACCTACCGAAGTTGTTTTCCAGGACCATTGTGTTTGTTTTCGGGTTGCTTTTGTTGGCCACCGCTGCTCGGGCGCAGTATCGCGCCTCCATTCAAGGAGTCGTGACTGACCCGCAGGGAGAAGCAGTCGTCGGAGCAACGGTAACGCTAACGAACGAAGAGACCGGGCAGAAATATACGACCTCCAGCGGTGAGGGTGGCGTCTACAATTTCAACGGACTGCCACCGAGCAAGTTCACCATCACTGTCGAAAAGCAAGGGTTCAAGTCAAAGTCGGTCAAGAGCTTTGGCGTAATCGCTGAGCAAGCTAACTCTGTGAACGTGCAGCTGGAAGTCGGTCAGGTGTCAGAATCGGTGACCGTGAACGGAGATGCGGTTCCACTGATTGACACTGAAACCGCGAACCTGCAGGGCACGGTAAAAGCGGAACAGTTCCAGAAACTCCCTTCCATCGGACGCGATCCTTTCCAGCTCTTGCAGCTTGCTCCTGGTGCCTTCGGCGATGGGGCGCGTAGCAGCGGGGTCAACGGTGGGAATAACCTGCCCGGGACAACCGTGGGCGGAACCAGCGGCACGGACGGAGTCTTCAAGATTGAAAACGGCGGCCAAATTACTGCGAATGGCGCGCGGACCGGCGAAAACAACTACCAGATTGACGGCGTGAGTACGACGAGCGTCACCTGGGGCGGTACCTCGGTCATCACTCCGAACGAAGATTCCATCAAAGAAGTAAAGGTTGTCACTGACAATTACGATGCAGAAAACGGCCGCTACCGCGGCGCGCAAGTCCAAATCATTTCGCAAAACGGAACGAACCAATACCACGGCAGCTTCTTCTTTAAGATTCATCGGCCTGGCCTGGACGCTTTTACAAAGTACAACGGCTATGCCAATGGTCCCGTGCGTGATGAAAACCGATTTAACGATTGGGGCGGGACCGCTGGCGGCCCGATCTTGAAGAATCGTCTATTTGCGTTCTTCTCCTACGAAACGATCGACAACAATGCAAGGCAGGGTAGTGGTGGTGGCTGGTATGAGACGCCGCAGTTTCGAGCCTTAGCTGCTTCCGGCACAAATGCAGCCGCATTTTACAATTTTCCCGGAATCGGCCCCAACGGTGGAACACAGGTGGATCATGATTGCGCTTCCGTTGGTCTGGTCGAGGGTCAGAATTGCCGTTTCATAGCTGGACAAGGCTTAAACCTCGGTAGGCCGTTGACCGCACCACTCGGTACACCGGATGCCGGCTTCCAGAACAACAACAACCCCGGCACAGGCGGTGACGGCTCTGGAGGTCCTGGTAACCTTACCAACGTCCCCACCATAGCGTTTTACCAGGGCACGATCCAGCCGACCAACAGCAGCCACAAGCAATACAACGGACGTTTGGATTTTCAGGCAACGAAGAACGATCTGGTTGCCTTCAGCATGTACTACGTGCCGAATTCCAGCACAGGACTAAATGGCGCAGGCGACCGTTTGATGAACTTGTTTAACTCGACCTACACCAATCGCGCGGCGACGGTTCTCTGGGATCACACGTTCAGCTCAACGCTGGTCAATGAGGCCCGCATCAATGCCGCCGGGTGGCTTAATAAGGATCTTTCCAGCAATCCCAACGCTCCCTTTGGGCTGCCCCAGGTCAGCTTCAACGGCACAGGCAGCATCGGAATCCAAGGGTACGGCATCGGTGCATTCAATGGATTCGATCAATGGACCTACGGTTTCAAGGACGTGCTGACTAAAGTACGCGGCGCGCACACCATGAAGATGGGCGGTGAATTTACCCGTTTGCTTTCGGTTGACGCCCCATTCTGGGCGGATCGTCCATCTTTTACGTTCAACAATATCTGGGACTTTCTGAATGACGCGCCGATCCATGAGAGCGCGCAATCGGATCCTGTGACGGGCGTGCCTTCCGCGCTCCGCAAGGACCTACGCGACAACATCGTCGGACTATTCTTCCAGGACAACTACAAGGTAAGACCCAACCTGACAGTTACGATGGGCCTACGCTGGGAATACTTTGGCCCCATTTCCGAAAAGAACGATCTCTTGGCCACCGTCGATTTCGGTAAGGGCGCCAACAAGTTCACCGATATCCGCCTCCGCACGGGTGGCAGCCAATACAACGCCCAGAAGGGCAATTTTGGTCCGCAGCTTGGATTCGCTTGGAGCCCCAGAGAATTTATGAGCCGCGAATTTAACAATCGGCTCGTGATTCGCGGCGGATTCGGTATGGCCTATAACGGCATCGCCCAATCGAACACGCTGGATACGCGGTTCAATCCGCCTTTTGTGTCCAACAACGCAAGCTTTAACTGTTCCAAGGGCGCCAATGATCCGTCCTGCGAACTGGTTTACATCAACGGTTTCCCATCCGACGTGCATTCGCCGAATGGATATGCGGCCAATCCGAGAGCAATCCTCACATTTAATTCAAACAATCTGCCGACAACATGCTGCATTGACCTGACAGCGCTGCCGGCCACATGGCCGACCACGTACACATATCACTACACGCTGGGTGGCGAATACGATCTCGGCCACCAGTGGGTGATGTCCATCGGATATCAAGGAAGCAGCACGCGACACCTGACCCAGCACTACAACCTCTACAACGTTGCGGCCGCTCAGAATTATGTGCTGAACCCGGTTGTGCAAGGCATCGTATACTACGCCGATGACGGCTCAGCCCGGTTCAACGCACTTCTGCTGGAACTTAAGCACAACTTCAGGAACTCCTTCCAGCTCGATGCGCAATACCGGTTGGCCCACGGCTTGGACTCGGGTTCGAATGCATACGCTGGAAGCTTCTACCAGTGGAATATCGCGACGGGATTCGCCACCTCTGACTACGACGTCCGTCACGCCTTCAAAGTGTTCGGCGTTTACTCTCCTACCCTCTTCAAGGGCAGCCATGACTGGAGAGAAAAAATCATTGGTGGTTGGAGTATTTCCGGCATCCTCAATGCGCACACCGGCTTCCCGTGGACGCCACAATACGGCTTGGGTGAACTCGACAACGGATTTGAGCCCGTGTTTAATTTCGGTAAATTCAGTTGCGGCCCGTCGTGCGACGCGGGTTCGGGGGCAATTCTTCCCGCTGCGTATCTCGGCGGCTTCCACGCGGATTATCACGGCAATTCCAATGCGACCGGGGACGCCTTTTTCACGCCTCCTAACATGCAGCCGGGAACGCTGTTTGAATGTCTCTTTGTGACGGCGCCGACGGCAAATTGCCCTGCCACTCCTGCTTCCCCGACTGGGAGACAGGGCTTTGGCGGTCTGCCGTCCGTTCCCGGAATTGCCCGCAATTCCTTCCGAGGACCGGGGTACTTCAACATTGACGCGCAACTCAGCAAATCCTTTGGGCTTCCAAACATGAAGCTCATCGGCGAGAACGGCAAGATCGAACTGCGCGCCAACTTCTACAACCTCTTTAACAAGGTCAACATGAACGGCACCTGCGGCTGGAACGGCATCCAGTGCGACATCAAGCAGGCTCATTTTGGCGAGTCGGGAAGTGCTCTCGGCGCTCGCGTGATCGAACTGCAGGCACGGTTCAGTTTCTAGCCCCCTGCCACCCCAAAATGAAAAGGAGGCGGGAAACCGCCTCCTTTTTTGTTGTAGTCATTTGTTGGAAAGCTTGCTACTGGTTCGTAACCAGAGCGCGATCCCTCTGAAGTTTGCTGAGCGATTGACTTATACTGGCCTTAACTATGCGATGTAATAAAAGTGTTTTTCTGCTGATCGGCCGCGCGCGAGCCTGCATGCTGTACTGCGCGCTTCTATCGGCCGTTCCCACAATTGCGCAGAAGCCCCAAGCTCCTTCGCCCGAAGCAGCCTCAAGCGCTGTCGAACGGAACATTGATCTGGCTTCCAAGGGTCGCTGTGAGGAGGCACTGCCTCTTTTGAAAAAATCCATGGCGCGCATTACCGAGAAACAAGTGAAGTACAAAGCGCTGATGGCCACCGTGCGTTGCGGCATGAGCCAAAAGGAAGACCGGACTACCGTGAACGCGCTTCTCGATCTGAAAAGGGATTTTCCCGAGGATCCTCAAGTCTTGTACATGACGTCGCAAGTCTTCTTGGAAATCGCCGAACGCGCTTCCCAGGAGCTGACCTCGGTTGCGCCCAACTCCTATCAGACCAAGGAACTTCAGGCCGAAACGCTGGAATCGCAGGAAAAATGGGCGGACGCTGCGGCCATCTACCGAAAAATCCTTGAGGAGAATCCGAGCCTCCGCGGCATTCACTATCGGCTTGGTCGTGCTGCGCTTTCCCAACCGGATTCGCCCACAAGCGCCGAAGATGCCAAAAAAGAATTCGCGGCAGAACTCGCCATAGACCCGGTGAACGCCGCGGCGGAATTCTGGCTGGGCGAGCTTGCGCGCCGCGACGGCCAATGGGACGAGGCCATATCGCATTTCGCTTCCGCCGCGAAGATCAATCCAAAATTCGCAGATGCAGTTCTGTCTCTCGGCACCGCCTTGAATTCCGCCGGCAAATTTTCCGAGGCAATACCTCAGCTCGAAAAATATATAAAAATGGCGCCGGACGATCCCGCCGGGCACTATCAGCTCGGAATCGCCTTCGCGCGCACCAACCGCAAAGAAGATTCAATTCGTGAAATGACGATACAGCGGGATCTCGCTGAGAAAAGACAAGCCGCCAATGACGCGCGAGCCAATCCTGTGCCGCACTAAGGCAATCCTTCCCGATTTATCCATGAGGCCAGATGGTTGAGCGACGCGATTTGTTGAAGGCAATAGGCCTCGGCGGCCTCGGCCTTCTCTTTGGACGAGCTGGCTCCCTCCACGGAATGATCTCTAGAGCGGAAGCGCCTCCGGTATTTGAAGAAGTGCCGGCGAGCTCAAGCGGAATTTCCTGGATTCACACCAGCGGCCACTCGCCGGAAATGTATCTTCCGGAAACCGTTGGATCGGGCTGTGCATTTCTAGACTACGACAACGATGGCTGGATGGACATTTACTTGGTGAATAGCGGGCCTTGCGATTTTTATGCACCACAAAAGCCTCTGCGCAACGCGCTCTACCGCAACAATCGTAACGGCACATTCACTGACGTTACCGAAAAAGCCGGTGTCCCAGGCAACAGCTACGGAATGGGCGTCGCCGTCGGCGACTATGACCGCGATGGGTTTCCCGATCTTTTCGTCTCGCAATACGCAAAAAGCATTCTCTACCACAATAACGGCGACGGAACATTTACCGACGTAACTGCAAAAGCGGGCCTCGCTTGTCTAGGCTGGGCGTCCAGCGCCGTCTGGTTTGATTACGACAATGACGGCAGGCTCGATCTTTTTGTTTGTCAGTTTGCTGAATTCTCAAAAGCGAAAAATCGCTATTGCGGCTTCGGTCAGGAAAACCGCCGCGCCTATTGCCGCCCTTCCTATTTCACTCCCATGCCGTGCTTGCTATTTCACAACAACGGCGACGGCACATTCACCGATGTCAGCAAAGAATCCGGAGTCGCAAAAGTCCTCGGCAAGGCTTGGGGCGTGGTCGCTGCGGACATTAATAATGACGGGTGGATGGATCTCTTCGTCGCGAACGACATGATGCCGAATTTCCTTTTCGTTAATCGAGGGAAGGGCCGCTTCGAAGAAATGGCGGCACTTGCGGGCGTCGGCTATGGGGGATTCGGTACGCCGCGCTCCGGAATGGGAGTGGACGCCGCCGATTTCGATCAAGATGGTTTGATTGATCTTTTCGTTTCAAATATCGACCATGAATCCTTTTCACTCTATCGCAACCGCGGAGATGAATCGTTCCTAGACGCAGCAAATCGAACAGGCATCGCTTCTGCATCATTTCTCCTGAGCGGCTGGGGCTTGAAGTTTTTCGATTACGACAATGACGGAAATCTGGACCTTATTTTGGCGAACGGTCATCCGGACACGATGGTTGACCAGTACGTACCAAACGTGAATTACTCTGAACAAATGCTGCTGTTCCACAATGTGGGCGAAACCTTCAAAAACGTAAGTGCGGAAAGCGGGCCCATTTTTTCTCGGAAACTTACGGCCCGTGGTCTCGCGCTCGGCGATTTTGACAATGACGGAAGCGTGGACGTTCTCGTCACCCAGAACGATGGGGCGCCCATCTTGTTGCAAAACAAAGTCGGGCACGCCAACCATTGGCTCGGAGTCCGGCTCACGGGCACGACGGCGAATCCCGATGCCATCGGAGCAAAACTGACCTACAAAGCAGGCAATTTGCAGCGCCACGTTTTCAAAGTCGGCGGCGGCAGCTATTTGTCCGCTCATGACCCGCGCGTAGTGCTCGGTCTCGGTTCGAACAGTAAAATAGACTGGCTGGAAATCAAATGGCCGAAGCCCAGCGACCGCGTCGAACGGTTCACGGATTTGCCGCTCGATTGTTACGTCACAATTGTCGAAGGCACCAGTAAATGGAAAAAGGCGTCCAACTGATCTCGGTCACCACGCGATGCCTTCGTGATGCTGCGTGCCTCGCCTTTGCGATTTGTGCATTGTTAGCGTCGGCAGCTTCGGCCGCGCAGAACCGACAAGTTCCTTCTTTTATCCAGCTCACAGAGAGCGCCAAAAAGGCCAGCGACGAAAACCGTCTCGATGATGCAGCACGGCTTTACACGAAAGCGCTTGCTTTGCGCCCCCGCTGGACCGAGGGCTGGTGGTCGCTAGGAACAATTCAATACGACCAGGACAAGTACGCCCTAGCCGCAGGCTCTTTTCAAAAATTGCTCGCCCTCGATCCCAAAAACGGCACCGCCCATGCAATGCTCGGTTTGTGCCAATTCGAACTGGGCAAAGACGATTCCGCTCTAAAGAACCTGCTCGCCGCGGAACAATTTGGCATTTTGAAAGATGTCCAACTCCGCAAAGTGGCGCTCTATCACTTGGGCGTGCTGCAATTGCGCGCCGGAAGATATGGGGCTGCCAAGGAGTCATTCGGGCAATTGGTCAAGGATCGCATTCGCACAAAGGAGCTGATCACGGGTCTCGGTCTTGCAGCTCTTCTGATCAAATCCCAGCAAGCGCCGGCGGAAGGCACTCCAGGCTCCAATGTCGTTGAACGAGCGGGAGAGGCAGAAGCGCTGCTCATCGCCAACGAATTCGATCGCGCAAAGGAAGCGTATTCTCGGCTTACCGGCGAATTTCCAGACTACTCGAATTTGCATTTTGCATTTGGCAGGCTGCTTCTGGGGACTCATGACAACGACCTTGCAGTTCAGCAATTCGAACTTGAATTGAAGCGTGATCCAAAACACGTCAATTCCATGCTTGAAATTGCCTTTGCCCGTGAACAGCTGGATCCTCACGAGGGCTTGAAGTACGCCGAAGAGGCTGCCCGTCTGATGCCGAGCTTGCCGTTTGCCCACTACATGCTCGGCAAACTTCGCCTGGATACCGGCAATGCAGCTGCGGCAATTCCGGAGCTCGAAATCGCACAAAAGTCTTTCCCCCATGAAGCCGGAATTTATTTCGCTCTCGGTAAAGCCTATTCGAGTGTCGGCCGCAAAGAAGACGCGTCCAAAGCTCGGGCAGAATTTGCGCGATTGAACGCCTTGGCCGCAAAACAACAAGGTCCAACCATCTACGGCGAACAACCCAAACCTCTGGACAGGGAGAAGCCGCTCGAGTGACTCCCCCAAATCATTTGCCTCCTTTTCACTGTTCGTCTGCAAGCAAACTCGGCTTCACTCGACGGGATTTCTTGCGTGCCTTGGGTGCTCAATTCGGTATGTCCGGCGGACTAGCGTTCGCCAGCTCGATGCCTTTTCTGCGCAACATCGCAGCCGCGCTTTCCCAATCAGAGCAAGTCACCAGCCCTCTGTTCGAAGAGATTCCTTCCGCAAAAAGTGGAATTACTTGGCAGCATGTGAACGGACGCTCGGCCGAATATTACATCCCCGAAACTACAGGTGCAGGCTGCGCCTTCTTGGATTTCGACAACGACGGTTGGATGGACATCTATCTCGTCAACAGCGGTAAATGCGATTTCTACAACCCCGATCCGCCGTTGCGCAACGCTCTGTACAAAAATAATCGGGATGGAACCTTCACCGATGTTACAGAAAAAGCCGGGGTCGCGGCTGGCGGCTATGGAATGGGCGTTGCCGTTGGCGACTACAATGCCGACGGCTTCCCGGATCTGTACGTGACCCAATACGGGCGCAGCATTCTTTATCGCAACAACGGCGACGGGACATTCACCAATGTTACAGAAAAGGCCGGGGTCGCCGCTCCCGGCTGGGCCTCCAGTGCCGTTTGGTTTGACTACGACAACGACGGCCAGCTTGATCTATTCGTCTGCCGCTTCGCCGATTTTGACAAATCGAAGCACGTCTTTTGCGGCAACGAACAGACGGGAAAACGCTACAATTGCAGCCCCCGCAGTTATCCTCCCGCACGCAGTTGGCTCTTTCACAACAATGGCGATGGCACGTTTACCGACGTCAGCATGGAATCCGGCATCGCCAAAGTTCTAGGCAAAGCCTGGGGCGTTGTTGCCACCGACATCAATAACGATGGCTGGATGGATCTCTTCGTTGCAAACGATACCGTGCAGAATTTTCTTTTTCTGAATCAGAAGCGCGGAAAATTCTCGGAAATCGGCTTGGATGCAAATGTCGCATTTAGCCAGGACGGCCGCGAGCGAGGCGGCATGGGCGTTGACTCCGCCGATTTCGATCAGGACGGCTGGCAAGACCTGTTCGTGGCCAACGTCGATCAAGAAATGTATTCGATCTATCGCAACAATGGTGATCTGACGTTTGAAGATCTCGCCGGCCCAACAGGCCTCGGCCGTACGACGCTCCTTATGAGCGGTTGGGGGCTAAAGTTTTTTGATTTCGACAACGACGGCAATCTCGATCTCTTTATCGCCAATGGACATCCTGACGACAAAATTGAAGAGCACTCCAGTCACGTCAATTACCTCGAACCACTCCTTCTTTACCGCAACAACGGCCGCGCCTTGGAAAACATGAGTGCAACGGCCGGTCCTGTGTTTCAGCGCAATCTCGCCGCGCGCGGCATGGCCATCGGCGATTTTGATAACGATGGCGCCGTAGATGTTATGGTCGCGGTCAACGGCGGCGCGCCTCTTCTCTTGAAAAACAACGCAGCAAAGGGGAATCACTGGCTGGGCATCAAACTCGTCGGCAAGAAATGCAACATTGATGCCGTCGGCGCAAAGTTATCCTGGACTTCGGGCGTCATGAAACGCAGTCGTCTCAAGGTCGGTGGCGGCAGCTACTTGTCGGCGCATGACCCGCGCATCGTATTGGGTCTCGGCCCTAATCCCAAAATCGATCAGCTGCAAATTCAATGGCCGCTTCCCGGCGGCAAGGTGGAAACATTCACGAATTTGCCCGTGGATCGCTACATCACGATCGTCGAAGGCGAGGGCATGAAAAACGCGTGAGCTATTCGGCTTTGCGGAGAAGTGCATGAGAGGATTCACACGGAGAGATTTCCTGCGCGCCATTACCGCCGCCTTGGGCGGGGCGAGCGCGAAGTCCCTTGCCCTGCCGTGGACGCAAGCTCCTCTCGTCCCCGGGGCGGCCACTGCACTCTTTGAAGAGATTCCAGCAACAAAAAGCGGAATTTCCTGGCGCCATGTAAACGGCCGCTCGCCGGAATACTATTTGCCGGAAACCACCGGCGCGGGCTGCGCCTTTCTCGATTACGACAACGACGGCTGGATGGACATTTATCTGGTCAACAGTGGTAAATGCGATTTCTACAATCCCGATCCACCCCTGCGTAACGCCCTCTACAAGAACAATCGTGATGGCACCTTTACCGATGTCGCCGAGAAAGCGGGCGTCTCGGGAGGCGGTTACGGAATGGGCGTCGCTGTCGGCGACTACGATGGCGATGGCTTCCCCGATTTGTACGTCACGCAATACGGCCGCAGCATTCTGTATCGCAATAATGGTGATGGAACTTTCACCGACGTAACCGAAAAGGCGGGAATCGCCGCGCCTGGTTGGACTTCCAGCGCCGTCTGGTTCGACTACGATAACGACGGAAAGCTTGACTTATTTGTCTGCCGGTTTGTCGATTTCGACAAATCCAAAAACAAATTCTGCGGCAACGAGAGAATCGGCGAGCGCTATTATTGCATCCCCAGCGTCTATTCTCCCGCGCGAAGCTGGCTCTTTCACAACAATGGCGATGGCACGTTTACCGACGTCAGCGTGGAGTCCGGCATTGGAAAAGTTCTTGGCAAGGCTTGGGGCGTAGTCGCGACGGACATCAACAATGACGGCTTGATGGATCTCTTCGTCGCAAACGACACGGTTGAGAATTTTCTTTTCGTGAACCGGGGCCGCGGGAAGTTCGAAGAAATCGGATTGGCTTCCGGAGTCGCCTTCAGCCAGGAAGGTCGCGCGCGCTCCGGCATGGGCGTGGACTCTGCCGATTTCGACCAGGATGGTTGGCAAGACTTATTTGTGACGAACGTCGATCAAGAAATGTACTCCATCTATCGCAATCGGAAAGATGAAACGTTTGATGACATGGCCGGTTCCACGGGAATTGGCCGCACGACGCGACTGATGAGCGGTTGGGGCTTGAAGTTCTTCGACTATGACAACGATGGCAATCAGGATCTCTTTATCGCAAACGGCCATCCCGACGACAAAATCGAAATCCATTCCAGCCGCGTCAACTACAAAGAGCCGCTGCTGCTTTTTCACAACAACGGTCGCACCTTCGAAAACATGAGCGCTTCCGCCGGTCCGGTGTTCACAAAAAGTTTTGCGGCGCGCGGTATGGCAGTGGGCGATTTCGACAACGACGGGGCCGTCGATGTGCTCGTAGCTGTGAACAACGACGCTCCCGTTCTGCTTAAGAACAACGCAGCCCGGGGAAATCACTGGCTCGGAGTAAAGCTCATCGGAAAGAAAGCAAATCCGGATGGAATCGGCGCAAGAATCATTTGGCAGGCGGGAGACTTGAAGCGCAGCCGCCTAAGAACCGGCGGCGGCAGCTATCTGGCCTCGCATGATCCGCGCGAAGTTCTGGGAATCGGCCCTCGAACGAAAATAGAGCGGCTCGAAATTCGCTGGCCGCAGCCCAGTGGTCGTGCGGACGTATTCACAGATCTGCCGCTCGATCGCTACATCACCATTGCGGAAGGTTCAGCGATCTCAAAGTAATCTCTCCCGCGCAGACGAAGAATTCTAGCCGTTCTATCCGGGCTGAAATCCCGCAAGTTGCATCGCCGTCTGCACCTCGGCGTTCTTCATGAACGTATTCCATACAAGCTGCGTCCGCTCGTTTTCCGCCATCAACATGGAAATTCCAACATCAATCCCGATCACATCTGTGTCGTACCATCCCGCCAGCGGATTGAACGCGTCCACGTATCCATACCGCTGCCACGTCTGTGCGTAGTGGCCGCGAATCCACCGCAATACGTGAATCGCATCGGGGAAATCAAAAGCCAGCGAACCCGCGGTCGCGCACGGCACAACACTGCCATCCACAGGCCCAATCGTTCCCCCTTGCGCCGACGGCCCTCCCCACGCTACATACCCATTCCTCGAATCGGACGAAGTGATTCCCCAAAGGTCTGCACTGTAATCCGAAAATTGCGACGCAAGTGATATGCAGAAGAGACGATGCGCTTGCGTGGCCGTTATCGAATTCTGAAAATAGCTGGCGAACGCATCTTTCTTGTTTCGAAAATCAAACCACGCATGTGAATACTGGTGTACGAACAATGGATCAGAGCCGGAAATGTACGATAGGCCCTGGTATTGAATCGTGGGCCGCGTCCAAGCGCTCCAACTCGCCGCAGGGATCGCGAACGCAGGATTGGGAGCGCCTATCGCCAGCAGGTACAGCATCATCAGTTCACTATAGTGATCCCATCTTCCCGCCAGAAATCCATTCTCCGGAGTCCAGCCCATCGAAAGAGTCTGCCCTCCGTTTAACATCCAGCTGAAGTTCACATTCTCATAAACCCGCGTGGCTAGGTCTTGAATCGCTGTATCTGCAAAATACGCGCGGGATGTCAGCACGCCGCACAGCAAAATTGCCGAGTCGATTGAGGAAACCTCCGAGGCAAACGCCCGCGCTCCCGTCGTCATATCTACGAAGTGATAGAAGAACCCGTTGTTGCCAAGCGGCTGTAGCGTGTTTGCAAGAAAATCAAGCGTAGTTTGCACGCGGCTGACGATCGCCGCATGTGGTTGGTAGCCTCGCTGGTCCCCAATACAAAGCGCAGTGAGTCCAAATCCCGTCGCTGCAATACTCGAAACGGTTCGCGTATCGTTTCCCACGGCGAGCGCGCGGTCTTTTACCTGCCCAGTATTTACATCCGCTTGCTCCCAGAAAAACAAGAATCCCGCCCTTTCGATCTCCTCCATCAGCTGATTGTCCGTGCCGGGATATCCATCGCCAATGGGAGGCGGCGGAGGTGGTGTAGACGAAGTTTCGCCTCCGCACCCTTGGCTCGCAAGGGAGAGCCCGCCGAGAAAACCCAGCGCTGCGGTTCCCGAAGCGCCTGCAAGGAACGCGCGTCTGGCCCGGTTGTATTCATTTCGATTGCGAATAGTTTTGTTAGGGAACATTGAGAAAGAGCCGGTCGCTAAGAAGTTCAAGAAGCCTGAGTGTGAAATCCTGCGCGCTCCATCCCGCGCTTCACCTCTTCGTTCTTCATGAACTGTTCCCAGATGAACCCTGTGCGGTGGTTCTCCGCCATCAGCATCGTGATGCCGAGGTCTATGCCCAGCACGTCAGTGTCGTACCATCCGGTCAGCGGGTTGAAAGCGTCAAGAAAGCCGTACTTCGTCCAAACTCGCTCTCTATACGCCCCGCGCAGATTCCGCAAAACCTTGATGCAGTCATCAAACAAGAACGGCAGAGATCCCCCTGTCGCGCATGGCACGATGCTTCCGTCAATCGGTCCTTGCGGCGGTGGCCCACCCCACGCCGTATATCCCTTCGCATAATCGGAAGCACTGATGCCCCAAAGGTTCTGGCCGTAGTCCGGAAAACGATCGCGCAGCGACAAGCAAAACAGTTTGTGGGCTTTCGTCGCTTTCACCGAATTCTCAAAATAGTCGGCATACGCATCGCGCTTTTTCCGGAAATCAAACCACGCGTGCGAATACTGGTGCGTAAAAATCGGATCGTTCCCGGAAATAAATTCCAGCCCTTGATACTTGACTGTCGGCCTCTTCCACGCATCCCAAGAATTCGCCGGCAGCGGATGAGTCGGCGAACCAATCCCCAGCAAATAAATCATCATCAATTCGCAATAGTGTTCCCAGCGCGCATCGAGAAAACCTTTTTCCGGATGCCATCCCATCGAAACTGTCGCCCCGCCGTTCAGCATCCATTGCCAATCCACTCGTTCGTAGATCTTAGTCGCAAGGTCTTTCACTTCCTGGTCGGCAAAGTACTGCCGCGCCGTAAGCACTCCACACAAGAGAAGGGAAGTATCAATGGAAGAAAGCTCGACGTTCTCCCAACGCTGTCCCGACTCTATGTGAAGGAAGTGATAGAAAAATCCGTGCACATTCGGCGTTCCATCAATCAGGAAACGCAAAGTGCGTCTTGTCCGCTCCAGAATCTCCGAGGATTTGCGATACCCGCGCCGGTCCCCGATACACAAACTCGTCAGCCCAAAACCGGTTGCCGCGATGCTGGACATGGTATGCGTGTCGTTGCCTTGCACTACGGCGCGGTCCTTTACCTGCCCCGTTGTCGAGCTCGCCTCATTCCAAAAAAATTCAAAACTCGCGCGTTGAATCTCATCGAGCAGCTGCTCGTCCGTTCCTTCGTATGGCGCGCCGTTCGGCGGAAAATAGGTTTGCGAACTTGGTTTACTGCATCCGGTGAGTGTCGTCAAAGGTGAAGCCAGCAAGCCTAGGCCGCATATCTTGACGACTTCTCTTCGGCTTCGAACGTTCCCTGTGGTCATTCCTCTCTCCGCAATGGCGCAATACTAAACCGATTTACTACAACTTACAATGAGGGCTCCGTCGCAAATTGTCCTTCGCCTTCCCTATCACTTGTTCCTCTCTTTCCGTTGTGCGAAACTACCGCTCGATAGCACTTTATGCCTCGCTCCAAGTCTAGCCAAGTTTCGTCCGGGCAAAGCCCATCCGGCCAAGGTGTGAGCCTAAAGTCTCTCGCGGCTCATCTCGGCCTCTCCCAAGCCGCCGTCTCCCTGGTCATCAATCGCGCTCCCGGCGCCAAATCAATCCCCCACCGCACCCAGGAACTTATTCGCAAGGCCGCCAGGGAACTGAATTATCGCCCCAATCACCTCGCGCGCTCTCTTCGCCAGCAGCGCAGCTACACCATCGGTGTCCTCGTCCCGGAAATCAGCGAAGGTTACGCCGCCCTCGTCATGTCCGGCATCGAGGATCATCTGCTTCAGGAAGATTATTTCTATTTTGTTGTGAGCCACCGCCATCGCGAAGAACTCATCGTGGAATACCCACTCCTCCTTCAGCAGCGTGCTGTCGAAGGCTTGATCGCCGTGGATACTGCCATCAGTGGAGCGGCGCAAGTCCCGCTCGTGGCCGTCTCCGGTCATCGCGAAGTGCCCGGCGTCACGAACATCGTCCTCGACCATGCCAAAGCCGCGACTCTTGCCATGGAGCATCTCACCAAACTCGGCCACACACACATTGCCTTTATCAAAGGGCAGGAATTCAGCTCGGACACCGCTGTCCGTTGGGAGGCCGTCAGCAATTCGGCGCACGAGCTTGCCATTTCGATCAAGAATAATCTCGTTGGCCAATTGGAAGGCGAATCTTCTTCGCCCGAACTCGGTTATCAGGTCACTCGCCAATTACTCGCTTCTGGGGAACACTTCACCGCGTTGTTTGCTTTCAACGATATTTCTGCCATTGGCGCAATCCAAGCGCTTCGCGAAGCAGGGAAGCGCGTTCCCGAAGACGTTTCCGTCGTCGGTTTTGACGATATTCAGAGCGCTGCCTTCCAGAATCCGGCGCTAACTACAGTGCGCCAGCCTTTACGCGAAATGGGCATGCTTGCTGCTGAAACCTTGCTTCAGCGGATTAATGCTCCGTCAAAAGCACCCTACCCCAGAGAGATCGTCGTCGAACCTAGCCTTATTGTCCGCGGAAGTACCTGCCAAACCCACGCCTGATTGGATCTGCTCTCTGTGTTCTATTTGCAGCGGTTCGCGTTATTCTGTGCCCTGTAATAAATCGGTTTACTTGACTTTCTCCTCGGCGTATATTTTTTCGCGCTCCCATGCTCACCAAAACAACTTGGCTTCATACGGCGCGCAGATTCTTTCTTGCTGCCGTGAGCTTCTCAGCCTGTTTTTGTTTTTTTCTATTTTCTGAAGCTCAGCAACACGTTCTCGCCGATTCGAACTATTACCGCCACTCTGTTTTCGACAACAGCCTGACCGCGGACTACTACTTCTACAGTCGCGGCCAGGTTTCCCCGCCAAGTCTTCTGCAACTCGACCACGGCAAGCTGCCCGTCGAATCCAAACTCGTTCTCTCCCCGCCCAACGCACTACGTCTTGCCTGGACATCTGCTCCAGGTGTCGGCTGGGACGCTGAAATTGACGTCGCCTCCTTGCGCGATCGTCAAACCAAGCTCGATGGTACGCATCTTTTTGTTTGGTGCTATTCGCCTGAACACATTCCCGCCGAAGCACTGCCCCTTGTCAGCATCATTGACACGGAGTTTCAGTTTTCTGCTCCGCTCAAACTCTCCTCAGTTTCCGGAGATATCCCCGCTGCCAAATGGGTACAACTGAAAATTCCTCTTGCTTCGTTTCGCACAGCTTCGCTATATCCGCTTGATCCGAGCCGCATCAAGACACTCGTCTTCTCGCAAGGTGAAGCCGACGCTTCTCCTCATGTCCTCATTCTCGACGAAATCAAAATTGACGGCGAGAATTCCACGAACGATGCCGCCACGCTTGCCGCCCCCAAGGATCCGCAAGCAAAGGGCTACGAACGTCACATTGACATAACTTGGCAATCCGATTCGAACGACAGTCTCCAATATTTCCGCATCGAACGTTCGCTGGACAACGGTCTCTTTGTGCCGCTCGGCATTCAAGTTCCCGGCATTCACCGCTACACAGACTTTCTCGGCCAAGTTGGCAAAAAAGCGGCTTACAGAATTGTCGCCGTCGATCGCAGCTATCGCGACTCTCCACCATCGGGAATGGTCAGCGCCTCCACGCGCACCATGTCCGACGACGAACTCCTCACCATGCTGCAGGAAGCCTGCTTCCGTTATTACTGGGAAGGCGCGCATCCCGATTCCGGCACAGCCCTCGAAAGCATTCCCGGCGATGATCGCATCGTCGCAACCGGAGCCAGCGGATTTGGCATCATGGCTCTGCTTGTCGGCGCCGAGCGCGGCTTCATCACGCGCGCTCAATCGATCGAACGCTTCCAGCAGATCGTCCGCTTCCTCGAGAAAGCTCCTCGCATTCACGGCGTTTGGTCGCATTTTATGGACGGTCACACCGGACAAAACCTCGGCGTCTTCGGAATGTTTGATGACGGCGGCGATTTGGTCGAGACCGCATTCCTAATGCAAGGTCTTCTCGCTGCACGCCAATACTTCAACGGCTCAACTCCGGCCGAACGCGATCTCTACTCTCGCATCACAAGATTGTGGGAAGGCATCGAGTGGGATTGGTATCGCCGCGGCCCCAATAGTGACGCTCTCTATTGGCATTGGTCTTCCAATTGGGCTGGTCACATCAAACATCGCCTCACCGGATTCAACGAGACAATGATCGTTTATCTTCTCGCCGTTGCTTCGCCTACGCACCATGTTCCGCCGGAACTCTACTACTCTGGCTGGGCGGGCCAGTCGCAAGTTGCCATCGAATATCGCCGCGGCTGGGGCGGTGTCACCGAAGGCGATCACTACACCAACAGCCACATCTATTACGGAATTAAGCTCGATGTCGGCGTCGGTAGCGGCGGCCCGCTCTTTTTTGCTCACTATTCCTACATGGGCTTCGATCCCCACGTCCGCGATAAATTCACCAACTACTTCGAGAACAGTCGCAATCTTGCGCGTATCAACCTTGAATATTGCATCCACAATCCACAGCATTTTCCGGGATACGGCCCTGACGCCTGGGGAATCACCGCGAGCGACGATCAGCTCGGCTACGGCGCGCACGCCCCGGACGTGCGAAACGACAACGGTACGCTCACACCGACGGGTGCGCTCGCTTCATTTCCCTATACCCCCGAAGCTTCCATGGCTGCGTTCAAGCATTTCTATCGAGATCTAGGCAATCGCATGTGGGATATCTACGGTCCGCGCGACGCGTACAATCCTGGCGCGAACTGGTATTCGCCGATTTACATGGGTCTCAATCAGGCCCCCATAACCGTAATGGTCGAGAATTACCGCACAGGACTTGTCTGGAAGTTATTTATGTCAAACCCCGAAATTCAAACCATGCTCAAAAAACTCGATTTTAAAGTGGAACCTGCAAAACCATAGCCGACTGCCAGAACGACGAGCAGTTTTCTACAGCTCCGCCTCCCGTTTCTTTTGCAGTCACATTGACGAAATGACGGGCCACAAAGCACGGCCCGACGCCATCGAAACTACTTTCAGCGCCGGACGTCTCGATCGGAAAAGCGCAAGTCGCTAATTCAGAATTCGAAGAAAACGGTTTCGTTTTCACCTTGCATGAAAACATTCCACTCGTATTGGTTCGCTGATTCTCTTGGTTTTGCGACTAGAGTTCCGATCCTCTCTGGTGGAATCGTTTTTAGGGCAGGATCATTTTTCAGCCCTTCTACAGTCGCGAAATACGCGCGCGTATAAACCGGCTTCAGCGAGCCGCGCATGAATATGAGCACATCATAATGGTTTGAGGACGTTTCCCCGCTTTGCCCGCGGCTTCCCGAAAACGGTTCTAAAATTAGAGAAAATGTTCCGTCTTCCGACGTTGGAACCCTCACGAAATGTCCAGCTCTCCAAAATTCCAACACCGCATCGGGAATAGGCGTCCCGTCTCCATCAAAGACCGCTCCATTTACCGCGATCGTGCCGGCCGAATTTGCAAGTGCAGCATTTTGATAGAGAGGAGCAAGTCCAATGGAGAAAAATGGCCCGACCGTTTGCGACGCTGTCGGAATCAATTTCATGGATGATTTGTCTCCATGGGTGTTGATTTTTCGCCGCGCAAAACAATATCGAAGCGATAGCCCAGGGCATGTTCCGGCTTTGTTGTTAGCCAATCAAAAGCCGATATCAATCGCTGCCTCGCGTTTTCATCAGGAATACTGTTGAAAATTGGATCAAACGCAAGAAGCGGGTCGCCTGGAAAATACATCTGCGTGACAAGGCGTGAAAGAATTCCCGCGCCAAAGAGAGAAAAATGAATGTGCGCCGGCCGCCAGGCGTTTTCGTGATTTTTCCATGGATACGCGCCGGGCTTTATCGTGACAAAACTGTATGCACCCTGATCGTCCGCCAGCAAGCGTCCGCAGCCCGTAAAATTGGGATCGAGCGGCGCGGAATGATTGTCGTTCTTGTGTTTGTATCTTCCGGCGGCGTTCGCTTGCCAAATTTCCATCAGCGCGCCGCGCACCGGCAGTCCATCGTCATTCAGAACTCTTCCGCTAACGATAATGCGCTCACCCAGAGGTTCGCCCGCGTGTTGCCGCGTCAAATCTTTCTCATTTTCGTGAACTGTTTCATGGCCAAAAACAGGACCGAACGGGCGGGCGAGGGAATCCGGCAGAAGTATCAAAGGTTTCAGCGGGGCGCGCTTTTGCGTGCTGACGTACGAAGGATATAGATACGGCGGCTGCGTGTTCTTATGCGTGTCTCGGTCTTCAGAAAACTTTGGCATACGGTAAACTCAAATCACACTTTCTCGAGAGCAATGGAAACGCCTTGACCTACGCCAACGCACATCGTGGCAAGGGCTCGTTTCCCATTCGTTTTCTGCAATTGGTGCGCGGCGGTGAGAATCAAGCGTGCGCCGGACATACCGAGCGGGTGGCCGAGCGCAATGGCGCCCCCATTCGGATTTACGTGTGGTGCGTCATCTGCGATTCCAAGTTGCCGCAAGCAGGCAAGCGACTGGCTGGCAAATGCTTCGTTCAATTCAATCACGTCAAAATCAGAGATTTTCAGGTCCAGCCGCGCCAGTAATTTTTGCGTCGAAGGCACCGGGCCGATTCCCATAATACGTGGAGGGACTCCAGCCGTCGCCATTCCGAGAAATCTTGCGCGCGGTGTAAGCCCATGGAGCTTGACCGCCTCTTCGGAGGCGAGGGTCATGGCCGCAGCGCCGTCGTTAACGCCGGAAGCATTTCCCGCCGTGATCGTGCCGGGATTACGAAACGCCGGCTTCAGTTTGCCAAGTGCTTCGAGCGACGTGTCCCCGCGGGGATGTTCGTCTTTCGAGACAATAACTGTTTCTCTCTTGCCGGGAATTTCTACTGGCACAATTTCTTCAGCAAAGAATCCGGATGCTTGTGCTCTCACTGCGCGCTCCTGGCTGCGCAGCGCGAACGCGTCCTGATCTTCACGTGAAATCTTAAAATCTTCGGCGACGTTCTCTCCCGTTTCAGGCATCGAATCCACGCCGTACTGTTTTTTCATGAGTGGATTGATGAATCGCCAGCCGATCGTAGTGTCATAAACTTCCGCTGTGCGCTGAAAAGCCGATTCCGCTTTCGGCATGACAAATGGCGCGCGGGACATGGACTCGACGCCGCCCGCAATCGCAAACTCAATTTCGCCGCAAGAGATGGCACGCGCCGCGGTGCCGACGGCATCCATCCCGGAAGCGCACAATCTATTTATGGTCGCGCCAGGAATCGAAGCCGGGAGTCCCGCGAGAAGAAGCGACATGCGCGCGACGTTGCGATTGTCCTCTCCGGCTTGATTCGCGCAGCCGAGAATGACTTCATCCAACTGCGACCAATCGGCTTTAGAGTTGCGCTGAATCAGGGCGCGGATCGGAATCGCGGCAAGATCATCCGTGCGCACGGATGAAAGAACACCTCCGAATCGCCCAATCGGCGTGCGCACTGAGTCGCAAATGAAAACGCGTCGGGTCATCATGCCGCCGGCGACTGCTCGTGCGCGACTGCGGTGCGATGCGATAGATCGCGCAATACGCGCAGCTCTTCTTCTGTTGGCACTAGCGATTCTTTCACGTCCCTTGCAAATTTGATGTCCCAACCTGTAGCTTTTTGCACTTGTTCTCGCGTAACGCCCGGGTGTAATTGCGTCACGGTGAGTTCCTTTGTTGCTTCATCGGGCTTCATCACGCACAGATCTGTAACGACGGCAACGGGACCTTTGCCGGGAAGTCCGAGTTTCTTGCGGGAATCTCCGCCATTCAAATGTCCGACTGAGGTCAGAAAATCCAGTTTGTTCACAAACGTTCGCGCCGACTGTTTCAATACCAGGACAACTTCTTTCGCACAACTCGCAATTTCTGGCGCGCCGCCCGCACCCGGTAAACGCGTTGCAGGTTTCTTGTAGTCTCCGATCACAGTCGTGTTGATATTTGCGAAGCGATCGATTTGCGCCGCGGCGAGAAAGCCAACGTCCACACGGCCACCCTGCAGCCAATACCGAAAAATTTCAGGCGTCGAAACAACCGTGTCCGCACGTTCCGCCAAATCCCCATCGCCGATCGAAAGAGGAAGTACTTCCGGTTTTGCGCCAATCGGCCCCGATTCATAAATCAAAACGATATCTGGAGCATGCGTGAGCCGCGCGAGGTTCGCCGCGGTCGAAGGCAAACCGATTCCAACAAAGCAGACGGCACCGTTTTTCAGTAAGCGCGAGGCGGCGATGGTCATCATTTCGGTAGTGGTGTAGTTTGCGACGCTCAAACGAGTTGCTCCTTGCCGCTTTCGCTCAACACTTTTTGAAACGCGGCAAAATCGTTCGTCTCTAAAATGTGCTTCTTAATCCAATTCAAAAATATTTCGCGGTCGCGTGAAATTTCGTCCCACGCTTGATAAAAGCGATTGTTGCGTTCGTAATACCCATGCGCGTAACTCGGACGCGCGCCGCCGGGAACACAGCAGACCGCGGACAGTGTCCACGAGGGCAGCACGCATGCATTTTGGGGCGCATTCAGGTCGTCCACAATTTCTTCGACCGTCACAATCGCGCGCTGGGCCGCGAGAACCGCTTCCTTTTGCACGCCCAAAATTCCCCACAAAAGTACATTACCCTTCCGGTCAGCCTTTTGCGCGTGGATGATCGTTACGTCCGGCCGGACCGCGGGGACCGCCGCCAGCGTTTCTCCCGTAAACGGGCACCGGATGAATCGAATACTTTTGTTGTGCTTCGGCAATTCCGATCCGGCGTACGCCCTGAGTACAGCAAAGGGAAGATTCGCCGCCCCAGCCACGTACGCATTGGAGAGGTCGCCGTGGCCGTGCTCCTGAATTTCAAGGGGAGCCGGCCAGTCGTGCTCGACGGCATCACGGAAGCGGTGAAGGGAACCGACGCCGGGATTGCCGCCCCAGGAGAAGATGAGCTTCTTGGCGCAGCCGGCGCCGATGAGCTGGTCGTAGATGACGTCGGGGGTCATGCGGATGAGAGTGAGGTTTTTGCGGCCCTGGCGGATGACTTCGTGCCCGGCGGCGAAAGGAATGAGATGAGTAAAGCCTTCCATGGCGACAGTGTCGCCGTCATGAAGGTTAGTACGGATGGCGGATTGGAGAGAGGTGATTTCAGCCATGATGCGCCGGAAAATTTAGCAAAAAAGTGTTCGCATTAAATTATCACACGCGCGCCGTGAGAAGAGTTTTGATGAGGGTGCTCGCGCCGTTCCAGAAGATTTGAACTCCGATGCAAACAAGCAAGAAGGAAGAGAGGCGGAGGATGACGTTCATACCAGTGGCGCCGACGACGGCGGCGAGACGGTCGGCGAAACCATAACAGAGATAAATGGTCGCGGCGACAATCGCCGCCCCAATGACGGCGGAAATGACGGCGATTAAATTTGCGCCGAGATGAGGTGGAGCGTTTGCGCCGAGAGTGATTGCGGCCGAGATAGAGCCGGGACCGACGGTGAGCGGCAGAGTGAGCGGATAGAAAGCGCGGCGAAGAATGTCAGCGGGATTCATGTTCTTTTGGATTTGGCCGCGCTCGTCAGGATCTTTTTGTTTGAGCATGGCCCAGCCATTAGAGATAACAATGAGGCCGCCGCCGACCTGTACGACAGGAATGGAAATGCCAAAGAAGGAGAGGATGTGTGTGCCGACGAGGTACGAAGCGACGATGAGGATGAAGCTGTTAAGAGTGATGCGCCAGGCGAGGAGACGGCGCGCCTGGGCGGTATGGTCGCCGGTTAGGGAAAGAAAGACCGGGCTGCCGCCGATCGGATTAACGATAGGGAAGAGGGCACTGACAATGAGAAGGATACTCTTGGCGACTTCGAGCAAGGGATTCTCCCGGTGAGAGTATAGCCGAGGAGAAGGTGCCACCCGTATTTCGGTTCCCGCAACAAGCCGAGACCCAAGGAGGCAAATCTGGTTAACCATAATCACCGCACCCTACCCCCTGAATTTTGTAAGTGTTGAAAACAAAGGGACTTTAAGTCCTTTGCGCCAGAAGTGTTCATTCTACAAGGGTTAGAAGCGCAATTTTCGTAAGTGTTCATTACAAAGGAGATAGAAGAGGCAAAGGAGGTAAATGAGGCAAAGGTGTGAAAAGCGGCCGGAGGACACGCTCGGGGAAAAGTGGAGGAGAAAATTTCGAATGGAGGTCGATTACACTCGTCAGTGTACCATAGAAGCTGTACTAAGTCAATAGATAAATTGTAAGTATTTAGCTACGCAGGAAAGAAGCAGATCCTCGCCCCGCCTGCGGCAGGCAAGCACCTGCCTCGGGATGACACCGGTTGCAGGACCTTGCCGAGGCGGGCGCAGCATGCTGCGCCCCTACGAACAAGTGCAAAGCAGAAAAGGCGGCTGCGGAGGCAGCCCGCCTTTTTTGTCGCAAAAAAAAGAGGCCGCCCTTTGGGGCGGCCTCTCTGAAGCCGGAGAAATTCCGGGAAGTTAGAAGAGGAAGCGGAAGCCGATTTCCACCTGACGGGAGGAATAGGCGAAGTTGGAGTTGGCGTTGACGATGGAGCCAAAGGAGGTGCTGAAGTTCAGACACGGATTGGGATTCACTCCGACGCCGTTTCCGCACGGGACCGTACCGGAGGACGTAGTGGTGCTACCGCTGCTTGCGATGGTATAGCCGCTATTGATGACGCTCGTGGCGTTGACATGGTTGAAGAGGTTGTAGGCTTGACCACTGATTTCGGCGGAGTAGCGCTCCGCGAAAGTAAACTTCTTCGAGAGGCGCAAATCCACAACCTGAGTGCGCGGGAAACGGAAGGTATTCCTTCCGACGATGTCAATTCCATTGCGGCCGCCGGAACCGTTGACACCGGAAGAGACGCCGCCCGAGGGCGTACCGGAAGTCACAAGGGAGTAGGGCAAGCCGCTTTGAGCCTGGTAGACCGGAGCGAGCTGCCAGCCATTGACCAAGTAGCCGAGGGCACCTTCTTTCTTCCAAGGGGTGCCGAGGATGGCAGTGAGGACGGAGCGCTGACGGATGTCAAAGTTTGAGTTGCCATACTCGTTGCGGATGTTGAAGGGATCCAGAAGGTCGTTGGTGTCGGTGAACGTCGAACTATTCTGTCCGAAGTCGAGGGAGTGAGCCCAGGTGTAGTTGTAATTGATCTGGAAGTTTTGGGAGAAGCGCTTGTTGACGCGAACGGCGAGTGCGTTGTAGTTGGAGCTGACGCCGCTGAAGATGTCGGTCATGGCACCGAATGCGGTGTTTCTCCGCTTGGGGTAGAAGACAGTTGTGTATGTGGGACCAGCCAGGGGTCCGCCAGCGCCGACGTTGTAGGTTTTTGTTGTTGCTTGTGATGGATCAATGTTGGTGTCCACGAAGTCCGGTAGATCGCGACCGAAGCTGCCAAGGTAGCTGACGGAGACAGCGGTTTTCCAACCAAGTTCGCGTTCGATGGTCAGGTCGGTTTGATGAACGGCCGGAGCCTGGAATTGAGGATCGAAAAAGACGATAGAGAGGGCCCCGCTTGTAGCAGGCTGCGTGGTACGAATCTGCGGGAAGGCTGGCGCGCCTGCAGTAGTCGCGTTGAAGCGGAACGAGAACTGGCCACCCGTCACGCCCGTGTTGATGAGCGCGTTGTAGATCGTGGAATTGATGATACGGCCGTAAAAGATTCCGTAGCCGCCGCGGATGGAGGTTTTGCCGTTGCCGAAGACGTCATAAGCGAAGCCGACCCGCGGACCCCAGTTGTTGGCGTCGCTCGGGAATTTTTGCGTGTTCAGGACGTTGGGATTGGGAAGGAAAGGCTTCGGCAACTGCTCGTACTCGAAGCGGACTCCCAAATTGAGAGTCAGGCGAGGCAAAACTCTCCAGCTATCTTCTGCAAAGAAGGCTACGTCGTCGGTGTTGAACTCAAAACCGAGCGGACCGAAGGCCTGCTGATAGCTTGAATAGCAGGGAGTGGTGTGCGCACTGCCGCAGCGATTGGGCTGGATGAGATCGGAGAGGTAATTACCGATCGTGGTGTAATTGAAGGAGCCGAACTGGAAACGGAGGTTTTTGCTCACGTCGTTCGAGTGGGCGATGTCGATGCCGAATTTAAAGCTATGCTTTCCGGTGCCCCAAGAAAGAGTGTCGGCGTATTGAGTGCGGCGCTCATCTGGGAAAGCGGGGCGCTGCAGGAATGTGGGAACGCCAAGGTCAAATCCAATGGCAGTGGCAGCCGTGCCGCCCACGATGGAGACGTCCGGAGGGAGGCCGAGCGGATTGGAGTAGCCAGGAAAGTTCGGCGAAGTGAGAAGATGGGCCTGCTCATAGGCGTTGGGGCTCTGAGGGAATTGGAATTCGAAGTCGCGGCCGTATTGGAAGCGCAGTTCGTTGGAAAAAGAGTTGGAAAAGATGGTGTAAAGCTTAGCGACACCCCAAGTGGCGCGGACGAAGTCGTTTCCAAAGCTGGCATTTCCCAGGTTATTGCTGGCCTGGGTCTGGATGCCGGCCGGAGAGCCCCAACGCATACGGTTGGCTTCAAAAGTGGCATGGTTCTTTCCGTTTATCGTCCAATCGACTTTGGGGAGGAAGATCGTGGCTTGACCCTTCCGGGGAACGATGCCAAGAGTGGGAAGCAAATCCTGCAGCCCGTTGCTATAGTCCTGAACGGCGTCGGCGTAGGTTGGGAGGGCCAAATTTGTCTGGAGAGTGCAAGCGTTCTGAGTGGCCAGGCGCTGATTGGGATCGGTGATGGTGGCAGGCGCAAGCGTGGCGCAAGAACCGCCGTGAGTGGAAAGATCGCTCACCGGGGAAGCGAAGAAAGCAATAGGCTGCTGTGCTTTTGCGGTGCCGGGATAATCTTTGTCGTAACGGTCGAAGGTAAAGGAGAAGAACAGCTTATCTTTGAGGATTGGGCCGCCGGCCTGAAAGCCATAGATTTTGCGTACATCTTTCGGCTTGTAGGGATTCGTGACGAAGGCGCCGTCTTGCTGCGTGGTGAGCGTGGTGAAGGGATTAATGGCGCCCCATTCGTTGTCGCGATCGTAGAAATAGACTTCGCCGTGGTACTGGTTGGAGCCGCTCTTGGTGAGCGTGTTGATGACGGCGCCGGCTGCCCGACCGTATTCGGCGGAGTAGTTCGAAGTGTTGACCTGAAATTCCTGCACGGCGGCTTTTGGAATCGTGTAGCCAATGCGAGTGCGGCCGCGCTCTTCAGAAAAGAAAGCCTGGTTGTTGTCTCCGCCGTCCACAGTGCTGTTATTGAGCAGCGGACTGATACCACGGAAACTGAGGAGGCCGAAACCGTTGCTGTCGTTGACGGCGCCAGGCGTAAGAAGCGCGAAGCTGGTCCAACGGCCGTTGTTGATAGGCAGGTTGGTGATGGCCTGCGAGTCGACGACGTTCGCGAACTCCGGAGAAGAGGTGTTAACGAGAGGGGCGTCGGCGCTGACTTCGACGGTGGCGCCTGCTGAGGCGACGTTTAGACGAGGATTGATTTCGGTGACGCTGCCGATAAGGACGACGACCTGCTCAGCCGTGTACGGAGCAAAACCGTTGGCCTCAATTTTGACCGTGTACTGGGCCGGCGGGAGTTTGCCGATGCGGAAATATCCAGTGTCGTCCGTGGTGGCCGAATCCGAAGCGTTTGTACCGTTGTTCTTTGCCGTGACTTTGGCGCCGGGAACGGCCGCTCCGGTGGCGTCCATTACCGTTCCGCCGATGGCGCCATCCGTGGTGGACTGCGCGTTTGCGGGCCTGCCGAGACTCAGTACACATGCGAGGCAAAGACAGAGCACTGCTACCCAAGTCAAAGAGCGACTCGCTTTCATCAAATTCCTCCTAAGGATAACAATTCGACTACTAAGGTTCTGAGGGGTGTTGGGGGACTCCCTGACGCCAAATTGGGCGGCAGCCACGACATCTTTGGCAAGGCCATGAAACATCCACAGCGTTACTAGCCCTAAGATTAATGTAAACAATCTTTAACACAGAGCGGCGTTATGTTAAAGGCCAATTCTGTGGAAAAGTATTGCTTTGGAGCATCGCTAAAACCAATGCTCACCTCGACTCACAGACTTGATAGTGAAAGAGTAGCGGAGAGATGTTTCGTTTGAGTTAAAGAGGTGCGAAGCGGAGATTAAGCTAGCTTGTGTCCTGTGGAGAGCTAGGGTAGAGTCGGCGGCTCGGAGAATTCGGAATGGGCAAGAAAACGGTGAACGTTGCGAAAAAGATGAAGAAGGAGACGGTGAGGCCACTGCTAACGAAGGGGCGAATCCAGAAGCGGATCCGAGAGATGGGGCGGCAGATTCGAAGGGATTTCCCCGATGAGCCGATTCTTTTGATTGGGGTGTTAAAGGGGGCGGTGCCGTTTTTGGCGGATTTGGCGCGGCAGATACCAGGCGAAGTGACGTTCGATTTTATTGCCGTGTCTAGCTACGGGAAGGATACGAAGTCGTCGGGTCAGGTGAAATTGAACAAAGACTTGGACTCCAGCATCGAAGGAAAGACTGTGCTGGTGGTGGAAGACATATTGGATACGGGCCTAACGCTGCAGTATTTGTTGCGAATTCTGCAGCAGAGGAAGCCCAAGCATTTACGGATTGCGGTGTTGCTGGACAAGGTAGAGCGACGCATCGCGAATGTTCATGCGGATTATGTTGGGTTTGTGATCCCGAACGAATTTGTCGTCGGTTTTGGACTGGATTACGCGGAACGCTACCGCAACTTACCGCAGGTTGGGATCCTGCAATTACCTGCGCCGGAGTAACGCTTCAGGGTGATGGGTTTGGGCGCCTGTTATACTGTTGTCCACGAATGAATCCCCCAGGAACACAAACTGATCCGATTCCAACCGCGAAACCATTCGAAGTGTCCGAAGAAGTGCTCGCGACGCTGACGCAGATCGGCGAGGAGGTGAACGCTTCGCTGGATTTGGACGAAGTTCTGGCGCGCACGGCGGCGCTGATCAAAAGGCACATTGATTACGAAATTTTTGGCGTGTTGCTGGTGGACGAAAACGCGCAGACGCTGAAGCACAGATTTTCGATTGGATACAGCAGGGAACTAGCGGCGAATCTGATCATCCCGATCGGGCAAGGAATTACGGGGACGGCGGCGGCCACCGGGCATGCCGTGCGAGTAAGCGACGTAACGAAGGATCCGCGATACATCAACGCGATTGATACGGTGCGCTCGGAGTTGGCTGTGCCGCTGATGGTGCAGGGTAAGTGCGTCGGCGTGCTGGACATCCAGAGCAATCACCTGAATTACTTCACAAAGGACCAGCAAAGTATTTTGACGCTGCTGGCAAGCCGCTTGGCGGTGGCAATTGAAAACGCGAGATTGTTCGAACGGGTTCGCTCACAGGCGGAAACTCTGCTTTTGCTGAATGAAGTCAGCCGGGAGATGAGTTCGATTCTGGATGTGGAGGAGTTGCTGCGCCGCGCCGCAGAACTGGTAAAACGCGTCATTGACTACCAGATTTTGAGCCTCATGCTGTACGACGAAGAGCAAAAAGTGTTTCGGCACCGGCTGGATGTAAAGCATGGACAGTGGGTGCAGGGGAAATTACGGGTCGCCGCGAGCGAAGGGATTGTCGGCGCGGCGGCGACGCTGAAAGAGCCGGTGCTCGTACCGGATGTAACGGTGGACCCGAGGTATTTGCTGGTGAATCCGGAGACGCGGTCGGAACTTGCGATTCCGATGTTGCACAAAGGGCGCATTCTTGGAGTGCTGGATCTGGAGAGTCCGCAATTGAACGCGTTCACGCAGGATCACGTGCAGACACTTTCGATTCTCGCGGCGAATCTGGCGGTTTCGCTGGAGAACGCGCGATTGTACGAGCAAGTGGCGCGCGACGAGGCGCGGCTTGAACGCGATTTGCAGGCTGCGAAACGGATTCAAGGCGCGTTGATCCGGCCGGTGCCGACGGAAGATTACGGGCTGGATATGGCGGCGCGCTATATTTCCGCGCGGGAAGTTTGCGGCGACCTTTATGAATTCTTGCGATACGGTCCGCAGCAGCTTGGAATTGCGTTGGCGGATGTGAGCGGAAAAGGAACCGCGGCGGCGCTATACGGGGCGGTAGCGATCGGAATCATGCGAAGCCTGGCTCCGCAGAAATTGCAGCCTTCGGAACTGCTGCGTCAGATGAATCAGCTGGTCGGGGAGCGAAAGATCGAAGGGCGCTTCATGACGGCGTGCTTTGCGACTTGGCAAAAGGGGCGGCAGAAATTGCGCGTTGCCAACGCGGGACAGTCACAACCACTCCTATACAAGGATGGACGCTGCGGCAAGATTGAGCTGACCGGATTTCCTTTGGGGATTTTTGAGGACGTGAATTACGACGAGTGGGGCGTGACGCTGGAGAGCGGCAACATCGTTGTGTTCCACTCGGATGGAATCGCTGAGACGTCGAACAGCGAAGGACAGTTTTTCGGCACGGAGCGTCTGCGGAAGCTGATTGAGAGTCATCATGAGCTTTCCGCAACCGAAATATCGGACTTGATTCTGCGCGAGGTGGATTGGTTCGCACAAAGCGCACCACTGTCCGACGACCGAACGCTGGTTGTATTGAAGGTCCGATGAGCGCACAGGCAGCGGTGAGTTCTCATCCTCATACGTTTGTCGATCCAGCGGAATTCACGCCTTTCTTCGAATGGCGCAGGGAAAAATCGCAGAAAATCGAAGCGGTTTACTGTGAAGGGGTATCGCTGACAGCTGCAGCGGAGAAATTTGGTACGCCGCTCTATCTGTACAGCCGCAGCGCGATTGAATCGGCCTACGAGGAACTCGATCGCGGGCTAGCAGGAATTCAACACACACTTTGCTTTGCGATGAAATCGAACGGAAACCTGAGCATTTTGAAGACGCTTGAAAACCAGGGAAGTGGCTTTGACGTCGTATCGGCAAATGAGTTGCTTCACCTCCAGCACATTGGCGTGCCAGGGAATCGGATTGTTTTTTCGGGAGTTGGAAAGTCGCGAGAAGAAATTCGGACCGGGTTGCGCTACAACGGAAAGAAACGCGGAAAGCCGACGGGAATTCTGCTCTTCAACGTTGAATCGGAAGAAGAGCTGGAGATTCTGCTTGAAGAATCGGCCAAACATGTGGCCCGCGGCGGGCGTGTTCCGGGAGTTGCAATTCGCGTCAATCCCGATGTGCAGGCAGGCGGGCATCCGCATATTTCGACGGGAAGATACGAGCACAAATTCGGGTTGGAATGGAGTGCGGCGTTTGCCCTGTATAAGAAATATTCCGGCGCCAAACAAATATCCTGGGACGGGATCAGCGCGCACATCGGTTCGCAGATTACGGAGCTCGAGCCGTTTCGTGAAGCGCTGCGACGAGTCGTTGGATACGTTTCGCAACTGCGTTCAGAGGGTATTACGCTGCGCTATCTCGATTTTGGAGGCGGGCTCGGAGTGCGGTACACGGACCAAATTGTGCCTTCGCGCGAGTCATATGCAGAGATGGTCGCGAGTTTGGCAAAGCCGTTGGGGATTTGTCTTTTGCTGGAACCGGGAAGAAATATCATCGCGCCCGCCGGGGTGTTGTTAACGCAGGTGCGTTATGTTAAGCAGGGCGGGCAGAAACGGTTTGTGGTTGTGGATGCGGCGATGAACGATTTGATGCGGCCGTCTTTGTATGGAGCGGTACATGCGATTACGAATGTGACGCGCCGTGCGGGAAACGCCCATTCGAATGAGCTTGCAGATATTGTCGGACCAGTGTGCGAGACGGGAGATTGCTTTTTACGTGGTTGGCCGATTGGGGAAGTGAAGGCGGGAGATGTGCTGGCGATTTGGACCACGGGAGCCTACGGGATGTCGCTGGCATCAAATTACAATGCGCGATGCCGTCCCGCGGAAGTGCTGGTTGAAGGCAGGCGCGCGAAGATTATTCGCAAGCGAGAATCGGTGAAGGATCTTCTGCGCGGCGACGTGCTGGCATGACTCAGGCTTCGCCCCACTTCAATTTGCTTCGCAGGATTTCGTAATAGGATTTGCGCTTCGGTTGAATAAGCTTCAACCGCTGTTCTGCGCGGAAAATGCGAACGCGGTCGCCGGATTGCATCAGCATGCCTTTTTGCCCGTCGAGCGTCAAATAAACAGACTCAGCTGGGCCAACCAAATTCATTTCGACGCAACACCTATCGCCAACGACGAGCGGGCGGTCGCTGAGCGTGTGAGGGCAGATGGGAGTAATGATGATGGATTCCACATTGGGATGGACGATGGGGCCGCCGGCGGAAAGGGAGTAGGCGGTCGATCCCGTAGGCGTTGCGACAATCAAGCCATCGGCGCGATAGCGGCAGACGAAATCCTGATCAATGCTGAGTTTTACTTCGATCATGCGAGCAAGGGCGCCCTTGTTGATGACGACTTCGTTGAGGACGAGCTGGTCATCGCGGGTTTTTCCGTTGCGCGTGAGGGCAGCGTGAAGCATGACGCGTTCGCTTGCAGCGAGATGGCCGGCGAGGGTTTCTTCCAGAGCGGGATAAAGCTCTTGCAGAGTGAAGCTGGTGAGAAAACCGAGGCTGCCGAGATTGATGGGCAAGACGGGGATTCCGCGCGGAGCAGCTTCGCGGGCAGCGGAGAGGAGCGTGCCGTCGCCGCCAAGGACCAGCAACAAATCGGATTCGGTGGCGAGTTGTGAGCGCGTTTTGCCACCAGCGGTTTCTTTCAGTGAGGTGGCAGTTTCTTGATCATAATGCGCATGAATGTTTCTTGCGGCGAGCCACTGCATGAGCGGGGGCACGATGCCGGACACGTCCACGCGTCTCGGCCTCGAAATAACCCCAATTGTTTTGAAAGCGGACATGGACTCGAAGGATTCTACCTTAGTCATCGGGTTTTACGGGCGTGGAGAAAGAATTCCTGGTTGCCTTCGGCGCCAGTGAGGCGGCTTGGAAGGACGCCGAGGACTTGCAAGCTATTTTCCTGAGCACATAGTTTTACTGAAGCGATCGCCTTCTCGTGCAGAGCGGGGTCTTTGACGATGCCGCCAGTGCCAACGTCTGCACGGCGGAGTTCAAACTGTGGCTTGATCAAGATAAGAAAAATTGTGCCGCATTTGGCCGCGCAGATGGCCGGGCCAAGAATTCTTGTGACGGAAATGAAAGAAACGTCGGCGACGACGAGGTCAACAAGCTCACGAATGTCCGTAGGTTGCAATTCGCGGGCGTTGCGTTCGATGGAAATGACTCGCGAGTCCTGCTGCAATTTCCAGGCGAGTTGATTCACGTTGACGTCCACGGCGTAAACTCGAGCGGCGCCGTGCTGCAGCAAGCAATCTGTAAAACCTCCGGTGGAGGAGCCGAGGTCGAGGCAGATCAGATTGGCTGGGTCGACGGAGAAATCCGAGAGCGCGCCTTCGAGCTTCAAACCGCCGCGGCTGGCGTATTTTTGCAGACGGCTGGAGACTTCGACGTGAGCCGCTTCCGAGATTTGCGCTCCGGCCTTTTCCTGCTTTGCGCCGTCCACGGTGACTTCGCCGGCGAGAATCATGGCCTGGGCTTTTTGACGGGATTCGGCGAGCCCGCGTTCAAGCATCAGAACGTCGAGGCGCTTCTTCTGCGGTTTTGCTTTCATTAGAGAAACTAGGCGCGGCGATAGACGAGAAATTCCGCGATCTCGCGGAGACGCGCGGCTTTCGAGCCGTACGTGTCGAGCTCGGCAATCGCTTTTTCGGAGAGTTCCTTCGCGATTTGGTGCGAGCGCTCGAGCCCGAAGACGGAGGGATAGGTCGCCTTCTGCTGGGCGATATCCTTGCCGGCGGTTTTGCCGAGCGCGGCGGAGGATTCTTCGACGTCAAGAATGTCGTCCGTGACCTGAAACGCCCAGCCGATGGTTTCACCAAAACGACGGAGGCGTGCGACGTCGTCATCCGGAGCGCCTGCGCAAAGGGCGCCGGCCGTGATGGAAGCGCGAATCAGAGCAGCGGTCTTCGAACGGTGAATGTATTCGAGCATGTCCGGGCCGACGCGCTTCCCTTCGGCTTCAATGTCGGCAACCTGACCGCCAACCATCCCATTGATAGTGCCTGCGGAGGTCGAGACTTCAGTGAGCATTTTCACGCGGCGATCGGCGCTCACCGGTGCGTTGCCGATTGTTTCGAATGCGAGAGTGAGTAGCGCGTCGCCGGCAAGTATGGCGGCCGCTTCACCGAATTGTTTGTGGCAAGTCGGTTTGCCGCGGCGCAAGTCGTCGTTGTCGAGAGCGGGCAAATCGTCATGGATGAGTGAATAGGTGTGAATGAACTCAATCGCGCAGCCGGGGTACATCGCGGCAGAGACGTCCTCCGTGAAAATGCGAGCAGATTCGATGCAAAGAATGGGACGTACGCGTTTGCCGCCTGCAAAAACGCTGTAGCGCATCGCTTTGTGGATGGAAGCGGGCGCAGTGGTTTCCGGCGGCAGGAGTTTTTGCAGTGCTGCGTCTACGGCTTGCAAATCGTCGTCAAAAAAAGAGGGAAGCTTCATCGGGCGTTCGGGGAGGAAGGAAATTCAGGGCGGTGGATCAAGATTCATCGCCTTCCGGTTCGAAGGGTTCCGCAGCGATCCTGCCGTCAGCTTTTTTGAGCAAAATTTCTACTTTACCTTCCGCTTCTTCAAGCTGCTTCTGACATTCACGCGAGAGGGCAACACCTTCTTCGAACAGTTTCATCGCTTCATCGAGAGAAAGCTGCGGGCTTTCGAGTTTTCGCACGACTTCTTCGAGACGGGCGAGCGAGCGTTCGAATTCCGGCTTCTTGGGAGCTTCGGGTTTTTTTGTAGCTGGACTGTTCACGGGCATCGCCTGTATTTCTTCTAGCTCGAGTTTTCTTGCTGCTACTTCTGGCAGTGCTTGCAAAAATAGGTTGAACGGCCACCTTGTTCGATGCGCCGAATCAGCTCGCCACATCTCCGGCAGGGCTGATCTTCCAAACCATAAGCGCGGAGAATTTGCTCGAGCCCTTGAAACCACCATGCCGGGTCGCGAAAATCCGGCGCCGGATGCAAACAACATTCTAAGGCACGGCGGAGAATGGAAACAATTGCTTTATGAAGTTTTGCAGCTTCTTTTTTGCTGAGAGAATTCGCTGGGCGGAGCGGATCTATGCGCGCGTGCCACAGAGCCTCGCAGGAATAGATGTTGCCGATGCCGGCGACACGCGATTGATCTAGGAGGAATTCTTTCAAGGAACGACGCGACGCACCGAGCAGGGCGGCGAATCGCTGCGATGTGAATTCAGTGGAAAGGGAATCAACACCAAGCGACTTCAAACCTTTGGAGGATTCACGCGATTCGAAATGATGCACTCGGCCAAAGTGACGGCGGTCGGAAAAGCCGAGAACCCCGGAGTCGAGTTCGAAAGCAACGTCCACGTGCACGTTATGCGGCGGGCGGTTGGCTTTGCGTTCCAGTTCTTTCGTGGAAGAAAACCAAAGGAGTTGACCATCGAGGCGAAAGTGCAAAGTCAGGATGCCACGCCCGAGTTCGAGCAGAAGATATTTGCCGTGGCGTGCGACGTTCAGAATTTTCTGACCTTGTGCGAACCGGATGAGATCAGCCGGCTTTTGCGGTTTTGTTGCGATAGCGTGCAGGACGTGCACGCAGTGAATTCTTCTTCCGCAGACCTGCGGACGTAGGGTTCGAGCGACTGCTTCTACCTCGGGGAGTTCAGGCATGACAGCTATTTGCGCTGGGAGCTGGGCTTGAGCGTAAGCGTGTGGCGTTTTGTGGGTGCGGTTGCCGCATCGGTGAACGGCTGGAAGATAGGCTTTGCGTCAAACCAATAGGAGAATTGGTCCGTGTAATGGCTGCTCCCGGGCTGACCGCTTTGGCCACCAGGAATGAGAAGGATGGAATCGTCCCAGTTTGCGGTATTGGCTACGAAACGCATGGCAGGCCCGTGATGCTTTGTCGCAGCGCGCGGACTATACCGTGTGCCGGCTTGTGGTTTATCTGCAATGCTCAAGAAAAATTTCAGCAAGCCTTTTCTCCCGACGGGATGGTGCATTTCCAGGGCATTGAAATTTTTCCACTGCCAGTCGTCTACTTGCGCGCTGCCGGTATTGGTTTGCAACGTCTGAACTGCAGAATCTGCAGCGGCGACGATGAGCTCATCGAAATTCTTGAAAGCTGGTGGAAGCCACTTGGATGGGCGGTCCGTAAGGATTTTTTGAAGAAAGGCCATCTTTCGCCAGCGATAGAGATCCGTGTCACTGCGAAGGTAAGGCGCAAGGAGGAGGCGAAGAGCTTCTTGGCGCGTTGCTTCGAGGAAAGGAACGACCGGCGTATCTGTGGAAGCGATTCCGTTCCAGTCCTTAGTGAGCGCAATAAGTTGTCTCGTGCGATGGTCTTTGGGAGTAGCGAGGCGCGAGGCAGCGACGAGTTGTTCCCCCATGAAGACGTCGGGATAGCTATACGTGTCTGCCTGAACTTTGAGCATGTCCATGGGGCGCAGGTCGTGTTTATCGTGGAGCAAATCGAAAATTCGCGCCGTGCGGTAAGGTTCTTCCCAATGGTCGGTTAGGTAGGGTTTGTATTTTGGACCGACGACACGCGCGTTTGCGGTGACGATTAGGCCCGAAATGGGATTGAGAATTTGCGGGAGTTGATTGAACGGGATGTAGCCCGTCCATTCGTAGTCGTCCGTGTCGCCGGGCATAGGAACGTCGCCAACGCCCTTTTTGCGGACGGGAACCCGAGCGCCCATCACGTAACCGATATTTCCGTCCACGTCCGCGTAGACAACGTTTTGGGCGGGGCCCCAAACTTTCTTCAAGATGTCACGAAATTCCTTCCAGGTCTGCGCTTTGCCAAGATGGTAGTAGGTGTTGCTGAGGCCGCCTGGTTCGGTAGCAGTCCATCGGAGAGCATAAGCTTTGTCGCCTTCGCGGCGGACGATAGGGCCGTGACGCGTCACGACGATGCGCAGGTGTTCGTCGGGTTGCCCCTTGACGTGAATAGTTTCATCGTCAATTTCAGCTTTTTTCCATTCGCCCTTTACGCGGCATTCGTCGGGGTTTGCCGGATTAAATGTCTCTATATAAAGGTCCTGAACGTCGGCGCCATTGTTGGTGAAACCCCAAGCAATGCGGTCATTGTGGCCGATGACGACGAGCGGGCCGCCGGGAAGAGTAAACCCTTTGACATTCCAGCCGGGCGCGGTGAGATGCGCTTCGTACCAGATGGACGGAATGCTGAGTTCGAGATGCGTGTCGTTAGCGAGGATAGGCTTGCCCGTCCCCGTGTAGGCTCCGCTGACGACCCAGTTGTTACTGCCGAGGGTGTGACGGATGTCCGCTTGCGATTCGGCGATCCATTCTTGGAGAGCGGGCGCGAGGGAGGAGGTTAAGTCGGCAAAGTTTGTGAACTGGTTTCTTCGTGCGCCTGCCTTCAGGACAGTATCCGGAACCATGTCGTCGTCATCGTCTTCGTCATTCGAATTTTTTCCCGATTGTTGTGCGTCGCCACCGGCAGCGTTTGGATCACCGACGACGAAATGATCCATCGCTGCATCGGGTGAAAAAAGATCCTTGGCGCGATCAGGTCCCGCGCTCGCGAGGACTCTGGAGCGATTGAGTTTCGATTCCCAAGTATTGGAAAGAGTTTGGTACATGTAGCCGGCGATGACGAGACAGTCGGCAGGCTTCCAGGGCTGGGGTTTGTAATGGAGTAGCGTAAACTCGATAGGTAGATTGGATTGGTGCTGTTCAATGAAAGCGTTGACGCCGCGGGAATAGGCTTCAAGTGTGCCGCGTGCTTCTTCGTCGAGAAGTGCAAGGTCGCGGTCAGCTGCCACACCAAAGCGCAGAGTGCGGAATTGTTTGTCGATAAGCAGTGTGTCCTTACCAAGAATTTCCGAAAGCTGGCCGCGAGCGACGCGGCGAAGAAGGTCCATTTGCCAGAGGCGATCCTGAGCCATGACGTAGGCTTGCGCTTCGACCAAATCGTTGAGAGATCCGGCGCGGATGTGTGGGACGCCCCAGATATCACGCTCGACGGTGACTTCACTTTTGAGACCGGGGAGGCTGAGAGTGCCATCTACTTGGGGCAGGGGGCGATAAACGTACCACCAAAGGCCGAAACCGCAGATTAGAATGACGATGGTTAGCAACCAGCCAAGAACCCGCAGCACGCGCAACAAGTGTTCTCCCACTCGCAAAGGCGAAAAATGAGTTTAGAGGACAGCCGGTGGAGGCGCAACTTAAGCGGCAAACCCAGTTAGGGCTGACTGCTGCTACAATTTCCGCAGGGTCAGGAATCAGAATGTTCTTTGTCAGACTCATAGGAGTCATTGCGCTGGTCGCGCTGAACGGCTTTTTTGCCGCGGCGGAGTTTTCGCTAGTGGCCGTTCGAATTTCGCGCGTGCGGCAGCTCGTGGCGCGAGGAAGTGCGAGTGCAAAAATAGTAGAAGAACTGTTGCACGACTTGCACCGCGTGGTTTCCGGCGTGCAACTGGGAATCACGATCGCGAGTTTGGCCCTCGGCGCGCTCGGGGAAGCGACACTAGCCAGTTTTTTCCAGAGCGTGTGGCCGGGCAGCATTGCCGGACGGTCGGCGATTTTAGCTCACGCGTTGGCGCTTTCCTGTGCGTTTATCCTCTTAAGCTTTCTGCATGTTGTGATGGGCGAGCTGGTTCCCAAGACCGTGAGCCTGGCGCGCGCGGAGCGCGTGGCGCTGCTGGTCGCGCGTCCGTTCCATTGGTTTCTCAACACATTTCGCTGGGCAATTGATCTACTGGAGAGCATTTCCGGACTCATCGTAAGAGCGCTTGGAATTACGGCGCCAGGCGGGCACGGCGTTGCTCACTCGACGGAGGAGCTGCAGGTGCAGATCCAGCAAGCGAGGGAACGCGGGTTGCTTGCGCCCGGCGAAGAAAAGTTTATTTTGAGCGCGATCGAGCTTGGCCAAGTGCAAGTGCGCGAAATTATGGTGTCGCGGCCGGACATGCACGTGCTTCCGATCGAAGCAGCGCTGGACCAAGTGATGCGCGTGTTTGCCACAACGCAACGCTCCCGCATACCTGTTTACCGCGGGACAATCGATCACATGCTTGGATTTGTCCACATCAAAGACATGATGTGGGTGTTGCTTGACCGAGAACGACGGATGCAGGAACGCGCGCCGGCTGCACCGTTTGATTTGCGGCGTGTCTTGCGCGAATTGCTAATCGTTCCGGAAACGAAACCCGCCTCAGAATTACTGAACGAATTTCGCTCCAAGCACACGTCCATGGCAGTTGTGGTGGACGAATTCGGCAGCATTCTTGGGCTTGTGACGATGGAAGATATCTTGGAACAGCTCGTAGGCGAAATTCACGATGAGTTTGACGTTGTCGAGCGCCCGCTAACACTGGCGGACGGCGCGATTGTTTTTGACGCGGCGCTGAGCGTTCGCGATTTGGATGCGCAGTACAACATAACTTTGCCGGAAGACGCCGCATACGCGACCGTCGGAGGTTTCGTCCTCGACCAGCTCGGGTTCATTCCCAAAGGCGGCGAAAGTTTTGAGTACGGCAATTTTCGCTTCAGTGTGATGGAAATGGATGGACGTCGCGTCGCCCGCGTAAAGATTCAGCTCTTGCCGCAAGAACCGGCAGAAAAGGGCAGTCCCTCTTCCGCCGACGCCGCACGCAAAGTCGAATCGAATTTGCGCGCATCTGGTTCATAATCGCTGACGCACGCTGCGCCATTTGCTCCCGCGCTTTCTGCTTACGCTCCCCGCGCTATGGCTCGTGCTCGCGCTAGCCTTCCATGTGATTCATATAGGTGACACCCGGTAAGTGTCAGCATGGACAAGATCCGGTGGTATGAGCGTTGAGTTTCGTCAGGCTCCCTTAGAGAATGAAGACGTGAGTCCGCAAAAGCACCGGATCGCCGATTACCTGCGACCCAAAACGCCGACAATGCTGTTGCTCGGGTTTTCTTCAGGCCTCCCCTTTTATCTGGTCGGCAATACGTTCGGCTACTGGCTGCGTGATGAACGCACCTCCTTGACTGCGATCGGCTTTCTTTCCTGGGTAGGCATTGCCTATTCGCTGAAATTTCTCTGGGCGCCATTGTTGGATCGCGTCGACTTGCCGTTGTTTAAGCGGCTTGGACATCGGCGCGGATGGATGATGTTCTCGCAGATCTTCGTCGGGCTGGCGCTGGTTGCCATGGGCGGAACCGGCACGAAAGCCGGGCTCGGCCGCCTTGGCGCATTTGCGCTCGTCGTCGCTTTTGCCGCAGCGACACAAGACATTGTGGTTGATGCGTGGCGAATAGAATCGGCAGACGACGGGGAAGAACAAGGCGTCCTCGCGTCTGCCTATCAGTTCAGCTACCGCCTGGCGCTCCTGGCTACGGATTCCGTTATCCTCATTGTGGCGGCGACCGTGGGCTGGCGCATGTCCTACGGTATCTACGGCGCATGTATGGCCGTTGGAATGATTGCCACCTGGTTTGCGAAAGAACCGGAGCGCGCAGATGCGGTGATGGGTGAAAAAAGGCGCGAAGCACAACTCTGGACGCCTCGCGGCTTCTTCGACGCCGTTGTGGGACCGTTCATCGCCTTCTTCCGCGCTCACGGCTGGCTCGCGCTTGTGATGTTAGCCGCCATCAGCCTCTACCGGTTGCCGGACTTCATCATGGGCCCGATGGCGAATCCCTACTACCACGACATCGGCCTCACGAAGCAAACCGTCGGAGCGGTGCGCGGCTCCATCGGGCTCATTGCTACGTTTGCAGGCATCGCTGCGGGCGGATACTGCTCGCTGAAGCTTGGCTACATGCGTGCGCTCATCATCGGGGGTATTTTACAGGCGGCTGCGACTGCCGCATTTGCGACTCTTGCGTTCGCGGGCTTGAGCAT
>JACXTT010000766.1_pt1 | contig 55142 bp, 54 predicted proteins | sample 9270951 | NCBI WGS metagenome assembly JACXTT01 (sample SAMN15532306, study PRJNA645909) | rock metagenome | isolation source: weathered quartz diorite | place: Puerto Rico | collected 2017-06-21
GAGTGGAGGAGCTGGCGGGGCAAAGCAACACGGGGCGGAAGCCCGCCAGGATTTGGCCCAGAAACAACTTGAAACGCGCCGCCGCCGCGCCGTCGATCACACGATGGTCCCAGGTCAGACTCAACGGCAACATCAGGCGCGGCACAAAGGCCTTGCCGTCCCACACCGGTTCCATCTGGCTCTTGCATACGCCCAGGATGGCCACCTCGGGGGCGTTGATGATGGGCGTGAAGTAGCGCCCGCCAATGCCGCCCAGGCTGGAGATGGTGAAGGTGGCGCCGGACATTTCGGCCGGGCTCAGCTTGCCCTCTCGTGCCTTCTTGGCCAGCTCGCCCATCTCGGTGCTGATCTGGAAGATGCCCTTTTTATCAGCGTCCTTGAGCACCGGCACCATCAGGCCGTTGGGCGTGTCCGCCGCAAAACCGATGTGCCAGTAGTTCTTGTAGACCAGCGCGTCGCCATCGAGCGAGCTGTTGAACTCGGGGTACTTCTTGAGCGCGGCCACGCAGGCCTTGATCAGGAAGGCCAGCATGGTGACCTTGATGCCCGCCTTCTCGTTTTCCTTGTTCGTCAAAACGCGGAAGGCTTCCAGTTCAGTGATGTCGGCGTCGTCATGGTTGGTGACGGCCGGAATCATGATGGCGTTGCGCGTGAGGTTGGCGGCGCTGATCTTCTTGATGCGGCCCAGCTCCTTGCGCTCGATGGGACCGAACTTGGCAAAGTCCACCTTGGGCCAGGGGATCAGCCCCAGCGCTGCACCGTCGCCACCACCCTTGTGTTGCGCCGCTGCAGCAGCCGTCTGCACCGCCCCGCTCATGACGGAGCGCGTGAATGCCTGCACATCGGCTTCGGTGATACGGCCCTTGTGGCCCGAACCCTTGACCTCGTTCAACGGCACACCGAGTTCGCGTGCGAACTTGCGTACCGAGGGCGATGCGTGCGGCAGGCCCAGCGGCGCGGCGCCCGGCGCGTGGGCGGGAACGGCGGTGGGGGGCGTTGCATTCGCTACAGAAACAGGAGCGGCTTGCGCAGGCACAGCGGGGGCTGCAGGCACATTGGGCACCGAAACTGCAGGCGCAGCAGCCGCCGAACCTTCCAGAATCACCACCAGGTCACCAATGTTGACGGTGTCGCCCAGCTTGACCTTGATCTCCTTGACCACACCGGCGGTGCTGGACGGAATCTCCATCGAGGCCTTGTCGCTCTCCACGGTGATCAGGCTCTGCTCGACCTTCACCGTGTCGCCCACCTTGACCAGCAGTTCGATGACGGCCACGTCCTTGAAATCGCCAATGTCGGGCACGCGCACTTCAACGGGGCCTGTGGCCGCTGCTACCGGTGCTGCAGGCGCTACAGAAACAGGAGCTGCTGGCGCAGGTGCAGCGGGAGCTGCAGCCGGATTAGATGCAGAAACTGCACCTGCAGCTTCCACCATCACCACGACCGAACCCTGCTTGACCTTGTCGCCCAGCTTGACCTTGATTTCCTTGACCACACCCGCTGTGCTGGACGGAATTTCCATGGAGGCCTTGTCGCTCTCCACGGTGATCAGACTCTGCTCCACCTTGACGGTGTCGCCCACCTTGACCATCAACTCAATCACCGTGACTTCATCAAAGTCACCAATGTCCGGGACTTGTACTTCTTGCAATGCCATATAGGTCTCCGGCTTTTGTTATGCGTACAGCGGGTTGATCTTGTCAGCGTTGATGCCGTACTTCTTGATGGCCTCGGCCACCTTGGCAGCCGGTACCGTGCCTTCTTCGCTCAGGCCCTTGAGGGCAGCCACGACGATGTAGTGGCGGTTGATCTCGAAGTGCTCGCGCAGCTTGCTGCGGAAGTCAGAGCGGCCAAAACCGTCGGTGCCCAGCACCTTGTAAGTGCGGCCCTTGGGGATGAAGGGGCGGATCTGCTCGGCATAGGACTTCATGTAGTCGGTCGATGCCACCACCGGGCCCTTGTACGTGTCGAGTTGCTGGGCCACGAAGGACACGCGCGGCGTCTCCAGCGGGTGCAGCAGGTTCCAGCGCTCGCAGTCCTGGCCTTCGCGGGCCAGCTCGTTGAAGCTGGGGCAGCTCCAGACGTCGGCCGCCACACCCCATTCGGTGGCCAGCAGCTTTTGCGCCTCGATCGATTCGCGCAGGATGGTGCCGCTGCCCAGCAGTTGCACGCGGGGCGTGAGCTTGGGGCCTTCCTTGCACAGGTACATGCCCTTGATGATCTGCTCTTCGGTGCCGGGCGTCAGGCCGGGCATGGCGTAGTTTTCGTTGAGCAGCGTCAGGTAATAGAACACGTTTTCCTGCTTTTCCACCATGCGCTTCAAGCCATGGTGCAGGATCACGCCGACTTCGTGCGCAAACGTCGGGTCGTAGCTGATGCAGTTGGGAATGGTGCCCGCCAGGATGTGGCTGTGGCCGTCCTCGTGCTGCAGGCCTTCGCCGTTGAGCGTGGTGCGCCCCGAAGTGCCGCCCAGCAGGAAGCCGCGCGCCTGCATGTCACCGGCCGCCCAGGCCATGTCGCCAATGCGCTGGAAGCCGAACATGGAGTAGTACACGTAGAACGGCACCATGATGCGGTTGCTGGTGCTGTAGCTGGTGGCCGCCGCAATCCAGCTGCCCATGCCGCCGGCTTCGTTGATGCCTTCCTGCAGTATCTGGCCGGCCTTGTCTTCGCGGTAGTACATGACCTGGTCACGGTCCACCGGGGTGTAGAGCTGGCCTTTGGGGTTGTAGATGCCGATCTGGCGGAACAGGCCTTCCATGCCGAAAGTGCGCGCCTCGTCCACCAGGATGGGCACCACGCGCGGACCCAGGGCCTGGTCGCGCAGCAGCTGCGTGATGAAGCGCACATAGGCCTGGGTGGTGCTGATCTCGCGGCCTTCGGCGGTGGGCTCCAGCACGGCCTTGAAGGTGTCCAACGCGGGCACGGTGAAGTGCTCGTCGGCCTTGACGCGGCGGTGCGGCAGGTAGCCACCCAGCGCCTTACGGCGCTCGTGCAGGTAGCGCATCTCAGGCGTGTCGTCGGCCGGCTTGTAGTAAGGCAGCTTGGGCAACTCGCTGTCGGGAATCGGAATATTGAAACGGTCGCGGATGTACTTGATGTCTTCGTCCGTGAGCTTCTTGGTCTGGTGCACAGTGTTCTTGCCTTCACCGGCCTTGCCCATGCCGTAGCCCTTGACCGTCTTGACCAGCAGCACGGTGGGCTGGCCCTTGTGGCTGTTGGCGGCGTGGAAGGCGGCGTAGACCTTTTGCGGCTCGTGGCCGCCGCGGCGCAGTTCAAACACCTCTTCGTCGGTCATGTGCTCCACCAGCTTGAGCGTCTCGGGGTACTTGCCGAAGAAGTTCTTGCGCACAAAGGCGCCGTCGTTGGCCTTCATGGCCTGGTAGTCGCCGTCCAGCGTTTCCATCATCAGCTGCTTGAGCTTGCCGGTCTTGTCGCGGGCCAGCAGCGCGTCCCAGCCGGCGCCCCACAACAGCTTGATGACGTTCCAGCCGGAGCCGCGGAATTCGCCTTCGAGCTCCTGCACGATCTTGCCGTTGCCGCGCACCGGGCCGTCCAGGCGCTGCAGGTTGCAGTTGACGACGAAGATCAGGTTGTCCAGGTTTTCACGCGCAGCCAGACCGATGGCGCCCAGGGATTCGGGTTCGTCCATCTCGCCGTCGCCGCAGAACACCCAGACCTTGCGGTTCTCGGTGTTGGCAATGCCGCGGGCGTGCAGGTATTTCAGGAAGCGCGCCTGGTAGATCGCCATCAGCGGGCCCAGGCCCATGGAAACGGTCGGGAACTGCCAGAACTCGGGCATCAGCTTGGGGTGCGGGTAGCTGGACAGGCCCTTGCCGTCCACCTCCTGGCGGAAGCTGTCGAGCTGCTCTTCGGTCAGACGCCCTTCCATATAGGCACGGGCGTAAATGCCGGGTGAGCTGTGACCCTGGATATAGAGGCAGTCGCCGCCGTGGCCTTCACTCTCGGCATGCCAGAAATGGTTGAAACCGGCACCAAACATGCTAGCCACCGAGGCGAAGGAGCCGATGTGGCCGCCCAGGTCGCCGCCGTCGGCGGGGTTCAGGCGGTTGGCACGCACCACCATGGCCATGGCGTTCCAGCGCATGTAGGCGCGCAGGCGCTTTTCGATGGCGATATTGCCGTTGCAATGCGCCTCCTGGTCGGGCTCTATGGTGTTGACGTACCCCGTATTGGCCGAAAACGGCATGTCGATGCTGTTCTGGCGGGCATGTTCCAGCAGTTGTTCCAGCAGAAAGTGGGCGCGCTCGGGGCCCTCGGCTTCGATCACAGCGGACAGGGCATCCATCCATTCGCGGGTTTCCTGGCTGTCCAGGTCAAGGGAACTTGCGGGCGCCGGCCCTTGCGGAACTGCTGACATAGGGGAGTCTCCTGTTGGCTTTCGCGTAATTTAGTACGGTATCCCTATTTTCCCATAGATTATTTAAAATTTCAAATAATGCTTTTTGATTTCATATTATGGATTCAAAGAGCAATTAGCAGGCACGACAAGGACCGTGCGGAAAGTCGGCCTAGGGCGCTCCCCTACACTCGCCCCATGCCTTTGCAGAATCTGATCTCCCTGCCCAGCCCGCTGGAATTGCCGCCCGTGGAACGCGCGCGGCGCTGGTGGCGGCGGTTGACCCCCCACCGCCAGGACCGCGTGGCCATGTTGGCGCCGCTGGCCGCCGTGCTGCTGTTCTTTGCCGCCATCGTGGCGGCGTTGGGTTATTTGCGCATTGAAGAAATTGACCGCGAACGCGAGGCGGTGCAGCGCGATGTGGAATACACCCAGCAGCGCGTGCGCCTGCGCCTGCTGGAGCGCCAGGAGCAGCTGATGCGCATGGCGCGCGAAATCTCCAACCGGGAGCTGGACCTGGAGGACTTTCGGGCACGCTCCGAATCCATGATCAACCAGTACCCCGAACTGCAGGGCATCGCCTGGTTTGATGAACGCCGGCGCGCCAAGGCCACGCTGGGAACCGCCGTGCGTACGGCCGTTGAATTGCACCAGTCCCCCGACCCGGCACGGCGCAGCGACACCGACAACGGCTTCGCCCTGGCCCGCGAATCCAACCAGCCGATTTACCAGCAACGCGTTTGGTCCACCGAATTTGCCCCCCTGCTGCAGTTGCACCTGCCACTGAACGAACGCGGACGTTTCTCGGGTGTGCTGATGGCCGAGTACTCGGTCGATGGCCTGTACCGCTACGGTGTGCCGTCCGAAGTCTCGGCGCGCTACGCCGTCTCGCTGCTGGATGCCAACGGCAAGCTGCTGGCCGGCACCTCCATCCCGCTCAAGCGCAGCGTCACGGGTCTGTTGCCCTGGACCAATCCGCCCAATGAATACGCCATGCCGGTCTCTCCCGTGGGCAGCGGCCTGGTGATACGCGCCCAGGCCTACCGGGCCTCGCTGGGCGTGATCGGCAGCGGCCTGTTCTGGCTGGTGGCGACACTCAGCGTGATGACCGCCTGGATGCTGATTGCCAACTGGCGCCACACGCGCCGGCGCGTGCAGGCCCAGCAGGCGCTGATGTCGGAAACCAACTTCCGCCGTGCCATGGAAAGCTCCATGCTCACTGGCATGCGCGCCATGGACTTGCAGGGTCGTATCACCTACGTGAACACCGCGTTCTGCCAGATGACGGGCTGGACCGAGCCCGACCTGGTCGGCCGCACCGCCCCCTTCCCCTACTGGCCCGACGCCGACCGCGAACACCTGGCATCCCGTCTGGAAGACGAATTGACGGGGCGGACCACGCCCGGCGGCATCCAGGTGCGCGTCAAGCGGCGCGACGGCACGCTGTTCGACGCACGGCTGTATGTGTCGCCGCTGATCGATTCCCAAGGCACGCAGACCGGCTGGATGACCTCCATGACCGACATCACCGAGCCCAACCGCGTGCGAGAGCAGTTGTCGGCCTCACACCAGCGCTTCACCACGGTGCTGGAGGCGCTGGATGCCTCGATCTCGGTAGCCCCGCTGGGCAGCGACGAACTGCTGTTTGCCAACAAGCTGTACCGCCAGTGGTTTGGCACGCAGTCCGGCGGCCACCTGCAACTGGTGGCCGAAGCCGGCATGCCGCCCAGCCCTACCAACGACGAATCGCATGACAGCGTGGACTCTTTTGCCGGCCTGCCCACCACCACCCTGCCCGACACCGACAGCGAAAACGCCGAAATCTTCATCCCCGCCTTGAACAAGTGGCTGGAGGTGCGCACGCGCTACCTCAGTTGGGTGGACGGGCGCCTGGCGCAGATGGTGATTGCCACCGACATCACCAGCCGGCGCCTGGCCGAAGAACAGGCCGCCACCCAGGCCGAGCGCGCGCAAACCTCAAGCCGCCTGATCACCATGGGCGAGATGGCTTCTAGCGTGGCGCATGAACTGAACCAACCGCTGACCGCCATCAACAACTACTGCAACGGCATGGTCTCGCGCATCAAGGCACAGCAGATTTCGGAAGAAGACCTGCTCGGCGCGCTGGAAAAAACCGCCCGCCAGGCCCAGCGCGCCGGCCAGATCATCCAGCGCATACGCTCCTTCGTGAAGCGCAGCGAACCCAACCGCACCCCCTCCGAGGTCGGCCTCATGGTGTCCGAGGCGGTGGAGCTGGCCGAGATCGAGTTGCGCCGCTTCAACGTGCGTCTGAACCACTATGTGGCCGCGCGCCTGCCGGTGCTGATGGTGGACCCTATCCTGATCGAGCAGGTGCTGGTCAACCTGCTGCGCAACGCGGCCGAATCGATCGATATGGCGCTGCGGCAAACCTCGGAGCGCATCGTGGAGCTGCGCGTGGTGCCGCGCCACATCGAGGGCAAGACCGTGGTCGAGTTTTCGGTGCAGGACACCGGCAAAGGCCTGGCCCCGGAAGTGATGGCGCGGCTGTACGAGGCCTTCTATTCCACCAAGGCGGATGGCATGGGCATAGGCCTGTCGTTGTGCCGCTCCATCGTCGAGTCGCACTTGGGCCGAATCAACGCACAGAACATCTACAATGGCGCCGAAGTATCGGGATGCCGTTTTTCGTTCTGGATTCCCCTGGCAGAAGCCCTGCCCGATACGCCCGCCAACAGCGCGATAGCAATTAAACCCCTGGACATTTGAATGAGCTTGATCCCCAAAAAAGGTACGGTTTATGTGGTCGATGACGACGAGGCCGTGCGCGATTCGCTGCAATGGCTGCTTGAAGGCAAAGGCTACCGCGTACGCTGCTTTGATTCCGCCGAATCCTTTCTGAGCCGCTACGACGCCCGTGAAGTGGCCTGCCTGATCGTCGACATCCGCATGGGTGGCATGACCGGGCTGGAGCTGCAGACCCGCCTGATCGAAGCCAAGTCGCCGCTGCCCATCGTCTTCATCACCGGCCACGGCGACGTGCCCATGGCGGTGGACACCATGAAGAAAGGCGCGATGGATTTCATCCAGAAGCCGTTCAAGGAAGACCAGTTGGTCGGCCTGGTGGAGCGCATGCTGGAGCACGCCAAAGATTCGTTTGCCGACTACCAGCTCGCGGTGAGCCGCGACGCCCTGCTGTCCAAGCTCACGCTGCGCGAATCGCAGGTGCTGGAACGCATCGTCGCCGGCCGGTTGAACAAGCAGATCGCCGACGACCTGGGCATCAGCATCAAGACGGTAGAGGCGCACCGCGCCAACATCATGGAAAAGCTCAGTGCCAACACCGTGGCCGACCTGCTCAAGATCGCCCTGGGACAAAACGCGCCGAAGAGCTAACGCTACCAAAACCATAGCTTCCAACGCCCGCTCCGTCTTGGTTTGCGGGCGTTTTTACTTGAAAAATTGACTATGTCCACTGCCTCCACCGCAAAAATCATCGATGGCAACGCCCTGGCCGCCCAACTCCGTGGCGATGTTGCCGCCCGCACTGCCGCCCTCAAGGCGCGCGGCCTGACGCCCGGCCTGGCCGTGGTGCTGGTCGGCGAAAACCCGGCCTCACAGGTCTATGTGCGCAACAAGGTCAAGGCCTGTACCGATGCCGGCCTGCACTCGGTGCTGGAGAAATACGACGCCAGCATGACCGAGGCCGAACTGCTGGCCCGCGTGGACGCGCTCAACAACGACCCGGCCATCCACGGCATCCTGGTCCAGTTGCCTTTACCCAAGCACATCGACGACCACAAGGTCATCGAGGCCATCTCCCCGGCCAAGGACGTGGACGGGTTCCACGTCGCCAGCGCCGGCGCGCTGATGGTGGGCGAAGTGGGCTTCAAGGCCTGCACACCCTACGGCTGCATGAAGATGCTGGAAAGCATCGGCATGAAGGACCTGCGCGGCAAGCACGCCGTCGTCATCGGCCGCTCCAACATCGTGGGCAAACCCATGGCCATGATGCTGCTGGCCGCCAATGCCACCGTCACCATTACCCACAGCGGCACGGCCGATCTGGGCGCCATGACGCGCCAGGCCGACATCGTGGTCGCCGCTGTCGGCAAGCGCAATGTGCTCACCAAAGACATGGTGAAACCCGGTGCCGTGGTGATCGACGTGGGCATGAACCGAGATGATGCCGGCAAGCTGTGCGGCGATGTGGACTTTGCGGGTGTCAGCCAGGTGGCAGGCTATATCACCCCAGTGCCAGGCGGCGTGGGCCCCATGACCATCACCATGCTGCTGGTCAACACGCTGGAAGCGGCGGAGTGTGACGCGGCCCAGCGCGGCCTTGCATAAGGGCGGGATGACCCCCATCTGTCCAGAGCACCTTTGCCATTCTTTGAGCACCCCATGAACCCCCTGCTGCAATTCGACGCCCTGCCCCTGTTTGACCAGATTCGCCCGGAGCATGTGGCGCCGGCCATCGACACGTTGCTGGCCCAGGCCAACACCGCGCTGGAAACCGTCACCGCGCCCGCCTTCCCCGCCCAGTGGGACACCATCGCCCGCGAGCTGGATGTGGCCACCGAAAAGCTCGGCACCGCCTGGGGCGCCGTGAGCCACCTCAACAGTGTGGCCGATACCCCCGAGCTGCGCGCCGCCTACAACGCGGCCCTGCCCCTGGTGACCGAATTCTGGACGCGCTTGGGTGCGGACGAACGCCTGTACGCCAAGTACAAGGCCATTGACGTGAACACCCTGAACGCCGAGCAACGCCAGGCCCACAAAAACGCCGTGCGCAACTTCGTGCTGGGCGGCGCAGAGCTGCAGGGCGCAGCCCGCACGCGCTTTGCCGAAATCCAAGAAAAGCAGGCCGAGCTGGGCCAGAAGTTCAGCGAAAACACGCTGGACGCCACCGATGCCTTTGCCTACTACGCCACAGCGGCAGAACTGGACGGTGTGCCCGAGGACGTACAACAAGCCGCCCTGGCCGCAGCGCAGGCTGAGGGCAAGGACGGCTACAAACTCACGCTCAAGATGCCCTGCTACCTGCCGGTGATGCAGTTCGCCACCAGCAGCGCCCTGCGCCAGACGCTGTACCGCGCGTATGTCACGCGGGCTTCCGACCAGGCCGATGCAGCCACCCAAAAGTTTGACAACGGCGAAAACATCCGCGGCATCCTGGCACTGCGCCAGGAAGAAGCACAGCTGTTGGGCTACCCCAACTTCGGTGCAGTCTCCGTCGTCACCAAGATGGCCGAATCCCCCCAGGCCGTCATCGCCTTCCTGCGCGACCTGGCGCACAAGGCTCGCCCCTTTGCCGAAAAAGACCTGGCCGACCTGCGCACGTTTGCCCGCGACAACCTGGGCCTGAGCGATCCCCAGGCCTGGGACTGGCCCTACATCGGCGAGAAGCTCAAGGAGGCCCGCTATGCCTTCAGCGAGCAGGAGGTCAAGCAATACTTCACGGCACCCAAGGTGCTGGCGGGCCTGTTCAAGATCGTCGAAACCCTGTTTGACGTGACGATTGCGCGCGACAGCGCGCCGGTGTGGAACGCGGGCGTGGAGTTCTACCGCATCGAGCGCGACGGCCAACTGGTAGGCCAGTTCTACCTGGACCCGTCCGCACGCCATGGCAAGCGCGGCGGCGCCTGGATGGACGATGTGCGTACGCGCTGGCTGCGCCCCGACACCGGCAAGCTGCAAACGCCCGTGGCGCATCTGGTGTGCAACTTTGCCGACGGCGTGGATGGCAAACCGCCGCTGTTGACGCACGACGACGTCACCACCCTCTTCCACGAATTCGGCCATGGCCTGCACCACATGCTCACGCAGGTGAACGAGCGCGACGTCTCCGGCATCAGCGGCGTGGAGTGGGACGCGGTGGAGTTGCCCAGCCAGTTCATGGAAAACTTCTGCTGGGAATGGAGTGTGCTGCAGCACATGACCGCCCACGTGGACACCGGCGCACCGTTGCCGCGCGCATTGTTCGACAAGATGCTGGCCGCCAAGAACTTCCAGAGCGGCATGCAGACCCTGCGCCAGATCGAGTTCGCGCTGTTCGACATGCTGCTGCACACCGGGCACGACCCCGCCCAGGACTTCATGCCCCTGCTCAACCAGGTGCGCCAGGAAGTGGCAGTGCTGCAGCCCCCAGCCTGGAGCCGCACCGCCCATACCTTCAGCCATATCTTTGCAGGTGGCTATGCAGCCGGTTACTACAGTTACAAATGGGCCGAGGTGCTGTCTGCCGACGCCTACGCCGCCTTTGAAGAAACCGCCGCACCCGACGGCACACCCAATGTGGAAACCGGTAGAAAATACCGCCAAGCCATTCTGGAAGCAGGCGGCAGCCGCCCGGCCATGGAATCCTTCAAGGCCTTCCGCGGCCGGGAACCCACGTTGGACGCGCTCTTGCGCCACCAGGGCATGGCCGCATAAACTGAATGGAAGTTTGGGAGCCCACTGATGAACCACCCCACCCGCACACTCCTCGCCGCCCTGTTGGCAGGCTCTGCCCTGCTGTCCGTCGCCATGGACGCACAGGCGCAGACCATCTACCGCATCGTCGGCGCCGATGGCAAGGTGACGTTTTCGGACAAGCCCCCGCTCACCGCGGAACAAGGAAAAATCGCTGGCACCGGTGTGGGCGCAGCGGGCGCGGCCGGCAACACATCCTTGCCGTTCGAACTGCGCCAGGTCGTCGCCAAGTACCCGGTCACGCTGTACACCTCCGCCGACTGCGCCCCCTGTGGCTCCGGGCGCGCCATGCTGTCCAGCCGTGGTGTGCCATTCAATGAACGCACGGTGGCCACCGCCGAAGACGCAGCGGCCCTGCAACGCCTCAGCGGCGATAGCTCCCTGCCCTTCATGACCATCGGCGGCCAGCGCGTCAAGGGCTACTCGGACAGCGAATGGACCCAGTACCTGGACGCTGCCGGCTACCCCAAGACTTCGGTGCTGCCTTCGGGCTACAAAAATGCGCCTGCAGCTCCGCTGGTGAGCGTCCAGAAGCCCGTAGCCAAGACAGAGGAAAAACCGGCAGCCCCGGCAGAAACGGTGCCGGCAGCACCCGGCCCCACACCGAGCAATCCGGCGGGCATCACGTTCTGACAACGGCCGCTCCTGGACCATGGAGTTCCTGGTCGAGCTGCTGCTGGAATTCCTGATTCAGGTCTTTGGCGAAATACTGCTGGAACTGGGCCTGCGCGCCCTCGCCGAGCCCTTCCGCAAGACCCCTTCGCCCAGAGTTGCCATCTTTGGCTACGCCCTGCTAGGCTTTGCGTTTGGCGGACTGTCGCTGTGGGTCTTCCCGCACCACGTGGTGGCCGGTGAGACCTGGAAGTGGGTCAATGTTCTGGTGACACCGTTGGCCGCAGGCGCCTGCATGGGCCTGCTTGGTAGCTGGCGCGTGCGGCGTGGGCAGTCTGTTATGCGCATTGATCGCTTTAACTACGGCTATCTTTTTGCGCTGTGCTTTGCGGCAGTGCGGTTTATCTGGGCAGCGTAAGACTGGTAAATGCACCCTGTTGAGCGACCAAGGCTACTGCATCACATCAGTACAGCGACATGAAATTCGACTGTTAGGTACTCCACTCACTTGACTGCTTCAGTTTGACGGCGGTCACACGACCTGCGGTGGGGGCACATATCGATCCTTCAACACTACTCGAGCGATTCGATGTTCAACATGCTTAAAGAACGGCTTCGCCACCGGATTGGAAATGAACATGAAATACTCCCCCGCCGAATTCCTTGCAAATCGGGTTAGCGAGTAGGAAGCAACAATGCCAGCGTCATCCCTTTGAATAGATTCCGACTCACTGACGACAACGGCGCTTTGACCGTCGAACTGAAATTTTTCATCGTCAGACTTGACGCAATAAGCAGTGAACTGCGCGGTGGCAATCTCACGATGCTTAGCGACCTCCAGGGCATCTCTCTTTCGAGCGGATCGAACCAATGGAACGGCCCCGATCGTGACAACAATCGCGGCCACGGCCTGAATAAGGTGGAGCGAACTCACGGTTTTGGCTTTCGTATTTGTAGCTTAACAATCAATCAGTAATGGCGTAAGGACCGTAACGAAGGCAGCTCAGTGCCGATCTGAAACCCCCGCCCGCCAAGCCGGTAACTTCCACCCCCAGTACATCGCCAACAGCCTGAGCACCGTCCCCGTAGCCGCCGCGGCCACCAGACAACCCCACTGCGGCCAGCCCCAGGCCTGGGCGCCGACCATGACCCAGCCGCCCGCAAATGCGCAGATGGCGTAGGGCCGGTGGTCGTGGAAGGCCTTGGGGATTTCGTTGCAGACCATGTCGCGCATGACGCCGCCGAACACGGCGGTGACCATGCCCATGAGCACGGCCACGATGGGCGGTACACCCGTGTCCAGCGCGATCTGTGTGCCGCTGGCGGCGAACAGGCCCAAGCCCAGCGCGTCGGGCCATTGCATGGCGCGCTCGGTGGGCTCAAAGTGGCGCCCGCGCAGAAACAGCATTGCCGCTACGCACAGGGCCAGCAGGGCCCAGAGCCAGTTGGCGTGCTCCACCCAGAAAAAGGGCCGGCGGTCCAGCAGGATGTCGCGCAACGTGCCGCCGCCAAACGCGGCCAGCCCGGCGACGACGCAGACGCCCACGGCGTCCAGCTTCTTGCGCGCGGCCTCGATAAGGCCGGAGAGTGCAAAGGCCACGGTGGCCGCCGCCTCGATGGCAATCTGGGCGTTGGAGAGCGTCAGCACCTCCGCGAGGCGAACCGCGGCCATGGGCAGGCTAGAAGTTCAGCGTCTTCACACCGCTAGCCGTGCCCAGCAGGCAGACCTGGGCGCGCTGGTAGGCGAATACACCCACGGTCACCACGCCGGGCCACTGGCTGATCTCGGCTTCAAAAGCCAGCGGGTCGGTGATCTGCAGGCCGGTCACGTCCACGATGTGCTGGCCATTGTCAGTCACCAGCGGCTGGCCATCCTTGAGGCGCACCTTGGCGCTGCCACCACGGGCCGCAAACTGTGCGATGACGCGCTTGGTCGCCATGGGGATCACTTCCACGGGCAGCGGAAACTTGCCCAGCGTGGTGACGAGCTTGGACTCATCGGCAATGCAGACAAACTGTTTGGACAATGCCGCCACGATCTTTTCGCGCGTCAGCGCCGCACCACCGCCCTTGACCATATTGCCCTTGCCATCGATCTCGTCGGCGCCGTCGATATAGACCGACAGGGCATCCACCTCGTTGGAATCGAAAACCTTGATACCCAGCGCCTGCAGGCGCTCGGTGCTGGCCACGGAGCTGGAGACGGCGCCCTTGATCTGGTCTTTCATGCTGGCCAGCGCGTCGATGAACTTGTTGACGGTGGAGCCGGTGCCCACGCCCACGATTTCGCCGGGAACCACGTATTTCAGGGCGGCCTGGCCAACCAGGGTCTTGAGTTCGTCTTGGGACAGGGCGGCGGGAGGTGTAGAGGTGGTCATCTGGGACAATAGAGGGAGTTGAAGGTTTATTGCAGGAATTATCCAATGTCTCTGGTTCCCTACGCCCTGGCGCGCCGTGTTTTGTTCAGTCTGGACGCCGAGGTGGCCCATGAAATCACCATGGCCGGTCTGGCCGCCACCCAGGGCAATCCGCTCAAACTGGCCTACTGCGCGCCCCGGGTGGACGACCCTATCGAGGTCGCGGGCCTGAAATTTCCCAACCGCGTGGGTATGGCCGCCGGGCTGGACAAGAACGCGCGCTGCATCGACGGCCTGGGTGCCATGGGCTTTGGCTTTGTCGAAGTGGGCACCGTCACGCCACTGGCCCAGCCCGGCAACCCCAAGCCACGCATGTTCCGCCTGCCCGAAGCCAGCGCGCTGATCAATCGCCTGGGCTTCAACAACGAGGGGCTGGACGCCTTTATCGGCCATGTGCAGCGCTCGGCGCTGCGCCGCCAGAAGAACCCGTCTTTGCTGTTGGGCCTGAATATCGGCAAAAACGCCGCCACCCCCATCGAGCGCGCCACCGACGACTACCTGACCTGCCTGGACGGCGTCTACCCGCATGCCGACTACATCACGGTCAATATCTCCAGCCCCAACACGCAGAACCTGCGCAGCCTGCAAAGCGACGCGGCGCTGGACGCGCTCTTGGGCGCGATTGCCGAGCGGCGCGAGCTGCTGGCGCAAAAGCACGGCCAGCGCAAACCCATCTTCCTGAAAATCGCCCCCGACCTGGACGAAGCCCAGATCGCGGTGATTGCCGCCACGCTGCAACGCTATGGCTGCGACAGCGCCGGCAAGGTGACCAACGCCTGGGGCGTGATAGCCACCAACACCACACTGGCGCGCGACGCGGTCCAAGGCATGACGCATGCTGAGGAAACCGGTGGCCTGTCAGGCGCACCGGTGCTGGCCAAGAGCAATGCGGTGATTGCGCAACTGCGCGCCGCCCTGGGCCCGCAGTTCCCCATCATCGGCGTGGGCGGCATCCTGACCGCCGACGATGCGGTGAGCAAGATCAAGGCCGGTGCGGACCTGGTGCAGATTTACACCGGGCTGATCTACAGCGGGCCAGAGCTGGTGCGCGACGCGGCGCTGGCAATTAAATCATTGCGAAAATAAGCTGCAGCCGGCGCAGATACTGCGCAAGCAGCTATCAAAAGCGTAGCTAAAGCAGCGTTATCACGTGCTCAGCGATGGCCAGGGAACTGGTCAGGCCGGGCGACTCGATGCCAAACAGATTGACCAAACCGGGCACGCCGTGGTCGCGCGGGCCCTGGATGCAGAAGTCGCGTGCCACCTCCGTGGGCCCGTTGATCTTGGGCCGCATGCCGGCATAGGCCGGCTGCAGCGCGCCGTCTGGCAAATCCGGCCAGTACTTGCGCACCTCGGCATAGAAGGCGTCACCGCGCCGGGCGTCCACTACCAGATCATCAGGGTTGTCCACCCACTGCACGTCGGGACCAAACTTGGCCTGGCCGCCCAGGTCCAGCGTCAGATGCACGCCGAGGCCCGCAGCCTCTGGCACCGGGTAGATCAAGCGCGAGAACGGCGCACGGCCGGCCAGCGTGAAGTAGTTGCCCTTGGCGTAGTGCGGCGTGGGCACGTGGCGCGCATCCAGCCCGGCAAAGCGGGCAGCCAATGCCGGGGCGTTCAGGCCCGCGGCATTCACGACCGTCTTTGCCACCAGTTGGGTGCCGTCTTCCGCTATCAAAGTAATAGCGTCCTGCGCAATCTCTGCGCCGGCCAGAGGCGAATTCAATGCCAAAACTCCGCCAACATGCTCCAGATCGGCCAGCAGCGACAGCATCAGTGAATGGCTGTCCACAATGCCGGTGGACGGGGAATGCAGCGCGGCCAGACACTGCAAGGCGGGCTCGGCGGCACGGGCTTGGTCCGCATCCAGCAGCACCAGATCGCTCACGCCATTGGCCGCTGCCTTGGCCCGGATGGCCTGCAACTGCGCGACCTGCGCCTCGGTGGTGGCCACGATGAACTTGCCGCAGCGGCGATGCGGCACACTGCGCTGGGCGCAGTAGTCGTACAGCAGCACTTTGCCACGCACGCACAAACGGGCCTTGAGCGAATCTTGGGCGTAGTAGATCCCGGCGTGGATGACTTCGCTGTTGCGCGCACTGGTCTGTGTGCCGATGGCGTTGCAGGCCTCAAGCACCAGCACCTCGCGCCCGGCCAGTGCCAGGGCGCGCGCCACCGCCAGGCCGACCACGCCGGCCCCGACTACCACGCAGTCAACCTGCTCGATGCCGGCGCTGCTCACTGCAACGCAAACCCACCGTCCGGCAACTCCACCAACATCTTGCCAGTCGGAATCGCGAGGTAGGACTTGGCGTCCTGGTTGGACAGGCCGAACACCAGGCTGGCCGGGCCGGCGTCCGTGCTGCCATAGCCATAGCCGCGGGTCTCGCCTAGCAGGGTGTACGGCAGGACGGCGGCGGCGCCGTCGTTGCAATGCACATCCACCCGGCCCGCATTGGTGGCGGTGTAGCGGATGGAGCCAAAGCAACTGGTGATGGGACCCTTGTCGGCATTGAAGGCCACGGTGCCGGTGCGGTCGGGTATCAGCACCACGCTGCCGTGCAGGAGCTGGTTGTTGATGATGAGTATGGCGTCCAGCTTGGTGGAGAACAACCGCCAGGACTTGTCCTGGACCTGGGCGCAACCGGCCAGGGCTGCGGCGATGCAGGCCATCAGCACGAGGCGGGAGTTTCGGAGATACATGGCACATCCTCTTGTTTTTTACGGCGGCAGGCCGGTGTACTATCTTAGCGAGGCCCTTTGTCCCTAAACCCGGAGAAACCCGTGAATTCTCGCTTTCCTCCCTCGGTCTTCGACGAACCGCCGCGCCGTTCCTGGATGCGCTGGGTCTGGGGCAGCGCCGCCGTGGTGGTACTGGCGGCGGTGGTTTTCATGGCCGGGCCGCGCAATAGCTTTGGACCGGACACGCCGGCCCAGCGCAGTCTGCCACCACAAGACATTACCGCGCTGGACGGCTGGCTGCAAAAGAACGAGGCAGCCTACCCAGACATCAAACCCGGCAATGCCAAGGGCATTGTGTGGAATGCGGCCACCCACCAGCGCACGCCCTGGGCGGTGGTCTATCTGCACGGTTTTTCCGCCAGCCGCCTGGAAACGGCGCCGGTGGCCGACCGCATTGCCCAGGAACTGGGCGCCAACCTGTTCTACACCCGGCTGGCCGGGCACGGCCGCTCTGGCGACGCGATGGCCGAAGCCAGCCCCCAGGACTGGATGGCCGATGCCGTGGAGGCCGTGCGCATCGGCCAGACGCTGGGCGAACGCGTACTGGTGATCAGTTGCTCCACCGGCTCGACCCTGGCCACCTGGCTGGCCACCAGCCCCGACAACAACAAGGTGGCGGCGCATGTGTTCATATCGCCCAACTTCGGCCCGAAAGACAAGCGCTCGGAAATCATCAACGGCCCCTGGGGCAAGTCCATTGCCCTCGCGCTGGAAGGCGACAACCGCGGCTGGACGCCACAGGACCCGCGTGAAAGCAATGCCTGGACTACGCGCTACCCCACGCGCGCCCTGTTCCCGATGATGGCCATGGTCAAGCATGTGCGCGAGAGCGATCTCTCCGTCTTCCAGACCCCGGTACTGGTGCTCTACAGCGAAAAGGACGAAACCGTGGACCCGGTGGAAACGCAATCCGCTTTCACCCGCATGGGGACACCGCTCAAAACCCTGGAAGCCGTCACCTACAGCACCAGCCGCGGCCAGCACGTGCTGGCGGGTGACATCAAGTCGCCCCAAGCCGTCGCGCCCATGGTGGACAGCATCGTGAAATGGGTGCGCGCCCTGCCAAAAACAGGAAGCTAAACGAGGCGAAAACGCTGGCCCAGACCGGCGATCAGTACATCCATCAAGGCCTCCGTATTGGTGTGCGCGTCAATGCTGGGGAGCCAGGGGTCCTGCCCCATCACCAGTCCCAGCGAGACCATGCCGTGCAGGCCCTGCCAAAAGATGTGCGCCATCAGGTGCACGGTATCGGCATCTTCCGCGGCGGCGGCCTGCATCAGGCTGTAGGCGAAAGCATACGGATCCTGCTCGGCATTGCCGTGCTCCACCTGCGCCGCCTCCACCGGAGCGTGCGGACGCGGCTCCATGAACACCAAAGCATACTCGTCAGGATGTTGCAGCCCAAACTGCACATAGGCCTGCCCCGCCAACCGCAAGCGCTGCAGGGGTGACTGTCCCAAGTCGGCAGCTGCGCGCATGGCCCCCACCAGGGCCAGCAGGTCGTCGTCCATGGCACGCGTGATCAGCGTGGCCTTGTCCTTGAACAGTGAATACACCACGGTGGTGGAAAAACCCGCCTCCTCGGCCACGCGGCGCACGGTGACCTCGCGTGCCCCACCCTTCTTGATGAGGGCCTTGACCACCGCAAAGATATGCACGCGTCGGGCCTCGGCCTCGCGCTGTTTGCGCTGTTGTACGGTGCTGTGCGGTCGGGGCATGGAGTTGGACGAAACCCTCAGGCAGTTGCCGCCATGGGCTTCCAGAAGTCGGTGATCTTGCCATTGTCATACACCGCGATATCGCCAAACTGCTGCAGCACGGCTTCGCTCTGGCGCGGGCGGAAAAACACCACGTCGTCCACCTTGAGGTTTTGCATGCCCGAACCCACCAGCACCTGCTGGTTGGACGAGGTGCCGTACAAACCGCTGCCCGTCAGCCCAGCGGGTGAGACCGGATCGGCCAGCCAGTTGCCGCCGTAGATAAAGTAGGCATGCTCCGTATTCACGTCCCACGCACGGGCCGCGTCGCCGATCCATTCCACCCCGTACGGCAGGCGGAAATGCGCCGGCACCTTCAACACCGGGGTGGCAATAAATGTGGCAGGCAGCAGATCGGACAGCAGCGGTGTATCAAAGTCGGTACCCTTGACCATAGCCGAACCCACCGAGACTTCATTTTCGATACCCATACCGTCATACAGCCGGTAGGTGGGCGAGCCTCCAGCATTGAAGGTCGCCTTGACCGATGCGCTTTGCGCTGCCAGCGCCTGCTGGGCATAGGCCGCATAGGTTTGTCGCGCATGGTCCAGGGCGCGCTCGCGCGAGCCTGCGATATCCGGGATCTTGGTGACGTGGGCGTCGTAGCCCATCAGTCCGGACCAGCGCAAGCGCGGCTCGGACTGCAGAAGGGTCAGCATTTCCTGCAAGGTCTCGGCGCTGTCGATACCGCCACGGTGCAGGCCCACATCAATTTCAAAATTCACCGCCAGGTCGCGCTGCTGCTGGCGCGCCAGGTCGCGGTACTGTGCCAGGCGCTCGGGGCTGTCAATCAGCCATTGCAGAGACTGCCCCGCCACGGACACGGGCTGCTCGCGGTAGAAGGCCGCAGCAGCGGCCACCGGCATGGGTTTGCCCAGCAGGATGTTGGCATGGCCCGGGGCCAGTTGCAGCAACTGGGGCAGGCTGAACACCATGAGCCTGTCGGTCTTGGCCAGGGCCAGCACCTCTTGGAGCAATGGAATGCTGGGCAGTGATTTGGCCACTACCCGCAATTGCATGCGCCCGCCGATGTTGTGCACGATCTGCGCCACGTTGGCATGCAGGCGCTGGCGATCGATCACCAGTGTGGGCGTGGCAATGCCCGCCTGCTGCAAGGCCTTGGCCACGCCCGAAAAATAGGCGTCGTGCGGGGCACCATGGCGCCTGGGCCGCGCGGCAATGGCGCCCAGCCCCACCAAACCCAGGCCTGCGGCGCCCAGGATGCGCCGGCGTGAAATCTGTGCCATATCGTTGTCCTCTATTTCAAGTGGGGCTTGGCACGCCAAACAGCGTGCGCAACAGCGGGTTGAGCATGCGCCCGGTCGGATCCAACTGGGCGCGTACTGCCAGGAAGTCCTTCCAGCGCGGGTACAGACCGGGCATGTCTGCCGCCGTGTGGCCATGCAGCTTGCCCCAGTGCGGGCGCCCCTGGAATTTGCGGAAAACCGGGGCGATGTCGCTCACCAGGTAGTCATACGGCTCACCCACCGCCGCGTGCACTGCGATGGAGCAGCTATCGCGCTGGTAGAACGGACTGAGCCAGGCATCGTCCGCCTTGGTGAAGCGGAACTCCATGGGAAAGAACACGTCATTGCGCCGCTCCAGCGTCTTGATGACCTCGCGCACGCAGGCGATGCCCAGCTCACGTGGCACGTGGCATTCGGACTCATTGAATTTGGTCGGACGCTGCGTGGACAGCAGTTTCCAGGAACGGTCCTGGGCCAGCTCGGTCTGGTCAGGGTCGATGAGCTTTTTCGCTACCCAGCGGCGCAGCTCGGGCACGCGGCCCAGCCAGTCGCGCAGCCGGCGCAGATCGCGCAGCATGTCTTCGTCGGCGGCATCCGGGTGCAGTACGTCCGTGCCGGTGTATACGTCATGCGTAATGGCTGCGGCATAGCCTGTGAACGGCAGGTAGTAGAACTCGAAGTGGCGGTGCTGCTGTGCCAATGCTGGGGCAGCCTGCAGCAGCTCTTCCACCGGTTTGAGCCAGACCTTGCGTTGCAGGCTGTAGGCCGGCAGCACGGTGGCCGTGGCCTGGGTGATCACGCCCAGACTGCCCAGGGACACCTTTGCAGCGGCAAAGACTTCGGGCTGTTGTTTGGCACTGCACTGCAGCAGTTCCCCGCGCGGCGTGACCAGTTGCAGCGCCTGCACATCGGCGTGCAGGGCTGGCAGTTCAGCCCCGGTACCGTGGGTGCCCGTGCTGATGGCGCCGGCAAAGGACTGCGCATCGATATCAGGCAGATTGCGCAGCCCCATACCAGCCTGGTCCAGTTGGCGCGACAGTTGTGCCAGTCGGGTGCCGGCATGGAAGGTGGCCGTCATGGCGCCTTTGTCCTGGGAAATCAGGCCAGCCATGCGGTCCAACGAAAGGATGGTGCCGTCGGTAGGCACCAGTGGCATGAACGAGTGCCCAGCCCCGACACACCGCACCGCCCCACTGGATGCACGCAAGAGTTGCTGCACCGCGGCCACATCGGCCGGGGTCTGCAATGTAGCCGTTGCTGCCGTGGCGCTGCCCGACCAGTTGCTCCAGGCAACTTTCGGTGCGACCGCCGCGGTTGCAGGTGATGACGGGGCACCGGTCTGTGCCAGCGCTGGCAGCGTCTGACTGCCCAATGTAGGCAGCACGCTGGTGGCGGCCAAAGTGTGCAATGCCTTGCGGCGGGAAACAGGGGGCATGGTTACTCCTTGGGGGTGTGGGCCTGCGACATGAAGCCAATCAAGGCCACAAAGTCCTGGTCACTGCAGTCGTTGCAAAAGCCGCGTGCAGGCATGCCCTGGAATCCGTCGCGGGCATGGGCCAACAACGTCGGCATGCCTTGCTGCAGCCGTGGTTGCCACTGCGGCACAAAACCGGCAAGCGGCGCCTTGCTGGCCCGGCTGGCATGGCAGGTAAGGCAGGCGCGCTCGTATTTCTGTTGCAAGTCCGCGTCGGACGGTCGCGCCTTTTCGGCGATGCGTTCATCAGCAGGGCTGGGCTCGGGAACCGCAGGAGTGCACCCGAGCAGCAAGGCGAGCGCCAGCAGCATGGCGCCCGGCAGAAGGTTCTTGGCAATGCAGCAGATGACGGGCTCCCTCCAATAAACAGTGGCTCCCGGTAAATGTACAACGTTGTTTTATTTAATAACAACGTTTTTTATTGGGATATACCCTGCCGCAGGTAGCCGTGAGAATGTTCCCGGCCACACTGCAGCCGGCCTTGGGCGCATGGAGTTCTGATAGATTCAGCGCCTAGGCCTGTTGCGCCCAAAAGCCCCATGGACACTACCGAAACACTTAGCGCCGAAGTCAGTCGCCTCCCGCTCAAAGCCTTGGGCATACGCACCGGCATGGCCTTGCAGACCCGGCGTCTGGTGGAAGGCGCCAGCAAGAAGGAATCGCAGTTTTACGGCGCCATTGAGGGCAAAGGCGTCATGGTGGGCCCCCTGGGCACCGATGGCGTCAAAACCGAATTGGTGGAAGGCGAAGTCTGTGTGGTGCGTGGATTCACCGGCCAGTACGAGTTTTCTTTTTTGAGCAAGGTCTTGCAGACCTTCGAAAAACCCTTCGCCTATGCCCTGCTGGCGTATCCGGCCCAGGTCGATGCCAAACTGGTGCGCCAGTCCATGCGCATCAAGACCTCTTGGCCCACCACCGTGCTGCTGCCTGGCACCAGCGCCGCACCCACGCCCCAAGTGCTGGAGGTCACTCTGGTAGACCTCAGCATGTCGGGCGCCATGATCAAGGCTTCGTCCGCCCTGGCGGCAATTGGTGAAATCATCACCCTGTCCATTACCGCGAGCATGGACAACGCACCGATCCAGCTCCGCCTGGCCGGCAGCGTGTGCCACAACAACAAGGCCAGCGGCGAAGATGCCTACTGCATCGGACTGGCTTTCAAGAATCTGGCGCAGCAGGACAAGCTGGTGCTGCACTACCTGACACAAACACCCCAAGCCTGAGGGTGCTGCCAAACACCCAAGAAAAAAGGCCTTGGCGTCACCGCCAAGGCCTTTTTCAATACCAATAAATTGGTGGGCAGTGCAAGTTTCGAACTTGCGACCCCTGCAGTGTGAATGCTGGTGATAGTCAAATCCGCCCTGGGCTTCAGAGGGAAAACGATTTGCTGGACGCCAGGAAACGGCCTTGAATTGCACCAAATTACACCGGAAATTACACAGGGCTGATCACAGCAGTCCGCCCTGCACCTGTTGGTCCGCCGGCCCGGCCTGGAACAGCTCAACCGGTGGCACCTGAATCAGGCTCTCGGCATGCGCCGGTTTTTTAAGCAGCCCAGAAACGAAAAAAGCCCCCACCCCGTTAGGGATGGAGGGCATAGGGCTGTGCCTTGGTACACAGCGGAGACAACTGCAAGGGCTACGGCCGCAACTCACAAACCAGCTTGGGGTTGTGCAGGAAGTCGTACAGCACGCCGTAATCTATGGCGAGGCTTTGGGCGTCGGCTGCGAACCCGAGAAGATTTCCGTTAAGCGGCTCTGGAAGTTGTACGACGGTGGCGCCTGGGTCACTGGGGGCTCCAGGCGCTGCGCCGGCGGCGCCACCACGACCTGACCCACATCCAGCTTCGGCGGCGAACTGCAGCCGGGGGCCAGACTGGCGAGTGCGCAGATCAGCGCGGTTTGCAAGCTGTTTGTTTTCACGGTCAATCTCCTTTTCGGCGATGAGGTTGGATAGTTGGGCCTGGGCGTCCAGCTTGGCTTTGGTCTCGGTGGCCAGCGTTGTCGCGGCTTGGGCTTTGAGCGTTGCCGCGGCTGCCTGGTCCTCTGCGCGCGCGCGGCTGTAGCCCAGGCCCTCGATGTAGCGCTCGGCGAAGAACAGAGCGGCCAGCAGCGCCAGGACGGCGCCGATCTTGATCAGGATTTCGGTCATTTGGCACCTCGCCATGGACAGTCTTTGGACAGGTGGCCGGCACCACCACACAGGCAGCAGTACCGGGTGCTCATGCCAGCACCTCTTTTGCCGCTCCCCACAGGGCCAGCCGTTCTGCCTCTCCGTTCAAGCCGCCATTGATGATCCGCGTGATGCGCTCGAAATCACCACTGTCGGCCAGTTCATTGAGACCGTGAGACTGCCAAAACCACATGGCCGAACGCACGGCATAGTCCGGCTCGGCCAGCAACTCGGGCGCGCCAATGAAGTCGGTGGCCAGCGCGTCCGATGCCTTTTGGTAGTTCGCGCGGCCGGTGATCTGGATCAGGCCGCGGCCCTTGAACCGTGGTCCGTCGTCGGGCTCGGTATTTCCCAGGTCGGCCCTGCCCTCGTAGCGGCGCTGGGCCTCTGTCGGCCCCCAAAGCTCGACAAGCCAGTGCAGGCCACCGGATTCATGCCCAACCTGGGCCAGGAACGCCGCCATGCGCGCCGGCGTGGTGATGTCGAAGTCAGGCGCTGCCTGGTCGATGATGGGCTGGAAGGTCTGGGCGCGATCAATGCGCGCGCCGGTGGCCGTGGCGAGGTCTTGGGGTGTCATGATTGGTCCTTGGTGTTGCGGCAAGCGCCTTCGACGGATTCCTTCTTGCCGGCCTCATAGGCTTTTTCTGCGACGGCGCGCATGACTTCCGTCATCCGGTCCCTCGACACCAGTGCGCAGCCGCCCTCTTCCGCGCACTTGGCGGCGACTTCGGGTGGTAGCTCGACGGTTGGCGCAACCTGGGCAAACGCAGGTAGTGAAATTGCAGCAGTCAAAACGAGCGCTTTCATGGTTTCGGCTCCTTATCGAGGGTTTGTTGCTTCTGGTTCAAGATGCGGGAGACCGACTCGTGGGCAACGACGATTCCGCCGAAGGTGACCCACAGCCATTCGGTGCTGGCGCCGCGGTAAACGGTCAGGCAAAACGCCCAAGTCATTGCGGCCTTGCCGATGTTTGACCACACCGCGGTCTCGCGCAGCTTTCCGGTCTTGTGATCCACGAACAGGTCGCGGATGCACCACTGGCGGCTCATGGCAAACCCTTCCACAGCCGCCGCAGAATCATGAAAATCTGCAGCAGCGTGAAAATCAAAGTCGCACCCAGTACCAATTGATTGAGCGTGACGCCACCAAAGAGTGCCCCCGCCCAAGCAATGAACAATTTGATGTAAATGGTCAGGTTGTTTTCGTGGTCGCTCATGACAATACGGCCTTGATGTGTCGCCCGGTCGGGCTGTTGCGGTTGATCTCCCGCGCGATCTCCACGAAGAGCGCGCGGCGCGGGTGCCATTCCCAGCCCGGGCCGCACAGGCGCTCCAGGCTGTCGCTGATGGTTTTTTCGCCCGGGTATGGGTCACCGGCCAGAACGCGCCACCAGGTCAGGCGACCGAGCACGTCCACCAGCAGGCCTGCAAAGCCAGCGGCTACGTCGCCAGGCGCTCGGCTTCCACCATCAGCGCACCGCAGCGCAGGTCGCAGCAACAGGGCCAACGCCCATGAGTTGAGCAAGATGGACAGCACCAGCAGCGCGGCCAGAATGATGATTGCGAGAATCACAACTGGGCCTGCAGTTCTTTGATCTTGGCATCCAGATCCTTGGCGGTCTTGTAGCCGGGGTTTGTGGCGTACAACGTGGGCTCATTGATGCCCTGCGATGCTGCAAAGCCCAGCATTCCCGCCATCGCAGACTCCACTTGCCAGGGTTGCATCAGTCCATTGGATTGCAGAAGGACCGTGATCTGAGCGTTGATTGTCGCCTTCGGATCAGACCAAAGTTCAGCGCCTTCCAGATATTCCTGCTCCGGAAACTGCTGGTTGGCAAAGACGCCGTTGATGTGGCCGTTTTCGTCTCGGGTAATGAAGCTCATCATGCATCCCTTCCGCGTGTGTCTCTCCAGCCTGTTGTGATCATGTTGGTGCTGTCACCAGCAGCAGAATTGCTTTGACGGGTTCGGATCTGCGACGAGGTGTTTGTCATCACCCTGATCTGCCCATCGGCTTGCGTACCAGCCGAAAAAATTGGGAAGGTGCAAAGCGCAGATGTGGGGGCGCTATCGGTCTGGTCGGGACAAGTAGCCAGCCAGTTGTAGTTGGTTCCGGCGTAACCAATAGCAACATTGATGATGGCTTCGCACTTCACGCCCAAGGGTGTTGAAATGGTGCGCAGGACCGCAGCAGTTCCAGGGCCGGTGACGTTCACGTCTTGTACTGGGACATCCCAGAAGAAGAAGTCGCCGTACTGTTGGAACAGCACCCACTGCGCGGAACCGTTGGTCTTTCCTGACCCTATCCGGCGGTACTGGGTGTAGGCGGCTGGAATATTGCCGCCAAACGTTGGCGCAGATGCAGAGGTGGAGAAGCACTCATCCACTACGCCAGTGTCTGGGCGCCGAATAAGGTAGTGGTGGTACCAAGTGTTGTTTGCAATTGCGCCAGTGTCCAAGCCACCATTTCCGGTGCCAACTGCCCATGCGCTGGTGGTTTTGCTGATGGAACTTGCGGTGCTGATCAGAACTGCATTCGCACTGTCTGCTGCCAATCCAGGAGAAACACTGATAGTGGCGCTTGAACCAGCAGTCGAAAGTGTCAGGCCGGCCAAATACGATCTGGTAGTAACTGTTGCCGCTGTAGTAGCTAATGACGAATAATTCATCACCTCCACAGTATTTGCGGAGGTGGCGCGAAGCATGAAAGTGTCACCAGCGGCCGCCACAATGTCGGCACCCGTCTGTGTCACGATGTTTGCGTTGTTCTTCAGGGTGAAGGCGCCACCCGCCGAGACACGGATAACGCGACCAATTACGACCGTGAACCCCGTGATCGCCAGTGCGCCCGTGATCCGGATGTCATCGGTATCTGGCGCATTGTCGGTCAGGTCAACGGTTCCGGCCACGCTAGCAATATCAATGCGTGCTGCACGCGGAGCAACGCCAAGAATGGCCCGTGCTGCGCTGGCATTTGCTGCTGCCAGTAAGGTCTGTACGTATGCAGATACCGCCTGTGCAGTGAACGCTACGCCGAACGTAATCGCTGTCGTGTCAACTGTGATGGGACCGGCCGAGGTGATCTGGTAGATTCCGAACGCTTGGGCACCTCCAGCGATGGGAACTAAGGTGCCGCACACCAAGTCATAGTTGCCGTTGGCATCGATGTCCCGTGTCCAACTGCCGGTGTTGGTGCGGTAGATACCGTTTTGCACCGGGTTGGCTTGGTTCTTCACCAGCACCCGGCTGCTGCTGGTCAACACACCGTCAATGGTCTGTTCACCGGACAAGGCAATGTTCGCCGTGGTGGCGCAATCCACCGGGGCCTTCATTCCCTTGTCGCCTACCAGCCCTAGCCGGCGGTCAGTTGTTGCAGATGCCATCTACTTCTCCTGTTGGCGGAAGCGCACCAACCCCTCGACTGAGGAGGAGGGAACCCAACTTTGGGGCCGGGCGCTTCCATAAAAACGGGGTTTCATTCCTGGGTCACCTTTCCGCGTGTCAGCCCCTGGTACCAGTCCTTGATGCTCTGCGGGTCTGCATCGCCGTTGTTGATGTCCCAGAGGAACTTCGCGCCAGTGAAAGGTGCGGCAGTTGGCAACCCCAGCGCATATCCGGCGGCTGTTGCCACATCTTTGGCAGTGGAAGCCGGGGTGTCTTCACCCTGCAAAACCTTTGAAATGTCGTGCCCGGCTTTGACGGCGTCATTCACTGCCTTGGCAATGGGACTGATTTCGTAGTCGCGCCCCTCGATGGCGGCCTTGGCGATGTCGCGGATCACCGGGATGCCGGCCGGGATTTCGGCCAAGATGGCCTTGGCCGCCCATTCGCCCCAGCCTTCGTCCTTCTGTTCACTGGGTCCACCGTGGGTTGCCATTGCCTCGACCAGTGCAGGAACTGCCAGGTACCAGAAGCTGGTGGCCAGCACGTCGGCAAAGTTGCGGCTGGCGGCCTTGTATTCTCCGGCCCTCACATTCCGAACCCCCTCGGCGCCCTGGATAAACATGGTGCGCTGGCGGTTGTAGATGTGGTTGAAGAAGCCGTAGAACATATTGACCAGGTTCGCCACACCCTTGGTGCGCTGGATCAGTGCGGTATCGGTGATGCCCTGGGCGCCGTGGGCATTGCGCACGGTCTTGTCCGCCACGTACACCGCATCCTTGTCCTCCATGCCCTGGGACAAAGCTTTGCGATAGGCACCCAGCCAAGTGGGGGCTGCACTGCCCAGGTCCAGGTAGGAAACCCCCAGGTGTCCGAAGTGCTGGGCCTGCTTCTGGAAAGCGGTGTAGGCGCTGTCCTTGACCAGCTCGTTGTACTTGCTGGTCACGTCCTTGTCGTAGGCGTTCATGCGGTACTTCATCTCGGCTGACTTGCTGGTGATGAAGTCCCAGTTCTCTTTCAGGCGACCGGGTGCATAGAACTCGCGTGTGCCCTTGAGCATCCACTCCGGCCCTACCTCCTTGAAACTGTTGGAAAGCGCCGAGAACCCGTGCTTGAACATGGTGGACAACCGAAAGCCAATGCCCACGATCACGGTGTTGGTGCGGGCCGTGGAGATCGCCTTGTCCATCCAGCTGATGGCGGTGTCATCAATGTTCTTGGAATTGGCAACGTGCTTGAGCCAGGGCCGCAGCATCTTGCGGTACTCGGGGCCGAATACATCGTCCATGGCCCTCTTCACGGAATCCGAGGACAGCAGGCGGTCGGCGTCGATGATGGCTTCGCGAAATGCCAGATCGTGGATGACTTGGCCAATCTTCCAGGGGGCAACGTCCAGGCTGAGCTGAATGGGACGCTTCACGCCTTCCACGCGACTGATGGTCGAGCCCTTGGGTGTTGTCGCGCGGGTGTAGTTGCTAGGGAACAGGGCCTCCGTGGCTTTCTCGGCATGTGCCTCTGCCTGGTAGGACTTGCCGGCGTCGTAGACGATGGGGTAGTAGCCACCGGCATACCGCCCATGGGGCGTGTCGAATGCATCGGCCTGCACCATGTCCAGACCCACTCCGGTAACCCGACGTTGCAGTTCGTCCAGATCCTGCTTGTGGTCATCGAACATGCCCCACACCCGCTGCACGAAGTCCCAGTCGGCCTTCGTCATGTTCTTGTTCAGGAACTGCTGGATGGTCGCCGGGAGCCACTTGTAGCCCTCGGCCAGCTTGATGCGGTTGCCCTCATTGCCCCAGTTCAGTGCCATCGACAACATGCGCTTGCGGGTCAGCTTCATGGGGCGACCGGTTTCCGGGTTGGTCAGACCCGGCTCTTCCGGCACAGCGTCGTCCAGGTGCTTAGACCAATCCTTGCCGGCATCCTTCACCGCTGCAGACATTTCCTTGGAGGCAACGTCGTGCCAGGCGTCTTCCCTGCCCTGGGCCTCCTTGAGGCGGAGGAAGACGGCGCGGTTCATGATTCCGAACGCATCGCCCTTGTCGATCTGGTCGAACAGGGCCTCGGGTTTGGTCAGGGAAGCATCGATGCCGCGGAACACGCCGACCAGCTTTTCCTTGGCCGCCGCCATGCGGCCGGCATCGCGCGGGTCGTAGTAGTCCGACTTCATGCGCTCGCCGAACCCACGGATCGCCGCCACCATCTCAGCCTTGACCTCATCGATGTCACGCTGCTGGCCGTCGATCTCGATCATCTTCATGCCACGGCCGATCTCCTGCATGGAGCGCACGGCTTCATCCAGGGCCTTGAACTGGGCATAGGTCAGGCGATGCACGTCCTTGGACAGGGTGTACAGCGCCGGGTCCACCGCCAGCTCAATGCCGGACTCCTCGGACTTGCTGCGCACGAAGTCTTCCAGTGAACCCTTGAGCCCGCGCTGCAGCTCGTCACCGCGCCCGGAGTCGAAGCCGAACCGTTCCAGCAGTGCCTGGATCTGGTCGGTGTACTCCTGGTCCATGGATTTGATGGACTTCTTGGCGGTCAACCGTTCCATGTTGGATGTGCCACGGTCGATGACATCGGACGCCGCCTTGGCGTGCACGTATAGGATATGCGACAGAATCTGGCGCTGCTTGGCCGCTGCAGCAGCTGCCCAGTCTTTTTTCAGGATGGCTTGCTGAACCTCGCGCGCTGCCTTGCGCTCGTCACGCAGGTACATGCCGAAGCGTCCCACTTCCTCGGTGGTCTTGCCATCCAGGATGGCGTCCACATGCTTTGAGATTCCATCCAGCATGGATTTGGTGACGAGAACAGACTGGCGCAGGTTTGCGTCCTCGGTGGCTTGTCGGCCCCTGTCCATGTCCGCCATGAATTTCGCTTCAGCGTCCTTCCAGCGGTCCGTCATTTTCAGATCGGCGATCTGCTGCTTCAGGTCGTCAATGGTGGTCTGTACTTTGTCGGCAGCACGCCCAGCTTTCTCCTCGGCCTTTGCAACGGCCTGGGCTTTCTCCAGCTTAGCCATGAGGTCTGCTTCGGCTTCGTTCCACTTGGCCTGTGTCTGAACTTGGTCTATGGCCTTACGACCTTGCCCACGCTCCTCCAGCGCCCGGGCCGCGCTGCGCTTGAGATACCGCAGCTCTTGAGCCAACAGGGCGGCACGGCTCTCCGAATGCACGGCGGCAATGGCTTCTTCGCGGATGGAGGCCTCGTTTAGCATGTCGCTGGTGTGCGGCTCTATCTTCTGATCGGCAGCTTGGTCGATCAGATACTTGCGGATGCCGCGCTTCTCCCCTTCCTGGACCTGGATCTCGCGCTGCTGCCGCTCCAGGTCCTGCAGGGACTTGACCATCTCATCGCCGGAGTTGAAGCCCAGCATTTCGGCCACGTAGTCCGGATGAACACCATCCTTGGCCAGCGTGCCCTTGGGCATGGCCGCGACACCATCTTTGCCGTAGACCCTCTCAATGTCCGCAGTGGACAACTTGATGCGTTCAGCGTCGGCCTTGAAGCTGCGAAGCATTTGCAGGGCCTGGATGTCGGGCCGCGCGTCCACTTCCTTGGTGGCAACCTCCACTGCCTTTGCACGCTCTTCCTTGTACTCAGCGGTGCGCTGGCGCCGCACCTTGGCCATCATCTTGTCCAGCATCTGCGATTCGGCCTGCTGGTTGGCCCGGTCAATGGCATTGGTGTAGGCCTTCCACTCGGCCGAGGTCATGCCGGCTTCCTCCCGGCTCTTGAAATTGGGCTCCAAACCGGTGGACTGCTTGGCCTGGGCGATCTCGTCGTCCGTGGCCAGCAGGCGGTCGAACACGCCTCGGATCTCGTCGTTGATGGGGGTGTCCAGGCTAGACACCGTACGGTACAGCTTGGTGAGCCACTGTTTGAAGCGACTAAAGACCCGGGCTAGCGCGGTGCTTGGGGCCTTGCCCTCCATAAGGTAGGCTTCGCCGGCGCGCGCAAACTGTTCGTGCTGCTCGGTCGTCAGTTCACCGCCATCGTTGCCCAGCCATTCGCGCACCGTGGCGAGGTCGTCCCGAAGTTGCTGGGGGGCATCTTCACGGCTGCCATCGGCGATGAGTTCTTCCAGCCAGGCGTGGCTGGATTCATGGATGAGGGTGCTAGGGTCAGCCTTTTCGAATAGGCTAATGATGGCCTTGCCATCGTTGAAGGAAATTTTCCCGCGCGGGGCCTCGGATTCGCCCTGATAAAGGGCACCCTTTAGAAGATCAGGCGTTCCACCAGAAAGCTTGCCGAGGACTTCCCGGATGGCCCGGACTGCCGCAACGTCTGCAAAGCCGCCATCACTGCCGTTTTCCCGGTCAGCCCCATCCTTGGCAAGTTCTCTGGCTTGAAGCTTCCGCCCAATACTGGCAGCGACAGCGTAGCGCTTAGCCGTACTGACGCCCACGCCTGAACTCTCGGGTCGTAGATCGAGACCGAGGATTTTTGAAGCGTTTGCATCAGGCGCTTGGTCATCCAGCGAAACCTCATCATCCACACCGCGCTGGCGCAGCTTGCCATCCACGACTTCGAGCGAACGAAGTGCGGGCTCGCGGAGTTGCGCGAGAAGGCCGGATGATTCGATGAGGTGCTGAACATTTGTTGCCATCGTACCCGGTTCATCACCTTTGGTCCAGTGCTGGGACTTGAGTTTCTCCAGGTCTGCGTGAACCTCTTGATTGCCGCTCAAATGGGTGTCTTCCGGTTCAACACCATGTTCTTTGGCGTATTTCGTAAGAGCTACGTACTGATCTTGATGGGGCTCCAAGTGCTTGGTGGTGCCATACCGCATGGCAGAAGAAATCATGGCCTCGGAGCGACGCAGACGATTGATCTTGGTCAACCCCGCCGGATCAGGCCGCATGGTCTTTCCGTTGTTGTGCGCCCAGGCAAAGGCAATTTGGTAGGCCCGCGCGCCACCAACGTTCTGACCAAGCTCAGAATTTCCAATAACCACAAACGGCTTCTTGGTGTTGTAGTCAAAGATGTCGAGCAGCTTTTGCGACGTGCCGTGCTTGTCGGTCATGCGCAAGGTCAAAACAGGCTTGCGATTGACCTGGTGCAGTTCCGTTCCCTTGTCTGCCGTGAACTGGGTTTCTTTGTCGCCACCTTCCTGCATTTCCTTCGCGATCTCGCCCAGATCCTTCGAAGTGCTGGTCTTCAACTGGAACGCTTCGTCATGACGGCTCAACTGGCGAAATGCTTCGTACAACGGCGTCTTGGCGGGAGTTTCAGAACGTGGCCCCTGATTCAACGTGCGACCATTAGTCCCTTCGGCATCGCCAGGTTGAATACGAATGCCCGATTGCCGGTAAGCCTCATACGGATCCATGCCCAGACGCTCACCGCGAGATGCGTAGCGCGCGGCGTAGATCGCGCCATAGCGGCTGGCCAGCGCTTCGGGATACCCGGCATCAATGGCCTGCGGGCGAACCTCGTCGGCAATCTTCTGGGTGCTGTTCAGTTCCGTGGCTTTGCTGGCTTGGTCCACGGCATCCTTGATACGTGCCTGGTATTCCTCGTTGAACGCCTTGGCTTCGTTGACCGACATGGCATCGGCGCCCACGCGCAGGTCTGGCAACAGGCGATCAGCCAAGGGAGTACCTGCCAAGTGCGTGATGAAGTCCGCCGTGGGGATCACGACGTCGCCGCCGCTGGCACCAGCCTCCTGCAGTTGCTTGGCCATGTCGGGAACAAATCCGAACAAGGGGTCCGCCGACATGCTGGCCGGGTCAATCCGGGCGCCTTGGTAAAGCTCACGCACCTTGTCGGCCGGGATGTACAAGTTCTCCACCGGGGATCCGTCGGTCTGGGCCTGCATGAACTGCTGGAAGCCCTGCAGATCGCGCTCGCGTAGCTTCGCGTCTGTGGAGCCGTCCATGATGTTCTTGAGCATGGCAGCCTGGGACTGGGCCCGCTGGGCATTCTGTACATCACCGTACAGGCTCAGGCCGTGCATGGCGCCGTGCATGGTACCCAGAAGAACGGCCCCATTGATGGCGGCATCTTCCAGGCGGCTGATGATTTCCTGCGGGTCGGTATCGAAATGCCCAGAGCTTGCGGCCTTGGCGATCTCTTCACCGATGATCCCAGAAGCCTCCATGGCGGTCATGATCCCTGCGCCTTGGGCCGCGCCCTTGAAGGTGTTGCCGGCAAAGCTTTTTACGGCCTGCGTGAAGGTGGGCGACTGGACCGCTTTGGCGATGGCCTGTTGTGCCAGTGATTCCGCCGTCTCTCCCAGCACCGCAGACTCGATCTTGCTGGCGTAGGTCCCCAGCGCGTAGGTCGCAGCACCGGTGAAGATGGCGCCGAACTGCTTGCCGGCTTCAGATAGTGGCTGCCCATCGGAACCACGCATCTGGCCCATCTTGAGATAGGCATTGCCGGCAGCAACGCGACCCATATCCACATTGAAACCGACGATTGCACCCGTGGTGGCGCCAGCCGCGGCGCCGGGGATAGCACCCACACCACCGGCTGTGGCACCGATTCCCGCACCAATTCCGGCACCGGCCAAGCCACCCTCTGAGCCACCTTGAATAGCGTTGTCCACCAGGCCCGTCAGGAATCCGGTGAAGTTCTGCACCGCACCCATGGCCCCGGTGAGTTTGGGCTGTGCCGCAATGGAGGATTGCAAGCCCGTGATCTTCTGGTCGACACTAGGTGTATCCATTCCCACCAGCGCACCGGCCTGCTTGAGACTGCCCTGACGCCCCAGTTCATTACCCATTAGGGCGCCTGTCACCCCCGTCTTGAGGGCCGTGGTCAGTTGCTCCAACGTGCTGAGCTTCTGGAAGTCGTCTTGGGCCAGTCGGGCGGCCAGCGGGTTGTCGGCAACAAAGTTCGCCAGATTGGGGCTCTGGTCCAATAGATCCACATTGGACTTGAGTTGCGCCGATTGCTTGGCATCTGCCAGGTTTTCTTCCGCAGCTGGCTGTGGAATGCCGGTTACACGGGATGCCTGCAAGGCTTGGGCCGCGTGGTCGGGTGCCACGCCTTGCGCTGCTACCAGGTTCTGGGTGGCACGGATCTTGGGGTCGTTGTCCAGTGCATGAAACATATCGTCCATGGCCGAGGACTTCGGTGCCGGCGCGGCAACCGGTGGTGCGAGCGCGCTTCCGGACTGCTTGTCCAGTTGGCTGAACATGTCGTCAAGACCGCTCATCGCTGCACCTGTTTCTGTTTGGCGGCATATCCGCGCATGGTCTGGTCGAACTGCTGGAGCTTTGGCATATCGTTGGGATGCAGCCTCTGCAGCACCAAAGCCTGCTGAACCATGGAGTCCGTTGGGGTGAACCCGTAGCGCTTCTGCAGAGAATTCATCGTGGATGAACTTTCTTCAGGGGTCGCTGTCACCGTGGCCTTGGCCTCCTCTTCCGGCGTCAACGAGAAGCCAGGTTTCTGGTTGCTGCCGAACCACACGCCGGGGACGCTGACATTGGCGGTCAGGTTCTTGGAAATCTTGACGATGTCCTGATCAGTCGGGTTCTTGCCGTTGGTAGTCTTGAAGTTGTCCAGCGCTTCTGTCAGTCGGCCAGTGAATTGGTCGTAGGCCGTACGCTTGTTGGCGGGCGTGTCCTTGGTGGGGACCATGATGCCGATGGGCTTGAGGGCGTAGTTCTCAGCGATGCCCAGGGCATGCTGCAGGTTCACAGCCTTGTCCTGTGCCAGCTCCTGCTTGTTGCGCGCGCCCATCTGCAGAGTTGCCAATCGATCAAAGTCGGCATGAGGCATCGTTGCGATCAGCGGCGACAGGTCCATGGCCGCGAAGCCCTCGCGGTCGTTGGCTGCCTTGCCCATGAGTTCGTACATCTTGGCCTGGGTGTCGGAAGTACGCGGCGGATCACCACCACCGTTCTTGAAATGTCCCTGGATTGCGAGTTTGGTTTCGGGCGTGGACTGGTCCCAGGCCCGCTTCATGTTGGGGTCGGTCAGCAGCTGGTCGATGGACAGCGGTTTGTCCGAGCCGTCGGCGTTGGAACCCACAATCCCCTGAAACAGGCTGTCGCGGGCGCCGGCTTCCACGCCCTGCTGATTGGAGATCACCATGCGGCCATAGCTCTCCACGCGCGCGGCGACCGAATCCGCATAGGCGGTGTCGCCCGGGTACTGCTGTTCTGCCAGGGTGCGCGCGGCCTGCACACGCTGGTACAGATCGGTTTTGAGCTGATTTGCCGTGGGTGCCTGAATGGGGGCGTCGGGTTGACCTGCCGCTGCGTTGACCTTCTTCAAACCGTTGACCACATAGGACTGCGTCTCGGCAAATGGGATCTTGGACACCCAGTCCTGGGTGGAAATCTGGCCGGTGCGTGGGTCACCGTTTTGCTGAATCCACTTGTCTACCTGACCCGGGCCGGCGTTGTAGGCGGCCATCACCAGGGCCGGATTGTTGTACCGAGCCGTCATGGCGCCGAGGTAATCCTTGCCGACGCGCGAGATTTCCTCTTGGCTGATCTTTCCATCTGGGCCGGGCTGTGCCGGGCGAACGCCATACCCAGGATTGGTCGCTGTCGCCGGCATGACCTGCATGTCGCTGGTCGCTCCCTTGGAGCTGACCGCATTCATGTTGCCCTTACTCTCCATGTCCTTCACGATGCCTTCCAGCGGCGCGCCGGAAGCGGCAGGGGCAATGGTTGCAGGATTGGTCGCAGGCGCATTGCCAAAAATGAAACTGGACGCCGTGTCGCGCGCTTGGACGGATTGCACCGACTTCTGCACTTTGTCCGCCAGATGGACCTGCGAAGCCGGTCCTAGCTGGTCCTGCACCTGCTTGAACATCTTCTCGGCCAAGTACGGGTTGGCCGGCGCCACGCCCGGGATACCGTCCATGATTGACGTGATGCGCGTCGAATAAGCGGCGTCGGTGTACTTGCCCTTGAGGTCGTTCAGTTGCGCATCGGAATAGCCCTTGCGCTTGGCAGTCGCTTCCAACGTGCCCATGATCTGGGACATGCCGGTCTGGAAGTTCAGTTCATCAGTGGGCTTCTGCGCCATCGTGCGCAGTGCCAGGTCCAGGGAACTGTTGGCGGTGGAGTCGTTGAACTTCTCGGTTTCCTGGGCTTGGTGCTGCAGCAGAGCGCTCTTGAACTGCAATCCCTGGATGGCAGCATGCTGGTCAAACATGCGCTTTTGGTTATCGTTGGCCAGACCATCGCGCAGAGTCTGTTGGGCATCGGTGAACTTCTGGCTGTAGTCGTCAATGAACTGCTGACCGACGACCCCACCTTCCTTGACGTTGCGGAATCCCTGGTTGGGGTCGAATTCAGCTGTGATGCGCGCCTGCTGCAACTGGTTGCCGGCGTTCTGCGCCACGATGGCATCCTGCCGATCGTTGGTGGCTGCCACAATGTTGCTGGCCTGCTCAATGTCTTTTCCGGCACCTTCAATGACTTGGCCAGACATACCGACTTGGCGCCAGTTCGGCGGCTCATAGGACGCAGTCTGCAAGCTCGGCTGCGGAACCGGGCTTTGACTGTTGGCCTGAACATCGGGTAGACGCGGTGCCATCAGAGATCAATCCTTCCGCTGGGTCCATCACCACCGAACCGCTGCAACAAGGAAGATCCCTGCGCCGCGCTTTTCAATAGCGAAGTCCCTGCCTTGAAATACTGTGCCGTGGCAACCGCATCGGAGTTGTCCTTGATGTTCTGGCCTTCAAATTCCTTTGCATCCGCTTGCATATTCAGCGTGCGCGCTTTGTCATCGCCTTGGAACAAAGCCACAGATTTGCGGTAGGCGAACTCACCAGCGTTCTTGGCAATGAGACTCACCACGGTGGGGTCGGAAGCTCCACCGCCACTTGCCGCTGCTGCCGCAAGGGCAGAGGATGCTGTGTACTTGGATTGCAGGTCCACGTCGTAGGCAGAACGCTGGGCGCTGGCTTGGGCCTGTCCGGCGTTCTGGCGCAACTGAGTCGCCTGGAACATGGCGGCCTGCTGGGCCTGCTGGCCATATTCGGCATGGCTCAGTCCGCCCATGATGTCACCGGCCACCTGCACGCCGCCGCTCACCGCGTTAAGCGTTTGGGAATTGTTCAGGATGTCCATGAAGTTCATGAGTTGCGTTCCATGTCCATGGTGATGGCCACCACCGTGCAGGGGCGCGGGGCCTGACCCTGCAGGCATACCCGCATGTCAGTGGTCCACTCGCCGGGGAACTCGATGAGGTTCTGGTCGTAGTCGGTTTCTGTTGCCGTTCCGATGAGCGTGCCGTCCTCAATGAGCGGCATGTCGTCCAGCACGTCAAAGTGCGGGCCGAACTGCACCCCGCGTGGATGGGTGTCGGCAAGAATCAATCCAATGTGGTTGGCCTTCTTCTGCTGGTTCAGCGGGGACGGTCCTTGGGTGGTAGATCCCAGTTTGGCGCTCTGGAACTGCGAGGAGTAACCAAGTCCTATGACGATGTTCTGGGCTGCCGTTGGCAATGGTGGCGTCAACATACCGCTGTTCACATCGATGCTGTACTGCTGTACCCACGGGACCACGGCATCATTCGTGCCAACGTCTTTGCCATCGGCCCAAATCACGACAGACTGCCCTGCAAGATGCGGGGCGCTGATAGTGTTGACCGCAACACCGGAATAGGCGATGTGCGCGTCTGCCAGTTTGCAGAGCGGCTTGTCTCCCCGGCATTCCACCTCTTGGGCCCATTTCTCCAGATAACGGACCGTGGAACCATTGATAGTCCGGTTGACCACGTAATACACCTGGTCGTCCAGATTCCCGCTCAGGGCCGGTAGGACCACTACGTCCTCAACAAACCCGCTAGTGGTGACCGGAATCCAGGCCAATACATCCTCGGCCTTGTTGATTACTGCAACCACCACAGTTCCGTCGGATCGCACACAGTGAATGCGGGTATCTGGCAGCCGCTGTACATCCCAGCGAACAATCCCTGGCGATCCAATCTCCGGCACCAACTCCATGATGTCGTTGGAGTTGTAGTCGTAGGCCCGCAGATCAAAGGAAACATCGAAGACCTTGCAATTGGACCTGTTCACAAAGTAGCCACCTTGATCCACCTTGATGGCGTCTAGGGGGCCGGAACCTTGCGTGGAAGATGTTTTGATGTTGAAGTTGGTCGGCGTCAGTATTTCATCCAGCGACGACGCCCGCACCGAATACTCGGCGCCCTGCGATCCAATCATCAGACCCTTAAGGCTAAGCCCCCAGTTGATAGTGTCCACCGGACCGGAACCAATCGTTCGGTTGATCGGTCCGGCATCACCCACATAGGTTTCATCAAAGGAGTCGTAGGCGTCTGACACGGAACCCCAAACCCCGTTCAAGCCGAACCACCACATCCGGCCTTCATGAATGCGAACCGAGGTGGGCCAGCCTCTTTGATCTGACCACTTGCCTTCCTGCCAAACACTTGTCGCCGTGGTTCCACCCAATGCAATCAGAACTTCTGCTCCGACTTGGGTGGAGCTGGTGTAATCCGTGATCCGTGCCACACCGCGCACGCTGCCGCTTCCAATCAGCAACTCCATGGTCACAGAATCGGGAGCTACACGAGCGGCCAAGGTCAGCCGATAGTAGACGATCTGATTGTCAAGTCCGTCGGTGTAAGTCGTGCTGACATTGGCGGTCCAGGTCTGCCCCGACACATTGGCCCAGACGGCGTTATCGTAGGAGCGTTGCAGATTGACGGTAGATCCTGAAGCATCCCCCGTGATGATGATGGTAAAGGCCCGTGCAGATCCTATGCCGGTGACACGGATGGAAGAAGTGCTTACGTTGTTGGCAGCTCCGGTCGCCTTCACATCCTGACCCACCGACGTGATACTGAACAAGGCCCCAACGTGCTTTGCCTTGAACAAAGGCACCGATGCCGACAGCGTGATGTTGCCGGTGATCGCACTTGCTGTGATTGTGGTTGGCGTGACGTTCTGCAGAAAGAACGGACCGTCATTGGGTAAATACGACACCACAGAGAATGAACGGGCCGCCGGACGCGTACCACGGCGCTCAATTCTCCGCTGCTGGTAGCCGGAACAGGCCACAAACAGCACGTCGCCCGACTGGTCGTAGCGGACATTGCCGAGATCCGATGCGCCCCATGGGGTTGGCAGCACTACAACGCCAGCGGCTTCAATGGTGCATCCAGACACCCATACCTTCTGCGCCGTCAGACTGAAAAATCGGATGTAGAAGGTACCCGTCGGCACAATGGATATAGAGTGCGTGCCTGTGTACAAGGTGGTTTCACGCACATAGTCATCGTCACCAGATGTTGATCCGATACGCAGCGTTACAGGTCCCCTGGCAACGGTGATGCGAATACCGTGCTCCGTGCCAAAGTTTGCGGGGATAACGGCTTGTTCGCGAATAGCCCTTGCCGTGCCGTTGCCAAGCAATTGCATGTAGTTGGGCGCAACCCATGAGGAGGTTGCCCCGGCGTCGTCTGATCCAGTCCACCCACTCAAATCCACTGCAAAAGTACCGTTGGCGATCGTGGTATTCACTACGGGACGGCTGAGCAGCACATCAGAAATCCAGATTCGCAATGAATTGGCAGTCAACTCGAATATCGCAGTGTCAGTGGTTGAGAAGACGAACTTCAGGCAGCGCGCCGGAAGGCTATTCAACACGCCGCCGAGATACGCCAATCCAGCCCGCAACGACATACACCCCAGCACGCGCGGCATCCAGTTGGTCTGGACCTGGGCGGCAATGGCCAGGCGCTTTACATCCAGACGTGCCAACCCCAGCCGCGACACGACGCCGCGATTGAGCTGGTAGAGGGACTGGATGTCGCGCGCCACGAATCACCCAATCAGGTTGCCGGTGAGGTTGCCACCATCCCGGCGGTTTGGGAAGCGGTTGCGAGAGTTTGACCAACTACCACGAGCCGGAAAACTGGTGGGCTCCGCCATGGCCGCGCTGTTCTTGGCCTGCTCCTTGTACAGCTTGCGTACCTCCATGACACGCTTGAAATCGTCCTGAGAATTCGAGATCTTGAGGATGATCTTGCTGGCAAAGTGCGCGGCCACGAATTCGCGGAACGATTCGGGCCACTTATTGAGATTCAACCCATAGCTAGTGCTGGAACTGACGAAGCGCACGTAGAGCGTGTCCAGATCGGAATACCAGAAGCCGGCCTCGTCGGTGTACCGTGTCAGCGGGGTACGGAAAAACTCATCCGCGCACAGCGCGGATGTCACCACCCAGTCATCCGGCTTCTGGAAACCGCGGCTGTAGCCGAAGCTCGGCTGAATTGACGTGTCATAGTCGATCTGCACGGTACGCATTGCGAAGTGCCACTGCCCTTCTTCCAGACATTTGCGCACACCATTGGAAGCCCAGACCTGATCTAACAGACGACGCGGCTCCCGCTGCTCTGTGAGAGCGCCGAGAAAGCGCTCCCCGCAGATCAGCAGGGCGTCGTTGTACAGATCAAGCTGGGTTGTCATGGCATCAGGTCGCCGTAGCTACCTTGATGTGGTTCTCCATCCAGGCCATAGCCTCGGACTTAGTCGAGAAACCTTCTTGGATGGCAGCACTGTCCGACAGGCGGATCACAACGTGCTTGCGCTGTGGTCCCTTCCACTCCACCTTGTGGGTAATGGCGTTGGTAGGAACGTCCATGTCAACTTCCGCAAAATCGTGACGATGGGCCAGATACACGCGGGCATAGTTGCGGCCCACGTCGAGCACGATCAGTTCCAGCAGCCATTGTCCAGTCTCCAAGCGAACATCGATGCGGTCATAGACCTGCATCTGGGCAGCCATGTGGGCCCAATAGCCTGGGGTCAAAACGTCTTGAATGGTCGTGCCTTCTTCGGCATTGACTACCCAGTCTTGGCGCATCTGCTCGGCCAGGCCCATGCGTTGGGGATTCAGTATCAGCGCACGCTTTGGGGCTTCTGCTTGCTTGTCTTCGCTCATGTCAAACTCCTCTCGGTTGCAAAAAAGCGGGCTCGCCTCCGGGTGAAAGCGAGCCCGCACGGGTCAAGGCAACTGCTGCCTTAATTGAAGGTCGATGTGATCAGCGAGCCCGTGGACAGCGATGCACCAGCGGTGGAGACCGAGGTGATGGAGCCCGTGAAAGTGATCACCGAAGAACCCAGCGACGTGAACTGGTTTCCCATCACAATGTCGCCTGCCTTCATGCCGAGGTAGAAACCATCGGAGAAGAAGTTGGCGGCCGAGATGTCAGTCGTCAGGTTGGTCGAGCTGTACGCCCACAGACCGCCACCGCCACCGCCAGGACCGTTGGGGTTGTTGGCAGCCGTAGAGCCTTGGGTGGACAGGTACTCGGTGGAACCCACCAACGCCGGGTTGACTGCCATGGGGGCAATCAACTGGCGCGGAGGATTCGCAATCGAGGATGCTTGGGTGCTTCCGAAGTAAGCCATGATGTAATCCTTTCAGGGCTTGGGGTTAGGCGTAAGCAGAGCCGTCGTGAGTGATCACGACTACGCCGGTGTTCTGCAGCAGCAGTGCACCTTGGTAACCGCTGGCGCGGGCCCAGGAATAGTCCTGCTCTTGGTCGTAACCCACGGGACTTTCCAGACCTGCGGTATCCATGGCATGGCCTGCAGAGGTCTTGTGGTACAGGAACGACTTCTCGCTGGATGTTCCCTTTCCTGGGAGGTTGGGGTGCTCCACGATCAGGGCATTGCGCCAGCGGTAGGCCATGGGCTTATCGCGCCACGACGGGTTCTCTGCGCCTGCAAAGGGCTTGACTTCCACGTACTGGGCGTTGGCGAACTCCGTGGCCTGTTCAAGATAGGCCAGGAAGGATGGCTGGCACAGCAGCGTGATATTCGAGTCCCATGGCACAGAGGCGTTGGACAACTTGACGCGGCCGTTCTGGAACAAGGACACATTGGGGATCGTGCCTGTTGCGCCGATAGCTACGGTGCCGGTGTTGAGCTGATTGATGATCAGCTCGTCAATCTTGCGATTGATCACGGCCATGGTGGTCATCTGCATGATCGCGCGCTGGTTGCCCTGCGAAGCGAACACGTTGAAGCCGGTCTTCCGCACCAGGTCATGCCATTCCTGCAGCGTGCAGGTGTTCTGGTTGTTGCTGTCATTGCGCGCTGGGATGCGGCCATTCAGGCCACGGGTGACGGCAGAGGCAGCACCAGAACCAGCAACCAAGAAAACAGCTTGCTGGCCCTTGATCACGGCTTCCGTGGTGACGGTGTCGCGCAGCAACGATTGGTGCTGCTCAAACGCCTGGATGAACTCCTGGCGGTACTGAAGTTGAAAAGCTGAATCCGACATGGATTACTCCTTACAAAGGTGATGTGAATCAACCGTCGCTTGGGGTAACCGTCTTCTGGCTGTTCGCTAGAGGTGTCCTTGGTAGGGGTCCAGCGGCCCGCCAACGGGGCCTTGCTTATCGGTAACGCAACGCCACTTTGCCTGTGGCGCCGCGTCTATGCAAATTGCGAGTCGAGTAAGTTCAGACTTATGCCGCTTTGCGTGGTTTCATAGCCTCACGCGCGCCCAACAGTTCACGGTAGCGCGCCTGCATCTTCTCGTCCTTGTTGTAGGCCGAGCGGTTTGTGTTCATGACCTTTTCGATCCTGCCGATCTCGTCTTCGATGCCCTGCATCTGGTTGGCTTCAGAACCAGGAACCACGATGCCTGTGGGGTTCTGTATCAACGCCAGGTTGACCAGCAACTTGAGCGCATCCGGCGAACTGCCGATAGGAGTGCCGTCGGCCAGACGGCCACTAAGAAGTGCATCTTTCAACTGTGGCGTGGCGGCACCATCCAACATGCCGTGGATCAAGTTGATGTTGCGGCGGTACTCGTTGCCCCACTCCGCGCGCAGGGTGTCCTCGCTGGTCTTTTGGACGGCAATGTCGGATTCGGCGCGGGTAGCCGCAACGTCCTGCGAAATCTTGGTCCACGCTTTCATGGTGGCCTGCAACTGCTCGGGTGTCTGGTTGCTGGCGTGCGCAGCTTCCATCACGGTGCCCAAGAGCTTCGGATCCATGCCCTCGATCTTGATGTCCTTGAGTTCGTACTTGTCGGCAGTCTCGGGAATGCCATGATCAGCGCGCCAGGCTTTCAGTTCATCTGCAGACGGGTTCTTGCCAAGCACCGGCTTGAGTTCGCCAGCACTGATGCGGTTTTGCGCTGCAATCAGGGCCTCCGCCATGGCTTGGGGCGAGGCATAGCGGCTCATGCGCTGCAGGATCTTGGCGTCTCCCTTGGAAACCGTGTCCCGCCAGTCTGCTGGCCAGTAGGCTTCGCCACCTTTGCCGGCGTCACCGGAAGCACTGGCACCGGCCGCGCCCGCTGCGGCGCCCGCATCACCAGCGCCTCCAGCGCCCGCTCCTGCCGCAGCCCCGCCAGATTCCGCTCCACCATCGCCCCCCGAGGGCGCTCCAGCGCCGCCAGCAGGAGTGCTACCACCAGATGCACCCGCACCGACTCCGGCGTCTGCAGCGCCGCCGCCACTTCCGCTGGCGCCATCTTCGGGACGAAGTTTCAGAAATTTACGATTCCAGGCCATAGTTACCTCCTCAGGTAGTGGATTGACGTTTGAGATCGGACACGCTGAGCTTGGTGAGCTTCACCAACTGCTGACCGACAAAGGCACGCCCCAAGGCAAACGCGGTGTCGCGGTCGCTGGGGTAGTAGTTGAATTCGTAGGTTCCTGCAGCCCAATCGATCAGCCACTTGAGCACGCGGATCTGCTGGTCGGCCGATGCGGTACCAGTGGCCAGCGCTTGCACGGCGCTGACATCCGCAAGGTCGTAGGGTGGCGGAATGTGGGGGCCTTGGGCCCGTGTGGCTTTTGGCGCATACATGCATCAAGCTCCTTGGGCCACGCCTGATTCCTGCTGCGGCACTAGGCCAGATTGCCCGATGTTCTTGGCCGCATTGGAGGCCTGCTCCATGTTCGCAAGGGTCGCCTGCTTCTGCTGCACGGCCTGTTGGTTTTGCTTCTGCTCTTTGACATAGGCCTCGTTGTTGAGCCAAGTCGCTGGCACTCCCACCCCGGTAAGCGCGTCGCGCAGCGCCACTTCGGTCTTTGGCAGGAAGGCACAGGAAGGATCGAGAGCAATCGCGGCACCAATGAGGGCCTGTGCTTCCTGGAATTTCTGACCCTTCTGTTGTTCGATGGCGTCGTGCAGCGGGCTCTCGAAGCTAAACTCAATCTCGGCGCCGCGCAGCTCCTTGGGCCAAGTGGCAGGATTGCCGAATCCGCCGTTGCGCCACAGCAGTTCAAAGGTCTCCTCGCACAGGGCGGCGTTGTATTCCATCTCCATGGGTTCGAAGATGGGTAGCGCGTTGCGGATGTACTCCTGCACCCGCTGGCCGACTTCGTAGGCCGTCATTTCGGGCGCGCGCTGGGGCAGCGTCAGGGCGTCCAGGAAGAAGGCCGAGTGCAGCATGGCCCGCGTGTCCTGGTTCATCTGGATGCCGTAGTTGAAGCCACGAAAATCTTGGGTCAATGGGCGCAAGGCCTCACCCAGCTTCTCGTCGTACTCCATGTCCACCCAGGTGATGCCGCCGGCGTACAAGGCAACATCTGACCGAATGGCATCTTTCGTGGCGATGACGGGCGGACTCGTAGCCTTTTCGCCCGCTTCCAGCAGTGTGAAGGTCATGGCCTGCAGCAGGCGTGCATCTGGCAACGCGCAGACCGTTGCCGGGCTGTAGCTGTACTGGGAACCCGATACCGTCTGCCAGCGCGGAATCACATAGTGCCGGCCCCAGATGGGTGTGGCGTCCATCTCAGTCTCATTTGTGATGTCGTACCAAATCGACCAGCGTGGGCGACCGCGTGCATCACCGTCGTACATCTCTGACTTGACGACGAAGTGCATGCACTCTACTTCTTCAAATGGCGTCTTTGCAGCAAGATCCTTGACTTTTTGGTTGACATTCTTGAATGTGCGCACCAAAGTCTGGGCCGTGGCCTTCCACTTGCGGGCGACAAACCCGATCTTGCCTTCCTCGTCTTCCTGCCAGCAGACATCGCGCAAATGCCAGCAGCGGAAAAGTAGCCCATTGGCATTTTTGTTCATCTCCACGCTGAGTACGGTCTGCCCAAATGCCGCAAAGTCATGGTCACCTTCTTTTGTGGCACGGGTGAACAGGGAATGCGGGTCGTACATAGCCCGGCGCTGCGTCTCCTCAAACCACTCCAAGTAGGCCTTGACGTCCGTACTTTCGTTCTTGGAGTACTTGCGCGCTGTGTGAAACCATGGCCGAGCCGTGGGCCGCAGCATGGTGCTGAACTGGTTACCCAGGTCGCGCCGGCAGCGCACTGGATAGCTTGTCATGAGGTTGGAGGCGAAGTCCGTCCCCAGTGAGCGCGACAACGTAAAGTCCGCGCGCTCGGGGTAGAAGTTGTCGGCGATCTCCTGGTGCAGGGAATTCAGCGGCAGCTTCTTGCTGAACAGGTTTTCGGCGACTTCGCGGAGCTGTTTGACGTCCATGTCAGCCTCCCAGACGGCCAGAGCCGCTGTCATCGGTCATGATGGTGGAAGCACGGCCACGGCGTGCCATCTGCTCAATCAACGATTGCTGCTTGGCTTGCTCTTGTGCCAACGGGTCAGGCATTCCTGTGACGGGTGCCACGGTCGGCGCGGCTGCCGGGCTTGACGATTTGCTAGGACTCAAGAGACTGGTGACAACTGCACTGCCTGCTGCTGTAGCTGCAGAACTAATCAGCCCGGCAGCCAATGATCCGCCCCCCGCTGTTGCTGCCACACCTGCTCCAGTTCCTGCAACCGCAGTTTCAAACGCAGTGCCTGAGGCGGCCAGAGATAGTCCTTCTGTTGCCGCCGTGGCTGCGGTTACCCCTTCCGCAGCTGCGGCAGGCGCAGCGAGTGCACTAGTGGCTGCGACTACTGATTCAGGCATGATGTGCCTCCCTAAAGAATTGACTCTCCTCAATTCGAATGACGCACTCACGGATGTCAATGCGCAAAGGGTGATCGGACAAGACCTGGATGGTTTGGTACAGCGCAAATCGGGCCCAGCGGTTGTAGGTCTCCACAGCCTTTTCGACATTCCCGGCATGGATGAGCTGGGCGGTAGTGCCTACATAGCAATCGTGCACGGGGTCCGTGGGATGCGGACTGCCGCCAAGTTCACCGTGCAGGCGCTGGTGAAATGCAATACCTTCGAACTGGTGAACACCAGATCGGATCCAATCGTCAATGCCAAGCCGATAGAACCCAATATCAAACTTCATTCCACCCACCGGCCAGAACGCTCGGCGGTCGAACTGGTGACGGAACCCCATGCGCCGGGCCAGCATCTTGACATGGGGCATGTTGGCCGGAACCATGGTCAGCAGCTCCACGGCGTCGGTCTGCAGGAAAGCCACGCCCAAGGCCTCCCGGCATGCGGTGACAGCTTGCGCGCCACGACAACTCGGCAGCAAGTTGGTGTGGATTACATACCGTCCGGGATCAAGGTTCAGCGCCAGGAAGCATCCACGGTCATCCAGCACCGAGAAAGATGGGGCCGCAAGGTACTTGGCGGCGTCACAGGTAGGTGCGCCATCGCAAGCCGTCCAGACGCGGATCTGCGGGTGGTTGCAGATCGCCTCCACCTGGTCTTTGTCTTCCATCGTGGCCAGTCTCATGCGCGCCTCTTGACGGAAAGCGGCGTGCGCCCGCTGTGGACGACCTGCGGGTGCTTGTACAGCCCGCGCTTGCCCTGCTTGAGATCCATCCACTCCATGGCGTGGGTGATCATCTTGGGACCGGTGTACCAGGCCATCACCACGGCATCGCCACGGTCGGTAGACCGGCCCAGGCGTGCACATACCTTTTCCTTGGATTCCACTTCGATGCCCTGCGGCGTCATGGAAAACGTCGGGGCAGTGAGGTCCGCCAGTAGACGCTGGTCACCAGCAGGCAATGCGATGGGGCTTCCACCTGGCTGATCCGGGTCCAAAGCCTCACGGAATGCCCAGATGGCAGCGCTGCGGGTGTTCTTGAACTTCAGTTGCCCATCACGGCTGCGGCGCGTGGACGCCTCGGAACCCTTGTAGCGGTGCACCTGCACCTCATTGGCCACCAAGTGCTCGTACATCGGACCACCATAGCCGCCGCCCATGTCCACCACCACCATAGCGTTGTCGCGGCGCCGCGCCACGACCAAACCAGCGCAGTGGGAGCCAGCCCGCTCAATGGGTATGTCCTTGCCGGGTACTTCGACCAATTGCGCATACCAGCCGTCATGACGCGGTGCCATGATCATGGGATCATCCCCTCCACCACTGGCATCGACGCCGATGGCGCACATGGGCACACCCTTAGGCGGCTTGTCGTTCCAGCGCTCTTGGGCCATCTGCACCCACGCCGTGGGGATGGTCTGGTTGGCCAGATCTTTCAAGGATGCCGTGAACTTGCCGTACAGCAGCTGCGAGCGCAGGGGTTCTGGCAGGCTCTGCAACTGGGCCCGGTATTCCGGGGTGTTGCGGTGCGGGTTGTCCGCCAGACTGGCGGGGATGAAAGTGTAGGACTTGGCGGTGTAGTTCTCGCCATCAACGGTGTACTCGCCAGGGCCCTCCACCCACACGATCTCGTATTCCTCGCCGCGCGTCACGCCCACAGCCCAGCGCAACTCACCGGGTGAAGCGGGATTTGGAAACTTGACGTCGAGCCATGGAGCAAACCACTTGATGATCCACAGCCCATCGGCTGATCGCGGAGGGTTGGAGCCCAGGATCACTCGACAACGTTTACCAGGCGCGGCCCGAAGCCAGGCGATGATGCTGGCCACCTGTTTCTCCAGGAACTCGCCAGCTTCGTCAAAGGCGAAGTAGTCGCGCTCCCGGCCGGCGTGGTCGTTCCAGTCGTCGGGCAACTGCATGCCGCCGAGTTTCAGTGTCTTGCCATTGGCCCAAGTCCACTCCAGATCCGTGCCGTTGAAGCTGGCCGACTTGCCGATCAGGCCTTTGCCCTCCTTCTCCAAGCCGTCGGTCTGGTTGCGGCCACGGCGGAAGATGATGCCGCTATCGGACTCGTTGATGGCCCAGCCTAGCTCCAAATAGGTCTTGCCGCCCCCGGCCTGGCCACCGTATAACAGCACATCGGCCATGGACAGGTAGGCATCTGTCTGCGGTCCCGGGTTGGGCACAAACTTCATGCCGGCGGTCAACGCATTGGCTTCCTTGAAGACGACATCCTGCTGGGATGGCGGCAACTGCGCAATCCGTTGAAGGAGTTCGTCCAAAGTGCTCATGCCGTGATGACAGGAAGATCAATGCTCGCCAAGGATTCGGCGGTAGTCGGTACGCCATACCCGGCCGGGAAGCCTTGCGGCCCGGTGTGGTCGTGCTTGTCAGCCCAGGTGTCACCCATGTATTTCAGGTCGTCAAGCGCACCTCTGAGGAAGTGCTCGGCGTTCTGCAGTTCATTTTTCTGGGCTTGGGCTTGGGCCAGGCGGCCTTGTAGCTCTTGCTGGCGCGCGCGGATCTTGCGGTAGCTGTGCGTCCATTCGTCCACGGCGTAGCGGAAGCGCGGGGTGAACAGATCCGACTCCGCTGGGATGCCGACCTCGATGCCACGGGCCCGGGCAATGTAGGTCAAGAAGTGGATGCCGGCGCGCTGCATCTCATACTCCTCGCCGGCCGCCATGTCCACGCCCCAGAACCCGATGGACGTGGCGCCCTGCTCAATGGCCATGGCCATCATCCAGAACAGCGACGAGCTGCAGAACCAGCGCTGGGGGTCGTACTTGGCCAGGATGTCGTCCACCGGATAGACCTCGGAACCCGGCAAGGCATCGACCGGGGCGCCGGTCCACAGCTTCACCCCACGACCAGGCAATGCGGCCAGCCACTGGCAGTACTCCGGCGAGAACCAGGGCTGCCCGGGTTCCCACAGGTGCATCTCAAACCATGCATCTACACGCGGCGCCACCCCGTAAACACCTGGCGAACAGCCCCAGATCTTCCATTCTTCAGAATGGTATGGAGCATGGCGCACCGATGATGGTGCCGATCCAACGAGGGCGACTTTCAATGCGTGCTCCCCGATGTGGACTGGTAGCCCCCGGTGGCAATCACATTGAAGTTGTGGATGCCACAGGCCAGAAGGTGGATACCCGCCGCGCTCGCGGGTGCCATGCGCCCGATATAGGTGGCCTTATGGTTGCCCACGTCATCGGCAAGCACCACCGCACACTGGGTTGCGTTGGGTAGTACTTCACCACGGTCAATAGCATCTGCGAACTTTCGCAGGGCGTCACTCAATTCACTCATAGTGCCCTCCTCAGAGCAGAGTTAATCAGTAGGTCGAGAACGTGATGCCAGGGCTGGGTGGCGTGGCGCTGATCCAGATCGGGCCGTTGCTGGTGCTGGTGGACACGCAGGACAAACTGGCGCAATGACCAACACCCTGCAGGATCAGCTGGTTGAAGCTGGTACCGGCCGAAGTGACGATCTGTGCATTGGCACCGAACTGCACCACGATGCCCAGCGTGCTGGAACTGATCTGGGTCAACTGCTTGTAGATGCCAGACACCGGGGCCAACAGCGTGTGCGAAGCGCTGGACAGGTTGGTGCAACTGAAGTTGCTGAATCCGTTGGGACTCAGGGACGTTGGTACCGTCGATGTAATGTTGTCAATGGGCAGACGCGTGTCCTGCTCGCCAACTTCGTAGTCCAAATTGTCCATGCCGGCGCGGCGCCCCATCATGGTCGTTTTTATCTGATTGCGAAGATTCTCGCGGGTAACCGCCGCGATACTGGTGCTTCCGAGTGCCATGGTGGCTCCTTTGAAAAATGTCTGAAACCGTCAGACGGCGGCTACTGGCCCAAACCAGGAGTTGCGAAAAGCCCAGGGGCTGCAGAACCAGCAGACGTCACGGCCGACAGCCATCCGGCGTTGCCGCCGGGGTTGGAAAGAGACCGCATCTGGCCGGCAGGGATGCACAAACCCAAGCCAGGTGTGGCAGTCGTTGGTACGGAAGCAGCAATGGAGGACGACCCTAGCGCGGCGTAGATCGAGACGGTGCTGGGGTTGGACAACATCAAGCCCTGCTCATTGCCGGTGCACACCTGCGTTGCGGCCAAGCCCGTGCTGCTGGAAGCAGCAACTAGCTTGGTGAGGTTGGAAATCTGGAATGCGTTGAGTGACATGTCACTTCCCCTCCTGGTAGTAGCGCATGAGGTTTGGCGTTTCCTTGCCTTCGGACGCCGGGGTTTCCTTCTCGCCCTTTTCGTCAGCCTCAGATTCAGCCAGGACGATCTGCATCATGGTGATCTGCAGGCCCACGCTGGACTCTTCGCCGGTGCCTTCCCGGGCCGAGCTTTGCACGCTGGTGACCTTGGCCACAGCGACGAAATGGAACTCGTCACCGACGCCCGGCAACTTGGTGATACCTAGCTTGTCCAGGCTTTCCTTCTCCAGGCGGATGTTCAGGCCCCAGGGATAGGGGTCAGGCTGGCCGCTGGGGCCGATGGCCATATCCTTGTTCTTTACCTTGAGCTCGGCTTTGCTATAGGCCATGTCGATCAGCTTCGGTTCAGCCATGTGCAACTCCTTGCTGATGAGCACCACGGGTAAGGGCAAATGCCAATCGGCGCAGACTCTCCACCGGGTCGATCTTTTCTAGCGTTACCGGTTGTTCAACGATGTTGACCAACCCCCAGGCCTCACGCTCCAGGCCAATCAAGGTCTTGAGGGTTTCGGCGAGGTCCTTTATGCCCTTGATGCGGGAAGGAAGTGCAATGACCTTGTGGTACAGGTCGTTGAGCTTGTCCACGCCCTTGTCGTCTTCGGCACGCAACAACTCCCCCAGTTGTTCCAGCAACTTAAGGCTGTCGGTTTGACCTTCCAGCTCATTCAACAGCTTGGTGGCCAGGTTGCGGCTACTGTTGATGTCGTTGCGCTGGGTAGTCCTGATCCGAACCAGAGCAGCAGCACCGGCGTCAATGACTTCCTGTTCTGTAACAGAACGGCTTTCTGTTTCAGCAGGTGTTACAACGCTGCGTGTTACAAGGTCTTCCGCCTTGGCTTTGATCTTGGCGGAGAGGTCGCGAGTCCAACCTTCCTTCTTGGCGCGACGTGTGATCGCAACATGATTGGTACCGGGATGAGCGGCTGCAATTTCACGCAGCGACAGTAGGCCAGCCCGGTATTCGAACTCGATGCGTTCCCAATCGACAGTGGCCTTTGCTTCACTCATGGCCACGAATTGGGCCATCAAGCTACGTCGTTGTCTCTATTGCTTGTCTAGTTTGCAAGGTTCCATGTGGAACGTTGATGGCCAGCTCTTCTTCCCAGAAGTTGAACAGTCGTGCCGCCCGCTGGTAGGCCATCATCTTCACGTTGCCGCAGCGGATCTGCGCCACATAGCCGCGCGTGAAACCGCAGACGGTTTCTATCTTGAAGTCCCTCCACCCCCACTTGTTGAGGTCGTTGATGATCTGCACGGCATCAATCTCTACTGGGATCATTCGAGGTGCTCCACTAGCAAAGGGGTTTAGGCTGCATAGGTCACCTGCAGGGGCTTGAACCCCAGTTCCTTGAACAAAGCAAGGCTTGCGGCGTTGTCGGGATTGATATTGGCCAGGATGCGGCAGGGATACATCCGAGCTAGTTGGGCAATGGCCTGCTTACCAATGCCGCAGCGCCTAAAGTCCTTCAGGATGCCGATACCCACCTCGTTCTTGTGGGTCAGGTAGATGCAGCCGGCGATGCCATCATTGGTCTTGAGCAGAAACCATGCCTTGTAGGGGTTGGTGCGAATGAAAGCACAGTGCTCCTCCAAAGTGGGCAACCTGGAATGGCTGATGTTCTGGTGGGGTTCTCGCTGCACCAGCAGCAGGTAGGGGATGTACCAGAGGTCTTCGCACTCGTAGAGACTGACGAATTCCAGATTCATAGTCGAACCTCCAAGCCTTGGGATTTCAGATAACTGGCACAGTCGCGGGGGGTGGTGTCGGTGAACTGGAACAGGGCTCCGGCAGCGCAGGCATCCGCTCCGGCCTTGAAAGCCTCAAGCATGTCCACAGGGCTCCTGCAGCCTCCAGAAACTATGACTGGCGCGTCCATCTCGCTGGCGATGCTGCGCATAAATCCAAGCTCGTAGCCTTTCATGGTTCCATCCAAGTCACGGCACTGAACTACGATCTCGCCGGCGCTTTTGCTAACGCAGTGGATCGTGATGTCGCCTTGAGATGGCAGACTGTCGTATTCCACCACCTGCACGATGGCCTGTTTGCCGAAGTGCTCGGCGGCCAGGTCGATAAATGCCGGGTGTTGGCGCGCCGCTTCGCCAATGGCTACCTTGTCGGCACCAGCGCGCAGCAGTTGGTAGATGTCTTCCAGGGACTTGACGCCTCCGCCTACCGTGATCGGGATGAAGCAGCCCTCGGACAACTCCCTGACCAGATCCAGGTCAGGCCCACGGCCCTCCGGGGTGGCACCGATGTCCAGGATCAGCAGCTCGTCCACGCCGCGCTGGGCATGGGTGCGGCAGACGGACAGGGCCGAGCCCACCGAGCGTGTGCAGGATTCACCGAACCCCGGGCCCTTGTAGGCGGTTTTGCCGCGCACTAATACGGTGGGGATGATGCGTTTAGTGAGCATGGACGGCCGCGTTCCGATATTGGTCTGACAACTGGTAAAACTTCTTGGGCTCCATGCCGATGCGATCAAGCACCTCATAGATGGAAATCCCCATGTAGTCCATGGGAAAAGCGCCGTCGTTCTGTTCAACCCACTGTATGGCATAGTCACGCTCAAACAGACCACCGCGCACATCCAAGCTGATCTGTTGGCACCCCCGGCCAAATCCATATTTCAGGTACATAAAGTAGTCGTGGATACCTGTCTGGGCGTTGTCGAGATTCTCAAAAGACCAAAAGTTTGCGCGTGTCGGCGGCTGATTAAGTAGCACTTTCATGCCGGCATCCATCGCCACCTCAAAATTGCGCCGACTGTCCCAAGACACGTACTGCCCCAGGAAGTGGGCCTCTACCGGGTAGGTGGGGTTGTGGATGATGTAGTCCGCCATGTCGCGGTCCGTGATTCCCTCCATGCCAACGAAATCGCCGGGGCGCAGACCCAAGAAGCCACCGAATTCCGAGCGCCAGCGCAAGGTCATCTGCCGGGCTTCCTCGCTGCCCACCGGGCCGCCCCACTGGTTCTGTGGGTTCTCACCGTAGAAGATCAGCGGGATTCCCAGCTCAGCGGCCACGTTGAACGGTGTCGTGAAAATTGCGCAGTGCTCAGGCCAGCTGATGTCCCCGACCAGTTCCAAGCTCAAGCGGTTGAGCTTTGCCCGTACGGTCCTGTTGGGCAAGACCTCCACGGTGCGGGCGTGACGCGCCAAGTTGTCGATGTTGGCGCGACCGATGGATGTCAGGTGGCAGGTTCTGGCCGTGACGATCGTCACATCGGCGCCCAATCCAAGCAGGGTCATGACCTGATAGGTGGAATCCTTGCCCCCTGAGCTGGGAACGATGCACCTGCCGTCATGGCGGTCCAGCAACTGCATCAACTCGGCCTTGCGGGAGTCCCAGTCGATGGTCGGGCGATTGCGGTGGTTAACGCAGGCCGCGCACTCGCCATCGATGAAGGGGGTGTCAGGCCGGGTGTTGGGCATGCAGCAGGTCTTGCAGAGGATCATGATTGCGGCTTCTCCAGCAACCAGAATTCGCATTGATCGAATCCACCTGCATCACCCACGGCCAGCAAACGCAGGCCCAGCTGCTCGTAGAGCTGGCCGAATGGGCGCCGCCACAACTTGCCGGCGTGGCCGCGGTACTCCATCTCCTCTTCCTGCTCGGCCGCATACTCCACGGCAAGCACGTACTTGGCGCTGACGGCAACGATTGATCGCATCACGGTTTCCAGATCCTCGGGAGGAATATGGATCAATACTCCCGCCGTAAACACCAGATCCATGCTGCCCTGTTCGAACAGTCCGGCAATCGCGTTGGCTTTGGCGCGCTGCACTTCAAATCCTTGCTGCCGAGCTTCCTCAACGGCATTGGCATTGACATCCACGCCGAAAAGTTCGATGGATCGATCCACCATCTGAATCGCGGCTAGGTTGTGGCCACGATTGCAGCCAATCTCCAGCACTGTTGCGGGCGCGCAGTACTCCACCGCAGACTGCCAAAAGTCCACGCGAGTCGACGGGTCCACCTGGTTGCGTTGGGTGTAGTCCTGACCGAACTTACCAGCCCAAAAATCTTCAGTGTTCATCACTATCTCCATTGAGTGTGTTTGTTCAGGTGATGGCCATGCGCAAGCACTTTCGATTACGCATGTTGTTTGGTCGCAAAATCCTCTGGGGCTATAGCAAGGCATGAGTCACCTGCACTTTCATGAAAATATTTCGGACAAGCAGATGTCAACCAGTTGTTTCGACAAACCAAAATTGCTGGTTGTCTTTTTTTCCCGCATGCTGTTGAGTACAACTTCAAGGCGTTTGGTCAACGTGCCGCGGTGACGCTCAATAAGTTCGTGCTTGACCGCACCATCTGCAGGCTTGATGTCGCCCCTCAGTTCATATACCGCATCGATGACAGACATTGCGCCGACGATGGCTGCCTGGGCTACGCCGCGATCCGCTTCCACGGCAGCAACAAAAAGTCGGGCACCGAGTTGAATGGGTTCTGGTCCAGTCATGGCCAGATATTCCCGAGGTTCACTCATATGCAATACGGCCTGCTTTTCGTGCACAGTGACCGCTAGGCTGAAAGGTTTTGGACCATCGGAACCATAGAGACCGGGGACAATGATGGGTTGGTTCATTTGAAAGCCTCCAGAGTGGACAGATCGGGATAGTCGGAAAGCGGCAAATCTGCGTTGTGCCGTGACATGGAGGACAGTTTCATCAGCCCTTGAGCGGACACCTCTGGAGAGATATAGGCATGCCAGCTGGGATATTGCACCTGGTCCAGCTTTGCATCTATCCCTGATGTACGTCCGTCGAACCGAGCGCGTCGAAGCCAAGCGTCTGCGATAGGGTCATCAAGCAAAATTGCGCCGCCTTGACTAAGTCCCAAAATTTTGGACCAGTGAAACGACAGGCATTGCATTGCGCCACGCCTATACATACCTGAGGTAAACCGACGTGCAGAGTCCCATAGCGGTAGCGGAGAAATGTTGTATTCGCCAGCCCAATCCTCATCACGAAATGTCACCCGGTAACCCGCATTCCTGATGCTGGCTGGCACTCCGACATAGCTTCTTTTAGGCATGCTGATGACGGAAATGTCGTCTGTGTTCGGACATTTTTTATACCATGCGCAGGCCATCAAAATGGCTTGGGTGCAGCTCGTGGTCGTGACCACGTAAGGTGCCCCCGTGTACTCTGACAGCGCTTGCTCAAAGTCGCGGGTGACTTGATGCGGATTGGGCATGGTGGTTATTGGCCTTGGTTATTCAGGTCAATACGGAATTGCCGACGGCGCTAACCGAATCGCTTCCGAGTGCTTGAGCGTCTTGAGTCGTCAGGGCCACAACCTGGTCGGTCGTCAGCGCCTGCAGTTCCGTGGTCGTGAGGGTGCCCAGCTGGCTTGTGGTCAGCGCCTGGATGTCCACCGTCTCGATCGCTTGCACCTGGTC
>JACXTT010000767.1_pt1 | contig 55055 bp, 54 predicted proteins | sample 9270951 | NCBI WGS metagenome assembly JACXTT01 (sample SAMN15532306, study PRJNA645909) | rock metagenome | isolation source: weathered quartz diorite | place: Puerto Rico | collected 2017-06-21
ATCTGAAGAAGGCACGTCGGTCAGGTGCGAAGCCATCATCGCGCGCACGTGGCTCGCCAATACTTCCTGAGCCAGCGCGTCTGCAGGCCGATTCGTGCTCGCCACGCGCCAGGTTCCGAGCGCGACGATGATCAAGGATGCCGCGACCCCTGCCCACTGCCAGTGGAACGGACGCCGTGGAGCCGCCACCTTCGCCACCCCGCTGGCCTCACGCACCCGCGCGCGAATCCGCGTCTCCAGACCCGGGGGCGCCTGAAAGTACGGAATACTCATCGCCGACCGCATGCTCCGCAGCCTTTCATGCGCGCTCGCGCAATCCCCGCAGTCCCGGAAATGCCGCTCCATTTCCAGGTTGCGCACCAGGTCGAGCTCGCCATCGACATATCCATGGATAAGTTCCTGGGCCTCTCTGCAGCTCATGCGCGCGCCTCAGCGGGATTCGCTTCCGAAAGAAGTTTTTGCAGCCGTACGCGCGCACGGGCCAGCCGCGACATCACCGTTCCCATCGGCACGCCAGCAATCTCCGCGATCTCCTTGTATGACATGCCCTCGAGTTCCCGCAGAATGACGACCTCGCGAAACTCGGCCGGCAATTGTTCGAGCGCCCGTTGGACAAGCTCGCTTCGCGCCGCCGCCATCAGCAGCTCTTCCGGGTTCACATCGCGCGTATCCGCCAGCGGCATGTCTTCGTCCAGTTCCGTCGTCACTGCGTCCATTCGGTTCCCGCGCAGCCAGGTGTAACACGTGTTGCGCACAATCGCCAATAACCACGGGCGGCCGTTCCCGCCCCGAAACCCGGTGAAGAACTTCAGCGCGCGCAGATAAGACTCTTGCACCACGTCCTCGGCATCGTGCTGGCTGCCCACCAGCCACCGCGCCAGGTTATACGCCGCGCCTAAATGCGGAAGCACCGACGCTTCAAAACGCGCAACTTCGGTCTCGTCCCGCGGTCTCGTTTGACTTACCTCGGGTAACTCACGTAACTCAAGACTACTTCGCTTGTGAATTTATTCCCCCCCAAGTACGTTTTTTTGACGCTCCGACCGCGAATAAGATTCGACGCCGTCCGAGCCAATATTTCACCACTTCTTCCGCCTGTCAGAACGACCACAGCACGCTGGTGTACCCGGTGTGGGCGCGGTAGGCCTGATCGGGCAGAAAATTCTGACCGGTGAAGAAATCCTCGTGATAGCCGTAATACTGAAAACCGACATTCCAGCGAATGCGGTTGGAGAGCTTCACGGACAGACGGCCGAGGGGAGACTGAAATTTCAGCGGAAAGGTCTGCGCACGCTGGAACTCAGGAATATCTGTTCCGGTCCCTGATCCGAAAGGATTGCTCCGGCCGTCTCCGGTATCCTGCACGTGACTGTAGCCGGCGTACAGATCCACGCGCTTGCCGATGGCGAACCGAACACCGGCGTTGCCCGTCTGGAGGTTGCTGATGTAGAGCGAGTATCCGGACACCGGGGCATCGCCGCCCTCGAAAAAGGAGAGGCCGCCCAGGCTGTCTATATGCAATTTGGAATAGTCGGCATTGAATGAGAGCCAGGGGCGAGGCGCCCACGCCAGGTTCGCGGCGTAGGTTCGGGCGTGAGAACTATAGGATGTGAACGAAACCGAGTTGTTATTGTAATTGCTCTGGGCGTAAGCCGAAAGCAGCAGGCTCTTGTGCTTGTACTGTATGCGCGCGTCGAGGGCCTGGTAGTTACGATCGCTCTTGGGCGCGAACGGTTGATTCGCGCGGCCCACCTCGCCACTCAGCACGATGGTCACGGGCTGGAGGGGGCGAATCCTTACCCCGAAGACGCCGGCGTTCAAGATGCTGGTCTGATCGAAGGCGGGCAAGGTCACATCGAGAATATTGCGCATGAAGCGGTCTGAATAGTGATAGCCGGCAAAAAATCCGATCCAGCGGGTAGCCTGGTAATTCAAATCGGCCTGGTTCGAAACCGTGCGGATACCAAGGTACAGAGCATTCAGAACCTGGAAACTGCCGGTGCCCCCATTGAGCTGGATAACCTGGAAATCCCCAGCAGTTCGGAGGTTATAAACCGAGGTGGTATTGGTGAAGGTGAGCTTTGAGGTGGGAAAAATGCTGAAGGTCAGATTGCCGGTGGCTACAGGACGGTGCCCCGTCCCCCGAGTCACAAACTGCAGCAGCCCGAGATTGGTTGTCACGCCGCCAAGCAGTCCGGATTGTTCGTTCACAAACGCGCGCTGCGTATTGGTATACGTAAAGCGTCCGTTCACGCTGAACCACTTTTTGTCGGTGAACAGAACCACACGCCAATAAGGGCTGGTGCCGTGGTATGGATTGGTGCGCTGGGAAGGCAACGGCGCTCCGGTATCGGACTGCGGAGTTAGCAGGAAATCCTCTTTGAAATCCTCCCAGCCGCGCATCCAGTTTACTTTGACGCCGAAAATCTGGAACTCATTGCCGACACGGTATTCATTGCGCGCGTCGCGCAAAGAGGTGAACCCGGCAGGGCCCTGGACAGGCGCAAAGATGCCCCCCACCGACGTCAGCTCCGGCCCTTCCTGCACGCCGCGCGAGTAACCCAGGAAGAACTTGAATTTGGATTGCGGGAACAGCGTGAGATCGTCATCCTGCGAGGTATAGCGCGTGTCGCGAAGATTGCCACTTTCCTGGCCGGCGGACGTGAGACCGGGATTGAAGTAATCGTTGAGCCGCCAGTTCATGTCGAAACGATAGATGCGGTTCTTTTCGACGCGGAGGGTGGCGGACTCGTAGGGGTCGTTGCCCAGGCCCTGGGTGGTGAGCATGATCTGGTCGAAAAAGCGACCGTGGCCATCTTTCGAGTTCATGCTGAAGAAGCTTCCCAGAAGGCGCGCGCCGTTGCCGTAATTCACCTGGCTGCGGTACTCGTCGAGACTCCCGCCGATGGAACTCCAGCGGTAACCGGTCTCGATGGAGTTGACGATGTTGTGGTCCGAGACGTTATCGCCGCGCGGCGGGCCAACTGTTTCAGGAGTGGGCGCGACGGTCTGCTGCGCGGCGGCGGTGCCAATGAAGAGCAAAGCTAAGATGGCTGTTCTCATGCGCCGCCTCATTTCAGGAAGAACGCATCCACATTGGAGCCGTGAATATGGCTGTGGCAGTTTGTGCAGTTCTGGTAACGCGGCGAACGCATGTCATGGAATTGGAAAGGCACCGGATCGCCTTGCCCGGTGCGGCCGAAGCCCGGCGCGCCGTTATGGCACTCGAGACACATGGTGAACACGACCGGCCGGCGCAGCAGGCGCGAGTTCGCGGAACCGTGCGGGTAGTGGCAGATCTCGCAGCCTTCGACGCGGACCGGGGGATGCTCGAACACGAATGGCCCGCGCTTTTCTTCGTGACATTTGAGGCAGGGCTCCTCGTTGCCGAGGGCCTGCTCGATCATGCGCGGCCGCTCAGCGTTTTTCCAGGTCGGCGGGTACGCGCCGTGGGGGTTGTGGCAGTCGGTGCAGACCATGACGCCTTCGTTGACGCGGTGCTTGAAAGGCATCGAGAACTGGGAGCGGACGTCGGCGTGGCAGCCATAGCACATCTCCACTTGCGTGTTGGCCAGGAGAAACCTGGGCGCGGGCGATTTGTGGATGGAATGGCAATTGGTGCACACGACTTCGTTCTGAGTGTGGGAGGAGCGCCGGATGTTGGCGCGTGACAGCGTCTGGGCGTGGCAGCGCAGGCAGTTATCGAGAATTTGTTTGGGCTCAAGCTGGGAAAAGGCGACGATGGTGGCCTTTCCGCCGTGCGCGGCGACGTGCGCGCCCCCGGGGCCGTGACAGCTCTCGCAACCGGTGTGCTCGGGCGTTTCCTTGCCGGAGGCGACGCTCTTGAAGTGCGGGTTCTTGTAAAACTTTGACCAGACGTCGGCATGGCAGGTCTTGCAGGGTTCGCCGCCGATGAAATTGCCCGCGGCTTCTTTCGGTGCGGGCGCGGTCTCCTTCTGCGCGAAGGTGGGCAGCACCGCTAGCAGGACGGGGAATAAGAACGCGCTGGTCGCAGTCTTCATTCTTTTACCGTCCAGGTGCGGGTGTGTGAGAACAAAGTTGAGCCACTCTTTTCAATTATCTGAGTCGAAGCGCGTCAAAAGTGCAAAATCATGGCCTGGATAGCGTGTTTTTTAGCACGAGGACACGAAGTACGGCCAATTTCATCTGTGGATGCAAGTGCGCAGGCGGATGTTTCATCCAAATCATGCAGATTATGGCTCAACATCGAGCAGGGTCCAGGACGTCGCGCCCCAGTCTTACGTGGTGGCTTTGGAGCACACTGCGCCCAGGAGCGCCTCCGGCTGTGCGTTGTCGCCGAACGTGCAGCTGATGTGCACGTATAGATCCACGTTGCCGGGCGCAAAGACGAAGCTGCCGCCGAGCTGGAACGGGTTCTCTCCGAGCCGGTGCTGGCGGTGGCCCGCGGCCCTGGCGCGAGCTCGGGCCCTGGCATTATCCGCCCGCAGAAGGTGAAAGATATTGGCTTTTCCGAGACCGGCGGCGCGATAGGCGAGGCGCTGCTCGTCTACCAGCAGTGGGAAGTCGATGCCGGTTTCGTCACGAAAGAGGCGGGCATAGGTTCGGTCCCCCAGCCCGACAGCGGCAAGATTTGCGCCCTTCTCTCTGAATGCCTGCTCATGGTCGCGCAACCGCGCGACGTGCTCGCGGCAGAAGATTCAGCCGTAATGGCGCAGGAACACGAGAACGGCGGGCCTCTGTTCCCACAGTGAGCCCAGACGTAGTTCGCACCCGTCAGCATCAGGCAGGACGATGCCGCCGAGCGCCTCGCTTACAGAGCGGGCCATGCGACCAGCCAGTATAAGCAATGGACAGGAGAAGGCGCCTGTCCTACTTTGAAATAGTGGCGACGTTCGAGCTGGTGGCCGAATGCAAGGAGACGCGGGCGCGCGCCGGGCTGTTGCACACCGCGCACGGGACAATCGAGACGCCGGTGTTCATGCCGGTAGGGACGCAAGCCACGGTCAAAGGGCTGACGCAGCGCGATCTGGCCGAAGAGCTGGACGTGCGCATCCTGTTGGCCAATACCTACCATCTCTATCTGCGGCCAGGACATGAATTGATCCGGCGCATGGGCGGACTGCACCGGTTCATGGCATGGCCACGGGCGATCCTGACGGATTCGGGCGGATACCAGGTCTTCAGCCTGAGCGATTTGCGCCAGATCACGGACGTTGGGGTGGTGTTTCAATCGCATCTGGATGGCGACCGGCACATGTTCACACCGGAATCGACGGTTGACGTCCAGATTGCGCTGGGAAGCGATGCGATGATGGTGCTCGATGAGTGCCCGGAGTATCCGGTGAGCCATGAGTACGCGCGAGAATCCATGGAGCGCACGGTACGGTGGGCGCGGGCGGCGTTTTCACACTACCGCCGCAGGACGGCGGAGGACGGGGCGGGCGGGCAGTCGCTCTATCCGATCGTCCAGGGCTCGATGTTCGGCGACCTGCGCCGGGAGTGCGCGGAGCGGCTTGTTGAGCTCGCAGCAGACGGGTATGCGATCGGCGGCCTTTCGGTGGGTGAGCCGCGGCCGCTCAGTCTCGAGATGGTGGAGGTGACCGGGCCGGTTTTGCCACGGGAGCGCCCGCGGTACGCCATGGGAGTGGGAATGCCCGAGGAACTGCCCGAGTATGTGGCACGGGGCGTGGACCTGATGGACTGCGTACTGCCCTCGCGGAATGCACGCAACGGCTGCCTGTTCACATCGCAAGGGCGGGTAATTATCAAGAACGCCAGATATAAAGAGGATCAGCGGCCCATCGACGAGAACTGTACTTGCTATACCTGCCGAAACCACAGCCGGGCTTACCTACGGCACTTGTACCAGGCGGGAGAATTGCTTTACGCGGTACTGGCTACGCGGCACAACCTGCAGCGCTACCTTGACATCATGCGCCAGATCAGGCAGGCTATCTTACTGGGCCAATTCCCCGAATATTTGAAAGCTGTCCGGGCGGTACCGGTCGAAGTACAATAATCCTCATCTGGTTCCATCAGTGTATTTGAATCTGTTCCTGTTGCAGGCGTCCCCCAACTCCCTGGTGGGCTTTGTGCCCATCCTGCTCATTTTTGCGATCTTCTATTTCCTCCTGTTTATGCCCATGCAGCGCCAGAAGAAGCAGCAGCAAAAAATGCTCAAGGAACTGCAGAACGGGAATACGGTGCTGACGAGCGGCGGCATCGTGGGGACTATCGTGGCTATCGACGATGACACCCTGGTGCTGCGCGTGAAGCCTGACAATGTGAAACTGCAAGTGGCGCGAAGCTCGGTTTCCAGCCTGATTCCCGCGGAAGGAAAGAAGTAGACAAAAATGCCAAGGAACCTTAGGACCAAGACCATCGTGATCGCCGTGACGATCCTGGCGTGCATTTACGGGATCGTGGACCTGCCGACCTCGGTCGCGCAGCTGAAGGCCAACGTGGCCAAGAATATCCGGTTGGGTCTGGACCTGCGCGGGGGCAGCCACCTGGTGTTGCAGGTACAGGTGCAGGATGCGGTCAAGGGGGATGCTCTGCAAACCATCGACCGGATTAAGGACGAGCTGAAAAAAGCCAATATCGATTTCGCCTCGATGGACACCAACGAGCCGAATTCGGTCGACACCGCGGATACGATTCAGATCACGATCAAAGGCATTCCGGTCAACAAGTCCACGGCCTTTCGCGCCGTCGTCACAGACCACTTTCCGACGTGGGTGATGACCGCGGTCAACTCGACCGACTATCGCCTGAATTTGCGGCCTTCCGAGCTGCTGGTGCTGAAGCGGGACACAGTGGAACGGTCGATCCAAACCATCGGGAATCGCATTAACGCGCTGGGCCTTACCGAGCCAGTGGTACGGCAGGAAGGCCGGGCCGACAGCGATTACCGGATCCTGGTGGAACTGCCCGGCGTGGACGACCCGGCGCGAGTCAAGGACATCATCGGCCAGGCGGCCGTGCTGGAGATTGTGGAGGTGAAGGACGGCCCGTTCCCGAGCCAGGAGCAGGCGCTGGCCCAGCACGGCGGCGTTCTTCCCCTGAATACCCGGCTAGTCAAGGAGCCCTCGAGGGGCGGCGGCGAGGGAGTGAGTTATTACCTGGTGAGCCGTGTGCCGGTGGTCACGGGTCGCGATCTGCGAAACGCCCGCGCCGGGCAGGACGAGTTTCGCAAGTTTGAGACCTCGTTCACGTTGACCCAGGACGGCGGACGGCGATTCGAGCGCTTCACGGAAGCCAACATCGGCAACCGGCTGGCAGTGGTGCTGGATAACCAGATCCGCAGCGTAGCGACCATTCAGGCTCGGATCAGCGACTCGGGCCGCATCACAAATGTGGGCAGCGAGCAGGAAGCCAGTGACCTGGCTTTGGTCCTGCGATCGGGATCCTTGCCCGCCGGCATCGTTTACCTGGAGGAACGTTCGGTAGGCCCCTCGCTGGGAGCTGACTCGATCCGTGACGGCGTCGTCGCGGGAGTGGCTGGCCTCGTGGCGGTAATCGCGGTGATGCTGGTCTACTACAAGAGGGCCGGGGTCAATGCCGTGCTGGCACTGTTTCTGAACGCCATCATCCTGATTGCGATCCTTTCCTATTTCAAGGCGGTACTGACGCTGCCGGGTATCGCGGGCGTCATTCTCACCATCGGTATGGCGGTGGATTCTAACGTCCTGATTTTCGAGCGGATTCGCGAGGAATTGCGGGCCGGCAAGGCCATTGTATCGGCCGTGGACGCGGGTTTTGGAAAGGCCTGGTGGACCATCGTGGACACCCACGTCACCACCATCGTGTCTTGTCTGTTCCTGTTCATGTTCGGAACCGGCCCGGTGCGCGGGTTCGCCGTCACACTGGTGATCGGTTTGCTGGCCAATGTGTTTACGGCGGTGTTCGTGTCCCGGGTGATCTTTGATTACGAGCTGTCAGGCAAGCGGCAGCTCAAGACTTTGAGTATTTGACCGGTTTGTGCTAGTTTTTGTAGGCTCCGGCTAAGAAAGAAAGGGCTACACCGCCACTCGGCCCGGGAACAAGTTTCCGGACTGCGGTGTCTAACCGAATAAGTATCGGTATGGCCCTGCTACGGTTGGGTAATGGAATTATTCAAGAACACAAACTACGATTTCCTGGGGTGGAAGTGGCCGTTCATTATTGCCTCGCTGGTGCTTTCGGTTGCGGGCCTCACAAGCCTGGCGCTGAAGGGCGGGCCGCGGTATGGAATCGACTTCAAGGGCGGCACCCTGATGACCGTGAAGTTTTCGGGTAAACCCCCGGTTGACGAGATCCGCTCGGCGGTGTCTAAAAGAGTGACGGGCGAGGTAACGGTGCAGAATTTCGAGTCGGGATCGAACGAAGTGGCGATCGGAACGGAGCGGCGCGACGACCGGCAGCTGGACCAGAACCGGCGCGCCATTCTCGAGACCCTGACGGAGAAGTTCGGTCAGCCCGCGGGCGGGAAACTGGATTTCAATAACGCCGGGCGTGATGCGCTGGTAAGCCGGCTGCGCGATGCTCTGGCGCGGAACAACGTCGCTATGTCCGATGCGCAGCTGCAAAAGCTGGTAGGGGATATGGTGGATTTCCGAAACACCCCTCCTCGTTCCGGCTTGATCGCAAGTTTCGATGCATTGTCCGGGGTGCCGGGCGTGACGCCGGCGGTAATTAACACATTGAAACAGGAATGCTACCTGGCGCCTTTCGCGGTGCGCGATGTGCAAGTGGTAGGGCCGAAGGTAGGCGCCGAACTGCGCCAACGGGCAATTTGGGCGACGCTTGCCGCGCTTGGTGGAATGTTGGTATATATAGCGGTTCGCTTCGAGTGGATCTATGGCGTGGCCGCCGTAGTGGCGTGCTTTCACGACACGATTATCACGATCGGGTTTTTCTCGATGTTTAATAAAGAGATCGACCTGACAGTGATCGCCGCGCTGTTGACACTCGTCGGCTATTCGATGAACGACACCATCGTGATCTTCGATCGTATCCGCGAGAACTTGAAGCTCTCGCGTCGGGAGCGCCTCGATGATGTCATCAACCGTAGCGTAAACCAGACCTTGAGCCGCACGATTATGACGTCGGGTCTGACGTTTCTGACGGTATTGGCGCTATTTCTGTTCGGCGGTGAAGTGCTGCATGGATTTTCGTTCGCGCTGGTAGTGGGGATTATTATCGGGACTTATTCGTCGGTATTCGTAGCGAGCCCCATCGTTCTGTTCTGGCACAACTGGTTCGACCAGCGGAAGCGAAGCCCAGCCGGGTTGGCGCCGGCAAAGGTCAGCCCGGCCAAGGATGCCCTGCGCAAAGGTTCGGTGAAAGCAGTGAAGTAAAAATTCCGGCCGCGGGAGGTGTAAACCCCCGTGGCCAGATCAACCAGGGAGAGGCAATATGTTCGAGCAAACATTTGTGGGGGGCGGGAAGACCAACCGGACGTGGACGGTAATGGCGTCGTTCCTCGGCCAGCTCGCGCTCATCGGGGTGGCTATTCTGATCCCCATGATCTACTTCGATGCACTGCCCAGAACGCAGTTGACCAGTTTTCTAGTGGCTCCTCCACCGCCGCCCCCGCCGCCTCCTCCTCCCGCGGCAGCGCCGGTGAAGATGGTGAAGGTGATTCCGCGCCAGTTCGACGCCGGGCGGCTGATGGCCCCCAAAGCGGTGCCCAAAGAGATCGCCATGATCAAGGAAGAAGAACTGCCGCCCCCGTCAGCCTCGGCCGGCGTGGTGGGTGGCGTTCCGGGCGGCGTTCCGGGTGGTACTCCGGGCGGGGTGATTGGCGGCATTATCGGATCGGTGCCTACCGCGGCGCCACCGCCTCCCCCGGTCGAGCAGAAGAAGCCAACCGTGCAGCGCATCCGTGTAGGCGGCCAGGTGCAGCAAGCCAACCTGATCCGGCAGCCGAAGCCGGTCTATCCGCCGCTGGCCAAGCAGGCGCGCATTCAGGGCGTGGTAAGATTCGAAGCCCTTATCGGCAAGGACGGTACGATTCAGAACCTGAGGCTGGTCAGCGGCCACCCGCTGCTGGTTCCGGCGGCGCAGGAAGCCGTCAAGCAATGGCTGTACAAGCCGACACTCCTGAACGGAGAGCCGGTGGAAGTAGCAACGGTTATCGACGTGAACTTCACGTTGAGTCAGTAGCAGGAAGGGCAGCTTTCGGCGCACAAACGCCGGGGGCTGGGAGCTGAACGCTAATAGCTGGACATTTCACGCAGGAGAGAAAGAAACAATGTTCTTACATTTGCAGGTTTGGGCGTTTTGGATGTTACAGGAAGCAGGCGGGGTCGGCTGGGATCCGATGTCGCTGTGGAAGCAGATGGGCACGCCGGCGAAACTGGTGGTGGTGGTGCTGTTCATCATGTCGGCCTGGTCGATCGGCGTCATGATCGACCGCTTGATGGCCTATAGCGCCGCGCGCAAGCAGTCGAGGCAGTTCGCGCCGGCGGTGGCGGGCGCATTGCGCGAAGGCAAACTGGACGAAGCGGTGAAGATTGCGGACCGGTACAAAAAGAGCCACCTGGCGAAAGTCGTGGTGGCGGGTCTGCAGGAGTTTCAGGCGCACCAGATCAGCTCGGAAATCCCGGGTGAAGAGATCGAGGCTTCCAAACGCGCCCTGGAACGCGCCGAGGCCATCGTGCATGCCGAGCTGAAGCGCGGCATCAGCGGTCTGGCGACGATCGGCTCTACGGCGCCGTTCGTGGGACTGTTCGGAACGGTGGTGGGCATCGTCAACGCGTTCAAATCGATTTCGACCGAGAAATCGACTGGTCTGGGCGCGGTGGCGGGTGGTATTTCAGAAGCCCTTGTCACCACCGCTATCGGATTGTTCGTGGCCATCCCCGCGGTGTGGATGTTCAACTACTTCACGGGCAAAATCGAGGCGTTCGACGTGGAAATGGGCAACTCGAGCTCCGAGTTGATCGACTATTTCTTGAAGCGTTCGCAACGCACGACCGCAGCTCGGAAGTAGAGCTTTTAGCGTTCAGCCGTCAGCTGGCGTAGACGCCGGGCGCCTCAATGAGGCGTCCGGGGCTGAGGCTGGTTATGGAGAATCCGATATGGGTTTAATGCTGAAACATGAGTCACCGCCGCCGGTGGCCGATATCAACGTGACGCCGATGGTGGACGTAATGCTGGTCATGCTCATCATATTCATGGTCATCACGCCGATGTTGACCAAGGGCGTGAGCGTGGATATGGTGATGACCAAGAATCCTGTGGCCATGCAGGCGGCCGACAAGACCGATGCCGTCATCGTGGCGGTGACGCGCGACGGAAAGAGCTATCTGGGGAGCACGCAGGTGCCTGCCGACCAGATGCCGCAAAAAGTGAAGGACCTGCTGACCAACCGTCTTGACAAAATGGTGTTCCTGCGGGCCGATTCGCGGGCGCGTTACGAGAAGGTGGTGGATGTAGTCGACAACCTGCGGGCGGCGGGCGTCGACCAGCTCGGGCTGTTGACCGAACAGGTCCAGGACAAGCCGCGCCCGGCTGGAGCGCCAGCGACAGCAGGAGCCGGACCATCGGGAGCCGGACAATAAGGCGCCAAGGGTAGATCAAGAGGAGCAATTTTATGGGAATGGCAGTTGGCAGTAAGGCCGGGGCCAAAGCCGATATCAATATGACGCCGATGATCGACGTGTTGCTGGTGCTGATCATCATCTTTATGGTGATTACACCGCTGACGCCGAAGGGACTTGAGGCTCTGGTGCCCCAGCCTCCCAGACCCGATCAGCCACAGAGCCAGGCCGATCAACGGACCGTCGTGATCGTCATCAATCGTGACAGGTCCATGACGATCAACCAGGAGGCGACCGACGAACAGCGCCTGGGAGCGCGTCTGGAAGAGATTTTCAAGACCCGCGCGGAGCGCGTGGTTTTCGTGAAGGGCGATCCGGACCTGGAGTATCAATACGTGGCCAAGGCGATTGATATCGCACACGGCGCCGGCATTGACAAAGTTGGGCTGATGACCGCTAAGGTGGAGGCTGGACAGTAATGAAGCGCAATGTAGCAGCGCTGCTGGCCGTTGCAGCCGTAGCGCTCGTGGCCACGGGTTGCGAGAAGCTGAAGGCGCGCGACAACCTCAACAAAGGCGTCCAGGCATATAAGAACGCCCAGTATGCGCAGGCCGTGGAAAGGTTCGAGGAAGCCGTGAAACTGGATCCGAACTTCCCCACGGCACGGCTCTATCTGGCCATGGCCTACTACAGCCAGTACATTCCTGGCGCGGAATCTCCAGAGAACCAGCAGATGGCGGATCGTGCTCTGGCGGAGTTCCAGAAAGTACTCGAACAAAAGAAGGATGACGACGTGGCCACCAAGTCGATCGCGTCGCTGTATTACAACGAGAAGAAATGGGATCAGGCCGAAGAGTGGTATAAGAAGGCGATCGCGCTCAATCCCAAAGACAAAGAAGCCTATTACACCCTGGGCGTAATTGCCTGGAGCAAGTGGTATCCGGTGTATGGCACAGCACGCGCCAAGCTGAGCATGAAGCCGGAAGATCCAGGACCCATCAAGGACAAAAAGGTCAAAGAGGAACTGAAGACGAAGTACCTCCCCGTGATTAACGAAGGGATTCAGAACCTGGAAAAAGCACTCGAGATTGACAAAGAGTACGACGATGCGATGGCGTACATGAACCTGTTGGTTCGCGAGCGCGCGGATCTGGATGACACCCCCGACGACTACAAGAAAGATATCGAGACCGCCGACAACTGGGTGCAGAAGACACTCCAGACCAAGAAGATTAAAGCCGAGCGCAAACCCACCAGCACTGGGATCACCGCGCAGTAGACGGCGGGTGCTGCGTGGGCCGAATGCGCCAGGTCACCGTGGCACCTAACACCCGGCACTCAACACCTCCTACAATTGAATTGTGGCCCCCGAACCAAGCGGCGTTGACATTTCGCCGGACTCCGCCGGCGGCTTGTCTCCGTCCTCGCCGCCTCAGTCCCCAGTAGATAAGCTGTTCGCGGACCTGTGTGCCAAGGTGCGGGAAGCACGGCCGCGCGATGATCTCGCTCAGCTTGAAAAAGCCTTCCGCTTCGCCTCGGACAATCACAAGCTCCAGACACGTGACTCCGGCGACCCCTACATGGTTCATCCGCTGATGGTCTCCCACTTCCTGGCCGACATGCGGATGGACCTGGTCAGCCTGGAGACCGGCCTGCTGCACGATGTGGTGGAGGATACCAGCGTCACCGTCGAGGATATTCGCAAGAATTTTGGCGAAGACGTGGCGCGATGCGTGGACGGCGTCACCAAGCTCAGCAAGCTGGATTTCTTTTCGGCCGAGGAGCGGCAGGCGGAAAGCTTCCGGAAAATGTTGCTGGCGATGGTGAATGATATCCGGGTCATCATCGTCAAGCTGGCGGACCGGCTGCATAACATGCGCACTTTGGGCTTCGTCAAGGAGCCTGAGCGGCGCGAGCGCATCGCGCGTGAAACCGTGGAGATCTACGCCCCTATCGCGCACCGGCTGGGCATGGGCAAGATACGGGGCGAGCTCGAGGACCTGGCCTTTCAGTACATCGACCCGGCCGCGCACGACGAGATCTCGCGGACCATCGAATCGGGCCGGCAAGCCAACGACGAGTTCCTGAACCGGGTCCGCCAGCTCATCGAGGCCGAGCTGCGCCGCGAGGGGATCCCCGCGCGGGTCGAGAGCCGCCTCAAGCGCGCCTACTCGATCTATCAGAAGATGAAGCGCCAGAAGATCACCATCGAGCAAGTCTACGATCTGATGGCGGTACGCATCATCACCGACTCGGTGAAAAGCTGTTACGCCGCGCTGGGGGTGATCCACAACGAGTGGCGTCCGGTACCGGGGCGCATCAAGGACTTCATCGCCATTCCCCGCCCCAACCTGTACCAATCGCTGCACACGTCGGTGGTCGGGCCCGAAGGCCGGCACTTCGAAGTGCAAATCCGCACTGACGAAATGCATCGCATCGCCGAAGAAGGCATTGCTGCGCACTGGAAGTACAAAGAGGGCAGGAAGGGCCCGGCAAATGACGACCAGCGCATTGCCTGGCTGCGTCACCTGGTCGAATGGCAGCAGGACGTGCAGGACCCCAGCGAGTTTATGTCCACCCTGAAGGTGGACCTCTATCCGGAGGAAGTTTACACTTTTACACCGCGGGGAAAGGTGATCGTGCTGCCGCGAGACGCCACCCCCATTGATTTCGCCTACGCCATTCACTCCGATGTGGGGCAGTCCTGCGTGGGCGCGAAGGTCAACGGCCGCATCGTGCCGCTGCGCTATACGCTGCGCAACGGCGACATCGTAGAAATCCTGACCCAGCCCGGCCACGAGCCGAGTAAGGACTGGCTGGCGGTGGTAAAGACCACGCGCGCGCGCAACAAGATCAAGCACGTCATCAATGCCAACGAGCGAGTCAAGGCTATCGAAATCGGACAGAAGTATCTGGAAAAGGAGGCGCGGCGGTTTGGAGTGCAGTTGAGCAAAATCTCGCGCGCCGATATGGAGAGAGCCGCGGCGGATTATGGAGTCAGCAAGATCGAGGACCTGTATGCCGCTTTGGGGTACGGAAAATTCTCGGCCCGGCAGGCGCTGCAAAAGCTCGTGCCGCAGCTGGTCAAAGAAGAGCAACTCGATTTGCCCAAAGCCGGCGTGGCGCAACCCGCCGCGGGGGCGCCCACTCCCGGGCCGTACGATGGCGATGCGGTCATCCGGGTTAAAGGCGTAGACGATCTGCTGGTCTACCGGGCCAAATGCTGCAATCCGATCCGCGGAGAAGTGATCGTCGGCTACGTGACTCGCGGCAAGGGCATCGCGGTACATTCCAAGATGTGCCCGAACGTCCAGAACCTGCTGTACGATGTGGAGCGCAAGATCGATGTCGAATGGGCCCGCAACACGGCCGATACGTTCCCGGTCAAAATGGTGGTGCACACCGACGACCGCCCGGGATTGCTGGCGCAGATCACGTCCATGCTATCGAGTGAGAATACCAATATCCGCACTTTGGAAGCGCGGACGGAAGTGGACAATGCCGACGGAGCGCTGATCGAGATGACTGTGGACGTCCGCGACAAGAAGCAGCTGGAGAGACTGGTGGCGGCCATGCGCCGCATCTCAGGGATCAGGGACGTCGAACGGCTGCTCAACTGACCATGGCCTCCACCGACCCCGAGCACATCGCCATCTCCAAGTCCAAGGGCATCACCATCGACTGGAATGACGGGCACGCCAGCAGCTATACCCTGGACTATCTTCGCGATAACTGCCCGTGCGCTACCTGCACTGGTGCACATGGCACGCCGCCCGCCCCCAAATCCTCGTCCGCGCCTTTTCAAATGTACAAACCCACGCTGAAGATGGTCGACGTGGAGCAGGTGGGCAACTACGCCGTTCGCATTGTCTGGAGCGACGGCCACAGCACCGGAATCTACTCGTACGAACATTTCCGCAAGATTTGCCCGTGCCAGGAGTGTCGAGCCAGGAAAGGGTCCGCCGCGTGAAAGCCGGCGCGGTTTTTCCAGGTGAGCGCCGGATCGGTCTGGTCGAAGTAGACGAGCCAAAGATTTCCGTTCCTACTGAAGTCAAGCTGCGCATGCTCGAGGTTGGCGTGTGCGGAACGGACCGCGAGATCTGCCATTTTCGGCACGGCGTGCCTCCTGAGGACCATGAATTTCTGGTGCTGGGACACGAATCGCTAGCAGAAGTGGTTGAGACGGGAGCGGGCGTGCGACGCTTCCGGCCTGGCGATCTGGCTGTGCCGATGGTGCGCCAGCCATGTACGCACCCGGAGTGCGGGGCTTGCCGCGCCGGCCGGCCGGACTTCTGCTACACCGGGGATTTCCGCGAGCGCGGCATCAAACAGCTCCACGGGTTCATGACGGAGTTCGTGGTGGACGACGAAGACCACTTGAATCCAGTGCCGCGTCAACTCCGGGAAATCGCCGTGCTGGTGGAGCCGCTAACCATAGCCGAGAAGGCGTTGGCCCAGATCACTACCGTCCAGCGCCGGTTGCCTTGGGGCCAGCCCGTGGGCCGGGCCGTCGTACTGGGAGCGGGGCCTGTCGGACTTCTGGGCGCAATGGCGCTAGTGAACGCAGGCTTCCAGACTTACATTTATTCGCGCGAAGAGCCAGGCGATCGACGGGCCGGCGTGGCAGCCGCGATCGGCGCCATCTATGTTTCGTCTCAGATGCAGACAGTCCCGGAGTTCGCCCGGAGCGTAGGCAACGTTGACGTGGTTTATGAAGCTATCGGTGCTTCGCAAACGGCTTTTGAGCTGCTCGAGATGCTCGGCGCGGATGGCATTTTCTGCTTCACGGGGGTTCCGCGTCACGGCGAGCCGGTTTCCATCAATGCCGCCAAGCTTCTCCACAACCTTGTGCTCAAGAACCAGGTAATTCTGGGAACGGTCAATGCGGGCCGGGATTCTTTCGAAACGGCAATCCGCGACCTGGGTGTGTTTTACCAGCGGTGGCCGGACGCGGTAAGCTCGCTGATTACCCGCCGATACCCCATCGAGGAGTTCCGTGTGCCTATTCTCGAACCATCCGGGATCAAGAATGTGATTTCGCTGGAAGGGGCGTCCTGATGCCCGCCGGAAATACCAAAGCCGAGAGGCAGCGACTGGCCGAGGACGCCCGGCGCGAGAAGAACTGGAAGCGCTGGGGACCATACCTTTCCGAGCGGCAGTGGGGGACGGTTCGTGAGGATTATTCGGCACAGGCGGCCTCCTGGGATTACTTCCCGCACGATGTAGCCCGCAGCCGCGCCTACCGCTGGGGAGAAGACGGGCTGCTGGGCATTTGCGACCGCGAGGGGCGCCTGTGCTTTGCCCTGGCGTTATGGAACGACCGCGATCCCATCCTGAAGGAGCGCCTTTTCGGGCTTGGGGGGCCCGAGGGCAACCACGGGGAAGATGTGAAGGAGTGCTACTTCTACCTGGATTCCACACCCACTCACTCGTACATGAAGGCGCTTTACAAATACCCGCAGGCGGAGTTTCCTTACGCGCGGCTGGTCGAGGAGAACAGGCGGCGAAACCGGCAGCAGCCCGAGTTCGAGCTGTTGGATACGGGCGTTTTCGAACAGGATCGCTACTTCGACATCTTCGCCGAGTACGCCAAGGCGGATACGGACGACATTCTGATCCGTATCACGGTGGTGAACCGGGGACCGGAGGCGGCCACGCTTCATCTGCTGCCGACCCTTTGGTTTCGCAATACCTGGTCCTGGGGGCGCTCAGGCGAAGGTTACTGGCCGAAAGCGAAGTTGTTCCGGTCGGACGAGCGGCACATCGCCGCGGAGCACGCCTCGCTGGGGAAGTTTCAACTCGAATTCGAGGCCGGCGCAGACGTTCTGTTTACGGAAAACGAAACGAACTTCGAGCGCCTGTTTGGACTGCGGACGGAGAATCCATACGTCAAGGATTCCTTCCACGACTACATCGTTCACGGGCGGCGGGAGGCCGTCAATCCGGAGGGCGTGGGAACGAAGGCGGCCGTTTACTACAAGCTCGATCTTCCCGGCGGAGGACACAGGGAGATCGTGCTCCGGCTGCACAACGGAAAGGCCGCGACACCTGTCCCTCTCTTGTTCGAGCAGAGAATCCGGGAGGCCGACGAGTTTTATGCCGAGCTGCCGACCGATTCCGAGACATCGAGGAACATCTCCCGGCAGGCATACGCGGGGCTGCTATGGACCAAGCAGTTCTATCATTACGCCCTCGCGGACTGGCTGGAGGGAGACCCTGCCCAGCCGAAGCCCGGTGCGGACCGTCAGATCGGCCGGAATTCGGACTGGACTCATCTCTACAATCGCGACGTGATCTCCATGCCGGACAACTGGGAGTACCCGTGGTACGCAGCCTGGGATCTGGCGTTCCACATGGTTCCGTTCGCACAGCTAGATCCCTGCTTCGCCAAAGACCAGCTGATTTTACTGCTGCGCGAATGGTACATGCACCCCAACGGCCAGATCCCGGCGTACGAATTCGCATTTTCGGACGTGAATCCGCCAGTACATGCGTGGGCCTGCTGGCGCGTATACAAGATGACAGGGCCGCGCGGAGGTCGCGACCGCCTCTTTCTCACGCGCGTTTTCCAGAAACTTCTGATCAATTTCACGTCGTGGGTAAACCGCAAGGACATCGCGGGCAAGCACATATTCTCTGGCGGGTTTCTGGGGCTCGACAATATCGGCGTTTTCGACCGATCCAAGCCGCTGCCTGGAGGCGGACTGCTGGAACAGGCCGACGGAACCGCGTGGATGGCCTTTTACTGCGTCACCATGCTCTCGATGGCGCTCGAGCTGGCGCAGGATGATTCCGCCTATGAAGACATCGCATCCAAGTTTTTCGAGCACTTCGTAGCCATCGCCGACGCCATGAACACGCTCGGGGGCAACGGGCTGTGGGACGAACAGGACGGCTTCTATTACGATCAACTTCACGTGGGTGGCACCGACGTGCCTTTGCGCGTCCGGTCGATGGTTGGGGTGATCCCATTGTTCGCGGTCGCGGTATTGGACCAGGGGCTGATTAACCTCGCGCCCGGCTTCCGCAAGCGCATGGAGTGGTTTCTGAAGAACCGCCGCGATCTCGCGCGGCAGATTTCTTATATGGAAATGGGCGGACAAAACCAGGGTGACCACCGGCTGCTGGCCATTCCGTCGCGCCACCGGCTCGAACGCGTCCTGCGTCACGTGCTCGATCCGAACGAATTCCTGTCGCCCTATGGAATTCGTTCACTCTCCCAGATTCACCGCGACAAACCGTTCATTCTGCAGGTGGATGGAGAAGAGCGGCAGGTGGATTACGAACCGGGGGAGTCCACCGAGCCCTTATTTGGCGGGAATTCAAACTGGCGCGGGCCGGTGTGGTTCCCCATGAACTACCTGCTCATAGAAGCGCTGGAACGCTACCACTACTTCTACGGGGACACCCTGCGTGTCGAGTGCCCCACCGGGTCCGGCACAATGATGAACCTCAAAGAGGTGGCGGGCGAGCTGGCGCGGCGGCTGGCCGGCATCTTCCTTCCCGACGCCACGGGCCACTGCGCGTGGCAGGGCGACATGCACATTTTCAGGGATAACCCGCAGTGGCGCAATCTGGTGTGGTTTTTTGAGTATTTCCACGGAGACAACGGCCGCGGCTGTGGAGCGAGCCACCAGACGGGCTGGACGGCGCTGATCGTTCGGCTGCTCGAAGACCTCAGCGGACGGAAGTGAGAGGTTAAAATGATTGCTATGATCAGAACCGAAACCGTACTGGATTCCTGGAAAACGGTCCGCCAGGACACCGCGCAAGCGGTCGAAGATCTTCCGTCCGCGGAGCTGGATTTCAAGCCCGTTGGCGATGTGATGACGTTTGGTGAAATCGCCCATCATATCCTCGTGGCAGGCTACGGGATCGCTGGCATGTTGCTTGATGGCGTGGAGAACCTCGCCACCCCTCAGTTTCGCGAGAGGATGCAGGCGTTTGCGGCCGAGCTGCCTGCGCCGTCGGGCGCGGCCGCGCTGGCCGGTGCGCTGCGCCAAACTCTGGATCAACGCATTGCGCAACTGGCGGCACAGCCGGCGGACTTCTTTACGCACGTAATCACGCGCTTCGACGGTCAGCGCGTAACACGTTTGGAAATGCTGCAATTCGCCAAGGAACACGAGCTGACACATCGCGCCCAGCTGTTTCTGTACCTGCGGCTCAAAGGCATCATACCGGCGACGACGCGCAGGCGCATGGCGAAGCAGCAGCAATCGTGAGCCGCACGGTTGACGGCCGAAGGTTCTGATATAAGCTTATAGACGGAAGGCGAACTATGGTCACCTGTCCAGTATGCGAGGGAGCAATCGACGTTGACGAGGAAGATGTGGACGAAGGCGACTCGCTGAGTTGTGACGAATGCGGCGCAGCCCTGAAGGTAGTCAGCAAGGATCCGCTGGAACTCGAATCCGCCGACGACCTGGAGGATGACGACGAGGAGCTCGCAGAAGACGAGGAAGACGAAGAAAGTGACTGGAAATAGCTGCGTCGAAGGGCATTTTCTTGAAACGCTCACGGCTGCAGTTTCGTCCTTTTAGGAAAGGAGCCCGAAAATGTATCGCTGGCTGATTCACGGGAGGGCGGCGCTGGTAGCCGTGCTGCTGCTGAGCGCGGTCAGCGCTTTCGCGGCTAGTAAGAAGGGCGAGGACAAGAACGTCCGGGCCGTACAGGGCACGGTGTCGGATGCTGACGACAACCCGGTCGATGGCGCCATCGTCCAGCTCCGCAATTCCAAGACACTGCAGATCCGTTCCTTCATCACCAAAGACCACGGCAACTACTATTTTCACGGCCTCAATCCGGATATCGACTACGAATTGCAGGCAAACTATCAGGGCGCAAGCAGCGCCGCCAAGACACTAAGCTCCTTTGACTCGCGCAAACAGGCGGTCATCAACCTGAAACTTTCCAAGAAATAAGCTGCCGCCCGAGGGCAGCTGTTGTAAGCTCTCGGGTATGCGCACAATTTTGCTCTCTCTGGTTCTGGCGGCATCGCTTGCGGCCGCACACAAGAAAGTGATCCAGCCCAAGGACTTTCCGACGGGACGCCCCTTCAGTCCCGGCATTCTGGTGGATGGGACGTTGTACGTGGCGGGCCAGACCGGTTCCGACATCAAGACCGGAAAACTTCCGGACGACTTCGAGGCTGAAGTGAAACAGGCTCTGGAAAATGCCGGCGCCGTCCTCAAAGAGGCTGGCATGGGATTCGGTGACGTGGTGGCGGTGCAAGTATACCTCACCGACATGGAGCTCTTCCCACGCATGAACGCGGTCTACACCACCTACTTTAAGGAGCCGCGCCCCGCCCGCACCACCGTCGGGGTGGCAAAACTGGTGGGCACAGCCCGGATCGAGATCACCGTCACAGCCAAGCGGTAACCCGCACATTACAATGAGAAGGTGATCTCTGCAAAGCTACATCAGCTGTTATTGCTTGTCCCGGTTCTCGCTGTAGCCCAGGACCTCCACGAATTCGAACAACGCATCACCGAGTTTACGCTCGGGAACGGGATGCATTTTATTGTGCTGAAGCGTGACCAGGCTCCCGTGGTCTCGTTCCACACCTACGTGAACGCCGGCGCGGTGGACGATCCCGAAGGCAAAACAGGCCTGGCTCACATGTTCGAGCACATGGCCTTTAAAGGAACCCAGACCATCGGTTCGAAAAACTGGCCCGAAGAGAAAAAGGCACTGGCCGCGATTGAGGAGGTTTACGACCGGCTCGACCAGGAGCAGCGCAAGGGACCTCGCGCCGACCCCAAGAAAGTCGAGATCCTGGAAACGGAACTCAAAGCGGCCATCGACAGAGCCGGTTCATACGTGGTACCGAACCTTTATCCCACCATTATTGAAGAAAACGGCGGCGTGGGACTGAACGCTTTCACTGCGCTTGATTCCACGGAATACTTTTACAATCTACCCGCCAACCGGATTGAGCTGTGGTTTCTACAGGAGTCCGACAGGTTCCTGCATCCGGTTTTCCGCGAGTTTTACAAAGAGCGGGATGTGGTGATGGAGGAGCGGAGGATGCGCGTGGATTCCAGCCCACAGGGTAAGCTGTTGGAGGCACTGACTGCATCCGCCTTCGAGGCGCATCCGTATCGCCGACCGCCAGCAGGCTGGGCGAGCGACATTCAAAACCTTCGGGTACGCGACGCGGAGCAATTCTATAAGACCTACTATGTGCCCGCCAATATCACAATAGGCATCGTCGGCGAGGTTGATCCAAAGCAGGTGCGCGCACTGGCGGAGAAGTACTTCGGGCGGCTTCCTGCTGGGCCGCTTCCACCGCTGGTCCACACGGCCGAGCCGCCACAGGAGGGCCCGCGACAGGTGCAGGTGGAATCGCCGGCGCAGCCGTTCGAAGTGATCGCCTACAAGCGCCCGGATCAGTACGATAAGGACGATCCCGTTTTCGATGTCATCAGCAGCATCCTGTCCGGCGGACGGACGGGCATCATGTACAAAGAGATGGTGCGTGACAAGCAGATTTCGCTCGCCGCGGGAGCGGAGTCCGACCATCCGGGATCGAAGTATCCAAATCTGTTCCTGTTTTACGCCTTCCCTTCCCTGGGCCACACCATGGAGGAGAACGATAAAGCGCTTGGTGAGCTGATCGAGCGCTTCAAAAGCGAAAAGCCGGACGCGGAAACCCTGGCTCGGGTCAAAACGAAGACGCGCGCCGCGGTCATTCGCCGGCTGGACAGCAACTCGGACCTTGCTCAGTTACTCACAGAAAACTATGTCAGCTATGGGGACTGGCGAAAGCTGTTTACTTCCATCGATGACATCGACAAGGTGACCGCGGAGGATGTGCAGCGCGTTGCGCGCCAATATTTCGTAACCAATACCCGCAACCTCGCCTTTGAGTTCCAGCCGCCGACCAAAGAAGCCCCGCCTGCCGCGGCCGGGGCGTCGTCGGGAGCAAAACAATGAAAATTCTGACAACAGCCGCGTTTGTCACTGCCAGCCTCCTCAACGGCCAGACCAAGCCCGCAGCATCGGCGGCCGCGATCCCTTCGTACAAGGATCTAAAGTACCCGCCGCTGAAGCCGGTCAAGATCCCCAATGTCGCCACTTTCACGCTGCCAAACGGCATGAAGCTGTACCTGCTCGAGAATCACGAACTGCCGCTGGTGCGCGGCTCCGCGATGGTTCGCACCGGAAATCTCTTCGACCCACCTGACAAAGTGGGCCTCGCCACCATTACAGGAATGGTGATGCGTACCGGCGGCACGAAGAGCAAGACCGGCGATCAGCTCGATGAGGAATTGGAGAATATTGCGGCATCCGTCGAGAGTTCGATTGACGAATCGGTCGGTGTGGCGTCGTTCTCCTGCCTCAAAGAAAACACCGACGAGGTGCTGGGCGTATTTCACGATATGTTGACCACGCCCGGATTGCGCCAGGACAAGATCGATCTGGCGAAGACCGAATTGCGGAGCGGCATTTCACGGCGCAACGACGATCCGCACGGCATCGTGGAACGTGAATTCTACCAGACCGTTTACGGCCGGAACACGCCCTATGGCTGGCGGCTGGAATATGCCACCGTGGACCGCATCGACCGGGATGACGTCGTGCATTTTTACGAGCGCTACTTCTTCCCCTCGAATATCATGCTCGCCGTGATCGGCGATTTCTCGACGGCCGAGATGAAAGCCAAGCTGGAACAGGAATTCGGCGGCTGGACGGTGAAGCAGCCGCCCGTTCCTCCCTTTCCGCCCGTGAACGCGAAACCGGAGCCCGGAATATTTGTAGCCACCAAGACTGATGTCACCCAGACCTTCTTCACGCTGGGGCATTTGGACGGCGAGCTTCGGGACCCTGATTATCCGGCCCTGGAAGTAATGGCCGATATTCTGGGCGGCGGCTTTCATAGCCGGCTGGTGCAGCGCGTGCGCACAAAGCTGGGCTACGCCTATGACGTTTCGGCGGTCTGGGGTGCAAACTACGACCATCGTGGCGTGTTTGAGATTTCTGGCAGCACCAAGTCGGCATCCACAACCGAAACCATCAAAGTGATTGAGGAGGAAATCGCCAAGATCCGCACCACGGAGGTGACGGCCGAGGAGTTGGAGAGCGCAAAGCAGACCGTCGCCAACAGCTTCGTTTTCAACTTCGACACCCCCGCCAAGACCTTGAATCGCATCCTCCGCTACGACTACTACGGTTACCCGCGCGACTTCATCGACCGCTATCAGCGCGCCATCCAGGCCGTCACTCGTGAGGACGTGCTGCGCGTGGCCCGCGAGCATGTAAAGCCGAAAGACCTCACCATGCTGGCGGTCGGTAATCCGCAGCAATTCGGCACGCCGCTGGCAACCTTGGGGCTTCCTGTTGCGTCGATTGATCTGACGATCCCCGAGCCGGCGGAAGCTAAAGCCGAAGTTACCAGAGCCGATGCCGCCAGCCTGGCTCGGGGCAAAGAGCTCCTGGAGCGGGTCCAGAAGGCCATAGGCGGGAGGGACAGACTTGCCGGCGTTCAAGACATCGCCGAGACAGTGGACTTGAGCATGGCGAGCATGCCTCCTGGCATGAAGATCACGCAGACTAATCTCTGGGCCGCACCGAACTATTTCCGCCAGGAGAGCCAGCTTCCGTTTGGCAAGGTAGTGGTCTATTCTGACGGCGCAATCGGATGGATGTCCACTCCGCAGGGCGTCCAGCCCATGCCGAACCCGCAGTTGAAACAGGTTCGTGAAGAATTGTTCCGTAATTACTTCCGGCTTCTTTTGAGTGACCGCATGCCGGACCGGACCGTGAGTTCGCCCGAGGCGGGCGTGCTCGATATCAGCGACCAGGCAGGCGAAAGGGTCAAACTGTTCGTGGATGAGAAAACGGGACTGCCGGTGAAAGAAGTTTACCGGTCCGCTCAGCCCATGGGACCTCCCGGCGAGATGGAAGAAATATTCGAAGATTTCGTTGAAACCGGCGGGATCAAAGCACCCCGCAAGATCACCGTCAACCAGGGTGGCAAGAAATTCGCCGCCCTCACTATCGTGGAATACAAACTCAACTCCGGAATCAAGGTCGAAGAGCTCAGCAAGAAACCATGAAAGCAGCAGCACTCCTCTGCGGGCTCGCCCTCGTACTGCTTCCCGCCGGCGCCGAGACTAGCCTCGAGCGCGGCAAGCGCGTGATCGATGCGGCAGTTGAGGCGCTGGGGGGCGACAACTTTCTCCAGATGCAGGACCGCGTCGAGACCGGTCGAGCCTATTCGTTTTACCGCGAGAACCTGAGCGGACTATCCCACGCCCGGATTTATACGCGTTATCTGATCCGTCCCGAGCCGCCCGAGCCAGGCTTCGTAGGAGTGCGAGAGCGCGAGGCATTCGGAAAGAATGAAGATAGCGCCGTGCTGTTTGTCGATGGCCAGGGTTACGATATCACTTTTCGTGGCGCACGGCCTATTCCGGACGAAACCCTCGATCGCTTCAAGGAGAGCACGCTCCGGAACGTGTTTTACATCCTGCGCCAGCGGCTGGGCGAGCCGGGCCTCATTTTGGAATCGCGCGCATCCGACGTCGTGGAGAACCAGCCGGTGGACATCGTGGACATTACTGATGCGAACAACCGAGCCATAACCGTGTACTTCAACCAGATCACGCACCTGCCGGCTAAGCAGGTGACGTATCGCCGGGACCCCAAGACCAATCTCCGCATCGAAGAAGTCACGCGCTTTTCCAAATATCGCGACGTCGGGGGCGTGCAATGGCCCTTCGACATCCAACGCGAGCGTGACGGGGAGAAGATTTACCAGATGTTCTCGGACTCCGTCGTGGTCAACAAGGGCTTGACCGACAACCTGTTTACGCTGCCGGCCGACATGAAGATTTTGAAGAAGCCGAAATAACACCGGTGCGGTCGCTACAGAGGCAGATCGATCTCCACAAGCAACCCCGGGTGCGCGTTCCGGGCCAAGAGTTTTCCCTTATGCAATTCCACCGCACGGCGCGCGATCGCCAGTCCCAGCCCGGCACCGCCCGTGTCTCGATTCCGATCGCCCTGTACGCGATAAAACGGATCGAAGATGCGCGCCAGCGCTTCTTCGGGAACGCCAGGTCCATAGTCGCGCACCTGAATGCGCGCCGTGGCGCCGTTACGAACGAGGCTTACCTCGACCGCCGTCTGAGGCGGCGCGTACCGGATCGCATTGCGGATTACATTTTCCGCGGCCCGGCGCAGGAGTTCTGGGTCACCCGATACCGTCACTGGGCCCGGGGCCGCGACTTTGAGGCAGGAGCCGCGCGCGGAGGCTTCGATGGAGCAATCACCCACAATGGCAGCCAGCAGGTCGTCCAGCCGAACGGGTTGTGCCCTAAGGGCGTTGGGGTCCACCTCCGCGCGGGTCGCCTGCAGGAGTTCGCCCACCAGTGCGTTGAGACGATCGGACTCCTTTTGAATGCGGTCGAGCGCTGCATCACGATTTTCGCCCGAGCGCGCCAACTCAATGGCCACCCCCAGCCTCGCCAGCGGTGAACGCAGTTCGTGTGAGATATCCAACAGCAGCCGCCGTTCCGCGGCCACCAGGTTCTGGATGTGCTCGGCCATCTGATCGAACGTGCGGGCCAGCCGGCCCAGCTCGTCGCGGCGTGTAGATCGCGTTCGGGCCGAAAAATCATCCTTTCCAAATCGCTCCAGAGCCACCTGCAAATCACGCAGCGGCGCCGTCAGATAGCGGGCCAGGAGATAACAAAGCAGCACCACCGCGCCCAGCACCCAGAGCTGCCTGATCGGGAAATTCCACCCTGGCTCGGCTTCGTTCGAGATCGACACAATGAACCAGTAGCGCCCATTTTCCGTTTTGCGCGCGATGACGGAGCGGTCCCCTCGGAAAAATACGCGCCGGCGCCCCGCCTGGATCAGCTTCGTCCGGTCGTCACCGGTTACAAGGTCGCGGCCCTTCGCATCCGTAAGCATGGCGTCGGCTTGAAAGATTTCCCTCAGCCGCAGCAAATCCCACCGAAGCGCTTCCCGCCCACCGGCCTCGTACGCTTCGCTCGCCTCCCGGGCTTGAAAGCGGAACGCTCGTGCCATGGGCGGCAGGCGCATGGGATCGCTATGGCTCACCAGGTCGATGGCCGTGAAGCCGGCGAACGCCACCAGAATCGTAGCCAGGAACCACAGTAGAATCTTGGCGAACAGCGACCTCACGCTGGTTCCTCAACCTGCTCGTCCGGTGTGCGGCAAAACTGGTAGCCGACGCCCCGGATGGTCTTGATGATCGGCTGCCCGGTCTCTAGCTTCTTGCGCAGGTGGCTGATATGCATGTCCACCGAGCGGTCGAACGCCGTGGCTTTGCGGTTGTAGAGGTGCTCCATCAGGTCGTCGCGCGATACCACTCTTCCGGCAGACCGCATCAGCCACTCGAGGATGTCGAACTCGAAGGTGGTCACCTCGATTTTTCTTCCGTTTGCCGATACCTCGCGCGTGCCCGGAACGATGCGCACACCGTTGACTTCAAGCGGCCCTTCCGGCGAAGGCGGCCGCTCCAGCCGGCGGAGAATCGCGCGGATTCGGGCCGCCAGCTCGCGGGGATTGAACGGCTTCGACAAATAATCGTCCGCGCCCATTTCGAGTCCCGAAATTCGGTCCATGTCCTCGCCCCGCGCTGTCAGCATCAAAACGGGAATACGGCTTTCACCGCGAAGGCGGCGCAGAATTTCGAAACCATCCAGGCCGGGCAGCATGACGTCCAGGATCACGACATCGAAACCGCCGTGAAGAGCGCGATCCAGGCCGCGCGTACCCTCGTGCTCGCATTCAAGCGAAAAGCCCTCGCGCGAAAGAAACTCCACGAGCAATGAACACAACTCGGCGTCGTCGTCGATCAACAGTATCTTCACGGTTAAAATTTAGCACCTGGCGGGCGCCGCGGCGCCGTGTTTTACATAGATTTACAGGACTGTCAGAACCCAGGGCCACGCGGGCCGTTTATGGATGTAGGGAGGCAATTCAGTATTTTATGAAAAACACACTATTTCGTTTTGCCGGAGCGGCCATATGCGCTTCCGGACTGCTTTTGGCGCAAACTCAGGCTCCGCCGGCGGACACCGCGCCGCCAGCCCAGCATCGCCAGTGGAACCGGGGCCGGATGTTGGACAATCTGGCTGCGAAGCTCAATCTTACCGATGCTCAGAAGCAACAGGCCCAGTCGATTCTGGCATCGGCCCATCAATCTTCGAAGACCGTCGCGCAGCAGCTGCGCGAAACACGGCACGCCTTGTGGGATGCCGCCAAAGCCGGCCAATCCGAAGCAAACATCGATCAACTCTCGGCTAAAGTGGGAAACCTGACCGGACAGTTGACCGCCATTCGCACTAAGACTTTCGCCCAAATCTACGCATTACTTACCCCGGAACAACGGACCCAGGCCGAGCAGATGCGGCACCGCGGCCGTGGTATGTTCATGGGTGGCAATGAACGCAGTCCCGGCGCCGGCGGAGGTTTCTAACGCTCAATCGCGTACGACCTGGCTGCGGCGCGCGCACCTGGTGCGCCGGTTGGCGTTCGCCGCGGCTCTGCTTCTTCTCTCATACCCCCTATTCGCCCAAAAGCGCCGCGAGACGATTCTCCGGTTGCGCGACGACGTATCGACAGCTATGGCGCACGCCAATATGACCCAGAAACAGACGCAGAAGCTCGACCGCTGCCGCCAGACGCTGCTCGTGGCAGCTCAATCCGGACGAATGCGCAAGGCGGCCAGTAGGAAGGATCTGGACGCAGCCGTGAGAGATATTGAAAAAGCCCTTCAGAATGGTCCGTTTCAAGCCGATGACAGCAATTTGGTCCGGCAGGATATCGATCAGTTGCGCGCCATCGAGCGTAATCAACGGGCGCGGCGCGCCGGCCCGCCCTATAAGTTCCGCGCGGAGCGCTAATCCGGCTTTCCGATCCTGCACAATGGATCGCCCACCACGATGTTTTGCCAGCTCAAGCCGGGAATCGAGAGATAGTAGCTTTCCGCAAGGTTTCTGCCGCTGAAGTATGCGGGAAGCAGATACTGCGGATGCGGCGTCGCCGCCAGGTATGGTTCATAGACGTGACCCGAACAGCCACTGGCGCCTTCATGAATGTAATCCGCGGTCAGCGTCTGCGGCGATCCGGCGAACAGATGTGCCTTGTCATCCCACGTCGTGATGCTCCAGGAATCGGGCGGTCGCGCAAAAGTACGCCCGTCGGTGGATACGAACTCTGTCGCGATGGCGCCCGGAAGCCACTCGAAGCCCAGCATGCGCCGTTTGCGGTTGCGGTCGTTCGAGCCCCAACCGGCGTAGCCGATCACCTGGCGCTCGTCATATAGCACCTTGGCGGTTTCGTCGAGCACTACGCGGTCCGTCGGCAGCGCAAGCGCGGCTTCCCGTAGCCACTCATCGCCCTCGCTATCGACGCCCTTCAGATCGATCACACACTTGCCTTGGTTGCGCGCCCCCAGCGAGCGGTCAATAATAGCCCGGACATCCGGGAAGTCATATCCGGCAAGTCTGGTTACCAGATAAATAGGGAACTGCGGGTGGGCGAAAGGCGCTTGCATTTTACGATAGAACGGGTTGGGCACCAATCCTACCTTGCGAAATTTCGCTCCTCTGAGTTTGCCGTAGAGCAGCGCCAGCTCTGAATCGACCGATGCGGCCTCGGCAATCATGCCGTCGCCCGGACCGGTGATCTTAAGCGGCACTCCGAGGGTGGTCGCAATATACAAGATCTTCTCTTCAAGCCCGTGTAACTTCAGATAGTGTGCGATGGGGCGCTCAATCTGGTTTTCGTAGACTGCCGGCGAGATCTCTTCCACTGCCGCAGTCTTGATCCGGCATAGATTCGCCAGCGGCACTTGCCGCTTGCGCACATAGTACTCGCCGATCCGTCGCGAGACGTTTGACGATTGATTGACCACTACCAGGACGTTGTCGGCCGTCTGGGCAAACGCGGCCGCAGCCGCCAACCCGGCCAGTGCTGCAGTTCGGGCGCGACGAGCCACCGCGCTACTTCAGCGATTTCAAATACTGCACAATCGCTTCGGCGTCGTCGGCGTTCAGCTTATAGGTTGGCATGGGTGGATCGGCCGCATGCCCGCTCGGGCCGACACCGGTCTTGAGAAACTCAGTGATGCCCTTTTCGCCCCAGCGCTGCCATAACCGGCTGCCGGGCACCAGATCGGGCGAGGTCTTGTGCCAATCCTTGACATCATGCATCGGCTGAAAATCGAGCACCGTGCCCTTCAGCCATTTCTCGCGGTCAAGCTGGCCGTCCGGGCCACGCGGGGTGTGGCAAACCTGGCATTTGGCAACTTCTTCCACCAGATACTTCCCACGTTCCGTCTGATCGGAGGCGCGGCTCGTTGTGGGAAGACCTGCCGCGAGGGAAACACCAGAATGACCTGCAACGGTTTCATAATCCTTTTACTGTAACCGTAGGCGGCATAAGGCGCAATGACAGGGTATTCAGAGCAATGCGTCTGTTACAATAACTACACCTGCGTTCCCTGACCACCTGCCGCTGCGTGGATGTATGGGAGAAACGCTCCAGGCACTATGGATTTCGATCAACTCCACACGTTCCTCGAGATCGTCCGGCTAAAGAGCTTTTCCAAAGCCGCTCAGACGTGCTACCGGACGCAACCGGCGATCAGCGCGCAAATCCGCCAGCTCGAGCAGGAGTTGAAGACCGAGTTATTCGAACGATTTGGCAGCCGGATTTCGCTGACCACCGCCGGAAGAGTCTTTGCAGGGTACGCCGAGCAGATTCTGGATCTCCGGAGGCGCGCCCAGGACGAAATCAACGAACTGGAGCGCGTTCCCAGAGGTGAGCTGGTCATTGCCGCCAATGAAGCGACTTGTATTTACGTTTTGCCGCAAGTTTTTTCCGAATACAAAAAACAGTTTCCCGGCGTACAGTTGCAAGTGGACCGTTCCTATGGCTCCCGCGTGCTGGAAGCCGTTATGGAGAACATCGCGGATTTCGGGCTCACGCAATTGCCAATTAACGAGAAGCGCGCGCAGGTTGTGGATATTTATCGTGACGAGATTCGTGTCATCGCAGCCGCCAAACATCCCATCGGTGACAATCTTTCCGTCACCTGTCACGATCTCGTGCCGTATCCGCTACTCTTGCCCACGTCCGGCACCACTCGTACGCGGCTCAATGCCTGGCTCGAACCGGTGGAGGACCGAGTCCAGATTTCCATGGAGCTGGACTCGACCGAAATGATGAAGCGCTTTGCCATGGCTAACCTGGGGCTCTCGTTTCTCGCCGTGTCCAACTGCCGCGAGGAATTGGCCGCCGGCAAATTGCGCTCCGTGGCCCTGGCGCCCGAGCCAATGGTCCGGCGCCTGGGACTGATTTACCGTAAAGATAAGGCCCTGTCGAAAGCCGCCCTAGGGTTCATTCAGGTCGTGCTGGAGAACTTTGGCGAATCCGCCATTGAGAACGCGAAGGAATCGCGGGTAGCGATTCGATAGGAACCATCGCCATGCGTTGTCCAACATGCGGCGCGAATATTCACGGCGATCATCGCCGCTGTCCCGGTTGCGGCGAACCGGTGGGCGAACGGGTCGCCGGGATGCTGAAGACTTCCACTATTTTCATTTCAGCGGATCACACGGAAAGAGTTTATCGCTCCGTGCGGGATGTTCCCGAACCACTGCGCAAGAAGCTGTTGCGCTCTACCAACAGCGTCCTTTCGAGAACCATTTTGATCGCCGACCGCCGCGGACGATGGGAAATCGAGCGGGCACTTCGCAATTTGCCCGGTGCGTCAGAGCAGCGACCCTGGACTCCAGTCTTGAGCGGACTCGTGCCTGCTGTCCGCCGCAAAGTCACCATCGTACGAGCCGTTGGGATTCTGCTTACGGGTACCGCCTGCTTGCTCGTATGGCTGATGCTGTCTCGCTAATACATCACCGGTGCGTAGGGGTGAAGCATGCTTCGCCCAATTGTTAAGTCACTCAATCAATAATGTCAGTAAGTCCAGATAACTGAAGATAGTATCGACATACTTCACTAATTAATAAATCACAATTGACTTTGAAGATCGTTTACATAATCGCCTATCGGGTACTATTCTTTAAATAGAAAGTGATACTGTCCTCCCCGCTCACATGAATCGCACTCGGCGGGTGAGCGCGTTGAGCTTATGCCAAGCGACCCCCGGCAGGCCGATACGTCCAGACTCGTCGCCATCATTGCCAAGAAACAGGTTGTCGAGGTGTGGCACATTTATCGTGAACGTACCACCTATAAAGAACGCGAAGTCGATTTACCCCAAAACACGCGCGGCCGCGTCATGGTGAAGGGTCCCATCTATAAACGTCAGATTTCTCGGCAGGAATGGGGCCATTTCGTCATCCGACGATATCACGCAACCCAGATTCAGCCCTGGATGTCTTCAGTCGGTCTGACGATGCTGATTCCTGGGACGCTATTGGCCGCCGGCTCTGCGAACCAGGTCATGCAAGTTCCTGTGGGCCTACTGGTTCTGCAGTTCGCTCTCGTGACCATCGGCGGCCTGATGGCATTGGCGTCCGGCTGGCGAATCCTCGCCCGACGGCTAATTTCCAACGAAGGAATGACGCTCGAATCGCTTGGAGTGTCGAGCCATGCACTCGGATTTCCGAAAGATGTCACCGCGTCGGATCCCGTGCCCAGCGGTTTTCGGCGCGGACGTTTCAAAGGCACGATTCACGTCGAAGTTCCCGTGGGCCGGTGGGAGGTAGCTGAAGAGTATACGATCCTGTCTGAATGGCCTCAGGCTCACTGAGAACATGGCCCGGTTCTAGGTTTTCTTCGTCCGCGGCGCCGTCTCCTGTCCCAGCTTGTCCATCTCATTGAAAAAAACCTTTCGGCCTTCGTCCATCGCAAGATTGGAAAGGATTACGGCCACCGAATCCGCTAACCCGATCTCCAGATCAGCAAGCGGCCGCTTTCCGTCCCGGCAATTGTTAAAGAAGCTGTCGAGTTCGGTATCGACGGGGTTAGCCTGTTCTTCCTGGATCATCACTCCCTTGGAAGTGAGCCACCTTCGCGCGAACTTGACTTCGCGATCGATAAAGCTCTCCTTGCCCGTCAATTCCAGGTCGCTCGTCATGATCGGAATAGGTCCGCCCGCGCCGCCCGACGCAACCATGGTTGCACCCGCCACGAATCCTTCCTTCTTCTTCGGTTCGTCGGCCTTCGTTACCGTAGTAACCCGGGGAGGCTCGCGATACCACCAGGCGATCGCATGGTGAACGTCCTCGCCCACCGTGATATGGATCGTGCCGTCAGTGCCCATGATGATCTCACCCATCTCGGGACGCTGGGCGTTGAAGAGCGCCAGGTGCTGGTTGGTGCTGATAGAGCTGTAGGTCAGTTTCTGGCCTTCTGGATAGTGATAAATCAGCTGGATGTTGTCGTAGACGTCGCGGCCATCCTTGAGCAGGTCCAGGCTGCCAAGTCCCATGACAAATTCTGGCGACGACCCAAACATCCAGTCGGCGACGTCCACCTGATGTGACGTCAACTCCGCGGTCAGCCCGCCGGACATCGAACGGAACAGCCGCCAGTTGGCAATGTTTGATTCGCCGCCAGGCTTCATCGTCCACAGGGAACTTGGCTTGTTGATCATATTGCGGTGCCACTGAGCATGGATGTGGTGGACGTTCCCGAGGATGCCCTTGTCCACCATGCTCTTTACGGTCTGGTAGAAGTGGCTGTAGCGGCGCTGGAGACCTGTTTGCAGCGTCTGCTTGGAATGTTCCTGGGCCAGTGCGCGCAAAGCATGCACTTCCTCCGCCTTGAACACCAGGCATTTTTCGCAGAAAACGTGTTTTCCCGCCATCAGGGCGTCACGCGTGATGGGGAAGTGAACGAACAACGGAACCGTCACGAAAACCGCATCGACGTCCTTCTGCACCAGCAGTTCGCGATAGTCCTTAAACGTCTTGGGGTTGTTGCCGATGGTTTGCACGCCGCGGTCCAGGTTCTGCTGCTGGATATCGCACAGCGCCACACAACGGCCGCTATCGATGCTTTTCAAGTGCTTCAGGAGATAGGACCCGCGGCTGCCCGCCCCGATCATGCCGTATTGTACCTGGTTGTTCGCGGCTTTAACTTTCTGAATCGCGGGCGCGCCTTCGAGTTTTCGCGCCGCGGCAACCACCGTGGCCGCGCCGGCGGCCTTCACAACGTCGCGACGGGTCAGGTCCTTTTCGTGGGACATAGCCATTCCTTGTATGATTTTTGGATCTGGTTTTCAGTCTATCCTAAAGCGGCGCGCATTTGCGATATGCTCGTGTCTTATGGCTCGCAGGGCGGCGGTCTTCGGTTGTTCCGGGCAACTCGGTGTTGAACTGGTCCGGGAGCTTCGCGTGCGAGCGTATGAGGTCACCGGTTGGGAGCGCGTCGCCATGGATATTACGGATCGCGCGAAGGTGGAACGCGTGCTGGCGGCCCTCGATCCCGAGATCGTCATTAATTCAGCGGCTTATAACCAAGTCGACGTTGCTGAGAAGGAGCCTCAGGCTGCATACATGGCAAATGCTCTGGGTGTACGCAACCTGGCTCTCGCTTGCCGGCAAATAGACGCGCAACTGGTGCATTTCTCGACTGATTACGTTTTTGACGGCACGGCCCAGCGTCCGTATCGCGAGGATGATCCGACGCACCCGCTTGGCGCCTATGCGGTCTCCAAGCTCGGCGGTGAGTTGTATGCACAGGCGTATCTCGATCGGCCGCTGATCGTTCGCACCTGCGGAGTCTTCGGGCCCGGAGGGCTGCGAACCAATCGCGGCAACTTCGTAGAGCTGATGCTGCGCCGCGCAGCCGCCGGACAGCCGATCCGCGTAGTTGAAGACCACATTGGCTCTCCCACTTACGCGCCCTTGCTCTCTTCGCGCACCATCGACTTAGTAGAGCGAAACCTGCACGGCGTTTTTCATATCGGCGGCGGAACGCCAATCTCCTGGTTTAATTTCGCCAAGCTGATTTTCGAAGCCGCCGGCCTGACGGTCTCGCCGCAACCGACTACGGAGCGCGAGTACCGCACTCCGGCGCGCCGCCCCAAGTACTCGGCTCTCTCCAATGAAAAGATGGAGCAAGCCGGCCTGGAACCGATGCCCCCGTTGGCGGAATGCCTGAAGATGTACATGTCGGTGCGCGAGCAACTGGTCGGCCAAGCGAAGGCGTAGCACGGTCCGATATACTTGTAAACAGCAAGAAATGCTGCCCCGACTGCTCGCCTTTGTGTGCCTCGCTCCGTGGGTGTGTCTGGCAGCGGGCCCGTCTTTCGAAAAGACAGTCGAACCCTTCCTCAAAAGCAACTGCTTGTTGTGTCACAACTCCAAGCTGAAGGTCGGAGGTTTGAGCCTCGACACATACTCTGGCTCGAAGGCCGCCCTCCAAGATCGCGAAGTGTGGGAAAAGGTCGTCCAGAAGCTCCGCAGCGGCCAGATGCCTCCCAAGGGCCGTCCCGTCCCGCCGCCAGAGCAAGTGTCCGCTGTTACGCGCTGGCTTGAAGTGGAGTTCGCCCGCCTCGATCGCAGCATCCCGCCGGACCCCGGCCGCGTGACGGCGCGGCGCCTCAACCGCGTCGAATACAACAATACCGTTCGCGACCTGGTGGGCGTCGACTTCAAGCCCGCGGCTGATTTTCCGGCTGACGATTCCGGTTATGGTTTCGACAATATCGGTGATGTGCTCTCGCTTTCGCCGGTGCTGATGGAGAAATACCTCGCGGCCGCCGAAAAGATCGCGCGCCGGGCCATCGTGGCGGATCCACCGCCCAAGCCGACGCGGGAAAGGATCGAGCACGCGGCCGTCGGGCCGGAAGAATCACCCGCCAGAGATCTCACCGGCCGCCACCGGTTTCCGGTCGAAGGCGACTATGTAATCCGGGGCACGCTCGGTGGCCGGCGCGAAGCTCTTCTGATTACTCTCTGGCTGGACGGCAAGGAACTCCAGACATTCCCCGTGACGACCGAAGAAGAGGCTGCCCGCGTCGGCGAGATGCGCCTTCATTTGACCGCCGGTGAGCACGAACTGAAAGCCACGCTGCTTCATGACGACTCGCGCCCCGATGCCCCGGTTGATCCCGACGAGCCCAAGCCCAAGGACAAGAGGAAAAAGCCGGGTCGCGATCCGTTCATCGATCGATTTGAGATCATCGGTCCCTACGATCCCCACGCCCGCCCGCTCACCGAGAGTCACAAACGCATATTCGTTTGCGGCGATACCCTCGGCCAGCACCGGCCGGAATGTGCGCGCCTGATCGTGGCCGCGCTCGCGCGACGCGCTTACCGGCGCCCGGTAACGAATGAAGAAGTCAACAGTCTGGTCCGCTTCGTCAGCATGGCGCAGCAGAACGGGGATTCGTTCGAGCAGGGCGTGCGCCTCGCGCTCGAAGCCATTCTGGTGTCACCGCACTTCCTGTTCCGCATCGAGCACGACCCGGAACCCAACAATCCGGCCGCCCCTCATCACCTGGACGATTACGAGTTGGCCTCGCGCCTGTCGTACTTCCTGTGGAGCAGCATGCCGGATGCGGAACTGTTCCGGCTCGCCGGCGAGCGAAAACTCCGCAAGCCCGATGCCATCGCGGCGCAAGTTCGGCGCATGCTGCAGGACCCGAAGTCGATCGCCCTGGTGGATAATTTCGCCGGCCAGTGGTTGGAGCTGCGCAATCTGGATAGCGTAAAGCCCGACCCGGACCGATTCCCTGCCTTCGATGAAGATCTCCGCCGCGCCATGAAGCAGGAGACGCAGATGTTCTTTGAGGCCGTGATTCATGAGGACCGGAGCATTCTTGATTTCATCGACGGCCGATTCACCTTCCTCAACGAACGGCTCGCCAAGCACTACGGAATCCCCGGCGTCACGGGACCGGAGTTCCGCCGCGTCGCCCTTACCGGCGACGAGCGGTCTGGTGTGCTCACGCAGGCCAGCGTTCTCACCGTCTCCTCGTATCCCACGCGCACGTCGCCCGTAATCCGCGGCAAATGGATCCTGGAAAATTTCCTCAACGATCCGCCGCCGCCTCCGCCGCCGGGAGTTCCCAATCTCAACGAAGCTGCCATCGGCACTACCGCGTCGCTGCGCCAGCAGCTCGAACGGCATCGCGCCAGCCCCGCCTGCGCCTCCTGCCACGCCCGCATGGACCCGCTGGGATTTGGTTTAGAAAATTACGACGCCGTCGGCCGCTGGCGAACGCAGGATGGGAAATTCGCGGTGGATTCCACCGGCACCCTCCCTGGCGGACGGACGTTTCGCGCTGTCGAATTAAAAGAGATTTTGAAGGCCGATCGTGACGCTTTCGCCCGGTGCCTCGCCGAAAAGATGCTCACCTACGCGCTGGGGCGTGGGTTGGAACGGTACGATAAACCTGCTGTAAACTTAATATGTCGCCGGTTGGCGGCGAGCGATTACCACTTTTCGAGGCTGGTGCTCGAGATCGTGAGGAGCCTGCCCTTCGAGGAACGCCACGGGGAGGGTCCTAATCGCGCGCCCCAACAAACGATCGCTTCCTCCGGAGGAAAGCCATGATCACAGGCAAATGCCTTGCAAGGCGAACGTTCTTGCGCGGGATAGGCGCAACCATCGCCCTTCCCATGCTGGATGCCATGACACCCGCATTCGCTGCCGCCTCGCGCCTTGGGTCGAATACCCCCCGCCGCGTGGCGTTCGTCTACGTTCCTAACGGCATCATCATGAAGGACTGGACGCCGGCGGCGGACGGCTCGGCGTTCGAGTTCCCGCGCATTCTGAAGCCGCTCGAGCCGTTTCGTAAGGACCTCCTAGTGCTCTCCGGCCTGACACACAACACCGGCCGCGCTCTGGGTGATGGCCCGGGCGACCATGCCCGCGCCGCCGCCAGTTTCCTCACCGGCGTGCATCCCAAGAAAACAGCGGGCGCCGACATTTCCTCCGGCGTCTCAGTGGATCAGATCGCGGCGCAGAAGATCGGCGCGGCCACGCGCTTCGCATCGTTGGAGTTGGGCTGCGAAGACGGCCGGCTGGTAGGCAACTGCGATTCCGGTTACAGTTGCGCGTACAGCAACAGCATCTCGTGGCGCACCACTTCCACTCCCATGCCCCCCGAGGTCAATCCCCGCGCCGTGTTCGAGCGCCTCTTCGGAGATGCCAGCGAGACGCCCGAGGCCCGTGCTAAGCGGCTCGGCTACAACAAAAGCATTCTGGATTTTGTCCTCGAGGACACCCAGCGGTTGAAAGGCGATCTCGGCAAAACCGACCGCCGCAAGCTGGATGAGTACCTGGACGCCGTGCGCGAAATCGAGCGCCGCATCGAGCTTGCCGAGCACGATTCACAGCAGTTTACGCCAACCATCGAAAAGCCCGCCGGCGTCCCGGTCGAGTTCACCGACCACGTTCGGCTCATGTTCGACCTCATGGCCCTCGCTTTTCAAGCCGATCTGACCCGTATCTTCACCTTCATGATCTGCCGCGAAGGTAGCACGCGAACCTACCGCGAAATCGGAGTTTCCGACGCGCACCATCCGCTCACGCATCACCGCGGAAATCCCGAATGGATCGAGAAGGTCACCAAGATCAACTCCTTCCACCTGGAGCAGTTCGCGTATTTCGTGGGAAAGCTGAAGGCCACGCCCGATGGCGACGGCACCCTGCTCGACCGCATGATGGTGGTCTATGGCAGCGGTCTGGCTGACGGAAACCAGCACACGCACAACGATCTGCCGGTAGCCATAGCGGGCGGCGGCAACGGCGCTCTCCGCCCAGGCCGTCATGTCCGTTACCCCAAAGAAACGCCCATGACGAATCTCTACGTGGCCATGCTCGACCACATGGGCATCACGCCCGAACACATCGGCGACAGCACGGGCGAACTGCAGCACTTGACAGATCTGTAGTGCGTGATCCGGGAGCCTAGGGATCTGCTAGACTAAGTCTAGGTCAGTCTATGGCTACTCTGTATGTCGAAAATGTTCCTGACGATCTCTACGAGGCTCTGCGCAGCCGTGCGCGCCAGCATCGAAAGTCCGTTACTGCGGAAGTGCTGACGCTCCTTGAGGAAAATGTCATAACCGCCGCGGAACTGAAGCGACGGCAGCAGTTTTTCCGCCGTGCACAGCGGCTTCGGTCGCGGAAGCCTCTTTCCCGGGGTCCTTTTCCATCAACTGAACACATGCAGCGTGAGGATCGTGCGCGGTGACCTCGGCTGTTCTCGATGCCAGCGTGGCGGCCAAGTGGTTCCTCCCCGGCGCGGATGAGCCCCTGGTCAAGGAAGCGCTCGGTTTACTGGGCCGCTATGCGGATGGTGAACTTCGGTTTATTGTGCCGGACGTGTTTTGGCCTGAGTTTGGAAATATCCTATGGAAGGCGGTGCGCCAACGCCGTTACTCGCGCAGCTCCGCCGAAAACGCGATCTCGATGATCGCGGAGCGCCACCTTCCAACGATCTCTTCCAGGGAACTCCTGCATGACGCATTTGCAATTGCTACGGATTTCGACCGCACCGTATATGACAGCCTGTATGTCGCCCTGGCCGTCGCTTTCAAGACATATCTGATTACCGCTGACGAGCGGCTGGCCAATGCGCTTGCGGCTTATCTGCCAATTAAGTGGTTGGGTGCAGTTTGAGGCGCGGCCGCTACCCTGCCACCGTTCCCCTCACCCGCTCCCGGTAGCGGATGCACTCCGCGAGCACGCGCCGGTACTCCGCTACGTCCACGTCGCGCTCGCAGCACGCAATCATCAGGTTCCCATCGTCCCGGAAGTTGCCATCCCACTCCACCACGTGCTCGTCATTCCAGCCGGGCGCGTACTGCCGCATCTTTTCATCCGGCATGCGGTCGAAATACGCGCGCAAGTTGATAGCGGTCTCATCCGGGGATTCCTCATACGGCTCCTCTTCAAAATTCCAAGCTGGCTGAATCATGATGACGTCTGGAACAGTGTACCGAAGCCTGCGGCGGCTTTGTGTAGAATCAAGGGTCCGTCTTATGGGCGCTCCGGCAGTGGAAACCCGATTGCATCGAGCTCAGTGGGCCGTGCTCTCCCTGCTGGTCCTGTCCGTCTGTATCAATTATATCGATCGCGGTAATCTGTCGGTCGCGGCGCCGTTTCTCGCCCATGATCTTCAACTCAATAAGACACAGCTCGGGAAATTGTTTTCGTCCTTCTTCTGGACCTACGCCGCCTTCCAGGTCGTGGCCGGCTGGCTGGTGGACCGCTACGACGTGCGCTGGGTCTACGGTATCGGGTTCCTGATCTGGTCGCTGGCCACGTCGCTCACCGGACTCGCGGAATCCTTCGCGGCCATCTTCGCGCTGCGGCTGCTTCTGGGTATGGGGGAGGCCGTCGCCTACCCGTCCTACTCGCGCATCATTGCGTGCAGTTTTCCGGAACGGCACCGTGGTACAGCTAACGCCCTGGTTGACGCGGGATCGAAGTGCGGGCCGGCGCTGGGGATGCTGATCGGCGGCCTGGTCATCGGCCATTACGGCTGGCGCGCCCTGTTCGTGGTACTCGGCCTTGGGAGCCTGCTGTGGCTGCTGCCATGGTCCATCTGGGGTCCGCATCCTTCCACCGTCGAGTTCTCCAAAGATCGGCCGTCACCGGGAATTTTGGAAATCCTGCGCAAACGCGATTCCTGGGGCACGTTCCTTGAGCTGTTCTGCGTGAACTACGCCTGGTATTTTCTGATCACCTGGCTTCCGTCCTACCTCGTTCTGGAGCGGCATTTTTCCACCGGAATGATGGCCGTCCTCGGTTCCATGCCGTTCTGGGGCATCGCAATCTCCTCAACCGCCGGAGGCTGGGCATCCGATTTGTGGATCGCGCGTGGCGCGAGCCCTACTCGCGTGCGCAAGACGTTCTCCGCCGGTGGCATGCTGATCACCGCCATGCTGATTCTCCCCGCGGCCATGGTGCGCGACCCAATGGTTTGCATGGCGTTACTGATTGCCGCCAGCCTTTCCTTCGGGTTGTTCACCTCAAACATTTGGGCCATCACCCAGACGCTCGCCGGCCCCGAGGCCGCCGGCAAGTGGACTGGATGGCAGAACATGTTCGGCAACTTCGCCGGCATCGCTGCCCCGTGGATCACGGGACGGATCGTGGACGTGACAGGCGAGTTTCTGCTGGCTTTCGTTGGAGTTTTTGTGGCCCTGGTCGTGGGTGCGGCGGCGGTGCTCGTCATCATCGGCGATGTGAAACCCATCCGCTGGCGGGAGTCCCGAGCTACCTCTGCTCTTGAAACTGCTTCTCCAGCGACCGAATCAGCACGCCCACAGCCGCCCGGTCCGCGCTCTGCCATTTGACCACTACGAAGTAGCGTGGCGTATACCAGACCACGGTGTCGGCCGTGGGTCGCCATCTCTGCACCATTTCCAGGCCGCCGGGCGTCGCAGTCAATTCGTATAGCTCGATTGTAGCCGTACCCGGTCCCTCATACACCGTGCGCCACCAGCCGCGCGTGCCGATCTTTCGGACCAGTTCCGGCGCGGAATCAGCCGCGAAGCTCTGGGAACTTTTGAGCCGCCATACGTCCGACACGCTTGCCGGAAACACCGGCGGCGCCGCACCTTGCTTGCAGGCGCACAACAGGAGCACGATGCTGATGCAGCTCCAACATCTCATCGCGGAAGCCTGATTGTACCCGTTTCTGCGCCGTGCTGTATAAATCAAACGATAAGCCGGACCCCGAAGCTGCTACCATCCGTAGTGGCCCACATTCGTTGGCTTTCTATGGCCAAGTTCAAGCCCGTCAGACCCAAGAAGGCCAAGACGCCCCCGGTGCAAGGCGGCCTCCCCTGCTTGATTCTCATTCTCTTAATAATGGTGGTGGTATTCATCGTGATGTACCTGGTGCTCAAGTATGCGAACGGATAACCGGCGCGCGGATCAAATGCGCCCTATCGAAATACAGACCGGATATCTCAAAACCGCGGAAGGCTCGGCGCTGATCTCCGTTGGAAACACGCGCGTGCTGTGTACCGCGTCCATCGAAGATGGCGTGCCCCAATTCCTGCGCGGCTCCGGCAAGGGATGGGTGACTGCGGAATACTCCATGCTGCCCCGCGCCACGCTAAAGCGCACACCTCGGGAAGTCACCAAGGGCAGACCATCCGGCCGGACGCACGAGATCCAGCGGTTAATCGGGCGTTCGCTGCGCGCCGTGGTGGATCTCGGCGCTCTGGGCGAGCGTTCCGTGCTGGTGGATTGCGATGTGATTCAGGCGGACGGAGGCACGCGCACCGCTTCGATTACCGGGGCTTATGTCGCCCTCGCCGCCGCCCTGCATCAATTGGTGCAGTTCGGTGCGCTGAAAAAGTCGCCCCTTGCCGATTCTGTCGCCGCCACCAGCGTCGGCATCGTTGCCGGCGAGCCGCTGATCGACCTCGATTACGAAGAAGATTCCCGCGCCGGCGTGGATATGAACATTGTCATGACCGGCTCCGGGAAGTTCGTCGAAGTGCAGGCCACCGCCGAACACCATCCGTTCGACGACGCCCAACTCAGCCGCTTGATCGCGCTGGGGCGCAACGGCATCCGTGAGCTGACTGAAATCCAGAAACAGGTGCTCAAAGCGCGGTGAAGCTCTACTGCGCGACCACCAATCCAGGCAAGCTGCGCGAATTTCGCCTGGCCGCCCGGCGTTTTGGCATGGAAGTTCTCGAGTTGCCCGGACTGAAGGAGATCCAGCCTTGCGAGGAATCCGGAACGACGTTCAAAGAGAACGCCATCCGCAAAGCCATCTATTACGGCAGTCACGCGCCCGGCCTGCTGTTCGCGGATGATTCCGGCCTGGAGGTGCATGCGCTCGGTGGCGCCCCAGGTGTGGTTTCGGCGCGCTACGCGGGACCCGGCGCTACGGATGCCATGAACAACGCGCTGCTCCTGGGTAACATGCGCGGCCGGGAAGACCGGCAGGCGCGGTTTGTATGCGTTATCGCACTGGCCAATCGTGGAGAACTGCTTCGTACCTTTAGGGGCGTGGTGGAGGGAGAAATCCTCGAAGCTCCTCGCGGCGTGGAAGGATTCGGCTATGATCCGTTGTTTTATTACCCGCCGTACGGACGCTCGTTCGGAGAAATTTCCACGGAAGAAAAAATGGCCGTGAGCCACCGCGGGAAGGCGCTCACGGCATTGTTCAGGTTCGTCGACTAGTCACTCTGCCCGTTATTGCTTGACCTTCAACTTCTCCCGCTGTTCGCGCAACACTGCTCTGCGGCTCAGCTTGATCTTGTTGCCTTCCATGGCCAGGACTTTCACCAGAATCTGGTCGCCTTCCTTCAGCTCGTCCCGCACCTCTTTGATCCGATTCTCGGCGATTTCGCTGATGTGCAGCAGGCCGTCGGTGCCGGGAATGATCTCGACGAACGCCCCGAAATCCACCAGCCGCACAACCTTCCCCAGATACGTCTTCCCCACCTCGGCGACCGCCGTGATGTCGGAGATGATCTGGATGGCTTTGTTGGCGGAAGCTTCATCGGCCGACGCAATGTGAATCGTGCCGTCGTCCGATACGTCGATCTTCACGCCGGTCTGCTCGATGATGCCGCGAATCACCTTGCCGCCTGGTCCGATGACGTCGCGGATCTTATCCGTCGCGATATTCATGGTGTAAATGCGCGGTGCGTATTGCGATAGCGAAGCGCGCGGGCCGGCAAGAGCCTCCTGCATCTTATCCAGGATGAATAAGCGGCCGCGGCGCGCCTGTTCCAGCGCTTCCGTCATGATGGCGGCGCTGATGTTCGGCACCTTGATGTCCATCTGCAGCGCCGTGATGCCCTCGCGTGTCCCGGCAACTTTGAAATCCATGTCGCCGTAATGATCTTCGGCGCCCGCGATGTCCGTCAGGATGGCGTACTTATTGCCTTCCTTCACCAGCCCCATCGCTACGCCTCCTACCGCCGCGCCGAGTGGCACGCCGGCATCCATCAGCGCGAGACTCGCGCCACACACCGAGGCCATGGAACTGGATCCGTTGGATTCGAGGATGTCGCTCACCACGCGCAAGGTGTACGGAAACAAAGTTTCGTCCGGCATGAGCGGCAGCAGAGAGCGCTCCGCCAGCGCGCCGTGTCCGATCTCGCGCCGCCCGGGGCCGCGCATGAAACCGACTTCGCCCACGCTGAACGGCGGAAAATTATAATGCAACATGAAGCGTTTGGACGCTTCACCGGGTTCCAGCAGCTCGATGCGCTGCTCGTCATCCTTGGTGCCCAGCGTAATGGTGACCAGCGCCTGTGTCTCGCCGCGCGTGAAAATCGCCGAGCCGTGCGTCCGCGGCAGCACGCCAGTCTCGATCGAGATCTGCCGGATCTGGTCGAACGCGCGGCCGTCCGGGCGGCGGCGATCGTTGAGCATCTGGTCGCGGAAGATCCGCTCCTTGAGCACGTCGTAAAGCTTGGCCGCTTCTTCCCGCTGCTCCTCGGCGAGCCCTTCGAGCAGCCGCTTCTTGATCTCGGCCACCTTGGCATAGCTCTCGAGTTTCGGGTACTTCTCGGTGTTCAGCGCATCCGTCAGTTGTGTCCGCGCCTGTTTCTCAATCTGGCTGTACAGCGCCTGGTTAACCGCCGGAGGTGTGTACTTCCTCTTCGGCTTGCCTGCTGCCTTGACCATCTGGCGGACCACTGCCACGATCTTGCGGCAGCACTCGTGTCCGTACTCAACGGCTTTGACGGCTTCCTCTTCGGAAACCTGCTGCCCGCCGGCCTCCACCATCACGATTCCGTCTTCGGTGCCGGCCACCATGATGTTGAGCTTCGACTCGCGCGCTTCCGAGTAGGATGGGTTGGGAACGCAGCGTCCGTTTACCAGGCCCACGCGCACCCCGCCCAAAACGTGCTCGAACGGGATATCAGAGATCGCGAGCGCGGCGCCCGCGCCAACCACCGCCAGGGAAGCCGGATCCTGCTCCGGATCGGCCGACAGCACCATCGCGATGATCTGCGTCTCGTTCAGGTAACCTTCGGGAAACAGCGGCCGCACCGGCCGGTCGATCAAGCGGCTGGTAAGGACCTCTTTTTCCGAGGGCCGCCCTTCGCGCTTGATGAAGCCGCCCGGAATCTTTCCGGCGGCATAAGTGTATTCACGGTAGTCGACCGTGAGCGGAAAAAACGCGGCGTTGGGCTTGGCTTCCTCGTTCGAGCACGCCGTCACCAAAACTGCCGAATCTCCGGAGCGGACTACGACCGCTCCGTTTGCTTGCCGGGCAATCCTGCCCGTCTCAATTGTAATTTTACGTCCGTCTAAATCTACTTCGAATGTGTGCATCTCGATCCTTCTCTGGGCCGGGCATCAAACCTCGGCCGGGTATCAAAGTGTGAGATGGGAGTTGACAGGAATTGCGGAATGCTGCGAATCGGTCTTGAGGCCAAACTCAGTTGACCCCCTTAACGAGCGCCTCTAGTGGCGGATGGCGAGCTTCTGCAGAACGTTCTTGTAACGCTCTGGACTGGTATTTTTCAGATACGTTAGAAGCCTTCGGCGCTTGGCGACCATCATTAACAATCCTCTGCGCGAGGCGTGGTCTTTCTTGTGCGCCTGGAAATGCTCCGTGAGCTGGAGGATTCGCCCGCTCAGGAGTGCAATTTGAACTTCCGGGGAACCCGTATCCGATTTGTGGGTCTGATTCTTGGCAAGAACCTGCCGCTTTGCTTCTGCCGCCAATGCCATTCTAGAGCTTGCTGCTCCTTGTCTTCTTTTTATCTCGTTTTGATACGCCTAATAGCATAACACAAACGCAACAGGACCTTTCAAGATCAATACACCCGGAAACAGAACACCTGGTTCGACTCTTTTGGCGTAATGGAATACTCGCCTTTGTCTAAGGCATCCTCCACTTCCAGCTTGTAGAGTTTGTCCTCCACCTGCGACACACTAGAGCGGACAGGCCGGGCTGTCTGCTTCTTCTTTTTGCTAAATACGATCTCGCGACGCCCGTTCTTGGATTCCAGTTTGTAGATTTCGAGGCTCTCGGGGACCAGTTGGTCGATGCGAATCAGAAAAACCGGGCTGGTCAGAGGCGTCGCGGCGGGTGAGGTCGCGCCCTCGATGAAATACAGGAGCTCGTCCTTCCGGTCCTGTTCCTTGGCTTCATTCGCTTCCGTGGCCACAAGGTTGTCCGCGTGGACGAGATACGGAAGGTCCGGTTTCTCGGGCTGCGGCCCTTTATACTTCTGGCCCAACAAAGCCCCGCAACAAACAAGCAAGAGAAGGAATTGTCGTAACATTTGCTTCTGATTCTATCTGTTTGCGAGCCACGGCTCCAGTTCGGGACTGTTAAAATCCCGGATCTCCAGATCCACGCCCCGCAATTCCTCGTGGGTGGTTCGCAGCCCCACCACCGCCATCCCTGCCGCCCGCGCCGCCTCAATTCCGGTACGCGAATCCTCGAAGACCACGCAGTCGCCCGGTTCGGCGCCCAGCAGTCCCGCGGCCCGAAGATAGATGTCGGGATGCGGCTTCGGATTGGGCACCTGATGCCCGTCCACCACCGCCCGGAAGTACGGCCGCAAATGCGCGGCTTCCATTAAAAACTCGACGTTGGCCGGCTCAGCGTTCGTCGCCAGACCTATCGGCTGCCCGCGATGCCGCTCGAGAAACTCCCTTACTCCCGGCACCAGTGCCTCCTGAATCGCTGGGCGGATTGTCTCGCGATAGAGGCGTTCCTTCGCCGCCCCGTGCGCGCGCACTTCCTCGTCCGACAGGTGACTCCCGAAGAAGTCCCTCACGATTTCGTCGTTTCGCCGGCCGTACATGCGTTGCTGCATTCCCTCATCCGTCTCGATGCCGAACCGCCGGTTGTATTCCGCCCACACCCTGCGGTGAATCGGATTGGAATCGATAATCACCCCGTCCATGTCCAGGATCAGCGCAAGCTCACGCGCCAAGTTCGCCATCCATCCAGTTCAGATAGTTTCGCGCGCCCTCGACCACCGGCAGCGCGATCAATTCCGGTACGTCATAGGAATGCAGCTTTTCCACCGCTGCCCTCAGCGCGTCAAAACGTTCCCGGGAAGACTTGATCACCAGGAGCCATTCCGTTGAATCCTCGGTCTTGCCCTGCCAGCGATAGAAGCTCCGGATTTCCGGTATCACGTTAACGCAAGCGGCCAGCCTCGCTTCCACCAGGCTGCGCGCGATCTTCTCGGCCTCTTCGACGCTTGCCGCCGTGCTGAACACAACAATTTTATCGGTCATATTCGATTTTCGTGGAGCGGAATCTTCATCCGATGGTACTATTTATTTTCAGGTCATCTCATGCGATCCTCGGTCGCAAAGCTCGGTTACGCGGTTGCCGTCTTGGTGGCGGCGAGTTACGCGTTGGTGACCCTGCGCGGTCCCCAAGGCGTTCCGGCATTAATTGAGAGGCAAAATCAGATTCGCACACTCGAAAAGCAAAATGCCGATCTGGCGCGCGAGATTGAGTTCCGGCGCGAGCGTATTCAGCGCCTGCAAGAAGATGAATCCGAGCAGGAGCTCGAAATCCGGCAGCGCCTGAAGCTGGTTCGCCCTGGAGAAAAAGTCTTCATATTGCAGGATCCCGTGGCTCAGAAGAAGTCCGCGGCTAATCCGTAATCCTCACTGTGCGCCTGCTGGCCCTCCTGCTCCTCGTATCGTTATCCGCTTCCGCGCAACAACAGCCGGTCCGCTCCGACTCGATCGTCGTCACCGGTACCTGGGAGCCGGTCGAGCTGGACGAACTCGACCGCTCCGTCACCGTTCTCCCCGTCCGGACTGATGAACTCCTCCTCAACAGCTGGTTCGATGCCATGCGCCTCGATCCGTCGCTAGATCTCCGTGAGCGTGCGCCCAACGGCGTGCAGTCGGATATTTCAATACGCGGCGCGAATTTCGGCCAGACCCTGGTCCTGCTGAACGGCATTCGAATCAATGACGCCCAGTCGGGCCACCACAACCTCGATCTGCCCGTTCCCCCCGAGAGCATCGCCCGCATCGAAGTGTTGCGTGGCTCGGGCTCGACCATGTACGGGTCCGACGCAGTCGGCGGCGTCATCAACGTCATCACCGATCCGCCGGAATCCTCCGAGTTTCACCTGCGAGCTTCCGTCGGAAACTTCGGCGTTAACCAGGAGCGCGGATCGCTGTCGCTCGTCCACGGCCCGCTCGACGAGCAGCTTACGTTCTCCCGCGATTTTTCAAGCGGGTTCCGGCCCGATCGTGATTACCGCAATCTGGCTTTCGCGTCGTCCACTCACTGGTGGTCCGGACTAGGCGCGACCGACGTAACCATGGCTTATGATGACCGCCCGTTCGGCGCGGATCAGTTCTACGGCGACTTCAACTCCTGGGAAGACACCAAGACATGGTTCGCTTCTGTGCGTCAGGCGATCGGCGCCGACACCGAAGCGTCATTCGCCTTCCGTCGGCACAGCGATCTGTACGTCCTATACCGCGACGATCCCGATTTCTTCACTAATCATCACGCCGTCGAGAGCTATGTGGGCACCCTGCGCCGCAGCGGAACGCTTTCGCAGAACGTAAGTGTGCATTATGGCGCTGAGTTCTATCGCGATACTATCGTCAGCAATAATCTCGGGAACCATCAGCGGGACTACGGCGCTGTGTACGCTTCCATCGATATGCGCGCGCTGCGGCGGTTTTCCTTCTCGGCCGGAATCCGTGAGAACGCGTACGGGTCGCTCTCGGTTGAAAGTTCCCCATCGGTAAGCGGCGGTGTGTGGCTGCATTCGAGCTTGAAGTTGCGCGCCAGCGCCAGCCATGCCTTCCGCTTGCCGACTTACACCGACCTCTACTACCACGATCCCGCCAACCTCGGCAGCCCCAACCTCCGGCCGGAGCGCGCTTGGAGTTATGAGACGGGACTCAATTGGGCGCCCTCCACCCGTCTGCGCGCCGATCTGGCCGTGTTTCATCGGCGCGAGCGCGACGGCATCGACTACGTGCGCCGCTCCATTACCGATATCTGGCGTGCTTCCAATATCGACCAGCTGCACTTCACCGGAGTCGAAGCTTCGCTGGAAGCGAAACTCTCGGCGGGCGAGACCGTAGCCGTGCGGTACACCGCGATCCACGGCGCGCAGGCGGCCTTCGTCGATCTCACCTCCAGATACGTGTTTAACTACCCGTCACAATCCGCCGTCGCGGAATGGAGAGGCACTTTTTCGCACGGCCTGCTGGCGCGCACGCGCATCGGCGCTCTGAACCGCCGCGGGCAGACCCCGTATGCCCTGTGGGATTTTTATGCCGGGTGGGGTGAGCACGCCTTGCGCCCGTTCGTGCAGCTCACCAATATCACCTCCACCCATTACGAAGAGATCCCGGGCGTTATCATGCCCGGGCGCGCCATCGTCGGCGGAGTCGAATGGTCCGTAAAGTGGAAATAACAACTCATCTTTACGGATCGTGGATGAATCTCGGGAAGAATTCGCGGGCTACGTTGAACCCCACTTGCACCGCGACGAATGAGCCGAAGTTAACTGCGCCATCCCCGGCACTGGTGATGCTTCGCGGCTGCCACGCTCGAGAGATGAATGCGCCCGCGGCGAAGCTGCCGATCCGCGTGTAAGCGAAGCGTGTTGAGCCGTCGTCTCGCCGGGTTATCAATGCGCTCATGGCTGCATATTTGAGACGCGGCCAAAGGCCGGACTTCCCGGATCGAAAATAACGGTTGTCTTCATGCAACAGGCTCGAGGACCCATACATCAGAGTCTGCACGATGATGTGTTGCCCGTACAGGTCGCCCATACGCCTGCCATATCCCTCTGCGCCCTGCCCCCACTCTTTTGGGATGTTCCATAGTTGCAGCGTTCCGGCGCCGGCCGCGGCCACCGCCACTGTGCTAAGGCTGAACGTGCTGTTGAAGTAATATCGCAGTCTTTGAGCCTGGGTCATGGGGATGAACGGCTGCTGGCGAGGGGCTGCTGCCACGGCCGCTGCGTTCGCCGGCTTTTGGATTTCGTCGCCGGCAGCCGTCTGTGCCAGGGCACGGTGCTGCGCAACGAACAGAATGCACGCGCAAATAGCGGTTTTCTGCATTTCACTTCTCCTTCACGGCCGGGATTTCGCGCGTTTTGTTCTTACAGAGATGATAGTACGTCACCGCAGTATGAATCCCGCATCCACCCAGTCGGCCAGGTCGAGCGGACTGCGGCTGCCCGCGTCCGTAACCACCAGGTTGATGAGCCGGCTGCGCTCGGGGATTCTTATTTCGAACCGCCACGGTTCTTGACCCAATCGCATGACCGGGCTTTCCGACGCCAGATGGCCGTCGATGTACACGTGAAACTGTACGCTGGGGTAAGTCGCCAGAAACCGGGCGCTAGGGTGCTCGCGGAACGGCTCGTCGTCAACGCCGGCCCGTGCCACAAACCGGTCGTAGCCGGGTTGGATTTTGTAAAGCAGATTGGCTGGAGCGCGCATGCCCATTCCCTTGCCGTAGCGGGAATCCCGGATACTCAGCGGTCCGCCGGCGAATGCCAGGTTGCTCTTCGCCGCCCATCTCCAATCCGGCCTCGCCGGTATGACCGATTCGAGCTGATCGAGATAAACGTCCGGTTTCGGCGGCAACGTCCCAAGATGCGCGAAGTAGCCCTCGCTCATCAGGGTGACCCGCCGCCCGTTTTCAAAAGCCGCGGCGCGCAACTGCGTAGTCTTCTTCACCTCCAGCGGCTTGGTATATAACGGCGACTTGGGGCCCGGTTCGGAGCCATCCACCGTGTAGTGGATCGCGACACCTTTCTGTTGAGGCGTGCTTAGTGTGACCTTCACCGAATCGGTGAACTCGTACGGCCACGCCTTGGTTCCCCACGGTGTAACACGGACCATCTCCACAATCCACCGATCGTTCCAGGCTCCCGCTTTTCTCAACTCCTCCGCCATATTGATAGTAGGGATGCCGGATCGTTCCACATCGGCTATGTCCTTCTCCGTGCCTGTATCAGGCGTAAACGCGCGATCCGGATCGTAAGAGGTTTCGGCATCCGTCAAGTCCCGCGCCAGAATACATTTCAGCCCGGCCGCCGTCATGGGGCCGATTCCTTCCGGCTTGTTCATGACGCATAAATTTGTATTGATGCCCATGTAAATCAGGCGCGTGAGGCCTTTTTGTTTGTAGATCGAATACAATTCCTGGGGATCGCCGGCTATCCAATCGCCGTTGGCTATCACTAAGCCGGGGTCCATCGCGTCCCATCCGTAATGCACGTGGCACGCGATGCCCGGCCCGCACATGCACTTCTCCGGTCGCACGGTGGGGGCGCTGAACGGACAGGAGAAATTCCTGATGTGCGGCAGCGGGGAGCGGGTCAGCGCGATGGCCCGTTCGCGCTGCGGCGTCCCCACATACTGGCTGGCCACATCGGTAGGCGCCCAAATGATCGACATGCCAAGACGCCGCGCGCACTCGAGAGCCTTGTTCATTCTTGGCAGCAGAGCGGCAGCCCGCTGCGCGTTGGTCATGCAATCGTTGGTATTCCACATATCGATTACGACGACGCCGGTTTTTGCCGGGTCGAGCGCTTCGTTGGTGGTCAGAATCCGGCCGGATTCGTGATCGCGTGTCTGAAGCGCCAACCCGATTGGAGCGCCCGCGACTCGGCTCACGGGAAGACACATCATCCACAACAGAGGCACACAAGCTGCTTTCAACGCGGCGTCGCACATCACTTGATTCATGTTTGGACGATTGTCGTATTTCTGAGCCGCTTCGTCAAAACCAGAATTACCGCACATCGCTAATGAGCACCACGTCGAACGCCTGCAGCCCGCGCGAGTAAGCCAGGCGCCCGTCCCGCGACCATGCGAAAGAGAAAATCTGCGCGGCATGGAAATTAGTGAGTGGGCGCGCCGGTGTGCCGTCGAGCGGCTGGCTCCAGATGTTGGCCGCGCCTCCGCGGTTATCCACGTACGCCACGGCCCGGCCGTCCGGGGTCCAATGCAACGCGCTATCGATGGATACGCTCGGCGGGAACTCGAAGGTCTTCACCGGCCGGCCGCCCTCCGGCGGATAGATCCCGATTCGCCATTGCGGCTGGCTGGAAGGTTCGCTATACCAGCACGCGATCATTCCGTCCCGCGGCGAAACAGCAGGACGCATGCAGGTCTCTCCGGTAATTTGCGTCTCCTGCCCGCCGGCGATGGGCGCTTTCCATAGCCGGAATCTGCCTCCAGCGGACGGCCGGTGAAAAATCACCCATTGGCCGTCGGGGCTAATCTGCGGCCAATTGCTGTCGGTCTTGTTATCGGCGGTCAATGGCCGCGGGTTGCCCCCGTCCGCATCCACCATCCAAATATTCCAGGCGCCCGTGCGATTGCTGTGCAGCGCAATGTGCCTCCCATCGGGCGAAACCGCGGGCGCGTAGTTCCGGCGTGCGTTCGCCGTCAGTTGCCTGGGGGCCGAGCCGTCGGCTTCCCGGCTCCACAGATCCACCGTATCGCTCGCGTCGGATGAGCTAAGGATTTTTCCGTCGGGCGTCCACGCCAGATCGTAGAACCGGCCCGCGCCGGAGCTAATCTCCTGCACGTTATTGAAATTGTCCTTGGGCGCGACCCAGATGCTGGACAGTATCTGAAACTGTATCGTCGCCAGTTGCCGCGAGTCCGCCGTCAGGCTGATCCCGATGTAGTCATTCAGGTCGTTGGTGACTTTGCGCGGCTTGCCTCCGCCCGCCGGCACCGTCCAAACCTGTTGGAATGTGGATTCCGGGTCCTGGCCGATCAGCAGCAGCGCGGAACCATCCGGCAGCCACGCCATCCGCTCCACGAACTGCCATCGCTGCGACACGAGCGGCTTTTGCTCGCCGTCCTTCAACCGGATCGTAATCAGGCTGTCGGAGCGCCCGTGAGCGTCGGAACTCTCGATGGCGGCGGCGATCACGCTGCCGTCCGGCGACCATGCCGGAGCGGATGCGAATGCGAACTGGTCCGGATGTTTGCGCGTGGCGAGCGTCCGCTCGTCGTTTCCATCCAGATTCGCCACTATCAGGTTGGCCTCACCCGCCGCGCCATTGTCGCGTACGAAAGCCGCGCGCTTGCCGTCGGGAGAAAGTGTGATGGGGCTCTCGACATCCGTAATCACCTTGCGTAGCGGGCCGCCCAGCACGGGCACCTGAAAAACAGCGCCGTGGGCAAAATCATTCCGCTCGTAAGCCAGGTAGTACAGATGGGCGCCGTCGCGCGAGAACGTGAGCCCGCGAAAGTTCATCTGCGCCGGCGGCACGATGCGCACGCCCGCTGCTACGGCCGTCTGCCGGATCCAGATGGCCTGCTTTCCCCCCTCATCGAGCGTATAAGCCACGTACCTGCCGTCCGGCGAAATCGCCGCGCTGAATGCGTTCCCGTTGGTCCTGAGCTTGACGATCTTGAGGTTTTGGAATCGCGGTCCGTTCCGCGAGAGGAACAACTTGCCCGCAACAGTCAGGACGATCAGGACAATCAGGACGCCCAGGGCCACTACGGAATATACGCCTGCGCGCCTCGGCCGGCGCTCTCCCGCGGGCGCGCTCGTCGTTGATGTCGTGACCGGTGGCAACGTTGTCGATTCACGCGTCGCGCCCGCCACGCCCACGCGCGTCATCAACTGCTGGAAACGCGGATCGGAGCGCAGCGCGTCCAATCGCGGCTCGTCCGCCATCCACACCGTCCACCAATCGCACCTTTCGAAAGCCTGCTCCAGCCGTGCCAGCGCTGCCTCGTGATCGCCCAGCACCGCGTGGATTACGGCCATGTAGTAGAACGAGATCGTACGCGTCTCCGAGGCTTCCGTCATCTGACGAAGAATCTCGCGCGCTTCGGCTTCACGGCCCGCGGCGGCGAGAGCCGAACCCAGCGCCCATTGCACCAGCGCATTGTCAGGCGCGATGGCCAGGGCTTTTTCCGCCGCCGCCACTGCCTCCGTGTGCCTGCCCAGCTGCCCGTATGCCCAGGCAAATCCCTGCTGCGAGATATAGTCTTTGGGCTCCATGAGAACGGCTCGCTGGAGTTCCTGCAGGCAGCGGTCGAAAAGCCGCGCGTTGTAACAGACGAATCCGGAGGACGCCACCAGGAGAGAGGCAAACGGATTGAGCTTCTGTGCGCGCTCGATGCGGCCCAGCGCTTCCTCGTGACGGCCCCGCGCGCTCGCCAGATACGCATACCACTGGTGGGCCGTCGGATAATCCGGGTCCAGTTCGATGGCGCGCGCCATGCTCCGTTCGGCGCCCTCCCAGTCGCGGTCGTAAGCCCACTGGGCGAAGCCTAACGCCGCGTGCGCTTCCGCCAGCGTCGGATCCAGCTCCAGAGCTTTCCGCGCCGCATCCTTGGCCGAGGCGAAACACTCCGCGGGCGGCAACACGTTCCACACGCCCAGCCAGTTGTAGTAGTCCGCCACGCCGGCCTGCGCGTGCGCGAACTGCGGATCTATCGCCAGCGCCTCCATGAACGCCACCAGGGCCTTCGACAGCGCGTCTTCGGCCACCGAGTTCCAGTAATACCGTCCTTTGAGATACGCCTGATACGCCTGAGCGTTTGCCGTGCCGCGCTTGTGCAGCAGACCGCGCTCTTCTTCGGTGAGCCGCACGATTAGCGCCTGCGCCACCTGCTCCGACAATGAGTCCTCAAGATTGAGAATGTCGGTGAATTTTTCGTCGAATTTCGCCGCCCACAGCGGCGCGCCGTCGCTGCCCCTCACCAGCTGCACGGTAATGCGGACACGGTCGCCCGATCGCCGAACCCGGCCATCGAGCACGTAGTCAACATCCAGCTCGCGCGCCACCGCCAGCAAATCGTTCGTGCCATGAACGTAGCGCAAAACGGAACTGGTCGGCCGTATGATGATGCGCCGGATGTTGCTTAACTTGGTGATCAGTGCGTCCGCCATCCCGATCCCCAGATATTCGTCGCTCTTATCTTCGGCGCCGAGCGTTTGAAACGGGACGACGGCAATGCTTTTTGGGCCCGTCGAGCGGTCCGTCCCCACGGCCGCTGCTGCGGGCAGTGCAGCGTATGGCCCGGCCGACAGCGCATGACCTTCGGCGTAACGCCGCAGGTCCTCGGCGAGTTGCGCGGCGGTGGTGTAGCGCTGGCCCGGTTTTTCGCTGGTGGCTTTCGCAATGATATTGTCGAGGCCACCCGCGAGCCGTTCGTCCGGTGGACCCGTGGGCGTGCTGGAGCGCTCGGGGCGCCGTCCGGTAATCATCTCGCAAAGCAACACGCCCAGTGAATAGACGTCGCTGACCGCGGTGGCCGGCTCGCCGTGCAACTGTTCCGGGCTGGCATATGCCGGCGTCATCATGCGAAATCCCGCGGTGGTGGGCTCGGCGGTATGCTCCTTCAGGTCCGGATCCAGCAGCTTGGCGACCCCGAAATCCAGCAGCTTGGGTGTCCCCTCGGTGGTAACCAGCACATTGCCCGGCTTTAGGTCCCGGTGGATTACCTGGCGCCCGTGCGCATACTGCACCGCCTCGCAGACCTTCTCGAAAAGCTTCAGGCGCTCGGGAACGGGCAGCTTGCGGTCCTCGCAATAACGCTGAATGGGCAGCCCGTCGACGTACTCCATGACGAAGTAGGGCAAGCCTTCTTCCGTCGTGCCGCCGTCCAGCAGGCGGGCGATATAGGGATGGT
>JACXTT010000768.1_pt1 | contig 55000 bp, 49 predicted proteins | sample 9270951 | NCBI WGS metagenome assembly JACXTT01 (sample SAMN15532306, study PRJNA645909) | rock metagenome | isolation source: weathered quartz diorite | place: Puerto Rico | collected 2017-06-21
CGGCGACTCTCGTTGATGTCACGAGCGAATGTTTCGTGAAGTCCTCTCGTGCGTGAGCACTCGAAGTGGACCGAATTCTTTGTAGAAATTAGCGTTGGCCGAAGGTTTGACCTGACGAACGCAGCTAAGCTGCTAGGCAATCGCGTCATGGTGAAGATTTAGTGGATCCCGTACCCATTTGAAAAATACGGTTCAGGATACCTCATTCCAGATCCTCTGGACGTGACAAATTGGTGACAAGAATTTGCGGGACTGGTCGCCTCAATAAAGCCAAGCGGAAGCCAACAAAGCTCCGTAAGCATAGGCAAAATCATTGACGAGTGGTATTATTGATGAGGATACCGAAGGTTTCGTTTCAGATCTCTGTATCCGAGAAGTGTTTGCGCGTCAACAAGGCCAAAAAGCACATCCCTCGGCTGCTGTGGCTGAGGCCCTGAGAAGTCATCGGCGCGGGGCCTCTCCTTTTCTCCTGCCTTGAGGAGTCAGATCCTATGAGGGCCAAGCTGAGTCGTCTCCAATTTGTGGGGATCGTCCTGGTTCTGGCCGCCGGCTATGTCGTCGCGGCCAAACTCGGCCTGATGTTGGCACTTGTTCACGCCAGCGCAACGGCGGTGTGGCCACCCACAGGGATGACGCTGGCCGCGTTCCTGATCTTGGGATATCGGGTCTGGCCCGGTATTTTCCTTGGCGCATTCCTGGCCAACCAACTGACCGCTGGGTCGATCCTGACGTCTCTGGGGATCGCGCTGGGTAACACGCTTGAAGGACTCGTTGGTGCATATTTGATGAACCGATATGCCCACGGTCAGCATGCCTTTTCCTCTGCACAGGGGGTGTTGAAGTTCGCGGCGCTTGCCGGATTGATAAGCACGACCATCAGTGCCACGTTCGGGGTGACCAGTCTTGCTAGTGGCGGCTACGCCAGCTGGGCCAATTACCCATCGATTTGGATGACCTGGTGGCTGGGTGATATCGCAGGGAACCTCCTCGTGGCTCCCACTCTCGTCCTATGGTCACAACGTCCACATATGCGATGGAATAGTGACCAGGCGCGTGAAGCGGCGCTCTCGATGGTCCTGCTTTTCGGGATGGGCCTGGCCTTATTCACCGATTTGGTCCCAGGGACCACCAAGAACTATCCCCTCGTGTTTCTGGTCGTCTCGAGCCTTGTCTGGGTCGCCGCCCGCTTCAGTGAGCGTGACACCGTCACCGCGACGTTCCTGCTTTCAGGGATCGCCATATGGGGTACCCTGCAGGGCTCCGGTCCCTTTACCAGGGAATCGCCGAACGAGTCCCTCCTGGTATTGCAATCGTTTCTGGGTCTCATCGGCATCATGAGCTTGGCGCTGGCGGCGAGTATTTCAGAACGGAAACGGGCCGAGGCCGCCGTGCGTGACGCGCATGACGCGTTAGAACAGAAAGTGACAGCACGAACGAGCGACCTCTCCGCGGCGAACCGGGAGCTGGAAAAAGAAGTGGCCGAGCGTCGGCACACCGAAGCGCGATTGCATGAGCGAACGGACGCGCTGCGCGCGAGCGAAGCCCGAGTGACCGCCTATGCGCAGGAACTGGAGCAGAAGAACCGCGACCTCGACCGGGCGTTAGTCGAGGCGCAGGCCGCCACACAAGCCAAATCCGCCTTCCTCGCCGTCATGAGCCATGAAATTCGTACTCCCCTCAACGCCATCATGGGGTTTAACGGACTCTTGCTTGATACACCCCTGACTCGGGAGCAGCAGGACTACGCCGAAGATGTGCAGCGGTCCAGCGAAGCCCTGCTCGACATCATCAACGACATTCTTGATTTCTCGAAGTTCGAGGCGGGCAGATTGACTTTTGAGACGATCGATTTTGATCTCCGCACCACAGTCGAAGAGGCACTGGATCTCTTTGCCAAACCGGCACAGCGCAAGGGCCTGGAATTGGGCTGTCTCCTGCATGCGGAAGTGCCCACTGCATTACGGGGGGACCCCGGCCGATTGCATCAAATCCTTAGCAATCTTATTGGCAATGCGGTCAAGTTTACCCAACAGGGCGAAGTGATGATGCATGTGACACGGAGCACGGGGAGCGCCGAGCGCACCCTGATCGAATTTGCCGTGGTTGATACGGGGATCGGCATTGCCCCCGAAGTCCAGGAGCTTCTGTTCAAGCCGTTTACCCAGGCGGACACCTCGACCAAGCGCCAGTTTGGCGGCACCGGACTGGGCCTGGCCATTTGCAAACAGCTCGTGGAACAGATGGGCGGGCAGATCGGAATAGAGAGTACGCTGGGTCAAGGAAGCGCCTTCAGGTTTACGGTGTGGCTGACCCACCAACAGACGCGTACGACACCATTGCCTAGAGGGTCTCTCGCGGGCCGGCGAGTCTGCATTGTGGATGACAATGCCACCAACCGACGCATCCTGGAACAATATGCGTTCCAGTGGGGCCTCCAGAGCGTCACCGCCTCGGATGGATATGAAGCCCTCGCCCTGCTGAAAGGTGCGGCGGCCCAGGGGGACCCCTTTGATGTGGCGATTCTCGATTTGCAGATGCCTCGCATGAACGGACTGGAGCTGGCGCAGACGATCAAATCTGATCCCCAGCTGACGGCCATCCCCCTGGTCTTACTCACCTCAATGGGTATGCGGGGGCAGGCCGAAGAAGCGAAACAGGTGGGGATTGCCGCCTACCTGACCAAGCCCGTCCATCGAGCGGACTTATATGACTGTCTGACCATGGTTGTGGACAGGCCGGCACATTCCTCCCCTGCCGTGCTGGAGGTGGGGGCCACGAGTCGCCCACGCGACGTGTTGGTGACCCGTCATGTCATCAAGGAAGCCGCCAGGGCGGCACGCCCCCGCATCCTCGTGGCAGAGGACAATATTGTGAACCAGAAAATCGCGGTGGGTCACCTGGAAAAGCTCGGCTACCGGGCCGATGTCGTGGCCAACGGGCTCGAAGCGGTCGACGCGGTCGCTCGAATCAGATATGCCTTGGTCTTGATGGATTGCCAAATGCCTGAGATGGATGGATGGGAGGCCACGGCGATGATCCGAAAGGAAGAAGAGGCATGCGGAAGCGAACGGCTTCCCATCATCGCGATCACCGCGAACGCCATGCCAGGGGACGGTGAAAAGTGTCGGAAGGCGGGCATGGACGATTATCTCGCTAAGCCGGTGACGCTCGAAGAGATCCGAGCCGTCTTGGCCCGATGGATTCCTGGCAATTCCACATCGGCTGTTCAGAGGGAGCCGGTGTCGTAGGAGCGACAACACTCGGTTCGCGAATGTGTGGAGGCCTCAGTGGTAGCGTGAAGTGGAAAATCCTACACACTGCCGAGAACAGGAACTTTGCTCCACGAAGATTCAGGAGAATCGAAGCTGTCAATCCTCAAATCAGGGCGGCCCGCCAACGCTGGGAAGCCGCACAGGCGATCGTGACTCACGTGCAGACCTTACCCGATCCGCGTCTCCAACTTGGCTATCAGCGCATGCCGATGGTCCCTCCCGTCGTGGAAGGAGTGATACCAGGTGCAGCTTGCTGTGACCAATTTGTGTCCATGGCAAGCTGTTTCTCTAACGCCTTGACGCCATCGCGTAGGTTGTCAGAATGAGCCGCTCGCCGCAGAAGGGTTCCGCTTTTTTTCCGTCTTTCCGTAGCCGGCCGACCAGGCGTGGTCGACCACCAGCGTCCCGGCCTCTTGACGCGACAAGCGGGGAGCATAGAGCCCGGCATAGCGGCTTTGCATCTCCGTTCGAAAGGAGGTCTGCGCGTCGGTCGGAATTCCGGCCAGGACCGCCAGGGATGTCAAATATTCGCCTTGCCCCTGCGCAATATCGCCACTCACGCCATCATAGGCAGAGGCCACGAACTGTTCCAATCGCTGGCGAGCCCTGGCAGGACCGGGGAGAGGACTGCTGCCGGACGTGCTCGACGTAAAGTCGCTGGTCATCTTGAAGGGAGCTCCAACGGTTTCAGTGGTGGGGCCGCAGGAGACCCCGCCCATCAAGAGGATTAAAAAAAAGAGAGCCGTGATGATTTTCATGCTTCCTCCTGGTAATGCATGGAAGAACGAATGATGTGTCTACATTTCTTTAGCATGGTGGATGTGACGGCATGACTAGACAATGCCCTGGCTAGGGCGTGAAAGGTGCTGTGGTTCCAACGTCCATGACCGCGACGAAGGGCCTCGCAATTGATCCATAAACGCCAAATACCCAACGCCTTTCAGCAGCCATTTCAATCGGACACCGCGAACTCCTGATCAGTCTGCAGCCAGATGTGTGACGGTTCGCAACGATGCCGTTGCGAAGGTGATTCGCAAAACCAACGCACCTCTGTTGTGAATTTGAGTGACGAACACCGATGTGTTATCACATGTGCACTCACTGTGTGGCGGATGCGGGCCACGTCCGGCAGTAATCGCCACATCATGGACATGACGTTTCAAGAATTATTACGACCCGTCGAGGAGACATAGCGATGCCCAAAGCCCGCAGTGCTGGCCAGTGTTATCGATGCGAAGCCGGAGATCGAGTCAGGATGACCTTCATGACGTGCAACCGCTGCCGCCGATATTTCTGTAGTGAGCACGGCACTCCGCAATTGGAACAATGTGAAACATGCCTTGAGGGCGGCGAAGAGCTGGAATAAAGAATGCGCCATCAGTCGGCGGAGAGGAAAAAAGGCTCCCGCCCCTTTACAGGGATGCTGGATGCGTGCGCTACTTTTTGTGTGGTAGAGATCTGCGGCTCCTTGCCATCCTCGGCTGACTTAGCTGCCGGTCCACATGTTAAGCGGGGCAGTACAGTCGATAAGAACGTTACCCTTGCGGTTGCTTCTCAAGGTGTACGCCTTTATCATTGGCGAGAAAAAAAGCCGTTTAGAATTCCTATCTTCCTTCATATTCCATAGGAGAACGGAATGCGCACGCAGGGCGGGATTCATGTGTCAAAGGTCAAGAAAGCGATCAACGCGGTAAAGGATCGAAAGCCGGATCCGGTTCGCAAGGCAAGCTTCACCGAGCAGGCCCGGCTGGCAAAGCTCCAGCGCAAGTTCGGGAAGCAGCTCAAACCGCTGCTCACCGATGCCGGTCTCGACCTGAAGGAGATCGACGCGAAGCTCAAGAGTCATCAGGGCGAGGTGCGCCAATGGCTGAAGAAAGACGAGGCGAAGACCGCGAAACAGTTTGCCATGCTCGAGAAGCAGCGTCAGGCCGGCTTCGACAACACCCGGCGAGCGATCGAACTCATCGCGCTCCAGCCCTTTCTGTCGACGCAGATTCCGGTTCAGACGCCGTTTCTGATCTCGGCGAAGCCGGCAGGGATCTTGTCGGATTCCCAAGTTGCGGCGGGGAACAACCTGGCGAAGGCGGCCTTCAGCATCGGGCAGGACACGTCGAACAGCACCGCCAACGTCAACTTCTATTTCGCCTGGCAGAACCCGAGCAATTTCCTGGCGGTCATCAATTGCTCGGCCGATCTCATCACCAACGGCCTGTGTGGCGCATGGGCCACTCCCGGCTTCCTGTTCGGCGGCACCGCGTCGATTACGGTACGCGCGGAGTTGACGGTCTTCGCCGGCTCGATTGAGATTTCCTGGCAGCAGGGTCAGACCAAGCAGCTGGCGTCCCTGACCGCGCATGGCGGCGGCATCTTCGGGCTCGGCGACGTCCTGTCCACGACCATCTCCGACACGGCGCACCTGAGCTGTCAGAACATCGAGGTCCAGGGCAACCAGCTGATCGTCTTTAACGTGGCTCTGACTGCCGAGTACTCGATCGATGACGGCAACGTCTCAATCGATTTCGCAAGCGGCAGCCAGGGGATCGTCTGTCCAGGCTTGACCGTCGAGCTGCTGACGCCGCCCGCCGGTGCCTTCACGCCTGACTCGGCAACGTGACTCGCTCTGGAAGAAGGAGGTTTGCGGGATGACGCACGCGACGATTGACAAGGCGCGGCTAAAGGCCGCCGTTGATGCGATCAGGGATCGCGAGCGGCTCGACGTGCATCAACTCCGCTTGGCGCAACAGGCAAGGATGGCACAGTTCAGGCGCAAGCTCGGCAAGGAACTCCGGCCGCTCTTCGCCGGCGCGCGCTTCGATGTCAGCAAGCTCGACAAGGCATTGATGCGTCAACAGGTCGAGATGCGCGAAGCGCTGGAGAAGGACAATGCCAAGACTGCGAAGGAGTTCGCGAAGGTCGTCAAAGACCGTAAACGCGGGATGGCCAACACGGAACGCGCATTGCGGCACATCGAGACGAAACCGCTCCTCACGACGATCATTCCGATCACCACGCCGTACCTGATCTATGCGACACCCATCGGGATGTTGAACGATTCCCATGTCGAGCCGTGGAACAACTTTGCGAAGTTCGCCTACACCACCGACCGCGATACTCCGTACGACACCGCCGTCGTGAAGTTCTTCTTTGCCTGGCAAAACCCCTCGGACTTTCTCGCCGTGATCAACTGCAATACGAACCTGCTGATCAACGGGATCGTCGAAGCCTTGGCCGAGCAGGGATGGGTGACCCCCGGCAGCGCCTTCGTGGAACTTTGGGCGAGACTGACCGTCTACGTCGGCTCGACCGTGATCAACTACCAGGGCTCCCAGCAACAGCAGATGGCTGCGGTCTACGCCGAAGGAGGCTATGCGCTGTTCGGCGGTTCGGGCGACATAGAATCGGAAAACGTCTTCGGGGCCTATAACCTCTCGTGCAGCGACATTCATGTAGAAGGCGATCAACTGGTCGTCTTCGAAGTTGCCTGCAGCGCCGACTGGTGGATCGACGGCGGCTCCATTGTGCTGGCCTTCGACTTCGACCCCGCGCGCCGCTGGGTGGCCTGCCCCGTCCTGAATGTCGAGCTGCTGACCGAGCCGCAGGGCTCGGCCGTGATACCGCCGGTGATCACGAACTGACAGAACTGGGCGGGCGTGACCCTCGCAGCGCTTGCGCCCGCTCTAATCCCTCGATTCGTTTCTGCGGGCCCCGGTCCTGACTCTTTAGCACCACACTCGCCGGGCTTCTTCATGCCCTGATCGAGGCTGCGCTTCCAGGGGTACATCTGCGCCGCATTCATCGTGTATTTCCGGCAGATCTCCTCGATCGGGATCCTCGTCTGCCACTCCTGTCACACCGTCAACTTCCGCCCACCACTCCGGCGCCGTCTGCGACCACTTCCAGTCTGGACAGGTTTCGCTGCCGTGTCTATGCATCCCTCCTCGCAAAGAAGACTTGTCTACATTTGCCGGGGCACAACAGTATCGGGCCCACCCTTCAACGGCCATGATGCCCGCCGCCGGAGTGCCCCCCACCGGAACGACTGCCTGCTCCACCAAAGTGCTGAGGAGAGAGGTGCTGGTTTGAAGGGGGGACGGAATATGGTGCGCGAAGCACCGGGGGAGCTGGCTGGGCAAAATGCGGCGGATGAATCTGCTGCAGTGTCGGTGGCAGAGGGGTGGAGGGATGCGCTGGCGTGTGAGTGGTCATAGGGCTCGACTCTATGGATAGGTGTTGATGGGGTTGAGGGGCGAGGGGCTGTGGGGCCAGCGGTGGTACAAGTAAGGAGGTGTGAGGCGGCAGCGGCGGTGCCAGCCCTGGCGGACGTGCTGCAGGGACAGCACCCGCCTGGACTGTCACGAACTGTTGTAACACGCCAAGGTGGCGATTGTGCGGATTGAGCTGTCGCGCTTGCAGCAGCAATCCGTGCACTTGCTGAAGACCGATCCATGGATAGGGATAGACGACCGGGGTCACATAAATCCAATCCGTCCAGGCTTGGGAGACGAGGGCATTGGTTTGTAGTTGGTTTAAGAGGTCCTGTCGTTGTTGAGTGAGCGTCTGAACCTGATCGGGTGAGGCCGCAGCGGTCATTGCCTGGTTGGCTTCATCGAGTTGTCGGTGCAATTGATCCGTTTCGGCTCGAAGCGCCACCAGCTCCTGTTTTGCGCTCTCATTGTCTCGAAGCGCGGTGATCGCTTGAGCCACTTCATTCGGGTCTACCTGCGCGGTGAGATCGATGTGAATAACCACCGTCTCTCCCTCCAGTCGGGTATGGACCTGCTGATCCACGACCATGACAATTCCGGCGGTATAGGTTCGGATGTCATCTCGCGTCACGTCTGAATTGGCGACTTCGGTGACACTCTCGATATAGGTCGCCACCTGTTCCAGCGCCTCGCGCTTCGCCGCTTCCATGGCTAATCGGATGGCGTCCGCTCGAGTGTCATGCTCACCCATACGGTACTCACCGCTGGCCGTGACAACTCGAACAGTCGCCGGAGACGCGCTTGACGCTTTCGCTGCAACGGATGAGGAAGGTTCAGAATCGAGTAGGGTCACTCGACTGCGATATTTCTCCGGGATCGAGTCCCATTCGGTGGTAAAGGTCGACGTGCCGGAGTCGTCCTTATACATGTAGATCTGTGTGGCGGCGAAACAGGGCAACACAACAGACAGCACGGCGATCGTGACGATTCGACAAAGGTACGGCATCACGAACCCCACAGACCTCTTTTAACCATACCACAGAGTGTGACCAAGGGAGAGTCCTAGTGGTGGGATGGTCTGCCATGCTCATAGTGAGTCTTATGAGATCTAGTGCAACCGTCGCAGGGCAACCCCATGTGTTTACTCGTATTGCGACGACCTGCTCTCGGATGCTTGGCACCTCCGGGGCGTTTGGCGCCGCGCTCATCGTTGTTGTGACATGGGCCATTACCGGTCCGCTCTTTCATTTCAGCGACACCTGGCAACTGGTCATCAATACCGGTACCACCATTGTGACGTTCCTCATGGTCTTCCTTATTCAGAATACGCAAAATCGCGATAGCACCGCGATTCACTTGAAGCTGGATGAAGTCATTCGGTGCACGAAAGGGGCGCACAACGCCATGTTGGATCTGGAGGAGTTATCCCAGGAAGACATGGACAAAATGCAAGCGCTCTACGAACAATTAGCCAGTCGGGCTCGAGGGGATGCGGAACATGGGAAAGTCGCAACTGGAACACCACCAATCCCCAAGGAACGCAACGGAATTCGCGGAAGGCCGAGGACCGGCAAGTAGGCGTAAGGTGAACACTTCGCCAAGCATGAAGGGTACCTGCTCGAGTGTACCCCAAAGAGAATCCCTCACTGCGGTCGCGTCTCATCTGCTCGAAGAGTGTCGGATGGTGCTCCCGGGGATTCAGGCGCTGTTCGGATTTCAGTTAATGGCGGTCTTTAATGATACGTTTTGGGACCTCGACTCGTCTGACCGCGTCGTGCACCTGCTGGCAATCGGTTTAGTGGCTATCTCCATTGCGTTGGTCATGACACCCGCAGCGTACCATCGCCTCGCGTTTCAGAATGCCGTCAGCCAATCCTTTATCGACAATTCGTCGCGACTTCTGCTGTCTGGCATGATTCCGCTCATGCTTGGGACGTGTCTAGAGTTTTACCTCATTGGAACGATGATTCTCTCGAGTGCCTGGTGGGGCATCGGGTTATCTGTGGCACTTATGAGTGTCTTTGTGAGCTTGTGGTTTGGGCTGCCGTATTTCTCCAGGGTCTCAAGACGTTTTAGAAACTAGCTCTTCTCTCGCAACAGGAGGGCACTATGAATCACGACCAGATACCTCTAGATCCTGCGAAGGTTCAACTCATACGGCTGAATCTTGAACAATTCCGCTTCTCCGATGTCCAGCAGAGATCCGATGAACGGATGTGGACCCATTTTTCATTCAACGAGAGGCCGCAGCGTTCGGAGATCGTGTTCCACCGAAAGTTTCTGGACGATTGTAAGAGTCTTGCTGAAATACTGGAGAAAAGTATCATGCCGTTGCTCCTCGCCAATCCAGGCAAATCAATTATTGTAGGAGAAATGGGAGGGCTCAGCATCGAAGACAAAGGCAAAACCTGAAATTCTGCTGATGTGGCCTCACTTTGTGGAACCGTTGCTCAAGGCATTCTCGGATGATGTGAATGTTCTGTTGGAACTTGTCTTGCGGATGCAGATATGGTTTGGTACCGATGGTCTCAGCATCCGAGACCCAATTTCACACTAATCATGCCGCGTCATCGCGCAGGTGCCGATTTAATTATCGGCAATGAGATCCCGGCCGGCCCGGTCCCGAGCGGCTTTCAAGGCGACCATGCCGCGAAGGATGCGAAGTGCCATAGGCGAGGCCTGCCCGGCCACGTGGTCGTCCGTTGTACCGACCTCGTCTTCCTGAACATTCGAGTCGATGCTCCACCGAGCTTCGGTTGGAAGGTCTGTCAAATGGGGTTGAATGGCCACAAGCCGTTGCAGGATGTCCTCAATGCATGGAACGGAAGGCTGTGGAATGGTGGCCTCACCACGCAATGTCTTTTCTGGGGTCGGACCCGCGGCCCTGTGAGCGTCTTCGCGTGAGATCCACATGAGCCCGAGCTTTTGCCAGAGGAACTCCGAGACCCATGCTTGATCGTTCGGCGGCATTTCGTGGGCTTCAATTGCAAAGTCATGATCGGTCACCCAGAGCACGGTCGCTCGTTGGACGCGAAGTGGCGTGGATTTTTCGGGAACCGAAACCTGCAGGGTTAACCGCATACCGGGTGTAACAGGCATTGATCCCGCGATTCTCCAGCCCCGAGAGGTCAGATCTAAGACGGTCCCTTCGGCGAGAAACTCGTCAGTCCCATATAATACCGACCAACTGACCGGAAACCGACTGTGGCGCCGTATGGGGTTCTTCCTGTTTGTCATTGATGCTCCTTCCGCGGTTGCATATCCCGATAGACAAAAGATAGCCGGAAGGTCAGCCGAGCGCCTTCCTCGAACTAGGTACTTCAAAAGGGGGGTGTCTGAAAAATTGATCCGAGCCGGCTAGGGACCCTCGAGATCCTCCTGCCGGCGAGCCGAGGACTCACAGATGAGATAGACAACAATGTCCAGGTGATCACGCGGAGGAAGAACGTATGATCAGGAATTCGGTTGCCGTATCCGTTTGATCGAGCAGTAAAGCCCATAACTTTGGGCTATAAGGCCGGTTACGAGTAATCCAAGTGCCGTCGGAAGCCACTGCGAAGCCGGGTGATCGAGTCCGTACATTCCGATGACGAACCCAAGTGCAATGGCGATGATCCCGACTGATCGCGCGATGACGCCCCTAAGCCACCAATTATGTGTTGGCGGGGTTTCGAGAGGCGCCATGCGTCAAGTCTACATCCATTTGGAAGAACAGTTCAATTGTACCCATACAGTCAATGTCTGCACCAGTACTCCTGGGATGATGGCGCAGCAATCGCCTCTCTGGATGAGCTAATCCGAAGTCACATCTTCTCATTTCAAAAAGCGCTCACGAGCTATTAAGCGTTGACGCCATATATATTAATAACATATTCTCTATTCAGCGACGCTGAATAGGGGAACTCAGCCGTGAACCGTGGCATATCCGGTCAATATGAGACTTCCCGTATTAGTGGAGAGCAAGTAAGAGCCTTTATCCCAAATCCGCTTCCTCCCATACCACCGCTCGATCCAACGGGTACGCGTCAAATACTCCTTGAGCAAGCTCTGTTAGCCCTGGGACGCCTTGACAGTGTATCCACGCTACTGCCGAACCCTCATCTCTTTCTCTATGCTTATGTCCGAAAGGAAGCTCTGTTGTCCTCCCAGATTGAGGGAACTCAATCGTCATTGTCTGACTTACTGCTCTTCGAACTAGCGGAAGCTCCAGGGGCGCCACGGGATGGAGTCGATGGAGTCGTGGATGTCTCCAACTACGTTGCGGCATTGGAGTATGGACTTGAGCGGTTGCGCGGACGGTTCCCTCTGTCCAATCGGCTGATCCGCGAGGTTCATGCCCAACTTCTTTCACGTGGTCGGGGAAATGACAAGCTACCCGGAGAGTTCCGCCGATCGCAAAATTGGATTGGGGGGACCCGGCCGGGAAATGCTCATTTCGTCCCACCACCACACCAGGTCGTGGAAGATTGCATGGGACAACTGGAACAGTTTCTTCATGACGAAACGATACCATTACCCATGCTTGTCAAGGCTGCTCTTGCACACGTCCAGTTCGAAACAGTTCATCCGTTTCTGGATGGCAACGGTCGAGTCGGACGGCTTCTCATCACCCTCCTTCTGTGTCATGCCGGTGTTCTTACCCAGCCGCTTCTCTACCTGAGCCTATATTTCAAACAAAACCGGGCGACCTACTATCGTCTACTCGATCAAGTACGAATGGATGGAGATTGGGAGTCTTGGATCGATTTCTTTTTGGAGGGTGTGCGGACGACTGCACAAGGAGCAGTTGCAGCGGCGCAACGTCTAGTGGAATTATTTAGTACTGATGAGGAGAAGATTCAGACAAGTGGCCGTGCGGCGGGGTCGGCGCTTCGTGTCCATTCTGCGCTTCGCGAACGACCGATCATTTCCCTTACAGATATATGCCGCCGCACAGGGCTTTCGTTCCCAGCAGCAACAAACGGCATGGCATTGCTTCAAAAGCTGGGGGCCATTCGCGAGCTGACCGGCCGACAGCGAAACAGGCTCTTCGCCTATGATCGCTATTTACAGATTCTCAGCGAGGGCACAGAACCGTTGTCTCCCTGAGTGCGCAGAAGTGAAGATCTGATTTTCGACTCCACTTTGAAGGTATAAGTCATGAAGCTCACACGATCCGCCATCGAACGGTTGAAAGCGTTGATTCTCGAGCATCCGGATGACCCCGTCGTCCGTGTGCAGGTGAGGGATGTGGATGAACAGCGGCTCGCCTTCAGTATCACGCTGGAGGACCAGGTTCTGCCTGATGATGAAGCGCAGACCATCGATGGCGTGACCGTGGCAGTTCCCACCGCTAGCGCGGTTCGCATGAGCGGCATTATCATGGATTACCAGGACCCTGGGGGCTTCAAATTCCTCCACACCGATGATCCAAACGATCTCCGGCTCGATCTCATCAACTTGAACTGATTCCACACGTACTCGGGTTCGAAGGCATCCATTCTACAGCTTGTAACTTCTCCATCAGTTCCTATGCATCCCTTTATGACGGATCCTCTCCTCACGCATTGCACCGTCCTTCGAATCCCTTCTAGAATACAGCACTTGAAAAGTGTCGGCTCTTTCGGTGTTCCGGATCGTAAACGATGCCGTCCAACGATGATCACAAGACCGAGTCCGCTCGCGCCGGCGCTCGCCGCATTATCGAGCAGGCCCCAAAAGTATTGGCTGGTTTGTTTGGGGTTAGCGGCGTGGCGTATCTTTCGGGGTCCATTTATACGAGATCATATTTTTCAGAATTTGGGGCCTCGTGGATATTAGATGAAGTTCCGACGGCGATCTACTTCAGTCAAAGCTGGATTCCGCTGCTCCTGATTCTCCTCTTCGGATACCTGGCCACCACGAACCTGGCTGTGATCGAGAGCCATGGCGATCTGACAGCGACCAAACGATTCAAGGTCTCCGTCACGGTCGTCCAGTATGGTCCATGGTTTTTGGTCGGGCTCGTGGCGGTCACCACACTGCTCACCACATTCGATTCCATCACCCCTGCGATCGTCCTGTCAGTCGTGGCCGTAACCCTTATTCTATTAGTGTTTAGTTCGGCACTCGAACTCCTCGTCATGCGGTTCAGCCAAGCGGACCGGCGCATTGATCCGTCAATGGCATATCTTTCGCTTGTCGTGATTGCCGCCGGTCTGTATGTGGTCCCTACGCAGCTGGGGATGAACTGGGCACGGGTCGATAAGCAGGCCTCGTCCGCTCTACTCAACGTGTATCTTCGCGGTGATGAACGCACCGAATACAAACTTCTTTTCTCGGTCGGTGAGCGGTTGTATATCTTTCCCACCAGATATGAAGGGAAATATCCTCCGGTGAAGCCTGCGGCAGCAGCCAATGTCACATTCATCCCGCTTGAGAGCAAAACCGACTGACGTCATACGCAGCGGCTATCTCCGCGAAGATTCCATTCAATCAATTGGGTCCTGCACTTGCAGTTCGTGCTATCCACGCGGTAAACACACACCAAGTGCTGCATAATGCGCCAGGTCGTGTGACCTGCTGTGGCACTTTAGGACAGACAACGTGGTGGGAGCCGGGTCATGACTGAAGATTGGGGCGCGATCCTCGTCGTCGATGACGATGCAGATATGCGCGAATTGGCTCATGACATGCTGCAAGACCGTGGTCATCACGTCACCACGGCCGGAAGCGGAGATGAAGCCCTGAAACGATTGGCGGAAGGGGACTATGCGGCCGTCCTCACGGACCTTCGCATGAAAGGCATGGAGGGGTTGGAATTGCTGGCCCAAATCAAACGCCGAGATCCCGATATCAGTGTCATCCTCATGACGGCATTCGGATCGGTGGAAACGGCCGTCGAAGCGATGAAACACGGAGCGAGTGATTATCTCACGAAGCCTGTCAGGAAGGATGAGTTGATCCGCGTGGTCGAGCGCGTCATTCGAGAGGCATCCTTGCGGCGGGAAGTGAGCCGCCTTAGAAAAGAAGTCCGCAAGGAGTACAGCTTCCACCAGATTTTGGGAAAGAGCAAAGCGATCCAAGGGGTCTTTGATCTCATTCGCCGTGTGGCCGATAGTCCGACCAATGTCCTGATCACGGGAGAGAGTGGGACCGGTAAGGAATTGGTCGCCAAAGCCATACACTACAATAGCGACCGCAAGGACGCGCCGTTTATTCCCGTCAATTGTGCGGCGATTCCTGAACAGCTGTTGGAGAGTGAACTGTTCGGGCATATGCGGGGAGCCTTTACCGATGCCAAGATGGACAAGCGAGGGTTGTTTGAAGAGGCGCAGAAGGGCACGTTGTTTCTCGATGAGATCAGTGAGCTGCCGCTGATGCTGCAGGCCAAGATTCTTCGCGCGATTCAGGAAAAGGAAATCAGGCGGGTGGGCGCGACGAAGCCGATCTCGGTGGATGTGCGGATCATCGCCGCCACCAATCTGAATCTCAGCGAAGAAGTAAAGAGTAAGCGGTTCCGGGAGGACCTGTACTATCGGCTCAACGTCATCGAGCTCAAACTGCCGCCCTTACGGGAGCGGCGCGAGGACATTCCGCTTTTAGTCGATGCCTTTCTGAAAAAGTGCGGCGACGCCCGCGGGAAAGAGGTCAAGGGCGTGAGCGAGGCCGCGCTGGCCATGCTGATGGACTATACCTGGCCCGGCAACGTGCGGGAGCTGGAGAACGTCATCGAACGGGCGGTGACGCTCAGCCGCGGCGAGAAGATTTCACCCGATGATTTGCCCTCGGCGGTGCAGGGAGCGCGCGGCGAGCGTCGCGTGCTGGACGAAGCGGCCGAAAAGTCCCTGCCCTTGCATGAGCTCGAGAAGGAGTACATCAAGAAGATTCTCGAGAAGTCCGGCGGCAACAAATACCAGACCGCTCATACCCTTGGCATCGATCGCAAGACCTTGTATCGTAAACTCGCCGAAATCGAGGGCAAGACTCATCCAGAAGAATGACGGTTTCTTCAAGTCACCGAGCCGGGTTGAGACCGCATGCACATTGGGGATAGTAACACGGTGCGTGCGATGTTGTTGGTTATGCCCCTCCTCGTGGGAATGGTCGAAGTCCTCGTGCGTCTAACGGATTCGGCACGAAAGATCATACCCATGTCACAATCATTGTGGTCGTTCCATGCTTGCGTGTTGCGGGGAAACTTCTCTGGACACGCGGATCCATTGACCAACCCTCTTTGAAGGAACAGGTGATGGAGGGACCACCGACTAGATCGTTTGCGGATGGCACGCGCTCCGAAGCCGACCGACCGAAGGCAGAGGAGCAGCTCCTGATCAGCCGACTGAGGCTGGAAGGCATCATCGAATCCGCAATGGATGCAATCATCACCGTGGACGAGGATCAGAGGATCCTGTTGTTCAACCGCGCGGCGGAACAGATGTTCGTCTGTTCTATCCGAGAGGCGATCGGGCAGCCGCTCGATCGATTCTTGCCCGCACGGTTCCGCGAAGCCCATTGCCACCATATTCGTGCATTTGGGCAGTCTGGTGTGACCAGCCGAAAAATGGGTCAATTGGGAACGGTGATGGGGCTCCGTTCGAACGGACAAGAGTTCCCGATTGAAGCCGCCATTTCCCACATGGAGGTAGAGCGGAAGAAATACTATACCGTCATTCTCCGAGACATCACCGAGCGCAAGCAGGCCGAGGAAGATCTCAGGGAGAGCCAGCGACAACTCAGCACTCTGATCGGCAATCTTCCGGGATTCGTGTATCGCTGCCGAAATGACCGGGATCGGTCATTTACCTATCTCAGCGAGGGGGCATCCGATTTGACCGGTTACACCGTCGGAGAATTCCTCCAACAGCGGACCGTCTCATACAGTGACACAATACATGCAGGCGACCGTGAGCGAGTCTGGCAGGAGGTTCAAGAAGCCGTCACGCGACATGGTCCGTTCGAGACAACCTACCGAATCCTGACCAAATCGGGAGAGGTGAAGTCAGTCTGGGAAAGGGGCGAAGGGATTTTCGCACCGGACGGCGCACTCAGTTACCTGGAAGGGTTCGTCACCGACGTGACCGAACGCAAGCGAGCCGAGCATCTGCTTCGCCAAAGCGAAGAACGCTACCGGCGTCTGATCGCCGTCTCACCCTATGCGATCTTTGTGAGCCGGGGCGACCGCGTCATTTTTGCGAACGACCAGGCTATCAAGCTGTTCGGCGCGGTGAAGGCCGGTGAGATTTTGGAAAGACCACTCCTGAATCTCTTTCATCCCGAATATCACGACGTGCTGAGAGCGTGGATTCACGAATTGCTGGAAGGCAGGTCACTGGTTCCGGTGGTCGAGGAGAAAATCTTGCGGCTGGATGGAATGCCGATCGATGTCGAGGTCAGCGCGGCCCGGTTAGTGGATGAGGAAGGGCCGGCCATCTTGGTCATGCTCCGAGACATCAGCGAACGGAAGCGGCTACAGGACCAATTGCGCAAGACCGAGCGGGTTGCCGAACTTGGCACACTGGCGTCCGGCATGGCCCACGAGATCGGGACGCCGATGAACGTCATTCTCGGCCGTGCCGAGTATTTGATCGACCGTGTCACGGAGCAGCCGGTCAAGAAAGGGCTCCAGACCATCATTACTCAAGTGGAGCGGATTACGAAGGTCATGAATCAGTTACTGTCGTTCGCCCGACGCAAAGCGCCGGAACGGCGCGCGTTGGACCTGCGAGGAGTCCTGGAAGATGCGCTGGAGATGTTCCAAGAGCGTCTTGCTCACAACCAGATTCAGGTCGAAACGGCATTGGCTGAGTCCTGTCCGATGGCGATGGCCGATCCCGACCAAATGAGCCAGGTGTTCATCAATCTCGTCATGAATGCCGTGCATGCGATGCCGGACGGCGGGACGTTGCGAATCGGCCTGACGCCGGAGAAGCGAATGGTCAAACTCACGGTCGCGGATACAGGCCATGGAATTCCCGGGCATGCGGTTGAGAAAATCTTCGAGCCGTTCTTTACGACGAAAGAATTCGGCAAAGGAACCGGATTGGGATTGACCGTGGTGAAAGGCATCATCGAAGAGCATCAGGGCGCCATCGCCGTGGAAAGCGAAGAGGGCAAAGGTACGACGTTTACGATCCTGCTTCCGCAGAGCCAATAGCAGCCAGCCTACAAGGGCTGAGTCTTGTGAGAAACTCCAACCGATCGAGCGCTGTAGCATCTCGCAACGGCGGCTTCCTTCGTGAGTGTGGTTTTTCTCATCACTGCCGCTCTGTCCGCGTCAGCATCTCCCTTGAAATTGGCCTTCCCATGCCTGTTCTTCTAACCAGCATCCCTCTTGCCCGCTTCTTGCACAGTCCACTGAGGCATTGGCGGGAAGGACAAAACGAGGATGACCACCGTGGCAACGGGAAGGGCTGATGTGGTGCTGATCGTCGAGGATGACCGAGAGATGCGCAGTCTGCTCTGTGACGAACTGTGGGGCACCGGGTATCAGCTCCGTGAAGCAAGGGACGGAGACGAAGCGTTTCTGGCGGTCCTGCAATCGGTCCCCGACCTGATTTTAACCGACCTGCGTATGCCGGCCGGGGGGGCGGATTACATCAGTCGGTTGCGGATCGTGGCTCCCAGATGTCCAATTGTCGTCATGACCGCGTTCGGCGATGCGGCATTGAAAGCTCAAGTGATACGAGCAGGGGCCAACGCGTACTTCGATAAACCGGTCCGCATTGCTGATATCAAGAACTGTGTACAACAACTGCTTGACCACAGTCCGGAAGCTGATACCTGACATCAGTGGCTTAAAGTAGTCAACGACGCCTCATCCGAAGAAACGAGACCACGTTGCCTGACGAAGAAATACTCCGCATGCCCCTTCCGAGTGATCCCATCATTGCAGCACGATTGGAAGCCATTAGACAGCTGGCAGGAGGACTGTCCGAACGGGTGGCCGTGATGGACCGAGCCTTTAACGTCGTGTACGCGAATGAAGCCGCGTGGGCAACCGGACAGACCAACCGCAGTCATCAGCGTCGCGCCAAATGCTTTGAAGCATTTGCGCACCGGACTGATCCTTGTGGAACCTGTCCAGCGACGAAAGTCTTCGAGGCGCCGGAGGTGCAGTGCATATCCTGTTCAACAGGAGGTGACGGCACCGCCTGCGGGATGCAGCAGGCCTTTCCTCTGGCCGATCAGAATGGAGCAGTGGAGTCGATGTTGGTGCTTTTGAAGCCGGTACCGAAGATCCATCGCCGAGCCATGCCCAAGGAATTCTTCACTCCAGCCGAAGGTGATCGTGTAGGCGGTCTGATAGGCCGGAGTCCGGCTATGCGTCAGCTGTTCGACATGACCCGTCTGGTGGCGGAGAGCTCCGCCACAGTACTCATCCAAGGTGAGAGCGGAACGGGCAAGGAGCTTCTCGCGAAAACCATCCACGCACTCAGCACCCGAAGAGATCGGCCGTTCGTCGTCGTCGATTGCGGTTCATTGCCCGAAACGCTGCTTGAAAGCGAGCTGTTCGGGCATGTGAAAGGTGCCTTCACCGGAGCGGTAGTGAATAAACGGGGGTTGTTCGAAGAGGCAGACGGGGGAACGATCTTCCTCGATGAGATTGCCGATACGAGTCCGATCTTTCAGGCGAAGCTGCTCCGTGTGCTGCAGGAGAGCGAGATCAAACCAGTCGGTGGGACGAGATCGATCAAGATCCAGGCACGAGTCATCTCGGCATCGAACAAGGACCTGGCCGAATTGGTGAAGGCCAGGACATTTCGAGAAGATCTCTACTATCGACTAGCAGTCTTGCCGCTGTATGTACCGGCCTTGAGGGAACGGCGGGAAGACATCCCCTTGCTGGTGCAGTCCTTCATCACCGCTTCTTGTGCCCGACATCATCAAGCGGTTCGGTCTGTCGATGAAATGACGATGCGGGCGTTATGCGAGGCCGCATGGCACGGCAATGTTCGAGAATTGCAACATTATATCGAGCGAGTCGTCGTGACGACCGCTGGTCCGTGGCTTGTATGCGATGACCTTGCTTCATGTGGTGCCGTTGCTGAACACGAGAGCTTACGGTCAACGTCGCGAGGGGTTGTTGCGCAGACTGAGCGTACCCGGATTATCGATGCCCTCAAGAAGACCGTGGGGAACCGATTGAAAGCAGCCAAGTTGCTCAAGATCAGCCGAGCGAGCCTCTACAACAAGCTCCGTGCCTATCGCATCGAGTAAACATTCCCTCTGACTCGCTGACGTATCCCCTCACGCATACGACCAGGCACTCCCGCTGCAACAATCGGGGGCGCAAGCTGTGAGGCCACTCAAAGCTCCAATGTTGCCCCGTCACGCCCCAGTTTCCCGATAGAGATTGTCCAACACAGTGGACAGCCTAACTTCCTGATTTTCATTCGATACTCTGATAGAGCTCAGCGGCTGTCTCATGCTGTGGAAAAGTTCCCCAGCTCAGTTGATCCACGATTCAGAACTCAGGCTCTCCCCAACCCCTTGTCTCTATGAGCCATTTCCAGTGATCCGAGCGGTTGCTCGAGAAGGCACGGCGATTGCGCTAGGGACAAGTCGCTGGTGAGGGTTTGGGTGATTTTGGACCGGCCTCCGAATGACCCATTCCTTCGCGAGAAGGAGCCCTTCACCAGCGCTTTACCCTCCGGTGAGTCCAGGCCGGGAGTTAGTCGGAGGCCGGTTCTCTTTCCAAAGGACGGCGAAAGGTTTGTTGAACGATCATCGACGAGCGGAAATTAACAAGCCGCCTGATGAGGCGGCTACATCAGCGAGAGGAGGCCGAAATATGAGGTCCAATCAAGTTGAGCACAGGCGAAGGCAGAAGAAAGCCGGCGTGATGATGCGATTCCAAAGTCTGGCGTTGGCGAGCAGTTTAGCCTTCGCGCCGATGGGATTCGCTGCGGAGCAACATGGTCATCACGGAAAAGGGGACCAGGCGTCGGCCGAAAAGGTCATCTATCGCGAGGGCGGGTCGATCCTGCACGATCGGATGATGGATGAGGTGAAGCGCCAGCAGGAGTTCATTGGTGAGAAAGGTGGCTATAGCAATGGGGCCAATAGCCACATGCTCCAGCAGGGCGTTCTGCTGGTGGCGGAGGACCCGTCCAAAGTTGCTGTCGGCAACGGCCAACGGTGTCCGGCCAACGCACCCGTCAAAGAGTACCACGTCTCTGCGATCAACATCGAAATCACGTTGAGCCGGTTTCTCGATTACTTCCCGGGCTACATGTACGTGCTGACCGAGAATGTTGAGAAGGCGCGGGGCGAGGAAAAAGCCAACAGTGAGGCGCGCGAAAAGGAAAACGATCCCGGTGCGGTGTCAAACGGTTTGCAAGGAGACATCATTCAGCCGCTGGTGCTCCGCGCGAATCAAGGCGATTGCCTCCAGCTCACTCTTCACAACCAGATCAACGATGAACCGACCAACTTCGTCATCAATGGGTCGTCAATGGTCGTGACAGCCACCGGCAAGCCGGCGACTCCGTCGAACCCCGATACCACGGTGGCGGCGGGAGGACAGCGAAGTTTTGAATGGTACATCAAACCGGATACGCAGGAGGGCGCACGATTCTTCCGGTCACATGCCTCGCGCGAACAATTTAACCTGGGCTTGATCGGCATGCTGGTGGTGGAGCCGCGCGGATCACGGTATCTGAGTCCGTTCGACGGTCAGCCGATGGCGAGCGGCTGGGAAGCGATGATTGAAGATCCGAACGGAGCGGACTTTCGGGAATTCGCGATCTTCTATCATGAAGCGGGTGACGAGGCGTTCCGGCTCTTGAACAAGAAAGGTGAAATGTTGCCGCAGCGCGATCCTCACACCGATTCGTATCGGCCGGGCGCGCGGCTGCTCAATTATCGCAGCGAGCCGCATGGCACGCGCATTGAGCTCCAGGCGCACATGGGGTTCTACGGCGATGAGTCGATGGCATACGGTTCTTATACGTTCGGTGATCCGGCGACGACGATTCCCAGGTCTTACCTCGGTGATCCGGCTAAGTTCCGAATGGCCGGCGGGTCGGAAATCGTGCATTCGCATCACCTCCACGGCGGGTCCATCCGGTGGGCGCGCCAGCCGGGAAACAGCCATCTCGACTTCGCGGTGTCAAAGAACGGGCCGGTAAAGTTTCCTCCGATCAGCGATCCGTCAGATCGATTAGACGTCCAGTCCATCGGGCCGACGGAAGTGTACGATCAGGTGATCGAGGGTGGTTCCGGCGGGTTGCAGGCGTTGGCCGGGGAGTTCGTGTTCCATTGCCATATTCCACAACATTATGTGACAGGCATGTGGGGATTTTGGCGCGTTTATAACACGCTGCAAGCGCCGGGGTTCCAGACCGACGTTATGAAACCGCTTGCCGAGCTGCCTGACCGTCTCGGCAAGATGAAAGGAGGCATTTCATCGGACAAGCTGGTCGGCACCATCGTGGATTGGTACGGTGGGAAGAAATACGAAATCACGAAGGACAAGACCGATTGGAAGGCCGATCCGGCGAAGGTCTCCCTCAAGGACTGGGTCGCGATGATGCTTCCTCCGCAAGGCAAGCCCGGCAAGAAGAACAGCGAAAAGGAGCAGACGCTCGCGTACGATTCGACAGTGAATGATTGGACGTGGAACGGCCAGAAGGCGCTCACTGAGTTGGAGACCGCGTATGAGTGGGTGAATTACAAATCAGCGACGCCCGGGCAGCGGCAGGGGATTCTCTTCGATGCGCGATCCGGCAAACTCGCCTGGCCATGGTTGCGGCCGCATCTGGGCCGGCGCGTCCCCTTCTCGCCGAGCCATAGTGGCGCGCCGTGGCTGGAACCGATCCATCGCCGCGACGACGGGAGCAATTCGACTGAACCCCCGAGGCCCGGAGAGCAAGGACCGTGGAGTCTCTGCCCTGAGGGGGCGCCACAAAAGTCCTTCAACATTCATGCGATCACACTCCCGATTACATTGAAGAGAGCGACCGCCAAGACACCGGCGATCGTGGATCCGGACGGCATGCTTTACGTGCTGCATGAAGAAGAGCAGGACGTTCGGAAAAATCCTGCCAAGCAGATGCCGTTGGTGATCCGCGGGAACGTGCAGGATTGCATCGACGTCGTCTATACGAGCGAGTTGAAGGACGATCAGCGGCAAGGGTTTTCCAGCAAGACGAACTTGCACCCGCATATGTTCCAGTTTGACACTCAGGCGTCGGATGGCCCCATCATCGGGTTCTCCTACGAGATGTCGCTGCGACCCTTTACCATCTTGAAGGACGAACATCCTGGCAAGGGTATGCCGGTGCCGATGAACACGACGATCGAAGCCGATGCCGCCAAGGGAACGACAACCATCACGGTGAGGGATGCTTCGCGCTATCACGTGAAGACGGAGCTCGGCGTGGGCATGGACGAGGTGGGCCGGTTTGAATCGGCACGAATCAGCAAGATCAGGGGAAATCAGATTACGTTTGAGCGGCCGCTCACGCATCACCATCAGAAGGGCGAAATCGTCTCGGTGGAGTGGATCAGAGAGCGCTGGTACGTGGATGCCGATTTCGGCACCACATTCTGGCACGACCACGTATTCGGATTGGATGGCTGGGGCCATGGCTTCTATTCGACGTTCATCGCCGAGCCGCCGCGATCGACCTATCATGATCCGGTGACCGGCAAGGAAGTCCGCAGCGGACCGGTGGCCGATATTCACACGACCGAGCCGGTGTCCGCGCATATCAAAGGTTCGTTCCGTGAGATCGTCACGCAAGTCATGGACTCCAATCCCAGGACTGCGGAGCTGATTACGACGGACAATCCGCAGGCGAAAGCCGGAGCGATTTCTGTCGACGGGACTCCTTCGGCAGTGTACCCCGCCCGGCTCAATCTGTTGCCGATGAAGTTCTTGAACGGCGGCGAAGCGACGACCGGCGGCGGCTATAACATGCGGGTTGAGCCGTTGTCCGTGCGGCTCGCCAACAACCCTGATCCATCGCAGTTGTTCAGCAGTCTGATCCATGGAGATCCAGAGACCCCGATGTTGCGGGCGTATCTGGGCGATCCGGTGGTCGTCCGCTTGATCGAAGGATCGGCGAACGAAGTGCATTCCTGGCACATCAGCGGCCATTGGTTTCCGATGGAGCGATACAGCAAAGACTCGATCCCGCGCAGCACGTTGCACGTCGTGATCGGAGAGCGGTATGACGCGGCCATTCCAGCTGCGGGCGGCCCGCAACAGATGGCCGGGGACTATCTCTACTACAGCGGGCGCGCGTCTCACTTCGCAGAGGGCAGCTGGGGGATTTTCAGAGTGTTCGATCAGGCGGATGCGACGCTCAAGCCGTTGCCTGGCCGGGCGGAGATTCCACAATCGGCGAAGTCTGTTTGTCCGGCCGATGCGCCGGTCAAAACTTTCAGTGTCGCCGCCATCGATAAGGCGATTCGTTACAACAAAGGAACGCCCGGTCTGATGGAGGTGGATTTGGAGCGGAAGATGGTGCTGGGCAACGAAACCGGAAAGATGTACGTGCTCGAAGGTGAAAAGACGAAGGTTGCGTCGGGCAGCCTCGAACCGAGTCCGCTGACCCTGCATGTGAATGTCGGCGATTGCATCAAGGTCAATCTGAAGAACGACATGGCCAAAGATCGGGCCGGATTCCATGTCGATAATCTGGCCTTCGATCCCAAGGAATCGATGGGCATCAACGCCGGCAACAACCCCGGCGACCAGACGGTCGCACCGGGACAAAGCCGGACCTACACCTACTATGCCCATCCCGAATTCGGTGAAAACGCGGCCTTGATTCAGGACTGGGGAAACGTGATCGAGAATCCGCGAAACGGCCTCTTTGGAGCGATCATCATCGGTCCGAAGGGATCACACTATCGCGATCCGGTCAGCGGCGAAGATCTGAGCGACACGAGCTCCTGGAAGGCGGATGTGATCGTCGATCGCACTCTGTCGGGGAATGAACATCGGCAGAACTATCGGTCGTTCGCGCTACTGTTCCAGGATGAGGACAATATCATCGGCACGAGCTTCATGCCGTACATCCAAAAAGTCGCGGGTGTGACGGCGGTGAACTATCGGTCGGAGCCGACGGATTACCGTACCGAGAAAGGCTGTGCGTACAGCGAAGTCTTCGTCTGCGTAAAGGCCGGTGAGCAGCCAGTGACGCCGACCATCGCGGCGCATGTCGGTGATCCGGTCGTGATTCACGTGCTGGGTGCGTTCAGTGAGCAGGTCCAGCTGTTCAGTGTGTCCGGTCATGAATGGAAGCACGAGCCCTATCTGACCGGGGCGGACCTCGTCAGCACCATGGAGTTCGGCGGATCCGAGATCATCAACGCCTGGTTGCACGGCGGGGCCGGTGGGCCGAACGGGATACCAGGCGACTATCTCTGGCTCAACCAGAGGCCTGGGTATCTCGATGCCGGTCACTGGGGCATGTTGAAGGTTTTGGACCGTGACAGTCGCACGATTCTGCCGTTGAGCAGTCGGGGTCCAGCCACCCAGCAGGCGGAAGAGCCTTCGTCGGCGCAATCCTTTCCGGTGTCCACGCAGTTCAAGTAGGTCTGTCCCATTGAAGACCTTTGATTTGGGGGAAATCCGGTTGGAAGACCGGATTTCCCCCTCATTCATTTTTGGGCGGTGACCACTGCCTTGAACCGCATCTCATCCATGCGGTACAAACAAGACATGGACTTAAGCCGGAGGCACACATTAGCCGCGTTACCCGTGATCTGGTTCACATCGGTTCTCATGAACGGTTCGGTGGCGATGGCGCTGGATTTTTCCGCCGACCGAATTGTCAAGGACGGGATGTCGGCAGTCACCGCTCACGTCAACGCCAAGGATGATCGCTGGAGGTTCGAATACGCACAACCACAAAGCGGTGCCAATATCATGATCGTTCGGCTGGACAAGCAGCAGTCGTGGCTCATCTTGTCGAAGCGGCGGCAATATCTCGAGGTCCCGATAGCCACCAGCCATTTGTTGACGGTCTCTGAGAAGATGGAAGGGGAAGTCTTGCGCGAGTTCGTGGGTGATGAGATGCTGGACGGCCGCCCTACCGAGTTGTTCGAGGTCACGGTGACCGAAAAGGGTGAAACTCGTCAATATTATCGGTGGGTGACCAAGGCGGAGCGGTTTCCAGTCAAGACGGTGAGCAAACAGGGGAAGTGGTCAGAGGAGTTTCGCCGGTTGATTTTCACTCAGCAGTCTCCATTTCTCTTCGAGCTTCCGCGACGACTGGATAATGCGAATCCGTCAGCAGGCACGCCGCAATGAGCGTGACCGGAGGAAACATGAAACACGCGATGCATGTTGGAGTGTGGACCGTGGGTTGCCTGTCGGCCATGTTGACCTTGGGGCTCCGGGCCGACGCCGGATCCTATGAGTCAGGAACCGTAACCGAGGGTGCGACGGTCCGGGGGAAGGTGATGTTTGCAGGAACGGTTCCGCCTCCGAAGGAATTTGAGCTGCGGCGCTATGCCGACGAGATGTTTTGCGGAGCGCTCTCGGACGGAAAGGGACGCCGATTCTTGAAGGAGGTCAACATCGGAGGAGAAGGCGGACTCAAGGATGTGGTCGTAATCGTGGAGGGGATCGAGCGAGGGAAGCCCTTCACCTTCACGGATGCCCAGATGGAAGCGAATATTTGTCAGTTCCTCCCATTCGTGACCGTGGTCAGCGATAAGCGCCAAGTCACAGTCGTCAATCGGGATCCGGTCGCGCACGATATTCAAGGCTACGCCTATGACCAGGCCGGAGTCGATATCGTCCTCCATCGCCCGGCGCTCCAAGTCAGCGGGACGACGGATGTGGTGCAATTAGTGAAAGGACGAAAAGTCTTTACCATGCAGTGTGGCCGGCATCCCTACATGCAGAACTGGGGCTATGCCATCGACAATCCTTATTATGCGGTGACGGATCTCGAGGGCTCATTCGCCATTCAAGATCTTCCTGCCGGCACGCACCACATCAAGGCCTGGCACCCGATTTTGGGAATCCAAGAGCGGGATATCACCGTGAAACCGAATGAGACGGTCTCGCTCGATCTGTTGTTTGAAAACAAGTAGTGGAGGACGTCGCGCGCATCATCATGGCGCCATCGGCGATGGTTCCGATTGCGGCTTGAGCGGGCTGACTTCGTTCTGGTCGCGCCCAGGCTGATACGTTTCCAACATCTTTTTGATCGTCGGCAGTAAGCGATCTTCCGAGAGGAGCGGCACCTTCACCCGAACACCCCGTCCTTCGTTGCGGCCGAGGGAGAAGATGTGATGTTCGATCATCTCGCCCTGTTTGTCGTCCTTATACGTGAAGATCAATTGCTTCCCCGGGAATCCTGCCAGTGACCTCTCCTGGTCTTGCCGCCACCGTACGGGAATGTTTCTCTTGCCATAGAGCTCTGTGATGATGCGGCGATGAGCCGCGGCGAATTCATTGAGCGTCTGCCGTCCGTCTTGGCTGCTGCCGCCCACCACATTCATGTGACCGGATAAGGCGACGAGGCTGTGCTCGATGGGGGGGTAGAGCGTCACGCCGGTTCCATCAGGCAGCGGGTTGCCAAGGCGCCAGTCGTCAGGATAACGGACGGCAAAACCGAAACGGGCATTCGTGTAGAGTTTCCAGCCTCGTTCTTCGCGTTCGAACACTCCGGCCGAAATGGTTTCGGCCCACACACCGACACCCATCACCAATACAAACGCAACCAAGAAGCATAACCAGATGGTTCGAGTCTTCATACGCCGAAACTCACGTTAGCTATTGTGTGTGTTATTACACGGGTCCCGCACAGCGAAATCCGATGGTCGATGCCCGCTGGTTCGGTGCGGCTCCGCTTCGCGTGGCCGTGCGGAGTAACACCGGTGCGCTCTTCCACGATCCACCCCGCACCACCTTATAGCGTCCCTGACCAATTCCGCGCGGATTGCGGTCAGGCATCGTCGCATAGTAATCGATCCCAAACCAATCTTCGACCCACTCGGCGGCATTCCCGGCCATATGGCGCAGGCCATAAGGACTGCGGCCCCCCTCGCCGCTCTCAACAGCGGCCACGATCGGAATCTCGTGGACATGGTACTGCCCGAACATGGCCAACCCCGATACGGGAGGTCGTTGTCCCCATGGAAAAAGATTGCCGTGATCACCCCGTGCCGCTTTTTCCCATTCGGCTTCGGTCGGGAGGCGCTTGCCTCGTGCGCGACAGAAATCCGAAGCCTCCGCCCATGTGACGTAGAGTGCCGGCCAACGGGTCAGTGTGGCCGGTGAGACGGCGTGCACGGTCGTCATGTGATCGATCAGCTTGCGTATTTCTTCAGGAATAGGACGGTGCTGTTGCTGCAACCACAACAGGAATTCTCCAAGGCTGACCTCATCTCGATCGATATCAAAACGGTCAAGCCACACTCGGCGCTGCGGCTGTTCGGTGTCGTCGTAGGGAAACTCGAGACTGAAAGATGTGTGGGTGGTCCTCGCGGTTCCCATGAGAAACACCCCCTCGGCCACCGTCATTATGGGCGAACCGCTGGCGAGTGCGGCAATGCGACCGAATGGTGAATCCTCTATTTCGGCTCCGATCGACGGCCTCGATAAGAGTCCCACGAGCGTCGCGATAGCGAGAACCCCAAGAACGATTCGATGGCGGGTCATGTCTTCCTCTACCGATAATATCGGCCAGGAGTCAATGGTTGTCGGGAGAAACGGCTCATCTCACGTCTTTCTAAGAACAATGACTGACGAAACAGGATTGACCCAAGGGCTTCACAAGTCACAGCAGACCCATGACGATTTTTCCTGCCGGATCGATTATGATGCCGCGGCATGTATTCGACCTTTGTTGTGTTGCATATCCTTGCCGCCGTGAGCTGGGTTGGCGGGATGATGTTCCTATCCCTGGTCTTGGCGCCCTTGGTCCGAGGCCGGAAGGCGGCGCCGGAATTCATGGCTCTGTTCAGATCCGCGGCGCTTCGATTTCGCCCGGTCGTCTGGATCGCGATCGCAATCCTCTTGACCACCGGCCCGATGTTGTTGTCCCAACGCGGCATCCATGTCATGGAGCCCGCCTCTTGGTCCGGGATCGTAACAATAAAGCTGACGTTGGTGGGCCTCTTGTTGTCCTTGACTGTGCTGCATGATCTCGTCCTTGGTCCCAATGTCAGTCGGGTCAGCGCGATTCCAGAACCTCAACGAACAGCAGGGGAACAAATCATTTTCAAGACCGCGCGCTGGATCCCACGCCTCTCCTTGCTCATTGCGCTGGCTGTGGTCATTGCGGCGACGATACTGGCGCGGGGTTAATACGTCCCGCTCATGACCTCCCTGAAGGCGCTCCGCTGCCGTGGGTGCATCACAGGTAATAGACGAATCGGCTAAGCAATGCATCCGGCGGTATGGAAAGGCGGGGCTCGCTCTCGTCTTATGGTGTTCTGTCGCGCAGACGTCCTATGCCGAAGAAGACGAGACGCTCCAGGTAAGCGAAGTCGTCATGGCTGCGACCAGAATTCCCATGGCTCCGTCGCGTATTTCGGCGGCGGCGACCATTTTGACGCAAGAAGACATCCACCGCACACCTTTTCAGAGCGGCACACAGATCGATGACCTCCTGCGCTCTGTGCCGGCAGTCCAGCCGAGTCTTCTTGGTAGCCGATACAACCACCCCACTGCCCAATTCGTCAGTATCCGAGGCCTGGGAACCCGGCGCGTCCTGGTGTTGCTGGACGGTGTGCCATTGAACGATGGCTTTGGGGGTTGGATCAATTGGGGGCTTGTGCCTGACCGAGTCGAACGGGTCGAAATCATTCCCGGCGGTGGATCGAATCTCTATGGCACCTGGGCAATGGGGGGAGTCATCAACATCATTTCCCAATCCGGTCGGCCCAAGACCGGCTGGAGTGGGGAGCTGAGTGGAGGAATGCTTGGGACCAATATCCAGTCGACCCGCGCTCACTATGGGAATGACCGAACGGGAGTGACCATCAGCTATCGCCGATTTGATACAACAGGATTTCTCACGGTTCCGTCCGATCAACGGGGACCTGCTGATATGCGCGTCGGGTCGGAGCATCATCAGTTCACAGGTCGAATCTTCCATGAGCTGACCGCGCATACTGCTGCCACGATCTCTGGTACCTATTATAGAGAAGATCGTTCGTTTGGAACCCCGTTCAGTCAAGGCGACCGCACGGTCGGCACAGTTTCATTTGGGTTGAAGGGAGATCAGGGCGGCTGGGGAGTGTGGGAAGCGAAAACATTTGCCCAATGGCAAACGTTCAATAATCAGAGTGCCGTCGTTCTACCTTCACCCTTCGTTCGCCTTTCCGACCAGCCGGATCGGCTACAGACGATTCCCTCGAATGACATCGGCGGCATGGCGCAATGGAGCGTACCGCTTCTCGCGTTCTCCCGGATCGTGGTGGGCGGTGACGCGCGCGCGATCCTTGCGCAATCGGACGAGGTGCTCGCTTCTTCTCAAGCGCCGTTCGTGACGCGCGGGAAACAGCTGGGCGTGGGAACGTTCGGTGAATGGATCTTCGAGCCGTTCGATGCGTTGGTGCTCACGGCTGGCGCCCGCTGGGATTGGTGGAAGAATTTCGGCGGATCGCGCACGGCAGGATTAGGACCGATCAATATAATACAGGACCATACCGCCAGCATCGTCAATCCCAAGTTCAGCGTGCTGTACCGGGTCAATGACCGTGTGCGCGTCGGGGCATCAGTCTATCAAGCATTCCGCGCGCCGACGTTGAACGAATTGTACAGGGATTTCAGCTCTTCAGGGTTTACGTTTCTGAGCAACGACCGTCTGGATCCGGAACGGCTCACCGGGGCTGATATGAAGGTTGAAGCAGAGCTGCTGCCGGATGGCCTGCTCGGACTCCGAGCCACCGGCCATTACGACGTGATCAAGGACCAAATCCTCTTCCTTACTCAAGGGCCGGTCTCTGTGATGAGGCAGAACATTGGAGAGGGTCGATCGGTCGGCACCGATGTCGAACTGCGGAGCCGGCTGGACGACCTGCTCTACATGACCGTCGGGTATTCATTCGTGGATTCGGTCATAACGAGTTTCCCTAATCAACCGTTCCGCGAGGGCCTGCGCATCCCCAACGTCTCTCGACACCAAGTGACGGCCTCGCTCGCCATCGGCCAACCGAGTGTTGTCCAGTTTACACTTCAAGCCCGATACCTGTCTCGGCAGTTTGCGGACGATTTGAACCACCAACCGATCGCGGATTTCATCGTGCTCGATGCGTCGCTACGGAAACGAGTCACCCCATGGGCTGAGCTGTTCATCAATGGCGAGAATCTCACCGACCGGCACTACATCGCCACGCAAACGGGAGGTCTCAAAACACTCGGCCAACCGCTCCTTATCCTTGGAGGGCTCCGGATCGATCTCTAACAGGAAGTTGAACATGCCTTTGACTGCCAGCTGGATGAAAACCAAAGCATGATCCACCACCGATCGACAAACTGATCGAACCGGACACAAACCTATTGGGTCTTTGCACAACGGAATCCATAGCCGAATTGCCGACTGGATGGTTCGGCATTGAAACGAAAGGAAGAACGCAGAAATTCCTGGATATAAAGCCAATTACCGCCTCGCACGACTTTCGATTTACCCGTCGTCGGTCCTTGAGGATTCTTGGCCGGGCTCTTCTTGTAATAATCATGGTTATACCAGTCGTTGACCCATTCCCAGGCATTGCCGGCCAGGTCATAGATGCCGTAGGGGCTCTTGCCCATTTCGAACATCCCCACCGGAACCAACGCCATATGGTTCGCCCATTCTTTTTTACCGAAATTCGCGTGGAGCCTGGTGGGGGCTTCGTTGCCCCAGGGATAGAGGCGGCCATCCGTCCCTCGCGCCGCCTTTTCCCACTCCGCCTCGGTGGGCAAGCGCTTGCCGGCCCATTTGCAGTACGTGGCGGCATCAGACCAACTGACATTGACAACGGGGCGTTTCTGATGTTGGGGTTGGTTCATGATATTCCATTCCGGCGGCGCCTCAAGGCCCGTCGCATCCAGATAGGTGGCATACTGCCCCACCGTTACGTGGTACTTGTCCATGTAGAAGGCGTTGAGGTAGACGCGATGCACCGGCCTTTCGTCGGGGCTCATAGTGCTCCCCATGGTGAACTCCCCCGCCGGCACCAGCGCCATCGGCTGCTCGTCTGGTTTCAGGCTATCCAACAAGGTGATTGAACGCCGACCCGGGAGTTGTGCTTCCAACTGTCGATAGACAGTCTGTTGCTCACGATTGAGCCCTAGCTCATTGGCACCGTCCAGGGCCTCCTCCGCCTTCTTTATTTGCTCGGGCTGAGCCTGCCCAGCCGCAATCAGAGCCTTTGCTTCCTCCAGCAACCGCCATGCCGTCACTTCCTCCAATGAGCGCCACACCTCCATTTTGCGCAAGCGTACTTCCTTCGTCCCAGCTGTCCTGGATTTCGCATCCAAATGCAACGCGGTTTCATAATGTTCTTCCGCGCAGGCCCAGGCCGCTAAACCTCGACAGGCCTCAGCCAAGTTAAAATGAGCCTGCACATTCGAAGAGTTGTTCACGATGCCGGCTTCCAGCGCCGTGCGCGCTTCCGCATACAGCTTCTGCTTCAGCAGACTCTCCCCTTTGGCAAAATCCTGTTCGCCGGTCTCGGCTGCTGCCGCCATGGAGGCTTTGACTACTCTCAAGCATATGAGAAAACCCAGCGCCCCAAGGGTCTGCCTCATAATCGCCTCCCTCCCTCTGGTGATTGTCTATGGCGGCGGGTCTTGCCGGCCATACGGAAGAGTATCAGCCGCCGTGAACACAGCGTTCGTGACAGGGAACATAACATACTGCAGCCTAGGCATAAAGAAGCCTCAGCGGTCGACCGCATTGTGTAGAGTGAAGGTCGCGGATCACTACAGGTTTCCGCAAGTCGCGGACGACTCACATCGCCGCACCATTACGAATGCCGCTTACGGCTGGGGTTGCGGCTTGTCCTTGTAGGTGCCGTGCTCCCCTGGGCTTTTCATCAATTTGTCGCCAGCGATTCGTGTGACGGAGATGTCGAGAGGAGTTCCTTCACCCTCCCGTTTCACCCCCAACTTTACGCTGGTTCCCGCTTCACCCCGGACCATCTTCACCACCTGCTCGTAGGTCTTTCCCGAGACCGCTATTCCGTCCACGCTCACCACCTCATCCCCATGTCTTAGTCCAGCTTTATGAGCAGGTCCTTCACGATGCACCCTGCCGACATACAACGCCGCCGGCTCGCCGACACGGTCTGCCCCGATGTGGAGCGAAATCCCGATGACGCCGTCCGGCATCTTGGCTGCTTCTGAAGGAACGTGAGGAGACTGACCCGGTTGATCTGCAGCCTGAATCGGACCACTGAGTACTAGACAGATCATGACACCTGCCGCGAGCACGATGCTTCTGTTCCGCATATATCCTCCCCTCCAATATGGTTTTGTAAAACGGCGCGGTCTATGACACCGATCACGCTATCACGCGTTCATGAGAGAGTGGTTAAGTGGACATTAGAACGCTCTACCGAGCTCAAAGACCTAGCGCCTTGGTACCCTCATTCACCCCCCTTGCTAGGTGTTTGCCTAGGAACCTAGAATAGAGGCCTTGGCCCAGTGTGCCAAGGTGTCCCTCTAAGCTCTAATGATGGGCCTTCACTCGTGGAGGCGTGTGAAGAAGGGGTGGTTTTTAACGTCCAACGGGCAGACCACGGCACTGTTGAGCAGAGGAGTAGAGCAGGTGACTGTTCCGGTAGAGGGTGCACCGTCTAGAGGTTGGCTGGTCGCAACAGTCGTAACAACGATCGTCGTGTTTGTTTGCGATGTGTGGGCACCACCAGGCTATGCGGTACCGATTTTTTTTACACTTCCAATCCTTCTCACTCGACTGACCCCGGAATTACCAAGCACAATCGTCACAGCCAGTAGTACCATCCTGCTCACATGGTTAGGGGCAGTACTAAGCCAGACTGCGTTAACGCAACACGATAGCCCAAATCGAGCGATGACTACAGCGTTGCTCTTGGGCATCGCCTGGCTCGTCATCACTCAAAAGCAATCTGCACGGCAAATCCAGATGGCGCAACAGGCGAGGCATGAGAGTGAGGAGCGACTGCGCATATTCGTCGAACATGCGCCGGTGGCGCTTGCCATGTTCGACCGAGACATGCAATATCTCGCCGTCAGCCGCCGTTGGATGGATCACTATAACTTATGGGACAAGCAGATTATCGGCTGTTCGCATTATGAAATCTTCCCCGACCTTCCAGCGCGAGTGAAGGTCGCGCATATGCGAGGGTTGGCAGGTGAGATTGTGCGCGAGGAGGAAGACCGCTTCGAGCGAGCCGATGGGTCTGAACAATGGCTCTGCTGGGAAGTGAGACCTTGGCAAATGCACCATGGTCGTGTGGGCGGCATCGTCATTTTTACAGAGGACATCACCGATCGGAAAAAGTCAAGCTTAGCGCTGCTGCAGAACCAGAATGAGCTACGCATTCACCAAGCGCAGCTACAAGACCTCACGGAGAAACTTCTGACGGCGCAAGAACAGGAGCGCAAACGGATTGCCCGCGATCTGCACGACGATTTTACGCAGCGGCTGGCGGCGCTGACGATTGACCTTCAAAGCAGATCTCTTCTTCAGTCTTCTGAATCTGATGCATTGAACTCTTGGCATCTCAAGCAGTTGGGGAATAAGGCGGAACAGCTCACGACCGATCTCCAACGCCTGGCGCATCAACTTCATCCCTCCCTCCTCGAGCATGCGGGCCTGGAAGCAGCCGCCCGCGAATATGTGGAGGAGTTTTCCGCACGAACAGGATTGGCCACGGAGATCGTCGTGCGAGACTTGCGAACTCCCATTCCGCTCGAGCAAGCCACGTGTCTCTATCGCGTGTTGCAGGAAAGCCTGCAAAATGTGAGAAAACACGCCGAAGCCACCAACGTCCTGGTCCGTCTTATTCGAGCGGGGCGCACTGTGGGAATATCCGTTGTTGATGACGGGTGCGGGTTTGAGCAATGTCTGAACGTCGGTAAACTGGACGGGTTGGGCTTAACCAGCATGGCCGAGCGTGTGAAGGCTCTCCATGGCACATTTCAGGTGAGAACGAAACCGGGGGATGGCACGGAGGTCGAGGCCTGGGTGTCGCTGCCTGACATGACCGGTGACAATGGACCATGTGCGTGACATATACAGCTTGCATCGAGACAGGTGCCGCGTGAAATGCTACGCCTGAGGGAGCAATCATGATAAAGAAGCCTCGTGTGTTAATGGCCGACGATCATTCCATCTTGCTGGCGGGGGTGCGTAAATTGCTCGAAGAACGGTACGACGTGGTGGGCATGGTAGAGGATGGCCGGGCCTTACTCGAGGCGGCGGAGCGGTCTAAACCGGACTTGATTCTCGTCGATATATCCATGCCGCTCTTGAATGGCTTGGATGCCGTCCGGCGGCTCAAGAAATCACAGCCTGAGGTGAAACTCCTTTTCCTTACCATGCATGCGAGTCCACAGTATGCCACCGAAGCGTTCAAAGCCGGAGGCAACGGCTATCTGTTGAAACAATCCGCCGTTTCAGAATTACCGCAGGCCATCGAGGCCGTGCTGCAAGGAAAATACTATCTGACCCCGTCCATCGCCAAGCCGGTTATCGAGCAAGCCTTGAAGGCTGAGGAAGGACCGTCCGTCAAAGGATCCATTGCCGAATTGACGCCTCGGCAGCGTGAAGTGTTGCAATTGATCGGCGAAGGCAAGAGAACAAAAGAGGTTGCCGAGTTGCTCAAGCTCTCCGTGAAGACGGTCGAGTTCCACAAGAACTGCATTATGAAGGAGTTGGACATTCACACGACGACGGAGTTGGTGCGGTACGCCATCGCACAAGGACTTACCCACGAGCAGCCATAACCCTGATCTGCCACAGTCTACGGGGTCCCTCGAATCCATTACCTCACCAGGTTGAGGAGGAAATCGTCGCTAACACGGTCGCGGCGAAGGAAGATCGGCCGGAGGTACGGGAACTTTACCTTGAAGCCAAGCTCAACAACATCGACCTCAGACTGGCCAACAACCAGCATATGTAGCCAGATTGATTTGACTGCATACCAGAACTAGTGGCGGCGGTCCTGCGATCAACCGTAGCTCCGCCTCTACAGGACAGGGTGGGTGTTCATATCCACCGCCCCATCATTTCCCAATTCATTAGATAATCTGCAGCAGCCCCCCCTGGAAAGCCCGCACGCGCTGGCCAGCAATAATCGCCTCGAAAACTGGGGCAACTCCTAGTTTCTACGTATTCCTCTCTGTATTAGAAAAAGTAACACGCCAGAAGGCATGAGAAAGGTGGGTGACTCATGGCTACAGAAACGTTCATTGACCAAGTTCGAACTGTACTGCAGCAACAGACCACCGGGTGCGCCATGGAAGAAGTCGTGGGACTCTGTCCGGACTTGACGTGGAATCAAGTGTTCCTAGCCATTGATCACTTAAGCCGGCAGGGGGAGGTTCGTGTGACGTTGGACGCCGGCAGGGCCTATAGAATACAGACCTATCGTTCTGCAGCGGACGCGTGTCCGACGGTTTCACCTGTTCACCACCAAATAATTCAGCAGGGGATTTCTTAGTCTTCCCCGAGCGAACACACTCCTTAGGATGTGTTCCTCCCTCTGGTCTCATGAGAGACCTGGCCTGAGGATCTCGATGAATCGACATCAAGGCGTGTCACGAGATGATGACTCACTCCATGGGGAAGGATCTATGGAAACGCAGGTGATCCAGAAGGCCGAGCTGGAGATTCGCGTCGCCGCTCGAAAAGCCGGCTGCGAACATCAGCGCATCATCGCGGATGTCCTAACTAGAAGCGGCAAACGAACGGGCAAGGTTCGTTGCCTTGAGTGCAGCACCGTTATCGACGATCCGTATCTCAGTCAGCAGTAATTGTCTTACCGACAGGAGGTCCATATGCCGACACCGGTTATCTCTCATTTTCCTCAGCATTCGACATTTCACCGACAACACGGGAAGCCTATTCGCGTATTACTGGTGGATGACCACTTCCTCGTTCGGCAGGCATTGCGGAAGGCGCTCGATCGTTATGTCGATATTGATCTGGTGGGTGAGGCGGCAAATGGTCAAGAGGCAGTGAAGCAGGTGGACCTGTTGAGGCCATCCGTGGTCGTGATGGACATCAACATGCCGGGGATGAACGGGATCGAAGCGACAGGCCGCATCATGCGAAAACATCCGAGCTTGCATGTCATCGGCCTCTCGTTCAACGTGGGGAAGAGGAATCGAGAGGCGATGTCAAATGCCGGCGCCCGTATGTTGCTCGACAAGGGAGCGGCGCATGAACAACTATACCCTGCGATTTCTCACGCTGTCGGCAAGTTGACCGACGCGGGCACATCCGGCGCCTGTCATACAATGTAGCGACAGTGCGGGAGAAACGGAGTCCGCTTCCGTCGGTGCTCAAAGCGTTCCCCTCGTCTACGGCCTTATGCACCAGCCATGGGTTTCGCTCAATCGGAAGTCTGCCCTGTCTTCAGGTCTCACCGTTCCCACTGTTCGACCCATGATTTCCCCATGGAAAGCCGTCATCGTCGACTTCTTTCCGTGCCGGCTCCCTCCGTGCGCTACTCCCAGAAGCATGGAATACATTCATGCGGTGTTCTCAAGATCTATGCCGATACGGTCTAGTCGAAGAGATCCTCCTCTCGGGGCTTGCCGTTGAGGAGGCTGAGATAGCCCTACTCAGACAGAAACCGAGCCTGCGTGAAGCCATGTCAACAGCCGTTGACAACAACGCTCATGTGCTGGTGTTTAGGGACGCATCTGATCGCAGTTACGGTCGAGGTTATGTAAACTACGAATCGGGGGGCGCGCATGACACGGTCGGATTCTATCGGTTCGATCTTGGCCATCAATGGAGGGTCGTCCTCGCTCAAGTTCTCGCTCTTTCGAACCGGCGATACTCCTGTCCGTGACGTGTCAGGAGTCATCGACCGCATCGGATCACCGGATGGAACATTCACATGGACGCAGAGTGCCGCCGATGCCGCCGAATGTCGGAGGCTCCAAGTCCCTCATCATCTGGCTTGCATCGAGCCTCTGCTGGGTTGTGTGAAAGACAGGCTTGCGCAGCATCCACTTCAAGCGATTGGGCATCGAGTCGTGCACGGTGGTAGGCATTATCGTGAATCACATCTGATTACCCCGGCCGTCATGGAGGAGCTGCAACGATTGAGTCCGTTTGACCCGGAACATCTCCCAGCTGAGATCCAACTGATCACAGGATTTGCGCAACGGTATCCAGATCTCCCGCAGGTTGCCTGTTTCGATACCGCCTTTCACCGTAGCATGCCGCGCATGGCCTGCCTGCTGCCGATTCCCCGGCGGTATGAGAAGTTGGGTGTTCAACGATACGGATTCCATGGGTTGTCCTATGCCTTTCTTATGAAAGAGTTGGCCAAAGTCGGAAATCCGGGTGAAGCCAACAGTCGGATCATCCTGGCTCATCTTGGAAATGGAGCGAGCATGGCTGCGGTCAAGGATGGACTGGCTCTCGAGACGACGATGGGATTCACGCCCGCCTCCGGCCTGCCGATGAGCCGCCGGTCCGGAGATCTCGATCCGGGGCTGCTCTCGTACTTGGCGCAAGCCGAAGGCATGACCGTGGAACGGTTCCACCGGATGGTGAATATCGAATCGGGCTTGCTCGGGATCTCGGAGATCAGCTCCGATATGCGGGACTTACTCACGCAAGAGCAAGGTGATCCGCGGGCAGCCGAGGCGGTTGGGTTGTTCTGTTATCAGGCTCGAAAATGGATCGGCGCGTTGGCGACGGTGTTGGGGGGACTGGACACCTTAGTGTTCAGCGCCGGGATCGGGGAACATTCACCGGTGATTCGTGCGCGAATCTGCGACGGCTTGGAATTTCTCGGTCTTGTTATCAATGAACAGGCCAATGCAACGAATCAATCGATTGTTTCAGCCGAAGATAGTCACGTAACAGTGCGCGTGATGCGTACTGATGAGGAACGCGAGATCGCAGAGTCTGTCGGTCAGTTGCTGAGCAAGGGGACCATGGATCACTGAGAGGTTACGATGAAAACAATCACCACGCCGTTGAGCCCAGCCTTGCTGAAACAGATGGATGCCTATTGGAGGGCGGCCAATTACCTCTCGGTGGGACAGATCTATCTGCTCGATAATCCGTTGCTGCGGCAGCCCCTGAAACTTGAGCATATCAAGCCTCGCCTGTTGGGCCATTGGGGCACGACGCCGGGCCTGAATTTCATCTATGTCCATTTGAATCGAGTCGTCAAACGGGACGACCTGAATATGATCTTTATCTGCGGCCCAGGCCATGGCGGTCCCGCGATCGTGGCAAATGTCTATCTCGAAGGCACGTATAGTGAGGTGTATCCGGACGTCAGCCGAGACGCGGAAGGCATGACGCGGCTGTTTCGACAGTTTTCCTTTCCCGGCGGGGTTCCCAGTCACGTCGCACCTGAAACGCCCGGCTCGATTCACGAAGGCGGTGAGTTGGGATACGCGCTGTCTCATGCCTATGGAGCCGCCTTCGACAATCCCGACCTGGTTGTGGCTTGCGTCATCGGTGATGGAGAGGCGGAGACAGGCCCGCTGGCCACCTCATGGCATTCGAACAAATTTCTTAACCCCGTCACGGACGGAGCCGTGCTGCCGATCCTGCACTTGAACGGCTACAAGATTGCGAACCCAACCATCTTGGCGCGGATCAGTCACGACGAACTCCACAGCCTGCTGCTCGGATACGGCTACGAACCCTACTACGTCGAAGGTGCGAGGCCGGAACCGATGCACCAGACCATGGCGGCGTCGCTGGATGCGGCACTGGCGCGTATCAAGACCATTCAGCAAGACGCGCGGCAGGCCTCCTTGAAAGGCAAGGGGGCTCCAGATCGGCCACGGTGGCCGGTGATTGTGTTGCGGAGCCCAAAAGGGTGGACTGGGCCCAAGGAAGTCGACGGCAAGAAAACCGAAGGCTCTTGGAGATCGCATCAGGTGCCAATGGCTGAGATGGCGTCTAAACCGGCTCACATTGGGCTCTTGGAATCCTGGATGAAGAGCTATCGACCAGACGAATTGTTCGATGCGAATGGCACGTTGATGCCGGATCTGGCTGCACTCGCACCGGCGAGACAGCGCCGGATGGGTGCCAACCCGCATGCCAACGGCGGACTGTTGCTGCGCGATCTGCGTCTCCCCGATTTCCGCGCCTATGCCGTGAACGTGTCGAAGCCGGGGGCGGTGATGGCGGAGTCGACGAAGGTCCTGGGCGCGTTTCTTCGTGACACGTTGATCGGGAGCAAACGCAACCGGAACTTTCGCATTATGGCACCCGACGAACTCACCTCGAACCGGCTCGGCGCGGTACTCGACGCGGCGGACCGGGTGTGGATGGCAGAACGAGAGCCGGACGATGACCACCTCGCTCCGGACGGCCGCTCGATGGAAATTCTCAGCGAGCATACGTGCCAGGGCTGGCTCGAAGGCTATCTGCTCACGGGACGGCATGGACTGTTTACGACCTATGAGGCCTTTGTTCATATCGTCGATTCGATGTTCAATCAGCACGCGAAGTGGCTCAAGACCACCCATGAAATTCCTTGGCGGCGGCCGATTGCCTCCCTCAACTATTTGCTGACCTCCCACGTCTGGAGGCAGGACCACAACGGGTTCTCGCACCAAGACCCTGGGTTCATCGATCATGTGGTCAATAAGAAGGCCGATGTGATCCGAGTCTATCTGCCGCCGGACGCCAATTGTCTGTTGTCGGTCATGGACCACTGTCTACGCAGCCGCGATTACGTGAACGTGATCGTGGCCGGCAAGCAGCCGGCCCTCCAGTATCTCGACATGGAGGCGGCGGTGAAACATTGCGCTGCCGGCATCGGCATTTGGGAATGGGCGAGCAACGACAGGGGTGGCGAGCCCGACGTCGTGATGGGTTGTGCCGGAGACGTGCCAACATTGGAGACGCTCGCGGCCGTGCAGCTGTTACGTGACTATGTGCCATCACTGAAGATTCGAGTCGTCAACGTGGTCGATCTGATGAAGTTGCAGGACAAGAACGAGCATCCGCACGGGTTGCCGGACAAGCATTTCGATACGTTTTTCACCACCGACAAACCTATTATCTTCGCGTATCACGGCTACCCATGGCTGATTCATCGGCTCACCTACCGACGGACCAATCACAACAACCTGCACGTGCGGGGCTACAAGGAAGAGGGGACGACCACCACGCCGTTCGACATGGTATTCCTGAACGACATGGACCGGTATCACCTGGCTACCGACGTGATCGAACGCGTCGGTTTGGGATCGGCGGCGGCCTATGCCAAGCAGGCCATCCGAGACAAGCGGATCGAGCACAAGGAATACATCAGGAAACACGGGGAAGACATGCCGGAGATCAGTCAATGGAAGTGGAGTGGAAATAGAAAGTCCGTGCGAGGAGCTCGTGCATGACACAGTCACCTTGCGCGTGTCCGCTCCGTGTGGCTATGGCGCCATCTATAGGCAAAGGACCGGTCTGTCTTCCCGGAGTATGACGAAATGGCCATGCATGGCCTGGATGAGCTCCGTTGCGACCTGAGTCCATGGCCAAACCGCGATTATTTGCGAGAAAACCATGTGAATTTCCCATCCGAAATGTGTTATTGGAACCGGCGTCCAGCGGGTAGACTACATAGCTTCGGATGGGAGGAAACATGGGTCAGCGAGTATCTCTTGAACAATGGATTATCGGGATCGTGGTTCTCATCTGCCTGCTCGCAGGACGGGCCTATGCTGATGATTCGAACGAGAAGAAGCCGAGTGACTCGACGTCCAAGGAGCTGCTGGATTGCCGATACCAGCAAGCTTCCGAACTCTCGGAAGGGGAAGCCACGAGTGAGATGTTTCCATCGGACGATGTGTTTCGTCCCCTCTTGGCCGACCCGAAGCAGCCGCAATTCTTTGCTCTCTGGCAATCCGTGCAATCACGCAATGAACGGACCAATGCGAACATTGGGTCGGTCGGCATAGGAGAAAATTTTGGATTTTATACTAGGCGAAAGGGCTGTAACGGATGGCAAATCAGCCTCCTGACCGGGGTTTTCGCACAATTCGATCTGGATACGTCGAACTCCGCACTCATCAATATCGACTTCAACGTAGGCATCCCGCTGACCTGGCGCCATGGCAACTGGTCCGCGCGCCTACGCTTTTATCACCAGAGCAGTCACATTGGAGATGAGTTCCTGGGGGCTCACCCTGGATTTCAGTCGATTGGCCTCCAGTATGAAGAAGTCGACATGATTGTGTCCTATGATTTCCAGAAATGGCTGCGTGTGTATGGGGGAGGAGCGGTGATGGTCAATCGGCAACCATCCCAGATCGACCGCGATACCGCGCGATGGGGTTTCGAGGCGCGGACCCCGACGCCATGGGGACGATCGTATCTGTTTGGTCTCCTCTCGAATCCGATCCGCTTTTCGCCCGTCCTGACGGCGGACTTCAAGTCCGTCGAGGAGCAGCACTGGTATATCAACACCAACTTACTCATGGGTTTCGATATGTCTCGAACCGGATCGTTCAAGCGCTTTCGGATTCTTTTCAACTACTATCACGGATATAATCCGTATGGGCAATTCTTCTACTCACAGAAGACTGAATCGTTCGGAGTTGGTGCCTATTTTATGTTCTAGCAGAATGCTGAAAAAGTCCTCCAGCTTCGTGCTCACGTCGCTCAGAGGCTCAACGTACGCGTCGCCTCTTCGCTAGCTGCGGCCTTGCATGCGGAAAGGCGCGTCTTGGCGCGCTGGGATCGGGCGGCTGAGATCAACGGCCTTTGTGAACATCCTGCTGGCTCAGCGGAGGAGCAACGCCGATGAATAAAAAAGTCTCCTTTTCCATCTGGTACGTGTTGCTCGCCATTATGGCGGTGGTGGTCGTCCATGACTTCATTCACGCCCTCAACAAGGTTGAAGAACTCCCGTACAGTGAGTTTAAGAAGTTGGTGGCAACCGGAAAGGTGGCGGAAGTCTCGGTGACCAGCCAAGTGCTCACCGGAAAGTTGAAGCCTGAGGGGGACTCTAAAGAGCAGAAGATTTTCGCCACCGTGCGAGTCGAGGACCCGGACCTGGTCCGTGAACTCAACCAACATGGAGTCACCTTTTCCGGGGTCATTGAATCCACGTTTTGGCGCGATCTTCTGTCGTGGGTCATCCCAGTTGCCCTTTTTGTCGGTATCTGGTTTTTCATTTTTCGCCGATTGGGACAGGCCCAGGGCGGCTTCATGCAGGTCGGTCAGTCGAAGGCCAAGATTTACATGGAAAAAGACATCAAAGTGACGTTCGCGGACGTCGCCGGCGTAGACGAGGCCAAGGATGAATTGAGAGAGGTGATCGAGTTCCTCAAGACGCCGGAGAAGTTCACCAAGCTTGGTGGCAAGATTCCCAAGGGCATCCTGCTCGTCGGCCCGCCTGGGACTGGGAAAACGCTGCTGGCTAGGGCAGTCGCCGGGGAGTCAGGGGTGCCGTTCTTCAGCATCAGCGGATCCGAGTTTGTCGAGATGTTCGTCGGGGTCGGGGCGGCGAGGGTTCGTGATTTGTTCGAACAAGCGAAGGGCAAAGCACCCTGCATTATTTTCATTGACGAGTTGGATGCGCTTGGAAAAGCCCGCGGTGTTGGCCCCATGGCACACGAAGAGCGCGAACAAACTCTCAATCAGCTGCTGGTGGAGATGGATGGATTCGATCCTCGGGTCGGCGTGATTCTCATGGCCGCCACCAACCGTCCAGAAATTCTCGACCCTGCGCTGCTGCGCGCGGGTCGATTCGATCGCCATGTGACGGTGGATCGTCCCGACAAGTACGGTCGTCTGGAAGTGCTTCGGGTTCACGCCAAAAAGGTGGCGCTGAGCTCAAATACCGATCTGGAACAAATCGCATCGATGACCCCGGGATTCTCAGGTGCCGATCTAGCGAACGTCATCAATGAAGCGGCGTTGCTGGCGGTCCGCCGCGGAAAAGACCAGGTCAGTATCGCTGAGCTGCAAGAGGCCGTGGAACGGGTCATCGCCGGATTAGAAAAGAAGAATCGCGTGCTGAACAAGATGGAAAAAGAACGGGTCGCCTTTCACGAAACCGGCCATGCGCTCGTCGCCCTCTCCATACCAGGGTCCGATCAGGTGCAGAAGATCTCCATCATTCCCCGTGGTGTGGCGGCACTCGGCTATACGTTGCAGCTCCCGACGGAAGACCGGTTTCTAATGACGAAATCGGAATTGGAGAATAAAGTCGCTGTATTACTCGGCGGGCGGATTGCCGAGGAAACCATCTTCGGCGAGGCTTCGACGGGGGCGCAGAACGATCTCGTGAAGGCCACGGACATCGCGAAGAGCATGGTGAAGGCCTATGGAATGAGCGAAAAACTTGGCACCATTACATTGGAACGGGAACGACAGCCCCAGTTCCTCCAACTTCCCGTCGCGTCCGAAAAAGGCGATTATTCCGAAGAGACCGCCCGTGAAATTGATTGCGAGGTGCGGCGGATCATCGAGGCGCAGTACGGTCGGGTGAAGCGATTGCTGGAAGACAAGAAGGCCGTGTTGCAACAAGGGGCAAAACTTTTGTTGGAACGAGAGGTCATTACTGGAGCTGAGCTGAAGGCGGTTATGGAAAACGCATGAGCGGTGTAGGGAGACTTCCTCGCGGTCTTTGGTGAGAATCCGGACGGGTGTGAGGCTCAATCGCATGAAGTGTCGGGGCGACCGACGGAGTGAAGCCGGTGGAACAACAGGCAACGATCTCCGTCGAGGATAATGTGATCCGTTGCCGGGGGGCTTGGACCCTTCCGAACTTGGCCCAGCTGGAGCGGAGAGGTCGGGCGCTTCGATGGCCGGAGACGGCGACCGTCCTGTACGACGCCGGTGAAGTGACCGCCATGGATACGGGCGGCGCACTCGTGTTGCAACGCTCCATCGAAGGCGTGCGGCACAGGGGCCGACAGGCCTCACTTCAAGGGCTGAAACCGGAATTTGCCGAACTGCTCAGGAAAATCGAGCTGCAGCGGCCTCGACCCGATCGAGGAGCCGCTGTCCGCGAGACGGGGTGGGGCGAGGGCATCTCGCGTGCCATACAGTCCCGGCAAGCGTCCGCGATTCGCGCACTCGCCTTCCTCGGAGAAAGTACCATTGCATTCGGCCGGTCGCTGATGCGGCCGAGTTCCATTCGATGGCGGGCGCTCTTGCGGTTCATAGAACTGGACGGCGTGAGGGCCTTGCCGATCACGGGATTACTGACGTTTCTCGTCGGCGTCGTGATAGCGTATCAAGGCGCGGAACAGCTGCGCAAGTTCGGCACGAACATTTTTATCGTGGACTTGGTCGGTATCTCGCTGCTGCGTGAGATTGCGCCGTTGATCGTGGCGATCCTTATCGCCGGACGTTCGGGATCGGCGTACACGGCGGAGATCGGCACCATGAAGGTGACGGAAGAGTTGGATGCGATACGGACATTGGGCATCTCACCCATAAATCTGCTCGTGCTGCCTCGGTCGCTTGCCTTGATCATCGCCCTGCCTCTGTTAACAGTTTACGCAGATGTCGTGGGCGTGTTCGGCGGCATGCTCATTGCTTTAGGAGAACTCAACGTGAGTTTCGCGGAGTTTATCGCGCGATTCGAAGAAGCCGTCCCTGTTCAACATTTGCTCATTGGATTGGGGAAGGCGCCCTTCTTCGCGGCGATCATCGCGTTGGTGGGCTGCTATCAAGGATTTCAGATTCGCGGTGGCGTGGACGACGTTGGCCGACACACCACCATCAGTGTCGTACAGGGTATTTTTTTCGTGATCGTGTTCGACGCGATCTGCAGCATTCTGCTCAATTGGTGGGACTTTTGACAAGAGTGCAAGGATGTGTGAGAGGTAGTTCCTGATGCCGTCGGCCATCAATGCAGAGACCCCGGTCATCGAAGTGAGCCACGTCGTGACGAAGTTTGGACAGGCTGTCGTCCATGAGGACGTCAGTCTCTCTATCCGACGGGGTGAAATCTTCGCGATTGCCGGAGGGAACGGGAGCGGCAAGACCACCTTGTTACGGGAGATCATCGGCCTGATCACTCCCTCGTCCGGAACGATACGACTGTTCGGAGTGGACAGCCGACGATTGGAAACGGGCGATAGCCATCCAATCCACCGTCGATTCGGTGTGATGTTCCAGTATGGCGCACTGTTCAGCTCATTCACGCTGGCGGAGAACGTCGCGGTCCCGTTGCGGGAACATACGACTCTGAGTGCGGGGTTGATCCGCGACATGGTCGCCGCCAAAATCTCGATGGTGGGGCTGCCGCCGGACAGTGCTGGGAAATATCCCAACCAGCTCAGTGGCGGCATGCGGAGGCGGGCTGCACTTGCCCGGGCAATTATCATGGACCCGGAATTGTTGTTTCTCGACGAACCCACGGCAGGGCTCGATCCGATCATTGCGGCGGGATTCGACGATCTCGTGCTCTCATTGAAGAGTCTCTTGGGTCTGACGGTGGTGATGGTCACGCACGATTTGGATTCATTATGGCGCATCACCAATCGTGTGGCGGTCCTGGGTGGTGGGAAGGTGCTGGGAGTCGGAAGCATGCAGGAATTGTCCCGATCGGACGATCCGGTCGTCCGTGAATACTTCCACGGACCACGCGGAAGGGCGGCGAGCGAACAAGCGGCATGGAATACGCACGAACATCGGACATAATGCATCCTGGTCATTCGTGCAGGACCAAACACGGGTATAATCTTGGCGGTTGATGGAGTGCGACTGACGGTTGGGCGGTCTCCTGCTCGGCAGTGACGAGCAGCTGAAGGGCATCCGAATGGAACCAAAGGTCAACTATATTCTGGTCGGCTCGTTCGTCGCGTTTCTCGGCGCGGCTGTCCTGGCCGGAATTTTGTGGTTGGGAAAGACGGATTATCGAGGCTCGTACGACCGGTATGTGGCCTACATGCGGGAGTCGGTCGCAGGATTGAGCGTGAACTCTACCGTTAAATATCGGGGTGTCGATGTGGGCCGGGTCAAGTCCATTGCTTTAAGTCCAGAGAATCCGGAAGAAGTTCTGTTGACGATGGAAATCGTGCGCGGAACGCCGATCAAGACCGACACGATCGCCGTGCTTGAGACCCAGGGGCTCACCGGTCTTGCCACGATCAATTTGACCGGAGGAAGCCGGGATGCTCCTTCATTGGAGGCACAAGAGGGACAACCCTATCCGGTCATCAAGACCGGTCCATCCCTGTTCTTTCGCTTGGATGAAGCCGTCTCTCGTTTGCTTTCTGAAGAAGGTCTGGCCCAACTCTTGGTCGATCTTGATACGGCGGCCAAGGGCGCGGCAAAGGTCTTGGATGAAGACAATCGCGTGCTGCTCAAGAAGACGATCAAGGACCTCGCCGATGTCGCGCAGGCCGTCGCGGCTCATAAGATGCAGATTGAGCAAAGTCTGGACGGTGCCGCCAGAAGCGCAGACAATCTCGTCAAGTTGACAGCCACGTTGAATGCGCAGGTTCCCCTCCTACTCTCGGGAATCAACAAGAGCGTCGTGGCGCTGGGCACCGCGACGGACGAACTGGCTCGGACCAGCAAGACCGTGGGAACGGTCGTCAATGAAGCCAAACCCGAACTGCAACAGTTCACACGGCGGACCCTCCCGGAAGCCGGCCTATTGGTCACGGAACTCAGGCAGCTCACGAGTACATTGACTCGCGTGGCGCGGGATTTTGAACGAGAGCCGAGCTCACTGGTCTTCGGACGAAAGGCGCCGCCACGCGGTCCGGGAGAGTAATATCGGAACGCGTCACCTCTGCTGAGATGATGAAGGCCCGCTTGATACAAGTCGCGTGCGTACTCTTGGTGGTGGCCACGGCCGGCTGTGTATCGTTCCGCACTGATTCCCAAGAAATCCGTACCTATCAGTTGAGCCTTGACGGCTGGCACAGCGAGAGCCGGACCGATGAGATCGATGGTCCGGTGCTGCTCGTGAGTCCGCCTCAAGCAGAGCCTGGATTCGAAACGCAACGGATGGTGTACGTCAAGCGCCCGTATGAACTGGAATTCTACGCCGCGAATCAATGGGCCGATACGCCGGTGCGCATGCTCACGCCGTTGATGGTTCAGGTGCTGAACCAGGGTGGGGTGTGGCATTCCGTGATTCCCCTGCCGAATTCGATTCGCGGAGACTATCGTCTTGATACGTACGGATTCCTTCTGCAACAGGAGTTTCTCCAGCAACCGAGCCGTGTCAGAGTGTCGATCCGCGCGCAGTTGGTCGATCTCAAAGCATCCGAAATCGTGAGCACGCGGGCTTTTGAGGCGGTGGAAAATGCTCCGAGCGAGAATGCCTACGGGGGTGTCCTGGCCGTTAACAGAGCGGTCTCCGGCTTGCTCGATCAGATCAGCTCATGGCTGCGGCAATGCGTCCAGCATTCGTCGGTGTGCAGTCGCTAATGGGGTGCTTGCAGGACCGAGGAGAGAGGAAAAGGAGTGAAGGGCCTAGCTTCTATATCCTATGTGTGTGGACGACGATCTTGGCTCGTGGGTTTGACATCGAGCTTCGCTGCTGCTGAACGAAATCCGATGCGAGGCAAGCAGCGCCATAAGAGTATTGTCCGGACTGCCATGGCCTGATCAGGTCTTCCATCACCTTGTAGTCTGGGGATGATACGGACAAAACCAAGAAACTGATCGGAAAAGCGGCAGCCAACTGCCTAATTTCCAATTCAATCAAGGCGAAGGTCACCGTCCAGGCGACGATGGGGTAACAGCTCTTCTTCCATGATATAACGTGGAAACCCTCAGATATCACGCATCGAGTGATCAATGATGCCCCCAAGCACCGGTTGAGCCCCGTCGCGGTGAGACGGCTTACGGCAATAACCCTAAAGCCTCCAGCCCTTGCGCCGTGCGTCACCAGACTTCTGATGGCAGACGATGGAATTCGGCCACAACAGGGAACACCAGCGCCGCAAAGTCCGTGTAGCGCATCCGGATCGCCTCGGAATAAGTGCCGCCTTGAAAGATAATCTGCTCGTCTTCCGCCAGAGACCGATCCACATAGACCTCCAGCCCATATAGATTACCGAATGGTGGCATCGACCCAAGGTCACAGTCCGGAAACAGGTCCTTGATCTCGTCCTCGGTCGCCAACCGCACATGCTGAAGCGCGAACAGCTCTCTCAGCCTGTGGAGATCCACGTTCCAACTCGCCGGTAAGGCCGTCATGACGAACCGGCCGTCGACCTTCACGATCACGACTTTCGCCATCTCCCGCTCCGGAGCATGAAGCGTATGGGCGATCGTGACGGCGCGAGAGGCTTCAGGATGCTGCAGGATTTCATAATGAACATGTTCGCGATCGAGATAATCTTTGAGCTTGCGAGAAATGGGCATGGTACACCTCCTGGATAGTCGATCCGAAGGAAGAAGGTGTCGGACACGACGAACGTGGGTGACAACAGCCTACCCTCTTTTTGTATTCTGTTCAACGGCCTGGAAAACCACGGTTGTCGCGTCTTCGGACGCAGAACTCACGAAACTGCGCACAGAACGGCACGGAGCCCCGCGTCACCCTCCTAGTCCATATTATTCATGACGGCATCCCAACGGGGACAGGCACGGCTCGACTAAGCTCGCCGAAGTCTGTCGAAGACGGAGGAGCCAGTCCGCCAGTACATGCGGATCCTTCAGACGGGAGTGAGGAATCGATTGCTGTGGAAGCTAGACGGAGGTGGTCCGAATTTGACAGATACCTTTCGGACAGGGCACTGCATGGTGGTATTAACCCCTTGCAGGAGCGAGTTAGGAAAAGCGTCTGTAAGAACGAAACAAAGTGGAGATGATCGGCAAATCGTGGATCCTTGGCAAGGAAAATTTCTCGATCGAGCGATGCGCGGCCGCACGGAGCGCCTTCCTCATCGAACCGGACAACCGCTGCAGAGATTTCTCGCCCAGAAAGATCGAAGAAGACTCCTCTGCTAGACCCGGGCTCTCTGTACGCAGATGTCGTCGTTCCCATGCGAGGCAGCCGTCGCACATGATCAGATACTGCCTGCCCGGAAAGAGCCTGATGAAGAAGGCACGGTAAGAATCCTTGGCGGGAATGTTGCAATAACTGCAAGTGATATTGGTAAGGAACATCGAGATCGTCGTTCCACTGCATTTATTCAACTATCCGGTCTTGAAAAAATCCAGGGGGGTCCCCTTGCCTGCCTCGGCCATGGCTGGTCCCTTGTCTTGAATTTTGAACTCTGCTAGTCTTCTCACCTCTTGCTGAGCCCTGTATTCTCCGGGAACCGGTATGCGGACGCTGTGCGGGATCCATCAGCACGGTTGCTATCGAAATGTTTTCCGATCCGTTCGGTTCCGTCCGTATTCGGGGCTCCTCTTATTCTCAGCCCCGGCTGCTTCTGTCGGCTCCTCAGCAGAAACGTTCCCCAAAGATGCCCATAGACCCCTCTCTGCGACTGTCGTAAAGGAGTAGGACTTCAGGACATCGCGAGTCCTGGCTCATAGAGTGAGACAGTCGTTGCAAGTTCTGGGTTTCACGATTAAAGTTCTGGGCGCCCGGCTCCAACTTCCCGAAACCCGAAACGTGGGTTTCATCCGAGGTCCGAATGGCAAGATATGACAGGAGGCGCCTCGGAGCTATTCTGCCGATGACTGAGAATCGATCATGACGACGAACCTGGGCGAGTGGGAGGCGGAAATCGGCTGGATTCTGGAGGCTGTGTCGGAGGCACGGGTGATCGTCGACTGGACAGGCCGCATTATCTTCGTCAACCGTCCAACTGAGGCGTGGTTCGGGTATCGTCGTGAAGAACTGATCGGCCAGAAGGTCGAAGTGCTCGTGCCAGAGCGGTATCGAAACGCTCATTCCGCCAATCGCGGGAGCTTCATCTCCCAGCCTCGCGCGCGCCCGATGGGAGCCGGCCTGGAACTCTACGCACGCCGGAAAGACGAGACCGAATTCCCGGTGGAAATCAACCTTTGGCCGCTGGAGCGGGCGGGCGGGTTGTTTATCCTGACGGCCATCCGCGACATGACCGAGCAGAAGAAGCTCCAAGAAGAGCTCGCCTGTGAGCGTCGCGAGCTGGTTCGGGCGCGCCAGGAACTGGAGAAGACGGTCACCGAACTCAAACGGTCTAACGCGGAGCTGGAGCAGTTCGCCTATGTCGCCTCGCACGACTTGCAGGAGCCGCTGCGCATGGTGGCCAGTTACACCCAGCTTTTGGCGAAACGGTACAAAGGGAAACTCGATACCGATGCGGATGAGTTCATCGGCTATGCGGTGGACGGCGCCAATCGGATGCAGAGGCTGATCCAGGACCTTTTGGCGTACTCCCGCGTGACGACACGGGGCCACGGTTTTGAACGGGTGGATTGTCATGCCCTCTTGGAAGAGGTGCTGGATGATTTGCGGCTCGCCGTAGACGAGAGTCGTACGGTCGTGACCCACGATGTCCAGCTGACGGTAATGGCAGACAGGGGGCAACTGGGACAGGTCTTTCAGAACCTGATTGGCAACGCCATCAAATTCAAAAGCCAGGAGCCGCCGTGGGTTCACATTTCGGCTGAGTGGAAGGACGCCGAGTGGCGATTTGCGATCCGTGACAACGGCATCGGGATCGATCCGAAATACGCGGACCGCATCTTCGTCGTCTTCCAGCGGCTGCATAGCATCGCGGAATACCCGGGCACCGGCATCGGTCTGGCGATCTGCAAAAAAATCATCGAGCGTCACAGCGGACGTATTTGGGTGGAGTCGCAACTAGGCAAAGGGGCGACGTTCCATTTCACATTGCCGGCAGTAACGCGTGAGACGTGATGCGCCAAATGCGACGCGTGGGACGTGACCAGATAGACCAGATGGTTGACGAATGACAATTGTTGTCTAACAAGGGGGCATGAAGGTGGTTTCCGAACTTGTGAAACCGGTCGAGATCTTACTGGTGGAAGACAATCCGGGCGATGTCCGCCTGACCAAAGAAGCCTTGAAAGAGGCCAAGGTGATCAATCACCTGACGGTGCTGAAGGATGGCGTCGAGGCACTGGCCTTTCTGCGCCGGGAGGGCCCGTACGCCAAAGCGCCCCGCCCGCATCTGATTCTGCTTGACCTGAATCTTCCGAAGAAGGACGGCCGCGAGGTGTTGGCGGAGATCAAAGACGACGAGCAATTGAAGCGCATTCCGGTGGTGGTATTGACGACCTCACAGAATGAACAAGATGTGTTGAAAACCTACAACCTTCACGCCAACTGCTACATCACCAAGCCGGTGGGTTTGAACCAGTTCATCACGGTGGTGAAATCGATCGAGGACTTCTGGCTGGGGATCGTCGTGCTGCCGAAGAACGGGAATCACGTGAGGCATGACACGTGAAGCGTCATCCATCAATCGGCAATTGCCAGACGAGGTGGCATCTTATCGTTCTACGGTCGACAAAGGATGGATAACGACGGTTTCCCGCCCGCGAACAACGCTTGACGAATGACGACTCAGAATTCCATGCGCATTCTCCTGTTGGAAGACAATCCCGGCGATGTCCGATTATTGACGGAACATCTGGCTGATGGCGGGGCGACCCCATTTCAGGTGACGCAGGTTGACCGGCTTGCCGCAGGCATTGAACTGGTGGGCGATGTGAAGCCCGACGTTGTGCTGCTCGATCTCTCGCTTCCCGACAGCCAGGGCCTGGAGTCGCTGACTCGCATGCGTACGGCAGCGAACAGAGCGCCTATCGTCGTACTGACGAGCATCGATGATGAGGCCCTAGGGCTCAGATTGATCCAGGCCGGAGCGCAGGATTATCTTGTGAAAGGGCAAGTGACCGGCCCTCTCCTCACACGATCCCTACGCTACGCCGTTGAACGTGTGCGGGCGGAAGAGGCTCTGCGCGAGCAAACGAGGGTTTTGCATTCGGTTCTACGGAGCATGGGCGAAGGGGTGGTCGTCACGGCTTCGGACGGTACCCCCATGCTCTTGAACCCTGCCGCCGAGCGAATATTAGGACTTTCGCCGAGTGAGGGAACGTCCGGCCAATTGATGAAGTGGCTCGGATTCCCCGGGCCAGCCTTGGAAGCTGACGCCACGAAAACAGAACTTCCCTTTCTTGCCGTGCTACAGGGCCCTGACGTCAATGGCGTCGAGCTCTCTATGCGCGATAAGAAGAGTTCACAGGTCACGTGGTTAAGCGTGAGCGGGAGGCTGATGAAAGACGACACCGGCGCTCAACGCGGACGGGTGATCGTGTTCCGCGACGTGACCAGAAGCAAGCAGGCTGAGGAAGAGCTGCGCCAGAGCGAAGAACGGCTGCGAGCGATCATGGACAACAGCCCCACCCTGATCTTCCTCAAAGACATGGAGGGCCGCTATTTGCAGGTCAATCGAAAATTTGAAGAGGTCTTCCCTCTTGCGAGCCGGGATCTCATCGGGAAAACTGACGAGGACATTTGTCCACCCGCGCAGGCGGCGGCGTTTCGAGCCAACGACCGAAAGGTTTTGGAGGCTGGGGTGCCGATGGAATTCGAGGAAGTGGCGCTTCACGATGACGGTCCCCATACCAGTCTTGTTATCAAATTTCCCCTGGTGAATCCGCAAGGGAAGTGTGAAGCCTTGTGCGGGATTGCGACCGACATCACCGACCGGAAACGGGCGGAGGAAGAGCGAGAAAAATTGCTGAACGATAAGTTGCTGTTATTGGAATCGACGGGCGAAGGCATTTACGGCCTTGATCTGCAAGGCCGATGCACCTTCGTCAACAAAGCCGCCGCCAAGATGTTGGGGTATCATCCTAAGGAGCTGCTGGGTAACGACATGCACGCGCTCATTCATCATCACCGTCTCGACGGCTTGTCATATCCCTACGAGGAGTGCCGGATCTATGCGGCCTTCCTAAGGGGGCAGGGTTTCCACGTCGATGATGAAGGGATGTGGCGGAAAGACGGGACGGCATTCCCCGTCGAATATTCTTCATTTCCTATCATGGGACGAGAGTGTATTACGGGTGCGGTGGTGGCGTTCACCGACATAACCGAGCGCAAACGGACCGAGAAACAGCTGCAGGATACGGTGGATCGAGTGCGGACCCTGTCCCATCGGCTGAACCTGGTGCGGGAAGAAGAACGGACCCGGATTGCCAGGGAACTACACGATGAGCTGGGGGTCCGATTGACCTGTTTGAAACTGGATCTAGCCCGGTTGCAGTCAGTGAATGGAAAGTCGTCGCTCACCCCCGACAAACGAGTGGAGAAGATTCGCTCGATGACCGCCGAAGTGGATGCCACGATTGCATCGGTCCAGCGGCTGGTGGCGGAACTGCGGCCTGGAATCTTGGACGATCTCGGCTTGGTGGCGGCGATTGAATGGCAATGCCAGGACTTTGAACGGCGAAGCAGCATTCGCTGCCTCTGTGAAGCTACGCAGGAGATCGAGCTCAATCCGTCATGCGCCACGGCGGCGTTCAGAATCTGCCAGGAGGCGATCACGAACGTCATGCGCCATGCCAAAGCGACGTTTGTCCGGGTGCTGTTGACCCAGGTAAACGGCGATCTGCTGCTCGAAATTCAGGATGATGGGCAGGGAATCTCCACCGAGAAGCTGACGGATTCGCACTCGTTTGGCCTGTTAAGCATGCGCGAGCGCGCGAGGAGTCTCGGCGGCGAGGTCGACATCGTCGGCTGCCACGGAAAGGGCACGACGGTGACGTTACGATTACCGATCGGACCAACAGAGAGCCAATGCGAATAGAGAACAGAGGGTAGTGAGTGTCTCGGAGCTGCTCGCGAGTAACCGTTAGCTTTATACGCCCATGCTGAAAATTCTGATCGCCGACGATTTTCCACTCTTTCGGCGTGGCGTCAAGGACCTGCTGATAGACGGTCTGGAGGCCGTCACGGTCGGAGAATGCGGGAACGCCCATGACCTGCTGGAGTTGGTCCGACACAAGAAGTGGGACATCGTTATTCTAGACATCGGCATGCCTGGGACGACGGGCACCGACGCGCTTCAGCAGGTGAAGCGCGAACAGCCCGCGCTGCCGGTGATCATGCTGAGTATGCACCCGGAGGATCAGTACGCCGTTCGCATGTTTCGTGCGGGGGCCAACGCGTATTTGACGAAGGCCAGCGCGCCGGACGAGCTCGTAACGGCCGTTAAGAAGGTGCTCGCAGGCGGACAGTATGTGAACCAGTCTCTTGGGGAAAAACTAGTGCGTCTCGTTCACCAACCGGCCAACCGGCTGCCGCACGAACTCCTGTCAGATCGCGAGTACGAAGTGATGCGTTTTCTTGCCTCAGGAAAGACCGTCTCGGAAATCGCCGAGTCCATGCGTTTAGGGATCACGACGATCAGCACGTACCGCGCCCGCATTCTCGACAAACTGAGTCTTAAGAACAACGCCGAGCTCATGCGCTACGCCGTCCAGCATGGGCTGGTCTAGGAGCCTGTCCGTAGCACGCGGCTCAAACGAGCGACCGGAGAAGCGAGTGTCGCGTCGCTCTCCGCTCTCCGCT
>JACXTT010000769.1_pt1 | contig 54978 bp, 48 predicted proteins | sample 9270951 | NCBI WGS metagenome assembly JACXTT01 (sample SAMN15532306, study PRJNA645909) | rock metagenome | isolation source: weathered quartz diorite | place: Puerto Rico | collected 2017-06-21
CATCCCTCGACCCATCATATCGGAGAGGCCAATATGATCGGTGCCATTCCCGGCACAGACCTTCACTGGGGATTAGTGTTCGGGGTCGTGGCGTGCGTCATCGCATGGTTTCTCATGCATCACACCGTGTTCGGGTTTGCATCCCAAGTGGCCGGAGGCAATGTTCGGGCGGCTCAAGTCGCAGGCTTGCCGGTCGGGCGGCTGATCTTGATCATCTGCTTCGTGGCAGGGGCGGCCGGTGGGCTGGCCGGCATGGTAGAGGTGGCGGCTATCCATGGTCGGGCTAATGACACCCTGAATGCCAATTACGGATATGCCGGTATTCTCGTGGCATTCGTAGCCCGCAACAATCCGTTGGCCATCATTCCTGTGGCCGTCTTGCTGGGCGGCATCCGGGCGAGCAGCGGGTTGCTGCAACGCGCACATGAGTTGCCCGATGCGACCGTGCTCGTGATGCAGGGAATTATTTTTCTCGTCATTCTCTTCAGTGAAACCCTATACGGCCGCTTTTCGAAGTTGCAGAAACAAGGAGCGTCCTGATGGAAATCGGATGGTGGGGAGTCCTCATCGCCGTCCTTGGCGGCGCGATTCGAATCGGCACGCCGTTTCTTTTTGTCTCGCTGGGCGAGTGCTTGACCGAGAAAAGCGGCCGTATCAATTTGGGCCTGGAGGGTACGCTGGTCATGGGTGCGATGACCGGCTATGCCGTCTCGCTGCACAGCGGATCCCCCTGGCTGGGAGTGCTGTGCGCCGGATTGGCCGGCATGGTGCTCGGCGGACTGCACAGCTGGCTCTGCAGCTTCAAACGAGTCAATGATATCGCCGTGGGCATCGCGATGATGCTGTTCGGCACCGGGTTGGCCTTTTTTCTGGGGAAGCCGTACATTCAACCCTCCGCGCCTCGGCTGCCCTCCATTGATCTCGGCGCATGGAGTGACATTCCGCAACTCAAGGCGGCTCTCCAGATCAATGCGTTATTCTTAATGGGAATCGTGGTGGCGATTGTGCTCGCATGGATGCTGAAAAACACCGCCTGGGGATTAAAAGTGCGCGTCGTCGGCGAAAGCGCGGACGCCGCGCGCGCCCTCGGACTACCGGTCGATCGCATACGAATCTTCAGCACGGCTCAAGGAGGATTTCTGGCGGGGATCGGGGGCTCGTATCTTTCCCTCTACTATCCGTTCAACTGGAGTGAAGGCCTCTCGAGCGGACAGGGGCTGATGGCGGTGGCCTTGGTGATCTTCGCTCGTTGGCATCCGGTAGGCTGCCTCTGGGTTTCTCTGTTATGGGGAGGGGCCGCCGCGTTAGGACCCTCGTTGCAATCGATCGGCATCACGGGCGGGTACTACATTTTCAACGCGATCCCGTACATCATGACCTTGGCGGTGATGATCATTACCTGTTCTCCCAAGCGCACGCTTGTCGGGGTACCCCATGAGCTCACGGTGACTCGCTAGACGATACAGGATGACTCGAACGAACCTAAACCTAGAAATCCATGAGAGGTAAGCCATGGCGAGATATGTCACATCCGACCCCTACCCGTATCCTTATAACGGCGATCTCCGTCCGGACAATTCGGTCTTTCTCATCATCGATATGCAAACCGACTTTTGCGGCAAAGGCGGCTATGTCGACAAGATGGGCTATGACATTTCTCTCACGCGCGCGCCGATCGCGCATATCCTCAAAGTGCTATCGAAAGCCCGAACCATCGGCATGCATGTGTTCCACACCCGGGAAGGACACCGGCCGGACTTGTCAGATCTCCCCGACAATAAACGGTGGCGCAGCCGCCGTATTGGAGCCGGCATTGGTGACCCAGGTCCCTGCGGCAAGATCCTGGTGCGAGGCGAACCCGGCTGGGACATTATCCCTGAACTGGCTCCCAAGGAGGGTGAACCGATCATCGACAAGCCCGGCAAGGGCTCGTTCTGGGCCACCGATCTGGAAATGCTGTTGCGGCTCCGCGGCATCCAGAATGTGATCTTGGCGGGAATCACCACTGATGTGTGTGTCCACACCACCATGCGGGAGGCCAACGATCGGGGTTTCGAATGTCTCCTGCTGGAAGACTGTTGTGGGGCCACCGATCACACGAACCATCAGGCCGCGCTCAAGATGGTCAAGATGCAGGGCGGAGTATTCGGCGCCGTATCAAAATCAGATGCCTTGTTGGAAGCATTGTCATGACCGACGGAGTTCCTCCTGATTTGCAAGCGTTGGGGATTACCAAACGCTTCGGTCCGCTCACCGCCTTGAAGGAGGTGAATCTTCAATTGCGGTCAGGCCGGTTTCATGCCCTGCTCGGCGAGAACGGGGCGGGCAAAAGCACCCTGGTCAAATGCATCATGGGGTATTACCACCCCGATGAGGGAACCATTTCGTTGAATCAAGAGCAGGTTACGATTCGCAGCCCGCGTGACGCGCAGACCTTCGGCATCGGAATGGTCTATCAGCAATTCACGCTCATCTCTAACATGACGGTGCTTGAAAATCTGGTGATCTCCAAGGCGAGATTGGACTCTCTCATCGATTGGAAAAAGGAAGAGCGACAGTTGTCGGAGTTCATGGAGAAAATGCCGTTCAAGGTGCCGCTCACCGCTCGTGTCAGCTCGCTCGCTGCGGGGGAAAAGCAAAAGGTGGAAATCCTCAAGCAACTCGCGCTGCAGAACCGCATCCTCATTCTGGACGAACCGACGTCCGTTCTGACTCCGCAAGAAGCCGATGAAATGCTGGGGCACCTCAGAGCCATGACACTGGCGCAACAATTGAGTGTCTTAATCATTACGCATAAGCTTCGAGAGGTCGCGGCCTTCGCGGACGAAGTGACGGTGTTGCGCAAGGGACAATTCGTGGGGTCCGGGAAAGTCTCGGAACTGAACGTCGCACAGATGGCGGAGATGATGGTGGGGTCTGAGGTCACGGCAAAGCCGAAACAGCGAACGGCGCGATCGACCAGAGTCCCCAAGCTGGTCCTGCACGATATCCGTGTGAAGGATGAGAGCGGTGTGGAAGTCGTGCGGGGACTGGACCTCACGATCCATGAAGGTGAGATCGTCGGTGTGGCCGGCGTCTCGGGGAACGGACAACGAGAACTGGTCGAAGTGTTGGCCGGACAGCGCCAGGCCGCTGCGGGCACAATCCACGCCCATGATCAACTCTACCAACCGACCCGCGAGAAGATCATGAAACACAAACTGTTCTGCCTTCCCGAAGAACCGCTCCAGAACACGTGTGTCGGGCGGATGAGCGTGGCGGACAATCTGGCGTTTCGCAACTTCGATATCGAGCCCTACGCGGTGGGCGGGTGGCTGATCAGCCGCCCAGCCCTCCGACGCAACGCATTCGAACTGATCCAGCGCTACAACATCAAGCCGCCGTATCCCGATACGCCCATTCAGTCGCTTTCGGGAGGGAATGTGCAGCGCGCGGTCTTGGCGCGCGAGCTGTCGGGGGACGTCGAGATCTTGATCATCGCCAATCCCTGTTTCGGACTGGACTTTCTGGCCATGGAGGAAATTCGCCTGCAGATCGTCGCTGCACGCAATCGCGGGACGGCGGTGCTGCTGGTCAGTGAAGACCTCGACGAAATTCTGGAGTTATCCGACCGTGTAGTCGTGATGTTCAACGGTCAACTCGTGTATGAAACCACGTCGTCCAACGCCGATCTCGGAATCATCGGACGGCACATGACAGGACATACAACATGAACAGCGTACCCGCCTCTCCCTCTCCCTATCCATTGCCGTCGCGAGACTCCGGTGAGAAGGTCGCGCTGGTCATCATCGACATGCAGCGGGACTTCGTAGAACCAGGTGGATTCGGCGCGGCGCTGGGTAACAATGTCGAACACTTGCAAAAGATCGTGCCGACCGTCTCGAAACTTCTCAAGACGTTTCGGGAGTTGGGGTTGCCCGTGATTCATACACGAGAAGGCCATCGCCCCGATCTGTCGGATTGCCCGCCGGCCAAGCGACGGCGCGGCGATTCCACGCTCCGCATCGGCGACCCAGGCCCCATGGGGCGTATCTTAGTATTGGGGGAACCGGGAAACGATATCGTCCCGGAGCTGCGTCCCGAAGCAGGCGAACTCGTCATCGATAAGCCGGGCAAAGGGGCATTCTACGCCACCACGTTACAGGAGCGCCTCAAGGAGCTCGGCATCACCCATCTGGTCTTTACGGGAGTCACCACCGAGGTCTGTGTGCAAACCAGCATGAGAGAAGCCAACGACCGCGGGTATGACTGCCTCCTGGTCGAGGACGGAACCGAAAGCTATTTCCCCGAGTTTAAACAAGCGACGGTCCGCATGATTCAATCGCAGGGCGGCATTGTCGGCTGGGTGACCACAGCAGATCGTCTAACCGTTGCCCTCCGTAACACCTACGGTTCATGAGTTTGGAACCGTAACACGATACCGACCTCACGATAGGACGTGTTTTGAGGAATAGAAATGGAGGAATGGTTACCCACATGGTCTCTTCCGAACGGCAGTATGTGCCATCCCACGCACCGGGAACGGCACCACAACGAAGTCTCACCTTTACGTATCAGGGCAGCGCATCAGCCAATCATGGGGAGCACCGCGTGAATCAGAGCGACGTACTACTCGCAGTAAACGGCACGCTGATGCGAGGACTCGAGCTCAATCCGAACATGGTGGCCGCCAAAGCCACGTTTGTCCGTGAGACGATGACCGAGCCCACCTATCGCCTTTGGACGATCAACGACGAACATCCTGCGATGCTGCGCGTCACTGATGGGACCGGCGTCAAGGTGGCGGTCGAAGTCTGGTCCGTACCTCCAGAAGGGCTGGCCGGGATCCTGCTAAGTGAGCCCCCCGGTCTGTGTATTGGAAAAGTCCGGCTGGAAGACGGCACCATCGTTCTGGGTGTGTTAGGCGAGCCGGCGCTTGTTGAAAAGCACCGAGAGATCACGGCCTACGGCGGCTGGCGCAGCTATGTGGCGCAGCGTCCTAGCGCGCCCTGAGGCGAGTCAGATTGGTTTTGGATAACAGCGGGGTGGAGGCCAAGGGAGGCGCGCCTCCACCCCGCAGTGGTCCGAGAAAGGAGGCAGCCAAACTCGGACCGATTATCGGTTTCTCGGCACCCAGTGGACGAGTGATCAACAGCACCGCTCTTTCCATTCGCTAAAAAAGGCCCAGCGTCACACCTCCATAAATAGCCCGCCCATACCCGGCGAAAAAGATCTGTTGGCCTGCGGCAGCAGCATGCGTTTCACCCGTAATCACTTGTCCAGAGGCGGCGTACTTGGTATCCGCAACGTTGTCGACCTCGACAAACAGTTTGGCAAATCGGAACCATGAAGGTTTTGAAAGCTCGATATTCTTGTACACATTGACGTTTCCGATGACGTATGAAGGAAATCCGAATGTGTTGCTGTTGTTCAAGAAATAGCTATTGAAATAATTCCCTTCGACCCATGCTCCCAGTCCCATCGGCTCATGATAGTACTCGACCTTCCCATTTAAGATGTCGGTCGGCACATTGGGTACGTGTTTCCCATCACGGACGAGAAATCCTGCTGCAGTCCGATCTGAAAAATTGACGTACTTGGCGTCGATATGTGTGTAGGCGCCGGACACCCGCAGACCTTCGATCGGCCGCCAATCGGCGAATACTTCGACACCGCGATACCGCGAAGAGTCTGCATTGACTGATGCCGTGTTATTGCCGCCTGATATCACCTGCGTAATGATTTCGTCCTTGAAGAAGGTGTAGAACCCAACCACTTGGACAAGCAACGTTGGATGTAGCCGCATCTCCGTGCCAAGTTCCAGGTTGAGATTCTTTTGTGGCTTCAGGTTGAAGTTGCTTCCCGGAAGCCCCGTGACAGGATCTCGCAAAAGATTGCTGAATTGCGGAATCCCATAGCCTGTTGAAGCTCTGATCCAATGACGACGGTCTAGCGACGGTTTCCAAGTTATTGACCCTTCAGGCGCCCAGTTGGAAAATGTGCGGTTTGCGCTGGCGCGGTTGGCAAGCGCACCCGTTGTCGGATTGTAATTGGTGGCATCCACGCTGAGACGGGATTGTTCGAAGCCAAGCCCGACCGCCAAGATCCAGTTCGGGTAGAATTCTAGTGCTTCTCGGAAACGCCCACCGATGTTTAAAATAGTTCCGCGGCTGTTCTGGATCAACGTCCCCTTTGTTCCGAAACCGTCCGCAAGGTTCTGGAAGGTGTTGCCTTTCTGCTCCAGCTTATTCACGAAGAATCCGATGTAGCTCTTCAACGGCATTGTTCCCAGCCGTCCGTCGTGTCGCAAATCGGCATAGCTCTTGTAGTTGGGATTCGTGTTCTCCGTAATCTGCGAAAACGACTGTTGGATATCCTTGACGTCGTAATCGGCTTCTACCGTCAAGACAGTATTCGCATCGATCTGGCGCTCGTAGATGCCTCCAAGAATCGTGCGCCGATCGACCCGGCTTTGATTGAGCAGCAGCGCATTCGCACAGCCGCCGTTGTAAGTGCCAGGCGTACAAAGCGTCTGCGCACCGCCAGCCTGTCGTTCGTCAGCGAAAAATTGGCTTTGCGATAGCCGAGTCGGCACTTTCGTATTGAGCCAGTTGTTGATGGCCTTGAAATAGAAATTCTGCCGGTCATCTATTTTGTAGCGGACGTTGAAGTTAATCGTTTGCGTATTGTAGTTACTGTGTTGGATGAACCCGTCTTCCGCCGCATGACTGCCGAACATCGCGATGTCGAGCCGTTCTGTTTCCTGGCCGATGGCGACGCCATACTTCTGGTATCCGTAGGATCCGCCGGAAAAGAACGTTTCCAATCCGTTAATGTCCCGGCCCCGCCTGGTCCGAAAGTGGACCATCCCACCCAATGCGTAGTTGTCGTACAAGGAAGAAGAGGCGCCCCGAATCACTTCGACGCTGCGCATGAACCACGGGTCCTGCATATCGAGACGTGAAAGTCCGTCCGATTGTGTTTGCTGAATTCCATCCTCGTAGATTTTAATATCTCGGACAGCGAAGGTTGTCTTCGCCCCCTGCCCACGGATCATGATGCTGAAATCGCGGGGCCCGTTGGCCTGCCGCAGCACAACGCCAGGAAGCGACTCCATGGATTCTTTCATGGTTCTGGTCGGCTGCGACTCTGTTTCTGACGGAACCGTCGACGAGAGAGACATCCCTTCCGGATGCTTTTGAAGACGCTTGCTGACGATGCTCGTATCGGTCAAATCGAGATCCGGTCCGGCTGATGACGGAGTGTCGGCTGTAACCTCCGATGAAGCGGGCTCCGTTTTGTCCTTGATAATCGAGGTACGTTCGGTCTCCGGTTTCGCATTCTCCTTTTTCTGTTGCAGGTCGTCTAATTCTTGCAAAATGGTTTTGAGCTGATCCCGCAGTTCTCTTTCGCGTGGCGAGGCGGATGGATCGGCAGCAGACGTATCCTGAGCAACCACTTTCGCCCCTCCGACTGCACACAGCACCACCAGTCCAACCACACTCGCACAGACCCATCGAGAAACACCTACCAGTTCAGACATAAGCGCCAACTCCTCGCCAAATGAAGATTGAGAAGCAACACGATTGGGCACACCGCCCAATTGGGTTGCTGATACAGATGATCGAGTTAAACCGATGCTAACGAGAAGAATATTCGGCTGGAGGGGCGCGAGAACGAGAAATCGTGGGGAGAAGAAGGGCTTCTGGGACTTCATTCACCAGAGGCTGTATCGCGACCAAGGCCACGCCGCCGACCAGCGGCACGGCAGCATGAATGCTCTCCGTCGGATTGGCCTGACAACTCCAGGCACAGAGCGATGAGTGTGCAGCATGAGACGGAGCGTGGTGGGCGTGAGCATGACCCGGCTCTTCTGTCTGCAGCATGAGACAACCTGCTGCGCTTACTGAAAGCGCCGCATAGAGCAGGACCATCCCAAAAACAAAAGGTGCGAACCAACGTTTCATTTCATTTCTTCGAGCACGTGCTGTACCAGCGCCACCGACTCTTCGCCGTCCCAAGCCCTGGGACCGACTGCCCGGCCGACTGCGCGACCGTCTTGGCCAATGATCACCGTTGTCGGTAACCCTCGCACCATGAACGCTCTCGACACGTCTTCGCTCTCGTCAAACAGGACAGGCAGATGAATCCTCAGATGATCCAGAAATTGCTTGATGCCGCGCGGATGCATGTCCGTCGTGACGGTGACGACTTGGAACCGCGCCGGATCGAACTGCATTTGGAGTTTGGCCAACGATGGCATTTCCTCTTTACAGGGTCCACACCAGGTCGCCCAAAAATTGAGCAACACGACCTTTCCGGCCAATTCCTTGGAGCGAACAGTTCCACCGTCAAGCGCCTTCAGGTCGAATGCTGCAATCGGAACAGTGGTCGCAAGTCGGGTGACGCGCATCGCAGCGAACGGATCGCTCGCTAACGTCGCGGCACGAACGCTATACCCGCTGATACCGAGAGTGATGGTACATCCGGCGAGCAGCAGGGCGATCAGTAGTCGGCCGGTTTTACGGTTCATGATGGTCCGCCCCCTTCAGTGCGTCGCACTGGGGAATTGCATGGTTTGGAAGACCAGGCGATGAGCAGGCATGGCGTGTTCTTTCCAGCCCATGACGACCGTTCCCTGCGGATTGACCGCGACGGTTGGCGTTTGCCCGTTCTTTTCGTTCAGTTTGGCCGGCATGCTGAACGATCGGCCACGATCGAGCGAATAGCTGACGACCACTTCTCTGCGGACCGGCGATTGCTCCTCCCACACGACGACGATTCTCCCCGCCGGATCGACCGCCATCTGCGGATGGTCCGGAAAGGTGCCCTTGGCACGATTCAATTGTTGTTTAGGAGAAAAGCTCTTTCCGTGGTCGTCCGAGTAGGCCACATATACGGCCGGCGTCTCGTCGGCACCCTCCGTGTACCACACGACATACAGACGGCCCGATCGATCGACCCTCAGCGAGGCCGGACGATGAGGGCAGGCGGGATACAGCCACCGATCATGGCCGACCACGACTGGCGGAGAGAAGGTCTCGCCCCCATCCAACGATCGAGATACCACGGTCTCGCGAACATGGCCCTCAAAAATTTTTCGCCACGCCACATAGACAACTCCGTCAGGAGACGTCGCGACTGCGGTTCTACAGCACACGCACGTCTCCTCGTCGATCTTGACGTTCTTCGCGATCGTGCGGCCATGATCGACCGATTTGGCCACGAACGTTCCCGGTTCCTTTTTGCCCTCTCGCCCATCGATCCATGCCAGGTGTAGGGTTCCGTCCGGAGCGGCTTGAATCGAATCGAACGTATGCTGGATAACTTGCCCGTCGTCATTCACCAAGACGGACGGAATAAATGTCCGTCCTCCATCGCTGGACGCGCTGAGCCTCAATTCACCGGCAAACGGCTTATCAGGAGTGATCTTTGGATGAGTCTGCGACCAGGTGACAAAGACGTCGTTTCCATGGACAGCTAATGCCGGAGACTCTTGACGATAATAGACCTCCTCGGCTGGTCGGTTGACAGGGACTGAGGTGCCGAGCGGACCACTTGGTTCTTCGGATTTCGCAAAGAAGATGGTGCGTGTCTCCTTGTCCTCTTCTACCCAGGCAGCTGAAACGAGACCCTGCTCATCGATCTGCACCGACGGCCCAACCACGCTCTTCACCTGATGCACGGTCATCCATTTGGGGCCCATGGTTACGACCGAATCAGGGGTCTCAGCCCATGCCGGCAACGATCCCAGCAATGCCAGCACCAGAACGACTCTGGCAGTGCGCGTTCGCATCGATGAACCTGCCTCCTCTTGCATTTGTTCACGTCCTGACTGCATCCAAACTCCCTCGCAGCTCAGTTAACTAAGCTGTACACAATCGGAAGACTCACCACGATTAATGGTTTTCCGATGGCATGTTTCATATGGAGCGGGCATGCGAGCTTCACCGCTTCCATCGCCGCAGCATCGAGTGCCGCATGTCCTGAACTCTTCTGGACGGATACCTCAGCCAAGTGTCCATCGGATCGGATGACAGCTTTCAATACCACTTTCCCTTCCTGGCCGTTCATGCGGGCTGAATTCGGATAGCGTTTGAGCTCGGCAACTCGCCGATACAGCGATTCGGCAAGCCACCGATTATCCAGCTTCACCTCTGAACCCGTTGGTGCGGCCTTCGCCACCTGCATCGGGGGATCATCCATGCCGCTTTCATGTGGCGAAGGTTGGGGTGCTTCTTGTGCAGCAGGGACTTCATGTGGCACGGCAGCAACAGATACATCAGCTGTCGATTCATGCTGAGTAGGCAGGGCTTCAACCGGTTCGGTCGGAGCAGCAACGGCAACCGACTCGGCCTTTCGCTCAATCGGCTCCTCAAGGGGCTGAAGAGGCTCAACCTTTCGCTCAATCGGTTGTATTGGTTCGATTGTCTGTTCTAGAGCTCCCACCACTTGAGATGTCTCCAATGCTCGTTTCGCCTTTGATGGAGATGCGACTCTCGCCGGTGTTTGTTCTGGGGGCACAACTGATTGGACTCGTTCAGATGGTGATTCAGACTTCACCGCCTCCACCAATGCTACATTCCACTTGAACACATCTTCAGGGAAAATGGGCTTAGTCTGTGCAGCAAAAATAAGCGCCAAGCCGACGACCGCTCCATGCAGAGTCAATGAGATGCCCCAGGCAGGAAGAAAGAATCGCTTCTCATCCGGCGACGTCATGGTTCGTTCCTTGTGGTCCCCTTAAGCTCACGACAAACAATCTTCAAAATGGTCACTATGGGAAAAGGGCGGGGCGGAGGTCAAGGGAGGCAACCCTCGCCCCGCGCTGGTCCGAGCCGGAGGCAGCCACTCGGACACGATCCACTCTACAGATCATTCCCCAACTCGTTTTCAGCCGACGGGCAGCCCATCAGAGATTTTTGTGCTTCAAAGGCACAGCCCCACATGTTGTGCGTCATGATTTCATGATCCTTCTATTTGTCATACGATAGAATTCTCACATCGGATCTGACCGCGAGACAGGACTGTTAAGCAAAATGTCTGCTGACTTTCGGCGCTAGACAGGAAGGCCGGGAGGGCCGCGGAAGAAGGACGAGATCGTGATCACACTGAGGACTGCGTTGAAGGGAGGAACGCTCACCCATTCAAAGAGCTGAAGTCCTGACACGAACTGCACGACGGACGACTCGATTCCCACACCGCCGGCGCACAACCATGCACAAATGCCGGTGGAATGGGTGTCTGCCTGATGGCCGGTATGGTGTTCGGCATGGTTGACGCTCGGCGCAGCCATGAACCCGTTCACCAAGACGATGACGAGCAGCACTGCCCAGACTAATACCGGCTGTTTTATGCTAACCGTCATATTGATCGCCTAGTGCAAAGATGCGGCCTTCACCGGTTCTTGTTTCTGAATACGGGCCACCGCATCCAGAATGACTTGCTCGGTCAAGAGTCCGCCCTTGATGTATTCTTGAACCACACCCTTCTCATCGATGAACACGCTCACGGGCAATCCGAAGACTCCGAACTGGTTGGCCACTTTGTTATCCCGATCCATGAGCACCGGGAACGTATGGCCATATTGCTTGATGTGCTCGCGCACCTTGGCCTCGTCTTCCAGTTCATTGATGGCCAGCACCACAAACCGCTTATCTCGAAGCTTGTCGTAGGTGGCCTGCATCGCGGGCATTTCCGTCGTGCAGGGCTTGCACCAGCTGGCCCAGAAATTCACGAGCACGACCTTGCCGCGATACTGGCTCAAGGTCTGCGACTTGCCTTCCAAATCGACCAAACGAAAATCTTCGGCAGCCGTGCCCACCGCCGGAACTCGTGAGCCCATACTCCACCCATCCAAGGCAGGCAATGCCACCAATACCGCAAGCAGCAGGATTCCCACGGATACGATTTTGAACTCTCTTGATCTCATAATGAGCCTCCTTTGAGCCTCCCTCTATCGAACCGTCGTGTTTATGATAGGTTCAGGACCTGAAACACCTTCGTCAGACCAAACACATAGCTCGTGCCCTGCGCCAGATTTCCGTTGAAATCCCGGTAGACCGGTACTTGTGCATAGAAGTACAGCGACGTGTTATCGACAAGCGACGTTTTGATGTTCAATGTTGTCTGCATGAAGTCCCCGAGATTGACTTGAAACCCTGGTGTATAAGCGAAATATGTGGATCCGGTTGTCGGAACCGATCGGTTCCTGATGTTCTCGTCAAGTACAATCACCTCATCCGGGAACGTAGGGTCACTCGGAGTCTGTGACCGAGCCAGCGATCCTCTAAAATGATCGCGCTGCATGTAGCGGAAATTGAACTGATTGGTCAACACAAGCCAGGGCACGGTCACGAGGTTCGCACCCGCCGAAAAATCAAATTGATCACCAAATTGGTAGCCAAAGTTGTTCCGGAACGTATGGCGGTAGCTGCCGGAGGTGAACTGGTTCAAGCGATGCGGAATAATCTCATAGGTCTGATAGAACGACGCCTGAACACCGACTTGACCACGGCCGAGCTGAGCGGTCGGTTCCATCGTCTCAGCCGGCTGCCCGGAAAGTCCTGCAGTCGTTTGATTGTGATCACCAGTTGGAACGTAGACGCCGAACCCCGTCACCACGAGACTCCTCAGGGACGGTAATACGTTGTATTTCGCATTGATGAAGATGTCCCCGAAGCCATTATCAGAGAACCGGGTTTCTTCGCCGGCCCCTCCATTCACCTCGCCCAATCCATCAATGTGTCGATGCTTGATCTTTTTGTAAGGGATGGCGATCTCTATGCCGAACCGATCGGTAACCCCATAGTTGAGATCCAACGTATACATTTGCGTAATGGTCCGAATCTCTTTGTGGTGTCCCAGAATGAGTTGCCGGTTGTCCAAATCGACTGCGGGGATCACCCCATCGGTCCCGCTGAGCAACGTCCCTTGCGGTGTGTAGTTATAGAAGCCGTTTACAGTAAGCAGCCCCTTTGGTGAAACCTGTTGCTGAGATCCGATGACGACAAAGCACGTCACAGATCCGCAAGATGCATGCGCAGCCTGAGCACAGGGCCATGCAAGAAGCATCACGGTAAGTCCACAGATAACCGGCTGTATCAACCTTCTCTTTTTCATAATGGCGCCCACCTCTCCAGCGTGAGGAAGGTCCCCCTTTCATCACGCATGTTCCTGATCCTCCACAACCTATCAGTGCGTTGCATCTAAAACGCTCCTGATTCAGCTTCCGCCTCCACGTGCCAATAGCAGTCCGGCATTGAACGGAAAGGTTCGCTAGCCAAACTAGAGACGAATCAGTAGCTTATGAGGGGAAGTGTGGTGGCGCCCGACTTGGAGAGATTCTTGGTGGATCGGAGAAGACTTGTACGGAATAGGTAAGCGAGACAACAGCAACGGGGCTGCGCTCGGGTTGAATCAAAACGACTGCGGTATCGAGAACCGTGCCGGCAGCACACATCCAAGAACAGAGCACCGTCCCATGGGTAGCAGCTTGATGCTGAGTATGGTGCCCGACATGTTCTACAGATTGGGCTCGAGCCAGTCCACCGACGGCGAGAACACAGAGGACAAGTGAAATTGAAAGAAACTTGAAGAACGCGTTATTCATCGACGGCACTACTCGCGAAGACCCCAAACCAGAATACCACGCATACGATCCCCTAGATACTAGGTGACCAGGGCAAGGCCTGTCAAGCCACCACTGTTACGCCCAGAGAGTCGAGTAGGATTCATTGGAAAGATCCTGTATACTGCCAACCTTATTCCTAATTTTAGGGTTCCATTCTTACCTACATACGAGCAACAGCGATTACTACCTATGGTTACACAAGTACTCAACCTGATTTTCGGCAGCAAAAACGATCGTGAAATCAAGACTCTGCGGCCGATCGTCGAGCAAATCAACGGCTTGGAAGCGGGCCTCACCCCACTCTCCGACCATGCACTTGCCGACAAGACTCAGGACTTCAAGAAGCGGCTTGAGGCAGGCCAGACGCTCGACGATATCTTGCCCGAAGCGTTTGCCGTATGCCGGGAAATGTCCCGCCGCAAGCTTAACATGCGGCATTTCGATGTCCAGCTGATCGGTGGCATGATTCTGCACCGAGGCCGAATCGCCGAGATGAAAACCGGCGAAGGGAAAACCCTGGTCGCGACGTTACCGATCTATTTGAATGCCCTGGAAGGCAATGGCGTCCATCTCGTCACCGTCAACGATTATCTCGCCAAGCGCGATGCCCAATGGATGGCACAGCTCTACCATGCCCTAGGTCTGTCCACTGGGATCATTCAGCACGATGCGTCGTTCATGTACGACCCGACCTATGACGCATCCGACAAACGACTGCAGCATCTGCGCCCATGCACCAGGCCTGAAGCCTATCGTGCCGACATCACCTACGGCACCAACAACGAGTATGGATTCGACTATCTCCGCGACAATCTCGTCGTCACCGATTTGAATCAGTGTGTTCAACGCGAGTTGAACTTCGCCATTGTCGACGAGGTCGACAGCATTTTAATCGATGAAGCTCGGACGCCGTTGATCATCTCCGGTCCGACCGATCAGACCACCGATCTCTACTATCGAATCAATGCGATCATTCCCCAACTCAAAGCTGACGAGTACACCATCGAAGAAAAGACCAAGACCGCTTCGCTGACCGAGGACGGCAACGCGCGCGTCGAAAAACTGCTCGGCGTAGACAACCTCTACGACCCGGCCAACATGGACATGGTCCATCACGTGGTGAAGGCGCTCCAAGCTCATACCCTCTACAAGCGCGACGTGGACTATGTGGTGAAGGACGGAGAGGTCATCATTGTTGATGAATTTACGGGCCGGCTCATGCCGGGCCGTCGATGGAGCGACGGGCTGCATCAAGCGGTTGAGGCCAAAGAGGGTGTAAAGATCGCCAATGAGAATCAGACGCTCGCGTCCGTGACCTTTCAAAATTATTTTCGCATGTACAAGAAACTCAGCGGTATGACGGGCACCGCCGACACGGAAGCCGCGGAGTTCGCCAAGATCTATAACCTCGACGTCAACGTCGTGCCGACCAACCGTCAAATGATTCGTCAGGATTATGCCGACGTCGTGTATCGGACAGAGAAAGAAAAGTTTGCGGCGATCGTCGAAGAGATCAAGGAATGTCATGAGCGTGGGCAGCCGGTACTCGTCGGAACCATTTCGATCGAAAAGTCGGAGAAACTCTCAGGGTTCTTGAACCGTAACGGCGTCAAGCACAATGTCCTCAACGCCAAGCAGCATGAGCGGGAAGCTGAAATTGTCGCCCAAGCCGGACACAAAGGCGCAGTGACGATCGCCACAAACATGGCGGGACGCGGGACGGACATTCTGCTGGGTGGCAATCCGGAATTCATGTACAAGCAGGTGCTCTATCGGGAAGAGAACCTCCCGGAAAGCCGGAAACTCGAAATCTATGAAGGCATCCGATCCGACTGCGACAAGGACAAACAGGAGGTCATCGCGCTTGGCGGGCTTCACATTCTCGGGACGGAACGGCATGAAAGCCGCCGGATCGACAATCAGCTTCGCGGGCGAGCCGGCCGCCAGGGCGATCCCGGCACATCGAGATTTTACTTGTCGCTTGAAGACGACCTGATGCGGATTTTCGCCTCCGAACGAGTTTCACAGTTGATGCTGAAGCTCGGCATGGAGGAAGGCGTTCCCATCGAACACGGCATGGTCACCCGTGCGATCGCAAACGCGCAGAAGAAGGTCGAAGCGCACAACTTTGAAATCCGCAAACAGCTGCTCGAATACGACGATGTCATGAACAAGCAGCGCGAAGTGATTTATCGTCACCGCCGGGCCGTGCTCAGCGGAGAAAGCCTCACCAATGATCTCCAGGATATGATGGATAGTTCCGTGGAGTCGTCTCTCACTGTGTACTGCCCCCCGGAACAATACCCCGAAGAATGGGACGTCAAAGGGCTGACTGAAGTTATGCAGAGTCAGTTCGGTCTCGATATCACTCAAGGGAAGAACGACGGCGGGGACTCACTCCGCGATGTCGGACGCGACGCAGTGCTGGAGGATCTTCGAGTCCACGTTCGAGACGCTTACACCAGAAAAGAACAGGAACTAGGACCCGATCTGATGCGTTTTCTCGAGAAGACGTTCATGCTCCAAGTCATCGATCACCATTGGAAGGATCACCTGCTAGCGATGGACCATCTGCGGGACGGCATCGGTCTGCGGGGATACGGGCAGAAAGATCCGTTAATTGAGTATAAACGCGAGGGATTTGACCTCTTTGCGGGCATGATGGAACGGGTCAAATCCGATACGCTTGATCGGCTGTTCCATGTGCAGGCCGTCCGCCACGAAGGCGAACAGCCGGCACCGACACCTGCACCGGTCATCTCACGTCCGCAACCCAAGCTCACCCTGAATCGTGGCGACGAGCCAGTGGCCGCACATGCACCCGCCCACCGCGCCGATAACAAGGTCGGCCGCAATGATCCCTGCCCCTGCGGCAGCGGCAAGAAATACAAAAAGTGTCACGGAGCGTGAAGTAGTAGGATCGCTGACCTGCTTCGCCCCCCATGTCAATCGACCATTCTTGATCTTTCTGCTGCTTGGCATCGAAACCTGTTCCGTTCCAGCAAGCATGAGCGGAACTTCGAACACGACGCCACCCACGTTGAACGTGCCATTCCGCTTGATTTCACCTTGACTTATGCGGGTTCCGAACGCTACTCTATCTCTCTTTCGATACCTGGGGATGGGCAGGCACTGCCCATAGGTTACGGGTGTCGCTTTTTCAATCTTGAAGGGCGAAAGTTGGAGCTTTGCGTGAGCACAGGGCATCCGGAATTGGTTGCTGCCATTGCTGCCGAGATTGCTGCCTCCGGTCCGATTCCATTTGTTCGTTTCATGGAGTTGGCTCTCTATCATCCGCAATTCGGCTATTACATGCGCATACCGGAACCACCAACGGAACGGATCGGTTGGCGCGGCGATTTCTATACGAGCTCGGACGTGCATCCGCTTCTTGGGCAAGCTCTGGCAAAGCAAGCGGACCAGATGTACCGGTTACTCGGCCAACCGGACCCGTTTACCGTCGTTGAGACGGGACCCGGCAAAGGGTTGCTGGCGAAACATTTCCTCTCGGCTTGCCGGCGTAACTTCAGTTCGCTTTTCCGGTATCTTCGGTACGTATTGGTTGAGCGAAGCCCCGCCATGCGAGAGTTGCAGCGCAAGAACCTCGCCTCTTGGATCGATCAGCCGGAGCTTCTGACCTGGAAGGAAGGGCTTGAAAGTCTTACCCACGTGACCGGACTGTTCTTCAGCAACGAACTCATCGACTCGTTTCCGGTACATCGAGTTCAAGTTACTTCGAGGGGAATCGAAGAGCTTTGGGTAGATCATCGTGACGGCCGGTTCGTGGAATGCCTAAAACCGCTTTCATCGGATGCACTTGCTCATCATCTTCGCCTCGTGAGAGGTGATTGGCCGGAAGGCTATCGTTCCGAGATCAACCTTCACGCATTGGACTGGATGAACCAAGTGGCTCAGCGCCTGGATCGTGGATTCGTGCTGACCATCGATTACGGCCATACAATGCAGGATCTCTATCGGTCCGAGCGAACGGGTGGCACATTTCTCTGTTACTCGCAACAATCGATAAATGATGATCCGTTCGTGCGCGTGGGGGACCAGGATATGACCGCCCATGTGGACTTTTCAAGTCTGGCGGCAGCCGGGACGGCGCAGGGACTCCAGACGAGCGGTTTCACGAATCAGCTGAGTTTTCTCATGGGACTGGGTGTCGAACAAATGATGGAGGCACTGGCACCGGATAGCCCGGAGTTTCAAGCGGCGATTCATCTACTGACACCCAACGGCATGGGCACCACATTCAAAGTTCTCATCCAGCACAAAAGCGTCCTTGATCCTGAACTCGACGGCCTGAAGTACAAACCGTTCTTTTGTTCGGCGCTCACCGCGCAATCCGCTGCATGAAGGCTCTAGGATGATGACGTCTCGGACGTTCAGCGCCGTTTCGCATTTCACGCTTCACGTGTCATGGTGTTTCCATGGGTAATGCCCCTGTTCCGGACAACTATTTACCGATCCTCATCTTCATCGGTGTGGGCATTGCCCTCGGGACGATCACCCTCTTGCTCGGCAAGTTTATCCGTCCCAACCAGCCTTATCGGGCAAAGTTGGCGCCGTACGAAAGCGGAAGCCCCCTCTTTCAGGATGCTCGTGTCCAGTTTCCCATGCGGTACTACATCATCGCGATGCTCTTTGTGATTTTCGATATCGAGATCGTCTTCATGTTTCCTTGGGCCGTTGCATTCAAGGGCCTTGGGCTGGTTGGATTAGTAGAGATGGTCCTGTTCATCGCCATTCTCGTGGTGGGGTTCTGGTACGCATGGAAGAAAGGAGCGCTCGAATGGGACTGAGCGGGTCCTGTCGTCGGCCGAGCCATTCGTCCTCGCTCCACCCATCCCCCGGTGGGGCCCTTTCGCTGCGGGCGAATGGGTCCTGGTGCCGACGCCACCCGCTCACCATTCTCGCTGTGAGGAAGGCAAGAAGAGAATGAGTTTATTGGAGCGACAATTTGACGCTAACGTCCTGACGACGAATCTGGACGCCGTCGTCAACTGGGCCAGAAAGTCGGCGCTGTGGCCCATGACCTTCGGATTGGCCTGTTGCGCGATCGAAATGATCGCCAGCGTCTCATCCCGGTACGATCTTGACCGCTTCGGCGCCGGCGTCTTTCGAGCGTCGCCCAGGCAATCGGACCTCATGATTGTCGCCGGAACGGTCTCGCGCAAGATGGCCCCGGTCATTCGACGAATCTACGATCAAATGCCCGAGCCTCGATACGTCATCTGCATGGGCTCTTGCGCGACGTCGGGCAATCACTACAACAGCTACGCCGTCGTGCAGGGAGTGGATCAAATCGTACCGGTCGACGTCTATGTCCCCGGCTGCCCGCCGAGACCGGAGGCGTTACTGGACGGACTTTTAAAATTACAGGAAAAGATCCAACGCGAGAAGGTATTCGTGAAGTAGCGATGTGGCGCGTCACTCGGAAAACGAGTGGGCATCATTTGAATGACGCCTGACACTTGACGAACTCATGGAATCGCTCATTGAAACCTTACTAAAGAAGTTCCCGGAAGCGGTGCTGTCCGTCGATGTCGACACGGCTCGGTCGGAAACGACGGTCCACGTCGCCGCGCCCCGAATCTTGGAAGTCGCTCGTTTTCTTCATGACGATCCCGAAGCGTGCTTCGACCACATCACCGATATCTGTTCCGCCGACTATCCAACCGATCAGCAACGGTTTGAAGTCATCTATCAGCTACTCTCGCTTCCACACGGCAGACGTATTCGTCTGAAAGCCAGGGTCACTGAAGACAACCCGGCTCTCGAGTCGGTGACAAGCGTATGGCGTGGTGCAGCATTCTTGGAACGCGAAGTTTACGACATGATGGGAATCCGATTTTCCGGCCACCCGGATCTGCGTCGTATCCTCCTGCCTGAAGACTATGCGGAAGGATATCCGCTCCGAAAGGATTTTCCGACCGAGGGCCGCGGTTGGCGCAGTCAGTTCGATTTTATCCCGCGTCTCGATGAACCGCCTGTCGAGCAGAGCGAAGGCGAGGTTCCAGCTGAAGAGAGGAAAGTGTTCCTTTCCGAGCCGAACGCATCCTCAACGGGCCGACGGGAAGAATTACTGTTAAACATGGGGCCACAGCATCCGAGCACGCACGGCGTGGTGCGGGTGGTGCTGGAATTGGACGGAGAGCGGATCGTTAAAGCGACGCCGGACCTCGGGTATCTTCATCGGGGAGTTGAAAAACTGGCGGAAGGCCTCGCCTACATGCAGATCATTCCGCATACCGATCGGCTCGACTATGTCTGCGCGATGGCAAACAACTACGCTTATGTGCGCGCCGTTGAAAAACTGCTCGGCATCACCGTGCCGGAGCGAGCCGAGTATATCCGCACCATCGTCGCGGAGATGCAGCGTATTCTTGGACATCTGTTCTGGCTTGGCGCGCAAGCTCTGGATATCGGAGCGATGACGATCTTCTTTTGGACGTTTCGCGAGCGGGAAACTCTGCTTGACATGTTTGAAAAGCTCTGTGGAGCCAGGCTGACCTTGAATTATTATCGGATCGGCGGGGTGGACAGCGACTTCACTCCGGAGTTGGTGGGCCATCTCAAAACATTCTTGGAAACGTTCCCGCAAAAAGTCAACGAGTACGACTCCCTCCTCGCAGGCAACCGGATTTGGCTGGGACGGACGAAACATATCGCCGTGATATCCGGAGAGGATGCTATCAATTTCGGCCTCACCGGTCCGGCGTTGCGGGGATCAGGTGTGTCCTATGACGTCCGAAAACTCGAACCCTACGGGATGTACCATAAGGTGGACTGGGAAGTACCGGTCGGAAAGAATGGCGACACATACGACCGCTATTGGATTCGCGTCGAAGAGATGCGTCAGAGCGCCCGAATCATTTCGCAATGCCTCGACCAGATGCCGCCCGGGCCGATTATCGCCGATATGCCGCAATACATTCCGCCGCCGAAACAGCAAGTCATGCGCGACATGGAGAGTTTGATTCACCATTTCATCATCTTCACGCAAGGGTTCAAACCGCCGAAGGGAGAGACCTATTGTGCAACCGAGGCCCCGAAGGGTGAGTTGGGATTTTTCATCATCAGCGACGGGAGCCCCCGTCCCTACCGGCTGAAAATTCGCTCTCCCTCTTTCATCCATATGGGCGCCTTCGATCATATGGCACGCGGCTACTTGATCTCCGACATCATCACGATTTTCGGCACCTATGATGTGGTCATGGGAGAGTGCGATCGATGAAGCGAGACAGCTATGAAGCTCCCGTGTGCGCTGCCGGCCTACGGTCGGAATCGGCGGAGGAAGCGTGCTGAAGGACAAATACGGAAAGGAAATCGAGGATATTCTGAGCCGCTATCCGGTCAAGCGCTCCGCCTTGATTCCGCTGCTCTATGTAGCCCAACGCGACCAAGGCTATGTGACCGAGTCGGCCATGAAGGAAATCGCGCAGATTCTGAAACTGACGCCCCCGCAGGTCTACGAGACGATCACGTTTTACACGATGTTCAATCTGAAGCCGGTGGGCAAATACCACCTGCAAGTGTGCAAGTCCCTGATGTGCGCCCTCGTCGGGTCGGATACCGTGATCGAATGGATCAAAACCAAGCTGGGGATCGCTCCAGGCGAATCGACGGCCGATGGACTGTTTAGCCTCAGCCTGGTGGAATGTTTAGCGGCTTGCGGGACCGGCCCAATGATGCAGATTAATGAAGACTATTACGAGCGACTGACCGAAGAAAAGCTGGACCGGATTTTCTCCGATCTTCGCTCGACGGGGACCAGTTCGCTTAAGAGCGGCCCGTTCATGTGGCCGGAACCGGCCCGATAGGAGCAGATGGCTCATGGCCTATAGCGTATGCACGGAAGGGGAACGGAGATTTTCTCACGATCGGCCCTATGCCATCAGCCATACGCTCTTCGAGTAATGCCCATGCCACAACACGAGCTCATTCTTCTGAAAAATATGATGCAATCCGGCTATACAGGGTCGCTGGCGGACTATGAAAAAACGGGCGGCTATCAAGCCTTGCGCAAGTCGCTTGGCAAGATCGCCCCGACGGATATCACCGCTATGGTCCGAAAATCCGGGCTGCGCGGTCGGGGTGGTGCGGGCTTTCCGACTGGCGTGAAATGGGGGTTTCTGCCGAAAGATTATCAAGGTCCCCGTTACCTTTGCTGCAATGCCGACGAGAGCGAGCCCGGTACGTTTAAGGACCGTCAACTCATGGAACGAGACCCTCACCAGGTCTTGGAAGGCATCGTATTGGCCTGTTATGCCATCGGCGCGGAAACCGGCTACATTTACATTCGCGGCGAAATGGTCCTGGCTTCGAAAATTCTTGAACATGCGATCGACGAAGCGCGGGCCGCGGGCTACATCGGGAAGAATATTCTCGGCACGGGCATCAATGCGGACGTGTGGGTGCATCGGGGAGCCGGGGCGTACATTTGCGGAGAAGAAACCGCTCTTCTGGAATCGCTAGAGGGCAAACGCGGCCTTCCTCGAATCAAGCCGCCGTTTCCAGCAACGCATGGGCTTTACAACAAACCGACCGTGGTCAATAACGTCGAGACGTTGGCGAACCTCCCACACATTCTTACCCGTGGCCCAGAATGGTTTGCAGCGATCGGCTCTCCCCCGAAGAGCACCGGCACCAGAGTGTTCTGTGTGAGCGGACATGTGAAACGCCCCGGCAATTATGAAGTTCCGATGGGGGTGACGATCCGAGAATTGGTGTACGAACATGCCGGAGGCATGCGTTCGGACAAGCCGATCAAAGCCCTCATCCCCGGCGGGGCTTCGGCGCCCTTTTTGACTCCGGCTCATCTCGACGTGAAGCTGGATTTTGAATCAGTCGCGGCAGCAGGCTCCATGCTGGGATCCGGCGGTGTGACGGTGCTGGAAGAAGGCACCAGCATGGTCTGGTCGGCACTCCGGCTGATGGAATTTTTCTACCATGAGTCCTGCGGGAAATGTAGTCCGTGCCGGGAAGGCAGTTCGTGGCTCGTCCAGACCCTGCGTAGGATTCTGGCGAAACGGGGCCGGATGGAAGATCTTGAAACCTTATTGGATCTATGCAAAAACATCGCAGGCCGTACCGTCTGTGCCTTTGGCGACGCGGAGGTCGCTCCGATCCAGAGCACGCTGAAACACTGGCGGCAGGAATATGTCGAGCTCATCAACGAAGCGGAAACGGCGAATCTCATTAGACCCGAACCGGTCGGACGACAGTGAGCGCCTCTCAGATGATCATCGGACCTGATAGGTAACCATGCCTGAGACCACGACACCGATGGTGCGTATGACGATCGATGGGATGACGGTCAACGTCCCAAAAGGGACCCTGGTGATCGAAGCGGCCCGTCGTGTCGGCGTCATGATTCCGCATTTCTGCTATCACCCGAAGCTCAAACCGGATGCCAATTGCCGCATGTGCCTGGTCGAAATCGAAAAAATGCCCAAACTCCAAACGGCCTGCAGTACTCCGGTTGACGAAGGGATGAGCGTGCGCACTGCTACGACTGTGGTCAACGATGCGCATCGATCAGTGCTCGAGTTCATCCTTGCCAATCATCCGCTCGATTGTCCGGTTTGCGATCAAGGAGGGAAGTGCGACCTCCAGGATTTTTCCCACGAATATACGGCAACCAGCCGATTCGTCGAAACCAAGCGCATCTTCCAAAAGGACTATTTCAGTCCGCTTATCGAGACACAGATGAATCGTTGCGTGCAGTGTCTCCGCTGCGTCCGATATTGTGATGAAGTGATGGACGTCAAAGCCCTGGCGCCGGTTGGTCGCGGCACGATGACCGAAATCAAATCCTTCGGTCCGCATCCGCTGAATTGCGAGTTCTGCGGCGGCTGCGTGCAGATTTGCCCGGTCGGAGCGATTACCAGCCGGCTGTCCATGTATGAATATCGGCCATGGATGCTGAAACGAGCCGAGAGCATCTGCGGATACTGTGGAGATGGCTGTCAGATTACCGTCCAGACGAAGGGCCAAGAATTGGTAGAAGTAAACTCGGCGCACGGAGCGGGACGCAACAATGGGGACTTGTGCGCCCGGGGATTTTTCGGATTCCATGCAGCCAGCCATCCGGATCGCCTGACCCACCCCCTTATTCGGCGCGATGGCATACTCGTGCAAGCGACATGGGAAGAAGCCCTGGAATACGTCGCCGCCCGTGTCAGCGAGATTAAAGCGGCTCATGGGGGACAGAGTTTCGGAGGGTTGATTTCAGGCCGTTGCACCAACGAAGAACTGTATCTTTTTCAGAAATTTCTCCGCGTGGTGATCGGCACCAACAACATCGACAGCAGCGCCCGCTACGGCCACATCAACGGCCTCCAGGCGATGCGACTCGTACAGGGTACCTATCGATGGACCGTCACCTTCGACGACATCCTGGAAGCCGATGTATTGCTCCTCGTCGGCACGAACATCACCGAAACCAATCCCATCACGGGTCTCAAAGTCAAAGAAGCGGTCAAGAAACGCCACGCGACGCTGATCACGGTTGAATCGCTGGAGCCGGTTGTCGACACGATCAGTAATATCGCCAATCTTTCGCACCATCATTTCCGCATTCCGCCCAGCGACATGCCCAATGCAATTCTCGGCCTCCTGAAGGCCGTGGCAGAGCACAACCTGATACACCCGGACATTGCACACCGTTATCCGGCCTATGTCGACGCCATGACGAAGGCCGTGCACGCATTTTCCTGGCAAGATCTTCACGCGGCGACCGGTGTTGAGCCTGATCCTTTCGTGAAGGCCGCCAAAGCGTTCGCAACCGGACGGCGGGTGATCGTGCTGACCGGTCAGCTTTTGTTGCGTAGCGAGCGTGGGTACAGCGGATCGTTGACTCTTCTTGATTTGCTTATTCTCACGGGGAAGTTGGATCAGCCTGGTTGTGGTTTTGCACCGCTCGCGGAAGAAAACAATGACCAGGGAGCCGTCGAAATGGGGGCCGTCCCCGAGTTCCTGCCCGGCGCCTGTTCCATTACCAGCAGCGCGGATCGCGATCGGATCATGACGCAATGGAAGGGGGACCTTCCGCTCACCGTTGGAGCATCTCTCGTCGAAATGTTGGATCGCGCCAAAACCGGATCGCTCAAAGCCATGATCATCGTCGGGGAAAATCCCGTGGGAAGCCTTCCGGCGCCGGTGCGTGCGGAGGAATCCTTACGCAAGCTGGATCTTCTGGTCTCTCAAGAGCTGTTTTTGACGGAGACGGCCTCCTTAGCCCATGTCGTCTTGCCGGCCGTTTCTTCGATGGAAAAGAGCGGGACATTTACGAACACCGAAGGGCACGTTCAAGCCGTCCGTCCGTCCGTTGAGCCTATTGGAGAAAGCCGCCCTGACTGGGAGGTTTTCTCTGCCCTTTCCATTCTGTTGGACTCACCGATGGAATACGCCGAGAGTAAAGAAATCCTTAAAGAAATTCGGAGCCTCATTCCCGGCTATGGCTCGCTGGGACCGGCACCGTTGCCCCCAAAAGTCGATCGGAGAGCTATGGACCGCTACCTCGCCGAAGGCTATCAATCCGATCTCGCAACGCGGTATCGATTCGTGGCGCCGAAATCCAGGCCGGATGGAACCGTCCGATTAGAGTTAGTGCAAAGCTTGTTTCACTCTGGGAAGCTGTCCACACGCTCGAAAGGGCTGTTACAAGTGGAGGGCAGCGGCTGGCTGCGCATCAATCCACATGACGCGGCGCGCTTTGCGTTGGTGGATGGCGATCGAGTCCGCCTCTCCAGTACGTCCGGAGAAATGACGACCGAGGTAAAAGTCATGGAGCGGGTTCCACCAGGAACGGCATGGTTTCCCGATCACTTCGGCCAAGCCGCCGTCGGGTTGTTTGAGTGCGCCATCGATCCGGTCACCCGCGTTCCCTCGTTCCGCACAGCGACGGTGTCCATGATGAAGGTCGCATGATGAATCTGTTACTGATGACCATGCATATCCAGGAGTCTTGTTGTGAGTGAATTCGGGTTGCGCCTTGCCATATCCCTTACACAAATCGCCGCGGTCATGGGCATCGTGATCGTGACCGTTCTCATTCTGACCCTTGCGGAGCGCAAAGTCCTGGGATGGATGCAGGACCGCATGGGCCCGATGGAAGTAGGCCCCTATGGCATTCTCCAACCGTTTGCGGACGCCATTAAGCTGTTTTTCAAGGAAGACATCATTCCCGCTGGCGCGAACAAGTTCCTCTTCACGATGGCGCCGATTCTTTGTTTGATTCCTGCATTCATCGGATTTGCCGTGATTCCGTGGGGACCGAACTGGAAGTTCGAGGTCAACGGCATTTCCGTGACGCCGTTCGTGATCAGCGACATCAACATCGGGATCCTCTATGTCTTGGCCTTTGCCTCGCTCGGGGCCTACGGCATCATCCTGGGAGGGTGGGCATCCAACAGCAAATACTCGTTACTTGGGGGTCTGCGGTCAGCCGCACAGATCATCAGCTATGAGCTCAACGTCGGACTGTCCATTGTCGGGGTGTTGATTCTGGCCGGCTCGCTCAGCCTCGTGAAAATCACCGATGCCCAAGCCGGAGGGTTTTGGAATTGGTACCTGTTCGCATTACCGGCCCCACAAATTTTTGCGTTCGTCGTCTACGTAATCTCCTCCGTGGCCGAAACCAACCGCGTCCCATTCGATTTACCGGAAGCGGAAAGCGAACTTGTTGCCGGATTTTTTACCGAGTACAGCGGTCTCCGATTCGCATTCTTCTTCCTCGCGGAATATGCGAATATGGTTCTGGTGTCCTGTGTGGCGGCTGCGCTGTTCCTCGGCGGCTGGAATGCTCCGTACCCCGGAACCATTCTGGCACTCCTCGGCCTGCCATCCTTGGCTTGGGTGGAGAACACAATGTGGTTTGCGGTCAAGACATACTCGTTCTTGTTCCTCTTTTTCTGGCTCAGAGCCACGTTGCCACGGCTGCGATACGATCAACTGATGAGATTCGGCTGGAAGGTGATGCTGCCCATCGCGTTGGGCAACATCGTGGTGACTTCCCTCGCCGTGTTTTTCTACCAACAGATGAAGTAGCGCGCGAGACCCGATATGACCACTACCACAACCACCAAGCGCTGGAGCCTGTTCGAGTGGGTCAAGACCATCACCTTCTACGAAATTCTCGTCGGCATGAAGGCGACCCTGTCGCACCTCCTCAATTACCGTCCGGTGACGTTGCAATATCCTCACGAAAAACGCACATTGCCGGACAACTATCGCGGCATGCTCGCGCTGCTCCGATACGACGACGGAACGGAGAAATGCGTGGGATGCGATCTCTGTGAAGCCGCCTGTCCGTCGCGCGTCATCCGGGTCGTCAGCGCCGAAGTGCCGGACGAGCCGACCAAGCGTTATTCGAAAGAATATTACATGGACATGACCCGTTGCCTGTTCTGCGGGATGTGTGTGGATGCCTGCCCCGTTGACGCGCTGGGCATGACGAGGGAATTTGAATGGGCGGTGTACGATAAGCGCCAACTCCACCTGAACAAACAACAATTGCTCGCGATCGGTGACCGCTCGTTTCTCGTCCGCGAGAAACGTTTGGAACTTCAGCATCCCAACGTTGCGTTTTTCAACGTGGCATTCAAGCACGTGCCACCGAAACCGAACTGACCCCGAAGGATAACTCATCAGAATCCAATGACTGCAACACCGTTGCCTTAGTCTAATCCGATCGACCTCTAGCCCAGGAACCGCCTCATGGCGCCGTTATTTTTTGGATACTTTGCCGGGATGATTGCCATAACCTCCATCCTTGTGGTGGCGTTGCGAAACCCCGTTTATAGTGCGCTTTCGTTGCTCGTCATGTTTTTTCATATCGCCGGACTCTTTATCACGCTCCATGCCGAATTCCTGGCGGCTGTCCAGATCATTGTCTATGCCGGAGCCATTCTGGTGTTGTATTTGTTCGTCGTCATGATTCTTAACGTGAAGCAAGACGACCGTTACCACAGTCAATGGCGGATCGCCGCGTTTGTGTGCGTTCCGCTGTTCATCGAGTCCGTCTTGCTTCTCTCCGGAGGGGCCGGAGCGATCAACACAGGCAGTCGATCGCTCCAGCCTGAACCGCAGGCCGCCATGGCTGTCGACAATACCTTGGCCATCGGTGAAACGCTGTTTTCGGTGTATTTGTTCCCATTCGAGGTCGCTTCGTTGGTTCTCCTTGTGGCGATGATTGGCGCCATCGTTCTTGCCAAGCGGGACATCGGGGGCAAGGAGGCATAACCCATGGCCCGAATGACGGTTGACGAATGACGGTTCCTATTTCCTACTATCTCATCTTGAGCGCCATCGTTTTCCTGACAGGCGTCGTCGGTGTGCTGATCCGACGCAATATCATCGCGATTCTTCTGTCCGTCGAGCTGATGCTGAACGCGACCAACATCAACTTCGTTGCGTTTTCCGATCACCTTCAGGATCTCGGCGGCCAAGTGTTCGTCTTTTTCGCTCTCACGGTGGCGGCCGCGGAGGTCGCGGTCGGGCTCGCAATTATCATCGCCCTTCACCGATCGAGATCCACGATCAACGTCGAAGAGTTCAACCTGCTCAAGTGGTAAGGAAACTATCTCTCGTGAAGCGTGAAGCGTCCTTTGCAGAGAATCAGAGAGCGTGGCAGGTGTTTTTGTCCATCGCATTTCACAAACGACACACGATGGGGAACGGGTTCTGATGCTGTACGCCCTCATCCCACTCCTTCCCCTGGCCGCCTTTCTCGTCCTAGGCTTAGCGGGTTCGCACATCAAGGACCGGGCCCACTTGATCGCTGTTCCAGCAGTGTTGCTCTCGCTCGCGCTGTCGCTGTCTGCCTTCTTTGAAGTGGTGTCCGGTGCCGTCATTTCTGTTCCACTCTATACCTGGCTCACTTCCGGTCACCTCGAGATTCATATCGGCCTCTACGTTGATCGGCTGACCGCCGTCATGCTCCTGCTGGTCACCGGTGTGAGTTCACTCGTGCACGTTTACACCATCGGTTACATGCATGGCGAGTCGGGCTATGCCCGCTTCTTCGGCTACATCGCCCTGTTCACCTTCTCGATGCTGATGCTGGTACTGGCCGACAATCTACTGCAGCTGTTCGTGTTCTGGGAGGCCGTTGGACTGTGTTCATATCTATTGATCGGACACTGGTACGAGCGTGCTTCCGCCTGTGCGGCAGCTACCAAGGCTTTTGTCGTCAACCGCGTAGGTGATTTCGGGTTCATACTGGGCCTTCTGCTCGTCTGGTACAGTTTTGGCTCGCTCAACTATCACGAAATCTTTCCTGCCTCGCACGAAGCGGGAGCGCTGACCATGAATATCCTCGGCCCGCTCGGCGGAACATGGGAGGTGTCCGTATTCACCCTTATCGGACTCTTACTGTTTACGGGCGCGGTGGGAAAATCAGCACAAGTTCCGCTCCACGTCTGGCTGCCGGATGCGATGGAAGGTCCGACTCCGATCTCGGCTCTCATTCACGCCGCCACGATGGTCACTGCCGGAGTCTTTATGGTGGCACGGCTCGCGCCGATCTATGACCTGTCTCCGACCGCGATGAGTGTCATCGCGGTCACCGGTGCCGCGACAATGGTCCTCGGGGCGACCATCGCATTGACGCAGACCGACATCAAACGTGTGGTGGCGTACTCCACCGTCAGCCAGCTCGGCTACATGATGATGGCATGCGGACTCGGCGCCTACGCCTCCGGCATGTACCATCTCTTAACTCATGGCGCCTTCAAAGCGTTGCTGTTTTTGGGCTGTGGCTCCGTGATCATTGCCCTACACCATGAGCAGGACATGAGACATATGGGAGGCCTCAAGGATAAATTGCCGATCACCTACTGGACGTTCGTGATCGGCTCGCTGGCACTCGCCGGCTTTCCCCTGACGGCTGGCTTCTTTAGCAAGGATGATATTCTCGTGTCCGCCTGGTCGTCCGGAAGCCTCGGTCAGGTGCTGGCACTCTTTGGGTTGCTGACAGCTCTACTGACGGCCTTTTACAGCTTCAGGTTGGTGTTCGTGACTTTTTGGGGACCCTCCCATGTTGATCCGCACCATGCGGCGCATATCCATGAACCCTCACAGACAATGACGACGCCGCTCCTCATTCTGGCGGTGTTCAGTATTCTCACAGGCTACTTCGGCATCCCATCATTTCTCGACCCGGTCTTTTCCACCGGACATGAAGCCGCCGCTCACCACGGTTCGGCCGGGATCGTCATCATGGTTGCCGCGACCGCGATGGGCTTGTTGGGCATCGCCGCCGCCTACTACGTCTATGTGCTGGACCCCGATTTCCCTGGGCGCTTTGCCGAACGATGGAAGAGCCTGTATCAGGCCTCGTTGAATAAGTGGTATGTCGATGAAGCGTACGACCGCTGGTTCGTGCGCCCTACGTTTTCGGCCGCCTCCGAACTTTGGAAGCGGGTCGACATCGAGGTGATCGATGGAGCCGTCAATGGCATCGCGCGGACGATCACCTGGGGTGGGTGGTTACTGAGGTTGGTCCAGAGCGGCCAAACACAGCATTACGCGTTAGCCATGGCGATGGGTATCGTTATTTTAACGGCGTACCTTTTTCTTTGATGATGGGGAAATCAACGAGAACGGATTCGGCATGATTGATTGCAAACGTTCCTCGCTGCACGTCGCGGGTGTCAAGTTGGGATCTTCATGACCGGCTTTCCTTGGCTGACAACCTTGATCTTCCTTCCTTTGGCCGGTGCGATTGCCGTCTTCGCGGTGAAGGACTCTGCTGTTCGGCTTACCGCCCTCGCCATTACCCTCGCTGATCTATTCATCTCGCTCCCTCTCTGGTGGCTATTTGATGCCACTTCCGGTCACATGCAGTTCGCGGAGTCAGCGGTATGGATCGCGTCTCTGTCGATCAACTACCGGCTCGGGCTCGACGGAATCAGCCTTCCGCTGGTCCTCATGACGACGGTCCTGCTGCCGCTCTGCGTCTTGATCTCCTGGCATGCCATTGAAATGAGGGTTCGGAGTTTCATGGCCATGCTGCTGATCATGGAAAGCGCCATGATCGGGGTATTCTCGGCCCTGGACTTCGTGCTGTTCTATGTGTTTTGGGAGGCGATGCTGATCCCGATGTACCTCTTGATCGGCATCTGGGGTGGGCCCAATCGTCTCTATGCCGCGATCAAATTCTTTCTCTATACCCTCGCCGGCAGCGTCCTGCTGTTGGTCGCAATCCTGGTGCTGTATTTCCAGGGCGGCCATACCTTCGACATTCTTCAGTTGAGCCAAGGCACTTACGGGCTGGCTCTGCAGACCTGGCTCTTTTTCGCCTTCTTTGCAGCATTTGCCGTCAAGGTCCCCATGTTCCCGTTTCACACCTGGCTGCCCGACGCGCACGTGGAAGCTCCGACCGCCGGCAGCGTGCTGCTCGCCAGCGTGCTGCTCAAGATGGGAACCTACGGGTTTGTACGCTTCAGCCTTCCTATGTTGCCGGACGCGTCACGCATGTTCAGTCCGCTGATGGTCGTGCTCTCGATTGTGGCGATCATCTATGGAGCCTATATGGCTCTGGCACAAGCCGATCTCAAAAAGCTCATCGCCTATTCGAGCGTCAGCCATATGGGATTCGTGACCCTCGGCCTTTTCGTGTTCAACCTTCAAGGGATCGAGGGCGCCGTCATGCAGATGGTGAACCACGGCATCACCACCGGCGGGCTCTTTCTCTGTGTAGGGGTGATTTACGAGCGCACGCACAGCCGACAGATCGCCGATAATGTCGGCCTCACGAAGCCGATGCCTCGTTATGCAACATTCCTGGTTATTTTTGCGTTGTCTTCGTTGGGACTTCCCGGTACCAACAGCTTCGTCGGGGAGTTTTTGGTGCTCGTGGGAACATTCCTCTGGAGCAAGATCGCGACGGCTTTCGCATCATTGGGCATTATCCTGGCCGCTGCCTACTTACTCTGGATGGTTCAACGCGTCGCCTTCGGAGTCCCGTCGTCTCATATGATCTCGAAGCTTCGCGACCTCAACCCGCGTGAACTGGTCACCCTCGTACCGCTTGTGGTTTTGATCTTCTTGATCGGCCTGTTCCCGAACCCCATACTGACCCGCATGCACACGAGCGTCGAGAAAGTCATCGCGCGTATCGCTCCCCCTTCTCAAGAGCAGGCTTCTTCCGTGGGGCGCCTTGAACCGTCTCCTTCCTCTATCGACGCTATCGGCTCACCGTCCGACACAACGGTCATTCACCGGGCGAATGATGCTGCACCGTTCACACGGCTCGCGGGGAAGGAACAGCGGCCATGACCTCCTTCTCCACCGGCGATCTGTTCTTCATCCTGCCGGAATTGCTGGTGATCACAGCAGCCTGCGTCGTCCTGGTGCTCGATCCGGTGCTGCGCGCATCGGACAAGGACGGTTTGGTGTGGCTGAGTTTGGGGACACTCGCCATTTGTATGGGATTGACCGCGTCGCAAATGAAGGTCCCGGCAACGATCTTCAGCGGACTCGTCGTCATCGACGCCTACGGTGCCTTCTGGAAACTGCTCCTCTACTTCATCACCGGCCTGACGATCCTTCTCTCCTATTCGTACTTAAAGGAAGAACGCCTGTACTTCGGTGAATACTATGGCTTTATCCTGCTCGCCCTTTCCGGGATGATGGTCATGGTGTCGGCAGCCGATTTGCTGACGATGTACCTCGGCACCGAGCTCATGTCGCTCTCGTTGTATGTGATGGTGGGGCTTAAGCGCGCGGAGCCTCGTTCCCTCGAGGCTTCGGCGAAATACTTCGTGTTGGGTGCCTTTTCGTCCGGCATTCTCCTCTATGGCATTTCGCTCCTCTATGGGGCGACCGGCAGCACGAAACTTCCGGACATTGCCTCGGCAATCGCAGGCCGTGGCTTCAATGATCCATTACTGCTGTTCTCCACGATCTTGTTGGCGGTGGGATTCAGCTTCAAGCTGGCCGTCGTGCCGTTCCACATGTGGACTCCCGACGTCTATCAGGGCGCCCCAACTTCCGTGACCGCGTTTATGGCAGTGGCCTCAAAATCGGCGAGCTTCGGCGCGTTCCTCCGTGTGTTCGTGGAAGGATTGGGGGGGCTCAAAGCCGACTGGTCCGCAGTCTTCCTCTTGCTCTGTATCGCCACGCTGGTACTGGGGAACGTCGTTGCGTTGGTGCAAACGAACATCAAGCGGATGTTGGCCTACTCCAGCATTGCACATGCAGGCTATGCGTTGATCGGCGTGGTGGCCGCGGGACGCCTAGGGAACTCTTCCGGCATCGCGAGCGTCCTGCTGTACCTTGCTCTGTACACGTTCATGACCTTCGGCGCCTTCGCCATCGTCGCAATGCTCCGCAAAGGCGGCATCGAAGGAGAAGAGATCGAGGACTTCACTGGCTTGGCAAGACGGCACCCTTTACCGTCGCTGCTGATGTTGATTTTCATGATCTCATTGGCGGGGCTTCCGCCCACTGCCGGATTTGTCGGAAAATTGTATGTCTTCATGTCGGCGGTGGAAGCGGGCATGACGTGGCTGGCCGCCGTTGCGCTGATCTTTGCCGTCATTTCCGCCTATTACTATCTTCGGGTAGTGATGGTCATGTATATGCGCGAGCCGAGCGACAGCGCGGGCACCGTCCCTCAGTTGGTCATGTCACCGACTCTCTCTATCGTGCTGGTCTGCACGGTGGCTGGAGTAGTCATCTTCGGAGTCTACCCCAACCCCCTCGTGAACCTCGCCATGCAGGCGGTGTTGACGCTAAAGTAAGAGCACCGTGTTTTACCGATACGCATGCGGAGCGCCATGAATGTCCTCCGCTTCCTGCTCGAAACCTTGAAAGCATTCTTGCGCCAAGGCTGCCCCAGCCTGGCGGCAGCTCTAGCCTTTTTCTCACTGCTCTCCCTGTTTCCGCTCGTGTTTCTTCTCCTGTATGGAATCAGCTTCCTCGTCAGTCAGAATATTATCGGTGAACAGTTCATGCTGAGTTTCCTGAAAGGATTTCTCCCATCACTGGGCGAGCGGCTGGCTGAAGAGCTCCATCGGATCAGCGTACTGGAAGGCGTGCGATGGCTTGTGTTTCTATCGTTCTTCTGGTTTGGAGGGCTCGTGTTTTACGAGCTTGACTACGCGCTCAACGTGGTGTTTGAGAGCACTCAAAAGCGGCATCCTCTGATTTCCACGGCGATTTCCATCGCCTTGCTGGGATCCACAGGACTTCTGCTATTCGTGTCCTACGTCGCCACACAAACCATCACGTTCTTGACCGCCTACGCGCCTCGGATCTGGCGACTCGATCTCGTCGCGCTGGCCGCGCACGATTTTCATTTGACCTATACCCTCCCCTTTGCCCTCGCATTCCTGGCAGTCAGCCTGTTGTACCGTCTTGTGCCTCGTCGCCGCCCACGGTGGCGTCACGCCATGGCAGGCGCACTGATCTTCGGCCTGCTTTGGGTCTCGGCCAAGGTAGTGTTTGTCAGCTATAGCGACTACGCCACGGTATACGCGCGACTCTACGGATCGTTGCTGGAAGTCGTGCTCCTGCTGCTATGGGTTTATTATTCGGCCGGACTCCTGCTGTTTGGTGGAATCATCGCCCACAAACTGCAACAACTCGCCCGCATTTCGCCCACAATACCGAGCGAGGGAGCCTAGCACACTCGTGCCCGACACGCTCCTTACCGGTCGCTGACCACCGCTCCATGGCGTTCAGCCAAGATGGCCAACCGGTCGATGCGACTTCCGGCCTTTTTCTGGCGAGGTGCGTGCTTCCTCGCTAAAATGTCTTCCAGCAAGGCGTGGGGGCTATTCGCATGGTTGAAGAATACGGCAAAGAACTCATGATGTTGGGGGGGGACGATCGCGGGATTCATGGCCGCGCTTCTCACCGTCATGGAAAAGCTGCTGGACATTCAGCAGCGCGTCCATTCTAAGAAAGAAGAGAGATCGTCGACCCACCCGGAGCGCCCCCTTGCAGACCCCGCCCCAAGCGTCGACTTCTTTTCGTCAACACCATTGCGCGGGTCGTCTTACCTGCTGTTGTATGAAATCGGCGTCATTGTTGCGGCAGGGGTGCTCCTCAACTATGTCGGCCTGACGCTGAGCCGGCATCTGGAGAGCATTCTGTTTCTCGATATGACGGGCACCGCCCTCGTGGCCATCCTACTCGGTCCATGGTGGGGAGCGATCGCGGCATTGCTCTCAAACTCCGTCGTGAATTGGCTCCTCTATCCTGACGCGGGAGCGGATGTCATCATCTTTCCCTGGTCTCTGGTCAATATGACAGGAGCACTGTTTTGGGGAATGTTGGCCCGGCAGCCGAGTTTTTTAAAATACGTGCGCACCGGCAAGAGCTCCGGACTGGCTCATACCTGGTTCTTGCTCAGTTTCGGTGTGGCGGGTGCCGTCGTCATGAGTATACCCGGCACATTAGTACAATCAGCTCTTCATGAACGTGCCATCTTTGCCTTGAACCCTGCAGTCGCCGAATCTCTCAGCCTTCGGATTTCACACTGGGAAGCGGTCGTTCAGTCGTACCTCGAATTGGCATTCGGGGTGAGCTGGAGCGAAAACATCAGTTGGTATGTCGTCAATTGGTTTCAAAACTGCGTGCGGTACATCCCCGACAAGACGATGAGTGCGGCGATTGCACTGGTCATTCTGAAATATGGATATCCGTTGTTCGAGCGAGAACTGATCCACGGCGGTCCGGAGGGAGAACGCCCACAAGATGAACGAATCCTGCCACTCGCGCTGATTTATGCCCCGTCTTATGCGTCACTCATCAGCCAAGAAGACGACACCGGCCACCTCTACTGGCCTCTGTGGTCCATCCCCTGGGTGTTCATTCTGTATGGTTACTTTAGAATCCGGTATTGGGGATCGCCGGAGGAGTCGCTCCGTGCGGCTCGCGTGCAACGAGCCGAGCGGTACGCGCGAGCGCTCACACCGGTTGGGAAAGAACCGTCCTATGAATTTTGCCGCGCGCTGACGTTCGCGACGCTGATTGCGAGCCTATTGTTCGCCCTCTGCTTACCGATTCTTCTGATGGACTTTTATCGCGTCACGTTCAAATTCTTTTGCGTCGTCTACGGACTTCTACTCGTGGTTCACCTTATTCGCGTCGCCATCGCGCAAAATATTTCCGTGGCGCGGGCCGACTGATAGGACCCACCCCGAATCGCCGATTGAACGTGACCTTACCTGCGGCCTGAGGACCCTCTCAGTTGCAGAAAATGCACAATGGCCGAATGGGTCACGAGTCCGACGATCTCTCCATCGTGCATGACGATCAGCCGATCCCGCCCCTCACGAGCCATCCGTTCCAGAGCCTGAATCACGGACACATCCGGTTCGATCACCAAGGACTCAGCGAGTGGGTTCATCACCTGTTCCACCCGGCGCCAGGCCCAAAGTGCGGGCGGGACGGTTTGAATTTCCGACACAGTGACCAGCCCCACGAGCCGCCCATCCTCCAATACAGGAAAACCACCATATCCATAAGGCTGGAAATACTGGTTCACCGCCTCCTCAAGCGTACACTGTGAAGGAATCGAAGCGACCGTCGTCACCATCAGATCACGGATGGGGATGACTGCCAACGACTGCCGCGTGGCGGCTTGGCGGCGGCTCGCCAATGCCGCGGCGAAGAGGAACATGCCGATGAGGAGAACCCATCCCCCGTTCGAGAGCATCGAAGAAGGTAATTCTCCCCTCAGGGCCCCGTAAAGGATGCCCAGGCCCAATAGTCCAAGCATGATTCCAAACGCGAGTCCGATCACCGCCGCCTGTTTCGTGGCTCGATAAAAATCCTTTCCCCAAGCCCAGAGACCCGCCCGCAACACTCGTCCGCCATCCAGTGGAAAACCGGGAATAAGATTGAAGAGCCCGAGTTGCATATTGACCATGCCCAGCAAGGCGCCGAGCATGATCAACCCCTGTAAGCCGTGCTGCCGTTGGATGGCCTCTGCCAGCACGACGAGCACAAAACAGGTGCCACCGATCACAAAACTCACGGCGGGTCCGGCTAACGCGATTAAGAATTCAGCCCGCGGCGTAGGAGCTTCCTTCCGCATGTGGGCCACACCCCCGAAAATGAACAGCGTGATCTGCTCGATCGGAATGCGATAGTACAACGCGACGTAGGAATGGCCCAGCTCATGGAGCAGGACGGAGAGAAACAAGAGCACCGCCGCGACGGCGCCCATCGCCCAATAGCGCTCAGGAGGGAGACCGGGCAGACTTTCCGGCAAATATCCGGTCGATAGCGTCCAAGTCACCAAGAGAAAGACTAGGAACCATGAGGCATGGACGCGGATGGGAATTCCCAATGCACGTCCGATTTCCCAGGAAGGCAGATGCATAGGCAACACCGTAACAGCCGAAATGCAGAGGGTCAAATCCTTCCTCATCGGTTGATGTATACTAACCTTCATGCGGCGACAACTTGTGCCAGGAGTGTTGCTCGGAGTTCTAGCGGCAGGGTCCTTAGGGCTTTTGCCTCCGGCGGAAAGCGGTGCACAAGTCATCAAGTCTGGTCCGCCTCGCTGCCCGGGAGTGGCACTGACGTTCGATCTCTGCCCGGTGCGCAAAGGGCCGGGCTACGATCAGCCTTTGATCGACTATCTGGTCAAGCACCGTATCCCCGCAACCTTCTTCATGTCGGGCAACTGGATGGCCAAACATGAGGTAGAAGTGGATCATCTGCTGGTCATAGACTTTTTCGAAGTCGGCACGCATGGTGACGTGCACGCCCATCTTCCCATGCACGATGCGGATGAACAACGGATGGAGATTCTCGGCCCGGTCAAAGCGCTGCACGAGCGCTATGCGCATGAGGCGACATTGTTCCGGCCACCATATGGAGAGTACAACGATGTGACCATCGCCGTGGTGAACATGCTCGGCCTGCGGTTCATCCAATGGAATATCGAATCAGGCGATCCGGACCCCACGCTCTCAGCCGGGCAGATTCTCGCCAGAGTCGGCACACGCGCGAAACCCGGCAGTATCGTCGTCTTTCATGCGAACGGGAAAGGCAAGCAAACCCGTCAGGTCATTGAACAACTGACCTCGGACATTCTTCCCAGGAAGGGACTCCAACCAATGACCGTCAGCGAGTTGTTGAATTGTACGCCCTCGACTCCATGACAACACAGACGATCAGAGCCATGGATTCGGACGATCGGGAGGCGGTGGTCCAACTGCTGGGAGAATCCGACCCGTGGCAGAAGCTCGGCTACACACAAGACGATTGGAACCGCATCTTCTGTCCAATCCCTCAAGGTCGTGACTGTTATGTGATTGCCCTCGATGGGCACGTGGCGGGCATTGCCATCGTGAAACAGAAATTTTTGGTGGGCGATTATCTCGAACTCTTGGGCGTGGCCGGGTGGGCCCGCCACAAAGGTATCGGGGGTCAGCTCTTGACGCACATTGAACAGCTCGTCTTCGAACGAACCAAGAACCTCTTTGCCTGTGTATCGGATTTCAACGAACCAGCGAGGGCTTTCTACAAGAAACACGGCTTTCAAGAGATCGGCCCCATGCCCAACTTTCTGATTCCGGGCAGCGCCGAGATGTTATTACGCAAGACGGCAGGACCGGCGAGGCGGAGCAGGTAGCTGATCGCATGCTTTCATAGAAACTCGTACGATCCGCTATGCTCGATCCGCGATAAGCTTTTCTTATGAAGATCACAAAGCTGCTCCATACGAGAATGCGGGTCAGCGATCTCGACGAAACCATTCGGTTCTATACCACCGTGCTGGGCCTTGAGGTCATTGAGCGGAAGATCTCTCCTCGCGGATCACACCTTGCCTTCTTAACAGTACCCAACAGCGAGGAGCTGATCGAACTGACCAGCTTTCCGCCGAGCGGACCCGTCAAGGTCCAGGAAGATCTTGTCCATCTGGCCTTCCAAGTTGAAAACCTCGATGACACGATCGCAGCTCTCAATGCACAGGGGATCACGATTACCGATGGCCCGACGAAAACTTCCTCCGGGAGTCGATTTATCTTTCTCGATGCTCCCGACGGCTATGAGATCGAGCTCATCGAACGGCCCACCCATGTAAAGATCGTCTAACTTCTTGAGCGCCACTCGTCGTCCGTTGTTCGTAAAGGCTGACAGGATTTCATCGGGCCTTCTTCACCCCATTGACGATTCCGGGACACTCACAGTATTGTTCTTCGCTTCACGCTCGCCTCGCTGAGTCGAAGTGGGCTTCACAAACCATCAGATACCAAGGAGCCTCGGCATGCAGAATGCCTTTTTCCGTGGTCACGGGCTTGGCAATGACTATCTCGTGATGGACCCCAAAGAGCTGACGTTCAAGCTTTCGCCTAAAAATATCTCGTCGGTCTGCGACCGCAACTGGGGGTTGGGCAGCGACGGTATTTTGGTGCCAGTTCCATCAAAGAAGGCCGATTTCGGCCTGCGCATCTTCAACCCAGACGGCAGCGAGGCGGAAAAGTCAGGGAACGGCCTGCGGATCTTTGCCCGCTATCTCCACGCCACCGGCAAGACCAAGAAGAACCATTTCACAGTCGAGACAAAAGGCGGGGTGGCCACCATTGACCTTCATGTGGACCGGCATAGGGACGCACGTGCCGTGACCGTCGAGATGGGAATCGCCACGTTCAAGCCAGGCGCGCTCCCCTGTTCGCTCGATGTACCCGAATTGATTCAGCAGCCGATCGAGGCAGCCGGGTATTCGTTGGTCTTCACCGGCGTCAGTGTGGGTAATCCTCATTGCGTGGTGTTCAAACCGGCGGCCGAGTCCTGGTCCCGGCAAGAGCTGTTGACGCTCGGCCCGGCCTTGGAGAATCATGCCCTATTCCCCAAACGGACCAATGTGCAATTAGCCGTCCCGACGGGGTCCAAGGAAATCTTTATCCTAATTTGGGAGAGAGGCGCCGGAGAGACACAAGCATCCGGCTCGTCATCTTGCGCGGCAGCCAGCGCGGCGGTTCGCCTCGGATTGGTCAAGAGTCCGGTCACCGTGAAGATGCCGGGCGGCATGCTGAAAATCGATGTCGCTCCCGACTTCAGCCTGACCATGAAAGGGCCGGTAGCCGAAGTTGCCCGAGGCTCTCTCAGCCCTTCGTTTGTGCGAACGCTGAGATAGATACGCAATCGGCCGCCGGTTCTAGGCCTGGATCGTCGCTGACCAGGTTGCTCGTCTAACCTCCACGCCGTAAAATATCGAGGTCTTCAGTCCATCAAATTCCGGCTGATAACCAAGGGTATTACCGCGGTATGACCGCGCCACTTCAAAGCAAGCTCGCGCACCTGCCCGGCAATCCAGGGGTCTACCTGTTCAAGGGCGCACAGGGGGAGATCCTGTACATCGGGAAAGCGGCAGTATTGGCTGACCGAGTCCGCTCCTACTTCCAGAAAGGGACGGACCACAGTCCGAAGACCAGCCTGCTCGTCAGCCAAGTCACCGACCTGGAAACGATGGTGACTCGGTCTGAGCTCGAAGCCCTGATTCTCGAAAGTAATCTGGTCAAGCGCCACAAGCCCCGATTCAACATCGTCTTGCGGGACGACAAGCAGTATCCCTATGTGCGGTTGCCGATTAAGGAAGATTTCCCGCGGCTCTCGATCGTGCGCCGTGTGCAAAAAGACGGAGCGCTGTACTACGGTCCCTATACGCCGGCCAACGCCCTCCGTGAGACCTTGAAGGTGATCAAACACGTCTTTCCGCTCGCCACTTGCTCTATCGATATCGACGGGACAGCTGAGCGTGCCTGCATCGAGTTCGAAATCAAGCGTTGTATGGCACCTTGCACGGGCCACCAGTCGAAAGAGGACTATCATCAGATCGTCAAACAAGTTCGACAATTTCTGGAGGGGCGCGATCATGAGTTACTCGACGACCTCCGAGCCAAAATGGAAACGGCCGCGGAACAGGAACAGTTTGAAGAAGCCGCTCGCTTGAGAGACCGCCTCTTTAAGATCGAACGAATGCTGGAAAAACAGCGCATCACCCAGACGTCGGCCATGGATCAGGATGTGCTTGGGCTCGCGCGGCGAGGTGCGGCGGTGGACCTCCAAATCTTGTTCGTACGTGGCGGCTTGTTGATCGGACGGAAGGATTTCTTCTGGCCACAGTCCGCGGATGCGCCGGACAATGAACTCGTCCGCTCCGCGATCGAGCAATTTTACAATAAGGACGGCCAGCCACCGAAAGAGGTCTTGGTCCCGACCGATCTGGACGATCGCGCGCTGATCGAGCAATGGCTTTCTGACAAACGCGGAGAATCCGTCCGCGTCCTGGCGCCTGAGCGGGGCGTCAAACATCAGCTGGTGCTCCTGGCCGAGGAAAATGCGGCCTCGGCGGTTGCCGACCATCTGCGTAACGAAGAACTCGACCAACAAGCCGGTGAAGAGCTGAAACGGCTGCTGCGTCTGGAACGCGCTCCTCGTCGCATTGAAGGGTTCGACATCTCCAACACGATGGGCAACCAATCCGTCGCCTCAATGGTGGTGTGGGAAGATGGGCAGATGAAGAAGGTGGACTACCGCCGATTCAAGATCCAGACGGTGGTCGGGGCTAACGACTTCGCCAGCATGAAAGAAGTCATCACACGGCGCTACGGCGAGACTCAGGAGCTAGCTCGACCGGATTTGATCCTTATAGACGGAGGACTCGGGCAATTGAGCGCCGCTATGGAAGGGCTGAAAAAGGTCGGGCAGCAAGGTCTGCCCATTCTCGGTTTGGCAAAAGCGCGGAGGGAAAAAGAGGAGCGGATATTCCTTGCCGGCAGAAAAAACCCGATTACGCTCACAGCCACCGCTCCGGCCACCCATCTCTTGCAACGGATTCGCGATGAAGCCCATCGTTTCGCGATTACCTTTCATCGGAAACTGCGGGGCAAGTCGCTGGTGAGTTCCAAACTAGACCAGGTGATCGGAATTGGCGAAATTCGGCGCGGTCAGCTCTTGAGCCGGTTCGGCAGTCTGGACAAGCTGGCTTCGGCCAGCGATGAAGCGCTGCGGGAGGCCGGTCTCAATGCCGAGACCGTCTCGGAGCTCCGTCGGGCGCTTGCCAAGTCGTGAACATCCGCCACCTAGAAGAGAGTCCGCAAGCTGAGCGTACCTAAGTGCACGAAGGCATCGTATGTTCCGTCGACAGTTGGATTCAAATTGGCGACAACAGTGCGTGATTCATAGAACCATTCTTGATAGGCAAGATCCAGACCCATGCCTTTCGGCCACAGAGTAGACTCTCCGCTGCAGGGTATCACCCCCAGAAACCGCCCTGCTCCCTTGCAAAGGAAACCCGCACCAAGAGACAAGGTATGAGCCGTCAAAGAAATGGTGCCGGGGTTGAACGTTCGACCAGGGACCGGGTCCTGTGTATAGGTATAGCCGGTACGCACCGCGATGTCCCAATGCGGCAGCCACTGTGGATTCAGCCACTTATGCTCGGTTCCCAGTGCAATCACCGGCACATTGTTCCACTGTTGCGGCTGGGGAATCGTTGATCCGTTTGAAAGGTGGATATCAAGATTCCTGTTCAAACTCCAGCCCACATATTCGACATTGAGCTCAACCTTCCACTCTCTCACGCCGGTGCGCACCGGCCAGATAGCGATGGCCCCGGTAAATATATGCGGCAACACAAGATCGGTGGAGGCATCGGCCATCTTCGTCCCATTGACTAACAACGAGCCATTCAAGGGTAAGACCGCCTGACTGCGATAGACTAGCCCGATGGACATGATCGGTTTACCGGCTCCATTCCTCACGGGAGTAAAGAGCATGCTGGCCGTTACACCTGCCCCAGTCCCTGTTCCGTTCAGTTCGATAGATGCCCCCTGTGGAACCAAAGCCCCGGAGCTCACCTGTTTCTGCTCTGCATGGCCTTCCCCAAGAAAGCTCGCAAACGTGTAAATATCCGCGCTCACACCTACCGACAGCTCCTCGCTGATCTTGTAGGCGACGGTGGGCTTGATGTCGATCAGTGGGAGCGCCGCCGAAGTCACAGCCGTGTTGAATGGGCCATCGATCGGGTATTGGGTATTCAAGCCAAACGGCGAAGTCACCCCAATGCCGACTGTCACCGGCGAGAGAGTGGGTAATCCAACTGATGCCAGATTGGCGCTGAAATAGAAGTTACTGGGAGGAGGCCAGTTAACGCTCCCGTTGAAGTCGCCCCGGCTATCAAGACCAGTCGGGCTCTTGAACTTGACGGATCCCCCGACTAAATTTAGCCCAACGATGCTTTGGACCCCTGTTACTTGGGTCAACCCGGCCGGGTTGTAGTGGATGGCTGATGCATCATCGGCTTCTGCCGCGAATGCATTGCCCTGTCCTGCGGCGCGCGCTCCCTGAGGCTGAAAGCGAAGGGCTTGGGCACCGGCCACCGTTGGGTCCAGGAGAGAATACGATAGGATGAATGCAATGACGAACCTACCGATGAGCCATGCTTGCATCCGTATCTTGGCATCCTGCTAAATTGTTTGTCCTGTCTTGCAGGCTTACAACAATTGACCTTCACTTTTTAGGGATGATCTTCTCATACCAGGCAAAAGTAAATAGGGAGATGCGGTGTGAGTATGGGGACAATCAGCCCTATAGATGATATTTAAAAGGCCCTACCGTAATTTTCATCTGATTTTTGGATAATTCCTATGGTATATAGTCACGTCCCCAAAGGACAGGAGGGTCTCTATGGCTCATACGTCAACGAAACAACCTTTCCCGCGGACTGCCTTCGACGCGCTCTCCAAGTCTGAGTGCCGGAACTTTCTTGAAGTCCTCCATTACGCGATGCAGGCAGAGACTCCAGATCATGTGCGGGATGTGCTCGTTCTATTCCAAAACCATTTTTCCTTCACGAGGGCCTTAGGAGGCCTTGCCCGCCTCGGGCCCGATCGGACGTTTGCTGGATTCAGTAATGTCGTCAACGCCAGTTATCCAGATGAATGGCTTTATATGTACTGGAAAAATGGCTTTGCGGACGTCGACCCGGTATTCCAGTCAGCCTTGAAATCACCAGGCACGCAACATTGGCGAGAGATTTATCAGCACATGTCTTCCGAGAAGGAACATGAGTTTATCGCCACTGCGAGGCAGTTTGGCCTCTGTGATGGCATCACAACAGGCTCGGTAGATCAGGCCTGTGGAGTTGCCACTTTCTGTTCGTTCGCCAGTGAACATGCTCTCGATGCAAAGCGATTGGTTCCCCTCGTCGAATACGCGGGCTATTACATTCATATGGCCCTGCTACGAACCGCTCCAAAATCTGTGTCGCAAACAGATCGATGCGTCAAGGAACTTTCTTCGCGAGAAGTCACGATCCTCAATTGGATGAAGAACGGAAAGACCAATTGGGAAATTGGCAAGATTCTGGGGGTCAGTGAGCGAACAATACGATTCCATATTGAGAGCATCTTCTCCAAACTAGAGGTGACTTCCCGTTCTCAAGCTGTCGCAACCGCCATAGAGCACGGTCTACCCGCCCTCCATGGGTTGCCAACGGCCAGCTAGGCATTCACTCGCCCTAGCTGAGTGCCAACCGCTACCTTACCACCGAAGCAGCTAGGCTGCGCGCACCAGTAGCCGATCTTCGGCTAACTGTGCATATTCCACTCCATCTCTTTCTTGGCCCAGTACTGATCGGTAGCCGTGTTCCAGGCTGGGAACCAGCGTTGTCGTTGTCAGCCAGTCCAGCATAGCAGGACGACACGTTGAGGCTTGGGATCTAAATTCGTCCAGATCAAGCAATCCTCCGATCGAAAACACCTCAGCCGGAGGTAACGCTACCGGCTCCCCTATGGCCCGGCAGGGCCATCCCATGCGTTGAACCACCCGCAAGAGTCTGTGTTCCACCACCATATAGGTGTAGCGGACATTATGCAGCAGACACCATTGATACATGCCCTTGAAGATCATTTTCATCAGCCTTGCAGACAGGCCACGATCTGCGATCGCTGGGTCAACAGCAAGTCGAGTAATTTCCGCCGTATCGGTTTCTTTGCGAACACAGTGGTTTCCCACAAGGCAGGCACTGAATTCACTCTCCAACATGAACGGGACGGGCCCATGAGTCATGCGGACTAATCCTAGCAATCTGGTATCACCTGCAAATACCCCGATCGAGGTGCTCCAAGTATCGTACACATCGGCTTCGAGCCGGTCGGCTCGTTCAGGTACCCACTTCAGCCGTTCAGCAAATACGCGATGTCGCAACCGATACGCCTGAGTGAGGTCTTCTTCGGTTTCGAGTGTCCTGACCAGTAACTCTCCTTCGTAGAATGCAACTTCGCTCTCCTCTTCGGCCACTAATGCCTGCATATTGCCTCCTTTAAGTATGGCCTGATGCGGAGCCCATATAGGGCCGATTGTCTGGTAAAGGAGGCGAATGGAACCATTTCAACTAGAGAAACGTCACCTGGCGGGTCCGCCAGGTGATTTCCCGTCCTGAAATAGCGTAGATAGAGACGCTACGACTGGTGCTGTGGCTTTGGTGGAACTCGAGTCAGAAGATCAGAAAAGGAGGTCAGCGTGACAGAAGGCAGGACAAAGTTTCAACTGTTGGACGGGGGACTTCGCTCAACCCCAGCCCTGTCAGCCTCCCAGTCGATTCGACCGCTGAAGGAATCCCACGGTATGTGCCAGTTGGAACCTTGCGCGGGTGAACTGACAATCGCGTTCAAAGCGACCGAGCGCCGATTGCACAAACTCTTGGAAGATCGTACCCGGATTGGTCGAGACTTGCATGACTGTGTGTTGCAATCGCTGTATGCCATCGGCCTCAACATTGAAACAGCTCAACGGACCCGGAGTCATCAATCGGTGGAAGCCAAGGAATCCGATACCAGGATGATCTGGCAGGTCAATCAACTCATTCATGAAATCCGCGGGATGATTCACGAGTTGGAGTCCGGTACTGTCCAGGAGTTCGACTTGTCCTCGGAACTCAACACGCTATGCACGACCTACGAACAAACAAATCGATTGCACATGAAGTTGGATCTTCAGCGCAGCGCCATTGAGGTGCTGACGAGTGAGGAGGAGCGCGAGATCCTGAATATCGTACGGGAGGCCCTCAGTAACTGCGCTCGCCATGCGCGGGCGACCCGAGCCGTGGTCTCGATTCGCATGAAAGAAACCAGAATTCGCGTAAGCATAATCGACGATGGTATTGGATTCTCCACAGCCGTAGGACAGCCACGTGGATACGGACTTACCAACATGGAAGCTCGAGCCAAGAAACTCGGCGGGACATTGTGGGTGCACTCGAAAAGTGGAGGAGGTACGCAAGTCATTGCGGAGTTTTCATTGGAACCCCTGCTCACCCCTGTATGAAACAACCATCGACCAGCATCGTTCTCGTAGATGACCATGAGATGGTCCGCAGGGGGCTGCGCGCCCTACTTCACCTCGAACCCGATATGACGATCGTGGGAGAGGCTGGGACTATCGCAGACGGTGTGGCAATCGTTGAACGTCTCAACCCTCAGATGGTCCTGCTTGATGTGAAACTTCCCGACGCCTCAGTCACAGAAGCCTGCCGACGGCTTCTGGCCGTTGCGCCGAAGCTTCGGATTCTCGTCCTCACCAGCTATGCCGAAGACACCACGGTTATGGCCGCAGTTCAGAACGGGGCGCATGGATATGTGCTCAAGGATGTCCGAATGGATGACCTCATCCGTGCAATTCGCACTGTCGCCACCGGTCATGGCTATTTGGACCCACGAGTGACCCAACAGGCACTCCACTGGATTCGGACCAGTTCACATCTGGGAGTGACTTCCCAAGGAGTCTCCCGATTATCCCCGCAGGAACGCCTCATTCTGCCTCTCCTGGCAGAAGGAAAAACAAACAAAGAGATCGCAGTCCAGCTTCGTTTAAGCGATAAGACGGTAAAAAATTACCTGGCGAATATCTTCGATAAACTTCATGTTAAGCGTCGAACAGAAGCGGTCGCCTGGTTTATGAAGGAAACGCATGTGCCCGGCGCCGCCCGAAGTCCGAAATTCTAGGGTTCCTGTGATCCCCTAACGGCCAGCCTGTCCTCGTGAAAACCTCTTTACCCTACCCCCCTCTGGTATTGTAGGATCAACGAGCTCTATGCTATTCCCTAATTGTTGTTCCAAAATTGATCCACCTGCGAAGGAGGACGGGCTCGCCTCGCAGCTTCCGCCGACCTAAACACAGAGATTCGTCTCTATGGGTTCGCCATCAAATACTGATAGAGCACTGTCCATCGAACTTGCCCAATTACGGCATCAAGTCCTTGAACTACAGCAGGCATTAGCCAATGCGGGACAAGACCATATCCTCGCACAAGGATGGACGCTTGGGGCTGCGCAGGTCGGAACTTGGGAGTGGGAAGCCAGTACGAATCGTGTCATTTTGTCCTTGGAAACCGAGCGGATCTTCGGTCTTCTTCCCGGATCCTTTGACGGCACCTATCAAGGATTCATCGGACTCGTCCATCCAGAGGACCGTCAGCGGTTCAGCGCCGCCATTGCGACGGCAGTGAAAGACCGGACGTTCTACCGCATTGAACATCGCATCATTACTCCGAGTGGAACTATCCGGTGGGTTGCCTGCCGCGGCCGGGCCATGTGCAACGGCAACAAACCCGTGTCAGGCATGGTCGGCACTGTTGGAGATATCACCGCGTGTAGACAGTCGGACCCGGTCCACCAAGACATTCAAGAAACACTCAAAGGCCATGTCCGTGAACGCGCGGCAGAGTCGGGACAGACGGTCCCCGAGCTCAAGAAGGAAATCGAGCGAAGACAACAGGCTGAGTCAGCGCTCCGGGCGAGTGAGCTATGTTACCAATCGCTCTATGAACAGAACCCCTTCATGTATTTCACGCTGACTCCCGACGGGACAGTGTTATCCGTGAACCGCTTTGGGGCTGATCAACTCAGATATTCCCAAGAGGACCTCATCGGCCAATCGATCATGAAAATGCTTGACCTCAAGGATCAGCAGGCCGTGTTGTCACAGCTCAAGGCCTGTGTGGCCACTCCATACTCGCCGTTACAGTGGGAGGTTCAAAAAATCAGGAGCGACGGAACCCGCCTGTGGGTCAAAGAGCGGGCGCGGGCGATTCACGATCAAACCGGCCGGATCTTCGTGCTCGTCGTCTGTGAAGACATCACGGACCGCAGGCGAGCCGAAACTCAGCTGCACGAAACCTCGCACCTGCTCCATACGCTCATCGAAGACTCAGCGTTCCCGCTGGTGCGCCTTGATCGAGAGGGACAGGTGATCAGCTGGAACCAGGCTGCAACCCGCCTGTTCGGTTGGTCTGAAGAAGAGGTGTTGGGACGCGAACTCCCCTATGTTCAACCGGGCGAGGAAGCGATGGCCGATGCATTGTGGCAAGCGGGGATCAATGGAGAGTTGACCGGTCCGCTGGAGCTCAGACGCCGACGAAAAGACGGTCAGATACTCGACCTCCTCCTCTGGCCTGTCTGCGTCCATGACGAGTTCGGACAGCTCTCGATGGCCGTCGGCTTGTACGTCGATCTGTCGGACCTACGGCGAGCCGAGGAAGCCAAGGTCAAGAGCGAAGCTCGCCTCCGTTCATTCCTGGACGCTCTGGACGACTTGGCGTTTGAATTCGACCAGGAGGGAAGATATCTCAATGTGTGGACCCGCAATGAAGATAAACTTCTCCTTCCCAAACAAGACCTGATCGGCAAGCACGTCACCGATGTCTTCGGACCCGAAGCCGGTGCGCACTATCTCTCAGCGATTCGTCAGGTCATCGATACCGGCAAAACCGCGACTGTTGAATACATCGTACCGTTGGAAGGAACTTTACGACACTTTGCCGGGACCTTGACACTCATTCCGGCGAGCGGGGAGCACCGGGCTACGGTGGGCTGCATCGTGCGCGACATCACTGAAAGTCGCCTCGCTGAAGAGCAAATCCGGGAAAGCGAGATGCGCTGGAGAGCGCTCTATGAACATGCGGGAGTCGGAATCGCCCAGCTCGACTTAGACGGACGATTTCTCCGAGTGAATTCGCACCTATGCGGGATGTTGGGGTACTCATCGGAGGCGATGTTCCGAACGAGGTTTCAAGAACTCACACATCCCGATGACCTTGCAGTCAATCTTGACTATCTCGACGAATTGCTCGCCGGTAAACGTCCTTCATACTCCATGGAAAAGCGGTGTCGTCGGAGCGACAACACCTGGACGTGGGTCGACTTGACTGTATCGCTGGTCCGGACCGCCTCCGGCAACCCAGCCTATTTCATCGCCGTGGTTCAACATATCGATGCTCGCAAGCAGGCAGAAACCCATTTGCGAAAAAGCGAACAGGCAATCCGATCCTTGCATGAAGCGACGTCACATCCTGGGCTCACCTTCGACCAGCGCATTCAAACTGTCTTGGAGATCGGCTGCCGCCGTTTCCACCTCCCTATCGGCGTGGTCACCGGCGTTCGCGGTGATCAGCTGGAGCTGACGCACATTTGGCCACCACATGGCTCCTTCACACCCGGCATGCGCATGCCATTGCCTCAGACCTATTGTAGCGAGACATTGAAGGCCAATGATGTCGTGTGCGTTGACCAGGCCAGCGCCTCCGCGTGGTCCAATCATCCCGGCTATGAGAACCTTGGACTTGAATGCTACATCGGCACCACATTGATCGATGAAGACCGGCCACACGGCACAATCTGTTTTATGGGACCCGAGCCTTACCTCTACCGCTTTAGCCAAGCCGACAAGGATTTTTTACGACTCATGGCCCGCTGGGTCAGTGGAGAACTCCTCCGAAGAGACTCTGAACAAGCGTTGAAAGAACAAGAAGCTCTTTTACGGGCGGTCATCGAAACGGCGACTGACGCAATTTTCATGAAGGATGGTGATGGGTGCTACCGGTTCATCAATTCGGCCGGAGCGCTGGTCATTGGAAAATCTACAACCGAAATTATTGGGAAGAACGATGACGCCATCTTTCCCCCGGCCACCGCACAGCGTCTCATGGCCGATGATCAAAAGGTCTTTTCTGGGACCGTGCAACGCCGATTTGAAGAGATTCTCCCGATGAAGGGAGAGCCTCGGACTTTCTATTCGATCAAAACCCCTCACCGGGATCGAACCGGCCGGATCGTCGGCTTGGTCGGCGTGGCTCGTGACATGACCCACGTCAAACGTGCTGAGCAAGCCCTGCGTCTCACTCAGATCGCCGTCGACCGGTCCGCCGACCTCGTCTTTTGGATCGACAAATCGGCACGCTTTCTCTACGTCAACGATGCATCGTGTCAGCGGCTGGGGTACACGCATGAAGAACTCCTCCGCATGACCGTTGCCGATATCGATCCGGATCATCAGATGGACCGGTGGCCGGAACATTGGGAAGAGTTGCGCCAGTCGGGGCGCCTCCGCTTCGAATCACGACACCGTGCGAAATCGGGAGAGACCTATCCCGTCGAAGTTGTCGCCAATTTCGTCGCCGTCGAAGGGTGTGAATACAACTTCGCCTTTGCCCGCGACATCTCCGAGCGGAAACGCTCGTACTCACTCCTGCAAGCCGCCATCAACTCAGTCGCCGACGGCCTCCTGGTCATCGATCGACACGGTACGGTGACGAGTGTCAACCAACGCTTCCTCCATCTCTGGAGCATCCCCCCCACACTGGCCGACAACCGAGACGACGAGGCGTTACTGGCATTCATGGCGGGCCAACTTCGGGACCCTCAGGCCTTCTTGCGGAAGGTTCATGAGCTCTGCGTATACCGTGAACAAGAAAGCTTCGATGTGCTTGAGTTTAACGATGGACGGGTCTTCGAGCGCTTTTCACGACCCCAGATTCTCGCCGGGGAAATCGTCGGCCGTGTCTGGAGCTTTCGTGATATCACCGAACAGAAACGTGCCGAGAAAGCACTCCGTGACAGCGAACTGAGACTCCAGCATTTTGTAGCGGAAGCTCCAGTTGGGTTGTGTATTCTGGATCAGGACTGGTCCACGATCTGCGCCAATAAAGCCTTGTGTGAATTAACGGGGTATGAAGAGCATGAAATCGTCGGGAGCACCTACGCCTTGTATACACACCCGGATGATCTTTCGGCTAACATCGTGTTGACCGATGAGTTTTTTCGAGGAGTCCGATCGAGCTACACCTCTGAAAAACGGTACATTAGGAAATCGGGGGAAATCATTTGGGTCTCACTCAAGGCAACTCGTATTGAGCTAGCAGACAATACCGGGCCCTTACTCCTTGCCGTCATTCAGGATATCACCGAGCGCAAATTGGCGACTGAGGAACGCGAGCAATTGAGCCGAGATCTGCACGATAACATTTTGCAAGCGCTCTATGCCGTCGGCATGCAGTTGGAAGCCGGCAAGCTCGCCATGGGACGCTCTACCCGCCGATCGAAAGCACATCTGACTCAAGCCGTCACCCAACTCAACAATCTTATGGTCGATGTTCGGCGTTTCATTGCACCGTTGACCCGACGGACTCCTGCGAAGTTGGACTTCGGACAAGCACTGGAACAACTGACCGTTTCGATGACGGGCGCCGACCATGCCACACCTGAGCTGGACATCAGGAACCCCGTCCTGTCCTTCATCACTCCCCAACTAGGAGAGCAATTACTCAGTATCGCGCGCGAGGCTCTGAGCAATAGCATGCGCCATGCTCGCGCCTCCCGTCGATGGGTACGTCTGAACCTGATGGATAATACGATCCGTTTGGTCATCGGCGACAATGGCGTCGGTTTTGCTCCCAAGCGCAGGCGTCGCACGGGACACGGACTCAGCAACATGGCAACCCGCGCCAAACGCCTCCTTGCTACATTTACGCTCGATAGCGCACCGGGGCTGGGCACAACTATTACAGTCGATATTCCATTGAAGAAGGGCACTGTCTATGAATAGATCCCAACTGATTCGGCTGGTCATCGTGGATGATCATGAAGTGGTACGCATCGGTCTCTGCGCTGTCCTCAATCTCACGCCCGGGATGAAGGTCGTGGGCCAGGGAAAGCGAATGGAGGAAGCAAAAAAGCTCTGTCTCCGACTCAAACCAGATCTCGTGTTGCTGGATATTCGACTACCGGACGGGAGCGGGGTGGACGCCGCCCGCGAGATTCTTGCGAAGTGTGCTCACACCCGCGTGCTGTTTCTGACGAGTTTTGCCGATGATCATACTGTATTGGAAGCGATTCTCGCCGGCGCTCACGGATACATTCTCAAGGACATCGCGTCCAAGGCCCTCGTGCGTGCCATTCGAACCGTGGCTTCCGGACAAGCACTCATTGACCCTCGCTTGACAAAACATACACTGGAATGGCTGAAGAACCTGTACAGTGAGCCGGGGCAATCGAAGCGCCCGCTCCTCTCCCCACAGGAGCAGCGGCTTCTGCCCTTGGTGGCGAGAGGCCTGACGAACAGAGAGATCGCTCAGGATCTGCGGCTGAGCGAAAAGACCATCAAGAATTATCTCTCAAATATCTATTCAAAGCTGAGTATCGGACGTCGATCCCAAATCGCTGCCTTCTATGCCGGAAGTTTTAAGGGCTCCGGTACGCAATTACCCGTGGAAACTCATTGAGTCAGACCGGGCCACTCGCGTGTCGACGGTGTGACCTGCTCCACTGGACGGCGCGGTTAGTCAATAGAATTGACACCTTAGAAGTCACTGACTAGGATACACCTCGCCGTCGGTTCCTTTTTCCAGGTGTGTCATCGTTTGACTGAGAGGAGGTGTAAATGTCCGATGCTCCTTTGTCCGAAGCCCGAGAGACACTGCCAACACCCAAGCTCTCTCATTCAGCCAGCAATCAGGCCGAGGCGGCCTTCGAGACGGTCGTCTTTGCCAGTCGATGGATTCAAGCTCCGCTCTATGCCGGCCTCATCGTCGCAGAGTTGCTCTACGCCTACAAATTTCTGCTCGAACTCTGGGAAATGGTGGCCCACATCAACAGAATGGAAGAAACGGCGTTCATGCTCGGGGTTTTGGGGTTGATCGACGTCACGATGGTCGCCAATTTGCTAACGATGGTCGTGATCGGTGGATACGCAACGTTCGTCAGCAAGCTGGATTTGGAGCACCATCCGGACCGTCCTGATTGGCTCACGCATGTCGATCCCGGGACGATTAAGATCAAACTCGCGGCCTCGCTAATAGGGATCTCCAGCATCCATCTCCTGAAGGCCTTCGTCGACGTGGCGAACGAGAACCCGGAGCATATCAAGTGGAAGATCTTTATCCACATGACATTCCTTGCCTCGGCCATCCTCTTGGCCTGGACCGATAAGCTCATGCAGAAGGACAAGAAGCACTGACCGCTTCATGCGACGAGGCCGTCGCCGGTAGGTGCGTATGAGCGGTCTCCGTTCGAATCAAGGCCCAGACCCGGCCCATTGCTACGAACAGCGTGATGGAACAACACTGTGCTAGCCTGAGTATCCTTGAGGAATCCAGGGGGCAGTCACAGACTTGATCGCTTCGACAGTGAGTGGTCCGTCCAGATAGCCGTCGATGTGGCCCGTCCTATTGGCAGGAAGCCCGCTGCCGGATAACTCCCGTCCGAGACCGACGATGTGAAGGCTTGGTGACCACTCCTTGAGTCTCAGCACGTGCATGCGTTCCGTCTCATCGACCAGCCGGTCGAAATCCGCGAACAGCAGCATCGGTTTGGGCATGGGGCATAGGCTTCTTAGGTCCTCCACGGAGATAACAGTGTGGACTCGACACCCGAGCTTTTCTAGGGTCTTCACCAGGACTGCCTGGCTGACCACGTCCTTCATCATGACCAGCACATTCCCAGGCTCGAACGCCAGTGAAGGACGATCGCTGGCCCGAGCAAGTGATAAATCGAACCAAAATCGGCTTCCGTTCCCAAACTCACTTTCGAATTCTATCGTTCCACCCATCAGGTCGATAAGCTGTTTGGCGAGGGCCAATCCCAGCCCGGTCCCTCCATACTTGCGTCGATCGGACCCGTCTGCCTGCACAAATGGCTGGAACAATCGGGAGGCATGCGACTGACTGATCCCGATCCCGGTGTCACTGACCGTAAATCGGATACGGCTGGCCCCGGTTTGCAGTCCAGACGCCAGTTCGCCGGATGGTGGAGCAACCAGTTGAACGCGCAACCAGACTTCTCCCCGTTCCGTAAATTTCACAGCGTTACTGAGTAACACGGAAAGCAGACGGCCGATACGGGCGGGATCACCCCAGAGTTTCACCGGCACCGTCGATGCTATTTCGTAGCGAAGGAGAATGCCTTTCTCTTCCGCCCGCGCTTGGAACAGAGCGAGATTCTCCTTGAGAACTGCACGCAACACAAATTCCTCCCGGATGAGCATGACTCGCCCTGATTCCAATTTGGAAAAGTCCAAAATATCGTTCACGATTTCAAGCAATGCTTTGGCGGACATCCGAATCGTCTCGGCACAATCCCGCTGCTCCGGCGTAAGCTCGGTGTCAAGCAACAATTCATCCATCCCAATAATGCCGTTCATCGGGGTACGAATTTCATGGCTAATCGTGGCAAGAAACTCTGATTTTAACCGGGCACCTTCAAGAGCACCGTCTCGTGCCTGAACCAGCTTGTCCTGGCTGTTCCGCAACTCTTGCATGGCTTGACCAGCTCGTAACATGTACCGCACCCGGTGCCTGAGCAACAGGCCGTTGATCGGCTTGACAATGAAATCGGTGGCTCCCGTATCATACGCTTGGGTCACGGACTGATAGTCTTCGAGCCCCGTCATGATGAGTATGGGCGCATGCATGCCTTCCGGCAACCGGCGGAGCTCCGTACAGACGGCATATCCATCCATTTCAGGCATTATGATATCCAGTATCACCAGATCGGGATGGGCCCTGACGAAGACCTCGAGCCCTCGTCGACCATTGTCGGCCTCTTCGACCGACCAGCCTGACTGCTCGAGCGCCTCACGCGCCAGCAATCGTGCGATGGAATCATCGTCGATGATCAGAACGATCGGGCGATGCTCCTCCGTCATGCCGCAGACCCCCCTTTCTCCAACTCTGCCCGAAAGGCGGCACACGCAACCGTGTAATGGTGCTCGAGTTTGTTCAAGATTTCGTGAGCACGACCCAGGTCTTGACCGGCCCCCATCTGTTCTAATTCGCGACAGTCGGCAGCCAGAACGGAGGCTCCGAGTTGGGTGCTGCTCGACTTCAGACAATGTGCAGAAGCTTGCAACTCAGTCGCATTCTTTGACAGGACGGCACGGCGTATCCGTTCGACCATCTCTTGTGACGTCTCGATGTATACCGACAAGATGCGAACAAAGATGTCCGGCTGACCGGGCCGTTGCAACGCGCGGATGGCTGCCAACGCCGCTTGATCGATGATCGCCACGTCAACACTTTTTCCATCAAGCGTCCCTTCCCGCTGAGGAGCGGC
>JACXTT010000770.1_pt1 | contig 54889 bp, 27 predicted proteins | sample 9270951 | NCBI WGS metagenome assembly JACXTT01 (sample SAMN15532306, study PRJNA645909) | rock metagenome | isolation source: weathered quartz diorite | place: Puerto Rico | collected 2017-06-21
ATCGCGCATCTCGAACGAGACCTGGGACCCCTTGACCTCGGCGCGATGCACCATGACGGAGGTCTCGACGGTCATGCGCGCCGGCGCGATGCCCTTCAGGTACGCCAGGCGGGCCGCGCAGCGCGCGCCGTTGCCGCAGAAGGTCGGCTCGCCGTCGGGGTTGTAGAAAACGGCCCGCACGTTCGCCACGCTGGACGGCTCCAGGAGGATGACTCCGTCGGCGCCCACCGACAGGGCCCGGGTGCAGATGCGGCGGATCAGCTCGCCGAGCCTGTCGCCTTTCAGCCCCCCCGTGCGGTTGTCGAACAGGATGAAGTCGTTGCCGGCTCCCGACATCTTGAAGAATTCCATCTCGGGCGGGGTCATCATCATCTCCCGGGCGGCGTCCCTTCCGGAGCGCCCTCCTCGGCGGGCCGCATCTCCGACTGCTCGTCCGAACGGGGGCTCTCGTTGGGCGGGGTCGCCCCGTCGAACGCGGTCACCGTGTAATGATAGCGCACGCCCGGTACGGCCGTGGTATCCGCGAACGACGTCTCGGCCGCCCCGACGTCGCCGAGCGGGCTCCACGGACCGTTGCCTTCGCGGCGATAGACACGGTAGCCGTGCAGGTCCGGCTCGCTGTTCGGGAACCAGTACAGCTTGATGACCGGACCCTCGACGGCCACCCCCAGGCCCGTCGGGGCTTTCGGCGGATAGATGTCCAGCGGACGCACCTCCACCGCGGCGCACGGCGGGCTCTCCCGCAGGGGCGGCGGCGGACCCGGCAGCGCCCGCACGGAGTAGCGGTACGTCTCGCCGTACTGGAAGGTCTTGTCCACGTAGGCGTGATCTGGCGTGGGTGTCGAATTCAGCGGATTGCGCGGCTCGTGCGTGTCCGTCGTCATGCTGCGATAGATGTTGTACAGCTCCCCTTTCGTGTCCGGATTGCCGGGCTCCCACCTGAGGCGGACCTCGCCCTCGGCGGTCTCGACCGTCAGACGGACGGGCGTCGGCGGCGCCTCGGTCAGCTCGATGTCGAGCGGCACGGTCAGCGCCGATTTCTCGCCGTTCGCGTCGACCACCTGGATGCCGTACATGAAGTGACCGCCCTTGGCGGCGCCTGGCTCGGTCAGCGCCTCCGAGTCATGGAACACCAGGTGCCCGTCCGAGGCCGCCTGCTGCAGCGCGCTTCCGGTGAGCGCGCCGACGACCTTGGCCTCCTTCTGGAACGTGGCGACGAGGTAGCGGGGCGAGACCATTCCGGGCTTCAGCGTCGCCGTCGGCGGCATCCTCAGGATTCGCACCGTCGCGTCGGGTCCGAGAGGCGTGCCGTCGGTCCGGGTCAACGACAAGGACGCCTCGACCACGATGTCGCCGCCGACCTGCCGGACGTGCACGTTCTGGGCCGGCCGGGGCAGGATGCGCACCGGCGGCAGCGGCGGTCCCTTCTTGCCGCAGGCCGGGCACGCGATCGCCGCGGCGAGGGCCAGCGCCAAGCCGATCCCCGGGCGGCGGGCGGCACGGCGGGCGGGGGGGACGTTGCGGGACACGTTACAGGATGTAACGGCTCAGGTCCTGATCCTTCACGATGTCGGCCAGCATCCTGCGGACGTAGCCGGCGTCGATCGTGACCTTCCTCTCGGTCATCTCCGGGGCGTCGAACGAGACGGAGTCCAAGAGCTTCTCCATGATGGTGTGCAGGCGCCGGGCGCCGATGTTCTCGGACTGCTGGTTCACCTGCGCGGCGAGCTCGGCGATGGTCCGGATCGCCTCGTCCTTGAACTGCAGCTCGATCCCCTCCGTCAGGAGCAGCGCCCGGTACTGCTTGATCAAGGCGTTCTTCGGCTCGGTCAGAATACGCACGAACTCCGGCACGCCCAGGGGGGCGAGCTCGACGCGGATGGGGAAGCGCCCCTGCAGCTCGGGGATCAGGTCGGACGGCTTGCTGACGTGAAAGGCCCCGGAGGCGATGAACAGGATGTGATCGGTGCGCACCATGCCGTGCTTCGTGCTGACGCGCGTTCCCTCCACCAGCGGCAGCAGGTCGCGCTGCACTCCCTCGCGGCTGACGTCCGGGCCGGTGCCGCGCTCCCGGCCCGCCACCTTGTCGATCTCGTCGATGAAGACGATGCCCGACTGCTCGACGCGCTCGAGCGCCTCGCGCTTCGCCGCGTCGACGTCGATCAGCTTCTCCTCCTCCTCGCGCTGCAGAAGGTCGCGCGCCTCGCGGACCGCGACGCGGCGCGGCTTGCGGCGGCCGCCGAACAGGCCGCCCAGGGACTCGCGCAGGTTGATGTCCATCTCCTCGAGGCCTCCGGCGCCGAAGATCTTGAACGCCGGGAACGACTCCTGTCGCACCTCGATCTCGATCAGGTTGTCCTCCAGGAGCCCCTCGCGCAGCTGCTGGCGAAGCTTCTCGCGCGTGCGCCGGAACGGCTCTTCCGCGTCCGGCCCCGCCGCATCGTGCGACGGAGCGGGCGACGGCAGGAGGATGTCGAGCAGGCGCTCCTCGACGCGCGTCCGGGCGATCGGCCCGACCTCGCGGGCGCGCTCGCTCTTGACCATCTCGAGGGCGATGTCCGCCAGATCGCGCACCATCGACTCGACGTCGCGGCCGACGTAGCCCACCTCGGTGTACTTGGAGGCCTCGACCTTGATGAACGGGGAGTTCGCCAGACGGGCGAGGCGGCGCGCGATCTCCGTCTTGCCGACGCCGGTGGGGCCGATCATGATGATGTTCTTCGGCGCCACCTCCTCCGCCATCTCGGGGGGGAGCTTCAGACGCCGCATCCGGTTGCGCAGGGCGATGGCGACGGCGCGCTTCGCCTTCTCCTGACCGACGATGTAGCGGTCGAGCTCCGCGACGATCTGCCGCGGTGTCCTCTCGCAGGGCGGCTCGACCACGCCGGTGCCGCCTCCTTCGCCCGACGCCAGCGGGTGACGGCCGGCCATCACAGCTCCTCCACGACGATGCGGTCGTTGGTGAAGATGTCGATCTCCCCGGCGATCTTCAGCGCCTCCTCGGTGATCTCGCGCGCCCCGAGCTCGGTGCGGCGCGCCAGCGCGCGGGCCGCCGCCAGGGCGCACGGCCCCCCGGAGCCGACCGCCACGAACCCGTCGTCCGGCTCGATCAGGTCGCCGGTTCCGGAGAGCAGGAAGGAGCGCTTGTCGGAGGCGACCAGAAGAAGCGCTTCCAGCCGGCGCAGGGCGCGGTCGGTGCGCCAGTCGCGGGCCAGCTCCACCGCGGCGCGCTCGAGATTGCCGTGGTACTCCTCGAGCTTCGCCTCGAAACGCGTGAACAGGGCGAAGCCGTCCGCCGCTCCGCCGGCGAACCCGGCGAGGATCGAGTCGCGATACAGGCGCCGGATCTTGCGCGCGCCGTGCTTCATGACGGTGCGATCGAGGGTGACCTGGCCGTCCGACCCCATCGCGACCTTGCCGCGGTGACGGACGCACAGGACGGTGGTGGCGTGCATTCTCACGACGGCATTATCGTGGAAGACTCCCGCACGGTCAACGCGAGGCGAGACGGGCGCGGGCGTCGACCACGAACGAGGACGACCGGTCGGGGCCGATCAGGAGGGGGTTGACGTCGAGCTGCTCGATCTGCGGGTGCTCGAGCGCCATCTGCCCGAGACGCAGGAGCGCCTCCACCAGGAAGTCCTCGTCCGCCTTCGGCCCTCCGCGGGCCCCGGCCAGAAGCGGGTGCCCCTTGACGCCCCGCACCATGTCGCGCGCCTCGGCGTCGGTGACCGGCAGGATGCGGAACACCACGTCGTGCATCACCTCCACGAAGATGCCGCCGAGACCGAACATCAGGAGGGCGCCCAGCACCGGGTCGCGGGCGAACCCCAGGATCGTCTCGCGCCCGCCCCGCACCATCGTCTGGACCTGGAATCGCAGCGCCGGCCGTCGCAGGGCACGCCGCATCGCGGCGCAGGCCTCCTCGACCTCCGCCGCGGTGCGCAGGTCGAGGCGCACCGCGCCGGCCTCCGTCTTGTGCACGAGCGCTTCGTCCACTCCCTTGACGACCACCGGGAAGCCGATCTGCGCGGCCGCGGCCGCCGCCTGCTTCTCGTCGGTCGCCATCCGCGAGGCCGCCAGCGGCAGGCCGTAGGCGGCGAGGAGCCTTTCGGTCTCCTCCGGCAGCAGGACCGTCCGCCCCGCCGCGGCGGCCGCGCGCAGGACGGCGCCCGCGGCCGCCCCGTCGACCGGGAAGGTCCGGCGGGTTCCCTCGGGGCGCTCCCGCAGGCGGCGGTAGCGCTCGAGACCGGCCATGGCCTGCGCCGCGCCCTCGGGGAACATGTACACCGGGACGCCGGCGCGCCGCAGCTCGTCCACCCCCTGGCGTCCCTGCTCCTTGCCCATGAAGCACGTCAGGATCGGCAGACGCGCGTCGCGCGCCGCGGCAAGGCGGTCGCCAGAGTGAACATCTCGCTCATCGACTCGACCCGGATGACGCCGGCCTGGTCGAGCAGCGTGTCGTACGCCACCCCGGCGCCCGCCAGCGCCCCGGTGTGGGAGAAGGCGGCGCGCGCGCCCGCCGCCGTGCGCCCCGACTTGACCGCCAGGATCGGCTTGGCGCGCGTGACGCGTCGCGCGATCGTCAGGAACCGTCCGGGGTTGCCGAACGACTCCAGGTACATCAGGATGACGTTGACCCGCGCGTCGCTCTCCCAGGCCTCGATCAGATCATTGCCCGAGACGTCGGTCTTGTTCCCCATGCTGACGAAGTAGGCGATGCCGAGGCCGATGTCGTGCGCGTGCGCCAGGATGACCTCGCCGAGCGCGCCGCTCTGCGACATGAAGCCGACCGAGCCGGCCTCGGGCCGCGTCGCGGCGAAGGTCGCGTTCATCCGGATCTCGGGATCGGTGTTGATGACCCCCATGCAGTTCGGACCGACCATGCGGATGCCGGCCTGTCGGACCCTGTCCTTGAGTGCCTCCTCCCGCCGCCCGCCCTCCTCGCCGACCTCGCGGAAGCCGGCCGTGATGACGACCAATCCCCGGACGTGCTTGGCGACGGCGTCCTCGACGACCTGCGGCACGATCTCTTTCGGGACCACGATCACCGCCAGGTCGACGGGGTCGGGGATGGCGCGCAGGCTCGGGTAGCACTTGATGGAATGGACCGAAGCGGCGTTCGGGTTGACCGGAAAGATCGGACCCGTGAAGCCCGAGCGCACCAGGTTGTGCAGGATCTCCCGTCCGATCGATTGGGGGTGGCGCGAGGCGCCCACCACCGCGATCGATCGCGGTCGCAGGATGGCGCTGAGCTTCGAGTCCATCACGAACCTCCGTCCGGCGCGGTCCGGCCTACAATGGTCTCATGAGCCCGGATGCGGCCCCGGCCCTCGGCAGGATGCTGCTCTACGCCGGCATCGTCCTGGCCGCCGTCGGTCTCCTGCTGCTGCTCACCCCGCGGCTGCACTCGTTCCTCGGTCGCCTGCCGGGCGACTTCCAGTGGGGCCGCGGCAGCGTGCGTGTCGACGTGCCGCTCGGGACCTGCCTGCTCGTCAGTCTGATCCTGACGCTGATCCTGTCCCTCGTCTCGTACCTGCGGCGCTGAGCGCGAGCCTCAGCGCGCCACGTCCCTGACGACCTCCTCCATGATCTGCGCCCCGAGCCGGACGTTGTCGAGAGAGATCCGCTCGTCGTTGCCGTGCGCCCGGTTCTGCTCCGACTCCTCCAGGACGTACGGCTCGAAACCGTACGCCTGAATCCCCAGGGGGCGCATCAGGGCGCTCTCGGTCCAACCGGTCAGGATCGTCGGGGCGAGCACCGTGTCGGGATGATGCCTGGCGCGGGCCCGGTCGATCGCCCGCATCACGTCCGATTCCACCGGCGAGGCACTCGCCGGAACGTAGGTCCCGACGGTCTCCACCGTCACCCCCGGCTCCTCGATCACCTTCCTGATGTCCGCCAGGAAGGCCGCCGGGTCCTGCCCCGGCAGCAGGCGGATGTCGACGCGCGCCTCGGCCACCGTCGGGATGATGTTGGTCTGCGGCGCGCCCTGCAGCATCGTGATCGAGATGGTGTTGCGCAGGATGGCATTGAGCAGGGGGTCGGCCTCGATCGTGCTGCGGAATTCCGGATCCTTCAGCGCCTGCCGGACGTTGCGATACTGCCCCGCGCGGCCGTCGGGCTGCGACGCCGCCCGGGCCTTGAAATAGGCGTCGGCCGCCGGGATCACCTGGAACGGCGTGTCGAAGCGCGCCAGGCGGTCGAGCGAGCGCAGGAGAGCCAGGACCGCGTTCTCCCTGGCGAACGGCTGCGACCCGTGCCCCGGACGCCCGCGCGCCGTGATCTTGATCCACATCGGGCATTTCTCGGTGACGCCGACGTCGTACGACCGCGCCTTCCCGTCCGCCGCGTCGATCACGCCCCCTTCGTTGAGCATGAACTCGGCGTCCCCGATCAGCTCGGGACGGTGGTCCAGCAGCCACTGGGCCCCGCTCGCGCCGACCTCCTCGTCGGCCGTGGCGACGAAGATCAGATCCCGCGACAGACCGCCGCCCGAGCGCCGGACGTTGACCATCGCCGCCGCCTCGAGCAGCCCGGTGGTCTTCATGTCGAGCGCCCCGCGTCCGTAGATGAAGCCGTCCTTCAGGATACCGGCGAACGGATCGACGCTCCAGTACGGCCGCTCCACGTTCACCACGTCCATGTGATTGGACAGGATCAGCGGCCGCTTCGTCCCGTTCCCCTTCACGCGGGCCACGAGATCGGCGCGCCCAGCCTCGAACTCCAGGATCTCCGAGGAGATCCCCTCCCGATCGAACCAGTCCTTGAAGAAGCGCGCCGCCTTCAGCTCGTTTCCCGGCGGATTGCTGGTGTCGACGCGGAGGTACTGACGCAACAGAGAGACGATTTCGTCCTCCCGAAGGGGCGTCCGCGACGCGGCTTCGGACGCCTTGGCCGCGGGCGGCGCGGGCAGGGTCGCCGCCAGCACCAGAGCGGCCTTGAGCGCCCATCTCCACAGCCGCCACCCCTGCCTGCCATCACGCCGGGCCATCGAGCCTCCGCAAGCGTGGTGTTCTACTCCAAAGACGACCGGCGACTCAAGGCCACGGGCGAGCCGCGAGCGCAGCGTGCCTTGACAGCGGGCGGCGGCGCTCCATAGCATGTCGCGTCCTCGGAGGCCGCCCGATGACGACGCCCCAGCGCCAGCGCAACATCGACCTGACGATCGGTTTCGCATCGCTGGCGTTGTTCGCCGCCTCGATCGGCGTCCTGGTCTGGTTCCTCCTGACGCGCCTCGACAACCCCGAGCCGGTGCCGGACGCGATTCACCGGCAGCTGGAGCGTCTCACCGACGGACAGGGCGACGCCAGCGCAACCTTCAACGTCATCCTGATCCTCCTGTGGGGATTCGTGCATTCGCTCATGACGCGCCCCCGCTTCAAGGTTCATCTGCAGAAGATCATGAGACCCCACCTGGAGCCTGCCGTCTACGCCATCGTCGCGAGCGCCGGTCTCATCGGTGTGTGCCTGCTGTACCGGCCGATTCCGCGCGAAGTGTACGCCCTCGAAGGCGGGCCCGCCCTGATGGCGCGCCTGCTGTTCTACGCGGGGTGGGGTCTTTTCCTGTACTGCTGGTTCCACCTCGATCTGTTCGAGGTGGTCGGTCTGCGGCCGATCTTCGCCTACCTCGATCGCGCCGGCCGGCCGCTCGAGCCGTTCCATCCCACCGGCCCGTTCCTGTGGGTGCGCCATCCGGTCGAGCTGGCCTTTCTCATCGCCTTCTGGGCGGCCCCGCGGATGAGCGTCGGGCATCTCCTGTTCGCCTGCGTGATGACCTTCTATACCATTCTCGGGATCGACCACGAGGATCGCCGCATGCTCGAGCTGCACGGCGCCGGTTATGCCGAGTACATGAAGAAGGTGCCGCAAATCCTGCCGCTGCCGCGTTGACCGAGACCCCGTTCTCCCGCCTCGCGCTCGGCCTGGTGCTCGCCGTAACGTTCGCGTGCTGCCTGCCGGCCGCCGACGCCCCGTTCACCTACGACGAGCATGCCGGGATCGAGGAGAACGGCGCGGTCCACCCCGGCGCCCCCCTGCGGGCGGCGCTGGCCTACCGCTACTCGCCCGACCAGACGCGACCTCTCTTCTTCGCCTCCCTCCTCCTGGACGCCGATCTCTGGGGCATGCGGCCGCGCGGCTTCCGATTGACCGGATTCATCCTCCATCTCGTCTGCGGAGTCCTCCTGTACCTCCTCTTGAAGCGACCCCCCGGGACCGACGCCGCGGCCCTGGCGGGCACGGCGCTGTTCCTCCTCCATCCGTTGCAATCGGAGTCGATCCTTTACATCTGGGGACGCTCGGAGATCCTGTCGACCCTGTTGGGCCTTGGCGCGCTCCTTCTGGCCCTGCGCGCGGAAGCACGGACCTCGCCGGCGGCCGCCGGCGGGGCCTCTCGCCCTTCCACCGTCCGGTACCTGCTGTGGGCCGGTGCCCTCGCCGCCATGGGGCTCGCTCTCGCGGCCAAGGAGGAAGCACTCGTCGTCCCTGTCATCTTTGTCCTGTGGTGGTGCCTGCTCGAACGGCGCCCTGTGGAGCAGGGTCTCCGTTACGCTGGCGTGCTGGCGATTCCGGTCGCCGTTTTCCTGCTCGCCCGGGTGGTCGTGCTGGGAGAAATCGGCCGCAAACTTTACGTCCGCAGCGTCGCCGACAACGTGCTGGGGCATGGCGTGGTCTCCCTCAGGATGATCCGGCTGCTCCTTCTGCCGCTCGGTCAGAGCGTCGATCATCCGGCCTCCGTTCCGGGGCCGATCGTGGGCTCCCTCGGGATCGCCGCCTGCGCGGCGATCGTCGGGGCGGCCATTTATTCCGTCCGTCGCCCGGACCTTGCGCGCTTCGCCTCGGGCGTTCTGATCGCCGCGATCGCGACGGCCCTGTACTGGCTCGTGCCGCTTCCCGACCTGATGTGCGAGCGCCGGGCTTACCTGCCGCTGGTCGGCGGCGCTCTGGTGGTCTCGGGTCTCGCGGCACGACTCCGCCGGCGCGTCTACCTGCCCGCGGCCATTCTGGTCGTCCTGCTCGCGCCCGCGTCGTTCGCGAGGGCGCGCGTCTGGTCCGACCCCGTGCGGCTCTGGGGCGAGGCGGCCCGGCTGGGTCCGGAGAAGCCGCGCCCCCTGATCAACCTCGGCGTGCTCGCCGCGGAAAAGGGCGAGCGTGACCGGGCGCTCGATCTCTTCAGCCGCGCCATCGCGCTCGAGCCGCGTAACACCGAGGCTCTGTTCAACCGCGGCAAGCTCCGCCTCGACGCCGGAGAGTACGACCAGGCGATCGCCGACCTGCAGACGGCGATCGTCGCCACGCCGGGCAATGTCCGCGCCCGCATCAACCTGGCGATCGCCCGGATCGACACCCACGACCTGCCGGCCGCCGAGGCCGAGCTGCGCGCCGCGCTCGTGATCGAGCCGGAGAATCCCCGCGCTCTCACCAACCTCGGCGAGGTCCTGCGCGCCACGAACCGCTCTCAGGAGGCGGTCGCCCTCTATCGCCGGGCCCTCGACGCCGACCCGACCTATGCGCACGCCGCCGCCCGTCTCGGCGTCACCCTCGAAAATCTCGGCGACCGCCAGGGAGCACTGGCCGCCTATCGCGAATTTCTGGCGCGTGGCACCGATTCAGCCGCCGACCGCGACGCCGTGCTCAAGAAGGTGCGGTCGCTCGAGGAGGCGCTCGGACCGGCCGCCCCGCCGTCCTAGCGGCGCTTGCGGGGCCTCGATCGATCGGCTAATCTGTGGCGCATTGGCGCCACGCGCCGAGACGCCGGAGTGGCGAAACTGGTAGACGCACGGGACTCAAAATCCCGCGGGCGCAAGCCCATGTCGGTTCGAGTCCGACCTCCGGCACCATATCGATCAGGCAACGCTCACGGAGTTCGAGAGGTCCTGGATGAGCCAGTCCGCTTCTGCTGAGATGGGCGCGGTCGCCGATAGGCGTGGCTGGGCCGGCCACCCCCGCGGCCTGTCGACCCTTTTCTTCACCGAGATGTGGGAACGCTTCAGCTACTACGGCATGCGCGCCTTCCTTATTCTTTATATGGCGGCTCCCGTGGCGGCCGGCGGGCTCGGCTTCGACGTCAAGCACTCCGGCTCCGTGTACGGCACCTACACCGGCAGCGTCTGGATGGCGACCATCGGCGGGGGCCTGGTGGCCGATCGATTCCTCGGAGCGTACCGCAGCGTGCTGGTGGGGGGAATCATCATCGCCCTGGGGCACTTCACGCTGGCATTCCACGGCCTGTCGTTCTTCTATTCCGGGCTCGCCCTCATCGTGATCGGCACGGGGCTCCTGAAGCCGAACGCCACGACGCTGCTCGGCACGCTCTACGACGAGAACGACACGCGCCGCGACGCCGGGTTCTCGATCTTCTACATGGGGATCAACCTGGGCGCCTTCATCGGGCCGATCATCGCCGGCCTGCTGGCGCAGAGCGTCGACTGGCACATCGGCTTCTCGTGCGCCGGGGTCGGCATGACCTTCGGGGTGATCCAGTACGTCCTGTTCCGCGACCGCGTGCGGTCCGGCGCCGGGCGGCTCGCCGCCAGCAGGCGCGCCAGCGAATCGCGCGCGCCCGTGCCGGCGGCGGTTCCGTCGGCAGCCCACGCCGGCGATTCCAACCCCGGCACCGGCGCCGGCCGGACGGGCGCGCCCCGCGCCTTCACCGCGATCGAATGGAAGCGCATGGCGGCGGTCCTGGTGTTCTTCGCGTTCGCGGCGCTGTTCTGGGCCGCCTACGAGCAGTCGGCCTCGACGCTGAATCTGTTCGTCGATCGCTACGCGGACCGGACCCTGTTCGGCTGGACCGTGCCGTCGAGCTGGTTCGTGTCGATCCAGGCCCTGTTTGTCATCCTGCTCGCCCCCGTGTTCGCCTGGATCTGGGTGCGACTCGGTCCGCGCGAGCCTTCGACGCCGATGAAGTTCGCCCTCGGTCTCCTGCTCGCCGGTCTGTCGTTCGTCCTGCTCCTGCCGGCGGCCGCGATGGCGCAGAGCGCCGAGGGGGTGCGGGTGAGCGGCCTGTGGCTGGTCGGGGCGTATTTCCTGCAGGTGATGGGCGAGCTCTGCCTGAGCCCCGTGGGGAACAGCGTGGTGACCAAGCTGGCTCCCCCCCGGATCGTCGGCATGATGATGGGTCTCTGGTTCCTGTCGATCGCTGCCGGCAACAAGATCTCCGGATGGCTCGCCGGGTTCTCCGCCTCGGTGCCTCTGACCACGCTGTTCGGCTCGGTCGCCGTGGTGACGCTCGCCGCCGCGTTCATTCTGTTTCTGATCGTCCGTCCGATCCGCCGCCTGATGGGCGGGGTCCACTAGCGCACCCGGGCGAGGATCACGTGGTCGGTCGAGCCCGGCCAGGGCGGCTCCCGTTTGAAGGAGCCCCAGCAGGCAACCGTCTCGAACCCGTTCTCGTCGAGCAGGGCGTCGATCTCAGGCGGCGTGTAAAGATGATAGAGGAGCCGTGTGTGCCGCTCCTCGATCGAGGCGCCGCCCTCTTCCGTGACGCTCCACGTATAGTGCACCTCGAGCGTCGACGATCGGGCGTCGGGTCGGGTTCGGACGCCACGGACGGCGACCCGCTTCGTGCCGGCGACCGGCCGTTTGATGGCGTCCGGTTGTGCGTGCGGTCCGGCGAGCAGGTCCGGGTCGGGACGCATCACATCGAAGCACAGGACACCGGAAGGCACGAGATGCCGGGCGACGTTCCGCAGCCACGCTCTTCGATCATCGAGGCGGATCAGGTGCTGCGCGACGCGGAAAGGCGCCGTCACCAGGCGGAACCGCTTCCCCAGCCGCGCGCTGCGGATGTCGCCCCGGGTCAGCGCGATCCTCCGCCTGACGCGCCCCGGCTCGGCGGAAAGCTTCATCCGGAGCACGCGGAGCATGGAGCGCGAGGAGTCGATGCCTTCGATGGAGAGTCCGAGGCGGGCGATCGGCAGGAGGTTCCGGCCGCTTCCGCATCCCATTTCCAGGACCGGGCCGCCGATCTCGGCGGCGAGGGACGAGTAGAAGGCCACGTCGTCCGCCCGCCCGTCGGCGGCATAGTCCGCGTCGTAGAATCGGGCCATCTCCGCATACGGGTCGTGGCGCGTCGAACCCGATGCGCGCTTGTTCGGCATGATCCTTCCCGCTCGTCACGAACTTATCGCAGAGTCGTGCGCCACCGCAAGGCGACGCGCTCGCGGCGGAATGGTCGCGAAGCTCGCTCCTCCCGGCCCGGTCCGCGTGCTAAGATGCCGCGCTCGTGAACTCATCCGACAGCGATGACCGACGCCAGCGGGTGGCCGCTGCGCGCCGCAGGCTCGACGGGCTCGTGTCGACGTGGCGGGCGCGGCACTCTGCCGCCGCGTTGCATCGCCTCGGACGGTTCGTCGAAACCATGGTCGGTATCGCGCCGCAGGCCCGCGGCCCCGACGTGCAGCGACCCGATCTCTACCGCTTTCCGGAACTGGCCGCGCGGGCGTGGTACGAACCGGACAGTTTCCCGTGGATCGGGACCCTCGAGGATCGCTGGCGCGAAGCGCGCGCCGAGCTGGAGGCGCTCCTCGAGCAGCCGGGCTCCTTCACACCGTTCGCGGATGGAGACGGCGCAGCGTATCGCGAGGAGAAATTCGGGTTGCGCGACCGCCGCGACTCCTGGACCGTGTACGATCTTCTGTCGTTCGAAGGGGCCGCGCGATGCCCGCGCGCGGCGGCTCTTGTCGCCGAGGCCTTGGGCGAGCCGCTCCTGGCTCAATTCTCCCGCTTGCGTCCGGGGACGCATCTGCCGCCCCATTGCGGCCTTTCGAACGACCGGCTGACCGTGCATCTCGGCTTGAGCATCCCCCCTGGCTGCACCATCCGCGTCGGCTCCGAGACGAGGGCCTGGAGGGAGGGCGAGTGCCTCGTGTTCGACGACAGTTTCGAGCACGAGGTCTGGCACCTGGGCGAGCGGGATCGGGTCGTCCTGCTGGCGCGCTTCTGGCACCCGGATCTGACCGCGATCGAGATCGAGGGCCTGCTCGCGATCGAGGAGGAGGTGGGGCCCCTGCTCGGCGCCACCGCCCAGGAGCGCATGATCGCGCTCGACCTGTTGCGCCGTCCCGTCTGAGCCGCCGACTCGACCAGGGAGCGATCGGATATCATCCTTCCGGGCCGCCAACGGTCCATTCCGAATCAGGAGAACGGCATGGGTGGCGACGACAAGGACGAGGATCTCTACCGCGTGGTCATGAACGACGAAGAACAGTACTCGATCTGGCCGCTCGACAAGGAAAACGCCCCGGGCTGGAGGGACGAAGGCAAGACCGGCACCAAGGCGGAGTGTCTGGCCCACATCAAGGAAGTCTGGACCGACATGCGGCCGAAGAGCCTGCGGGACAGGATGGACCGGGACAAGGCCGGGTCATAGCGTCGCGCGTCGATCGTCTCCCCTCGCTCTCTCGTCGGGTCCAGGGAGGGCGACCCCGACAGGCGCGCCGTTCGCTGCGCGCTCCAGCAGCGCTCCGAGTTTCTTCGCCAGGACGCGAACCTGCGGCTCGCGCATCATGGAATAGTGATCTCCGGGCACTTCGTGCGTCTCCACTCCCCCCGCGGCACGATCGTTCCAGCCGAGCGACGGGTCGGGACGGCGCACGGTCGCTTCGGCCGCGCGCAACAGAGCAACGCGTCCTGGATACGCCCCAGGCAGATAGCCGCGCAGCGCCTGCAGGTTGGCGCGCAGCACCGCGAGGAGATGCTCCATCTCGGGGCGGCCGATCTCGGATGGCAGGAGTCCGCCCGCCCTGGCGCGTTCCAGGACGCGGTCGACCAGTGGCGCGCCGCCACTGGCATCGTCCGACGCGCCCGCGGGCGAGACGGACCCCGGACGATCGCCCAGCTCCCGGGCGAGCAGCCCCACCAGCGTGCTCCCGTCCAGCGGGTCGACCTGCGCGGGCAGCGAGCCGGGAACATGGGTGTCGATGAGGGCGAGTAGCCCCAGGCGTTCGCCCGCGGCCGCCAGCCGGCAGGCGATCTCGTACGCGACGACACCGCCGAACGACCAGCCGCCGAGATAGTAGGGTCCCCGCGGCTGTCGATCGCGTATCGCCCCGAGGTAAAGATCCGCCAGGTCCTCGACGCGGGAGGCCGGCGCGGCATCGCCGTGGATCCCCGGCGCCTCCAGCGCGTAGTAGCGTCGATCATCCCGCAGCAGGCGCGCCAGGGCGGCGTAGCAGAAGACCGTCCCGCCGATCGGATGCACGAAGAAGAAGGGTGGCCGCGTCGCCCTCTCTCCCCCCGAGAGCCAGACCAGAGGCGGTCTCGCATCCGGTGCGGTGTCCTGCCTCAGGGCGGCGGCCAGCGCGGCGATCGTTCCGCCACGGAACAGGATCGAGAGCGGCAACCTCTGTCCCAGATCGGCCTCGATGCGGCCGATGGCACGCACGCCCAGGAGGGAATGGCCGCCCAGATCGAAGAACGATTCGTCGATACCGATCGGACGAACCCCCAGGAGATCCTCCCAGATGGCGACGAGCCTGCGCTCCACCTCGTCGCGCGGCGGCGCCGGTGTCGAGGGACCCTCCCGGCGTGGAACGCGATCCACCCGCATCGCCCGCAGGGCGCGCCGATCGATCTTGCCGCTGGGCGTGAGCGGCAGGGCGTCGAGCGGCACGATGGCGGAGGGTACCATGTGCTGCGGCAGCTTCTGCTTCAGGAAGGCGCGCAGGTCGTCCGCAATCACGACTTCACCGGGTTCGGGCACGACGAAGGCCACCAGACGTGCGTCCCCCGGCGCCGGCTCGTGCACCACCACGGCGCTCTTCCGGATATACATGTGCCTTCCGAGCACCGCCTCGATCTCCTCCGGCTCGATGCGGTAGCCACGCACCTTCACCTGATGATCCGTTCGCCCCAGGAACTCGATCGTGCCGTCCGACATGAATCGACCCCGGTCGCCGGTCCGGTACAACCGCGCGCCCGGCTCCCCGCTCCAGGGATCGGGACGAAAGACGTCGGCGGTCGAAGCCGGCAGCCCCAGGTAGCCACGCGCCACGCCGTCCCCGCCGACGTAGAGCTCGCCCGGGACGCCGGCCGGGACCGGCTCCATATCGGGACCGAGCAGATAGACGCGCGTCCCCCGGATCGGACGCCCGATCGGCACGCCGCGTGCCTCGGCTCCGGGGGCGGGCGCCACGCACCTGTGCACCGTGCTCCAGACTGTGGCCTCGGTCGGCCCGTACTCGTTGTACAACTCGGCGCCCGGCACGGACTCGCGGTGCCGGGCCGCCAGTGCGGCGGGGCACGTCTCCCCGGCCACGATGACGACGCGCAGCGGCTGCAGATCGCCCTCACGGGCCTGCGCCAGGATGTAGGCGTAGAGCGACGGGACGCTGAGCCAGTGCGTGGCTTCCTGCCGCGCGATCACGGACAGGAGCCGCTCCGGATCCTCGTGGACGTTCTCGGGCGGGAGGACGAGCGTGCCGCCGGTGCAGAGAGTCCAGAAGATTCCGGCGACCGAGCTGTCGAAAGCGACGGAGGACAGCAGCAGGAAGCGCGCCGGTGTCTCGCCGTAAATTTCAATGCGGGCGGCCGTCGAGTGCGCCAGACTCGCGTGCGCCACCTGGACGCCCTTCGGCCGCCCCGTCGATCCGGACGTGTAAATGACGTAGGCCAGGGCGTCCGGGGCGGGGCGCTCCCGGAGAGGCGCCGCGTTCTGGGTCGCGATCGACGCCGCATCCGCGGTCGCGTCGAGGCACACGACCTGCGGGGCGCCCAGATGCAGCGACTCATGGAGACGCTCCCGGCTCAGCAGCACCGGCGCGCGTGCATCTTGAATCATGAGCTCGAGGCGCTCGCGCGGATAGGTCGGGTCGAGCGGCACGTACGCTCCGCCGGCTCTGAGGATGCCGAGAATGCCGACGATGAGATCGGCCGAGCGCTCGAGACAGATCGCGACCGGCACCTCCGGCCCGACGCCCAGGGACCGCAGATGGCGGGCCAGCCGAGTGGAGCGCGCGTCGAGCTCGGAATAGGTGATCGGCCGGTCGCCGGAGACGACGGCCGGAGCGCCGGGCGATCGGGCGACCTGGGCCTCGAACAGGTCGACGACCGTCCGGCCCTGGGATCGGTTCGCGGCCGCCCCGCTCCACTCGACGAGCAGAGCGCGGCGCTCGGGCGGCGACAGAAGCGGCAGCCTCGACAGGCGGCGATCGGGATCGGCGGCGGCGGAGCGCAACAGGCTTTCCAGGTGCCCCGCCATCCTGGCGATCGTCGCCTCCTCGAACAGCTCGGTGGAGTATTCGAAGGCCCCGGCCAGCCCTTCGGCATCCTCCGCGATCGACAGAGTGAGGTCGAACTGCGAGGTGCCCGCGTCGACCTCCAGGCACTCGATGTCCAGACCGGCGGGCTCGGGGACCTCCCCGGACGGGGGCTGCAGGGCGAACATCACCTGGAACAGCGGCGCCCGGCTGAGGTCGCGCTCCGGCTGCAGCGCCTCGACCAGCTTCTCGAACGGCAGATCCTGGTGCGCATAAGCGCCCAGGGCGTCCTCGCGGGTGCGCGCCAGGAGCGTGCGGAACGACGGGTCGCCCGACAGATCGCCTCGCAGGACGAGCGTGTTGACGAAGAACCCGATCAGCTCCTCGGTCTCCACCCTGCTCCGTCCGGCGATCGGCGAACCGACCAGGATCCCCTCCTGTCCGGTATAGCGGAACAGCAGCGCCTCGAACCCGGCCAGGAGCGTCATGAACAGAGTGACTCCTTCGCGGCGCGACAGGTCCGCGAGCGCCGCGCCCAGATCCGCAGGCAGCGCGAACGCGTAGCGCGCTCCGCGGTAGGTCTGCACCGGCGGCCGGGGACGGTCCGCGGGCAGGTCGAGGACGAACGGGGCGCCGTCCAGACGCTTCTTCCAGTACTCGATCTGCCCGCCCAGGACGTCGCCCTGCAGCCACTCCCGCTGCCAGGTCGCGAAGTCGGCGTATTGGATCACGAGCTCGCCCAGCGGCGAGACCCGGCCGCCGCGGGAGGCGTCGTAGATCTGCGCGAGCTCGCGCCGCAGGAGCTGCATCGACCAGCCGTCGCTGACGGCGTGGTGCATGGTCAGCAGGAGAGCGTGGTCGTCGTCGGAAAGGCGCGCGAGGGTGGCGCGCAGGAGCGGACCCCGCGCCAGATCGAAGGCGGCGCGCGCTTCCTCCCGCGCCAGTCTCGTCAGCTCGGCCTCGCGCTGGTCCGCCGGACGGCGGCCCAGGTCGACGACCGGCAGAGCCGGCTCGAACGCCTCCGCGATCACCTGCACGGGCTCGCCCCGGCGTGTCTCGAAACGGGTTCGCAGAGCCTCGTGGCGCCGCACGATCTCGCGGAGGCTGTCGCGCAGCGCGCCGACGTCGAGCCGCCCGCGCACACGCAGGACGGCGGGGACGTTGTAGAAGGCGCAGCCGGGCTCGAGCTGGTCGAGAAACCACAGCCGCTGCTGCGCGAACGACAGCGGCGGATCGCCGGTACGTGGCCGCCGCCCGAGCGCCGGAGAAACCGTTCCGCCGCCGTTCGAGCGGGCGGCCTCGATCGCCCGGCCCAGGCCGGCGACCGTGGGCGCGTCGAACAGGGCGCGCAGGGGGAGATCCACCTGGAACGCCTCGCGCACGCGCGACACGAGCTGCGTCGCCAGCAGCGAGTGCCCGCCGGCCTCGAAGAAGTTGTCGTTCAGGCCGACGCGCTCGATCCGCAGAATCTGTCCCCAGAGACGCGCCAGCTTCTTCTCAGCGGGCGTGACCGGAGCGACGTGGGTTTCGTCGATCGACAGACGCGACGATCCCGGCGCGGGCAGCGCCTTCCGGTCCAGCTTGCCATTCGGCGTCCGGGGAAGCGCCTCGAGAACCACGAAGACCGACGGCACCATGTACTCGGGGAGCCTCCCCGACAGAAAGCGCCTCAGCTCGCCCAGCGACAACGACGTCGTCGATTGCTTCGCGACGACGTAAGCCACCAGCCTTCGCTCACCGTCCCGCTCGTCGCGCACCTGGACCACGGCCTCGGCGATCGCCGCGTGTCCGCTCAGAACCGTCTCGATCTCCCCTGGCTCGATCCGGAAGCCGCGGATCTTGACCTGCTGGTCGAGACGCCCGAGGAAGTCGAGCGTGCCGTCGATTCGGAATCGCCCCAGGTCTCCGGTGCGGTACATGCGCGCCCCGGGACGCCCCCAGAGCGGGTCGGGTACGAAACGCTCGGCCGTCAGCTCGGGCCGGTTGACGTAGCCGCGGCCCGGGCCGATGCCACCGACGCAGATCTCCCCCGGCACGCCCGGCGAGACCGGCTCCAGGTCCTCGTCGAGGACGTAGACGCGCGTGTTGTCGATCGGGCGGCCAATCGGTGTCGCGTCGGTCGCACCCCGCTGCGGCCGGGCGATCGTGGTGTAGACCGTCGCCTCCGACAGGCCGTAGAGGTTGACCACGCCCTCGACCGTCGTCTGCGCGTAGATCTTCTGCACCAGAGAATTCTGAAGCGCCTCGCCGGCCAGGCTGACGGTGCGCACCGAGGCGGGCAGACCGTCGGTCCGCACCAGCTCGGCGATCGCGGAGGGCACCGTGTTGACCAGCCTGACGAGGTGGCGCGCCGCCAGGGCGGGGAGCCGCAGGGCATTCTCGGCCAGGATGATCGCGCCACCCCACGCGAGCGGCGCGAAGATCTCGAGCACGGAGGAATCGAAGCAGACCGAGCTGCTGGCGAGGACGCCGGCCAGGGCGTCGTCGCCGAGCGCCCGGCGCGCCCAGTGCAGGAGCGACACCGTGCTGCCGTGCTCGATGGCGGCCCCCTTCGGCCGCCCGGTCGAGCCCGAGGTGTAGATCACGTAGGCGAGGTTGTCCGGCCGGACGCCGCGGTTCGGGTTTCCGGACGGCTCGCGCGCGAGCGTGTCGCGGTCGCGCTCGGGGCAGACCGCGCGCGCCCCGTGCGACGGGAGGGCGGGAAGCAGATCGACCTCGGTGATCAGCACCGGGGCGCCGGTATCCTCCAGCATGAACGCGACGCGTTCCCCGGGGTAGGCCGGGTCGAGAGGGACATAGGCGCCTCCCGCCTTCAGGATCCCCAGGAGCGCGACGACCAGATCGAGCGAGCGGCGCAGGCAGACAGCCACCAGGGTCTCCGGCCTGACACCGAGGCCGACCAGATGATGCGCCACCTGGTTCGCTCTGCGATTGAGATCGTCATAAGTGAGACGCCGGGTTCCCTCCACGATGGCGACGGCATCGGGGGTCCGCTCGACCTGCGCCTCGAACAGCTCGTGCACGCAGCCGTCGAGCCGCTCGTTTCGGGCGGTGTCGTTCCACGCGTCCACGATGCGGCGGCGATCACCCTCGTCCAGCGGGCTGAAGCGCTCGTGTCGCCCCTCGGGGTCGCGCGCCATCGTCTCCAGGACGCGACCGTACGTCCCGGCGATCTCCTCGACCTGCTCCCGCGCCAGCTCGGCCGAGCGGTAGTCGAGCGCGAGGTAGATCTGCGAGGTGAGCTCGTCCAGATTGAACTGCGCCGTCAGCGCGAAATAGGTCTGCTCGAAGCCGTAGCCGCCCCACAGATCGAGGCCGCCCTTGCGCTCGAGCTTCCGGTAGACGTGGAAGCTCGTGTAGTTGAACGCCGTGTCGGACAGGAACTGCCCGCCGGTGGCGCGCATCAGCTCGGACATCGGGAAGCGCCGGTAGGGCAGCATCTCGCGCTCCGCCTCGAAGGCGCGCCGCGCCAGTCCGGTCCAGCTGCCGCCGGCGAGCCGCAGCCGGAGCGGCAGGGTGTTGAGGAAGATTCCCAGGATCCTCTCGCCGTCCGCCTCCTCCGGCCGGCCGTTGGCGATGAGACCGGTGACCACGTCCTTCCGGCCGGTCGCGAGCCCCACGACCTTGACATGCGCCGCCAGCAGGAGGCTCTTCAGCGGCACGCCGGACGACCACGCCATGCGCTGCAGGGCGCCCGAGATCTCGGGGGAGATCGGCACCTCCACCCGGCCGATCGGCAGGGGCTCCGCGTCTCGTGACACCCGCTCGAGGCGCGGCACGCGGCAGGCGGTCGCGTCCTGGACCTTCCCGGCCCAGAAATCCCGGCATGCTTCGGAGCGCAGGGTGTCGCGCTCCAACGCCACGAAATCGCGGTACGAGGAGCGCAGAGGCGGCTCGGGCGGCGGATCCTCGCCGCGCAGAAGGGCGGAGTACACGGCCAGGAGATCGGTCATGAGGGTGGCCACGCTCCAGCCGTCGAAGAACGGCTCGCTGACCGTGAGCTGGAATCTCGCCTCCCCCAGACGATGCACGTGGATGCGCAGGAGCGGCCGGCGCGTCCAGTCGAACCTGCGACGCATCTCCTGCTCGACCCAGGCGGCGAGTGCGGCGTCCTGCCGCGCCGGCGGCAGCGCGGTCAGATCCAGCACTTCGATCGGGATCTCGGCGTGGCGGTGGACGAGCTGGAGCGGCTCGCCGAAGCCGTTCAGGTCGAACGAGGTCCTCAGGATCGGCTGGCGCTCGACCAGACGCCGGACCGCCTGGCGCAGGTGATCGGCCAGGAACGGGGCGCCGACCTCGATGCTGCTGACGTAGATGATGTAATCGCGGCTGAACTCGCTGTGGAACACGAATCCCTGCTGCAGCCGCGACAAGGGGTAGGCGTCCTCCAGATCGGCGGGCAGCCGGTCGCGGTCGTCCTTGGAAACCAGATCGAACGGTCCGGGTCGCTCGAGCGGTGGATCGGCCGGGAGGGCGCGCCCCAGTTCGGCCGCCAGCCCGCGGACGGTCTGGTAGGCGAAGATCTGCTCCAGGGACAAGTCGAGCCCCTTGTCCTTCGCCCTGGCCCTCACCTGGATGCTGCGGATCGAGTCGCCGCCCAGCGCGAAGAAGTTGTCGTCGATGCCGACCCTCTCGAGCCCGAGAACCTCCGCCCAGATCTCCGCCAGCGCCCGCTCCGCCGGAGTGCGTGGCGCCGCGAAGCTTTCCACGAGGTCCGGCCGGGCGCGGTCGGGGGCCGGCAGAGCCCGGCGATCGACCTTGCCGCCCGGAGACGTGGGCAGCGTCTCCAGGAACATGACGGTCGAGGGAACCATGTAGGCGGGCAGCCGCTCCATCAGGAATCCGCGCACCACGTCCAGGGTGCGCAGGGCGCCGGTTTCCGGCACGACGTAGGCCACCAGCCTCTCCTGTCCATCCGGTTCGGGGCGCGCCACGACGACCGCCTGGCGCACGCCGGGACAGAGCGCCAGAGTCGCTTCGATCTCCCCCGGCTCGATACGGAAGCCGCGAATCTTCACCTGATCGTCGGCGCGCCCCAGGTATTCGAGGTCGCCGCCGGACCGGCGCCGGGCGAGGTCGCCAGTCCGGTACAGCCGCCTCCCGGGCTGCCCCGAGACCGCGAACGGATCGGCCACGAAGCGCTCGGCGGTGAGATCGGGGCGATCCAGATAGCCGCGCGCCAGACCCGGGCCGCCCACATAGATCTCTCCCACGACCCCGTACGGCACAGGCTCACCGGCAGCGTCCAGCACGTGCAGGTACAGATCGGGGAGGGCGCGACCGATCGGACTCGCCCGCCCGGTGCCGTCGCCGGCTCGCAGCCGTCTCCAGGTGACGTGCACCGTCGTCTCGGTGATGCCGTACATGTTGACCAGGATCGGGCGCTCGTCGCCGTGCCGCTCGAACCAGGGACGAAGGCTGGAAGGCTCCAGAGCCTCGCCTCCGAAGACGAGAAGACGCAGCGACAGATCCGCCGGCGTTCCGGCGCCGATCGCGGCGTGCATCAGGGCGCGGAACGCGGAAGGGGTCTGGTTGAGCACCGTGACTCGCTCGCGGCGGAGAAGATCGAGGAACGCCTCCGGCGAGCGGCTGACGGGGAACGGAACGATCACGAGGCGGCCGCCGTGCAGGAGGGCGCCCCACATCTCCCACACCGAAAAATCGAAAGCGCAGGAGTGGAACAGCGTCCAGACGTCGTTCCGGCCGAAGTCGAGGACGGGGCGCGTCGCTTCGAACAACCGGGCGACGTTCCGGTGCGTGACCACGACGCCCTTCGGCCGGCCGGTCGATCCGGAGGTGTAGATGACGTACGCCGGATGGTCCGGAAAGGCGCCGGTCCGGATCCTCTCGGCGACCTCGCGATCGGGCGCGGCGTCACGGCCATCGAGACAGATCGCCTCGGCGCCGTGTCCCGACGAGTCCACCGGCAGCCGATCGCGCAGACGCTCGCTCGTAAGGACCACGGGCGCGCGTGTGTCTTCGAGGATGGTGGCAAGGCGCTCGCGCGGATAGGCCGGGTCGAGCGGCACGTAGGCGCCGCCTGCCTTCAGGATCCCGAGGATCGCCACGATCATGTCCGGCGACCGGTCCAGGCAGACGCCGACCATCGATTCGGGGCGCACCCCACGCCCGCGCAGGGTGCGAGCGAGCCGGTCCGCGGCGGCGTCCAGCTCGCCATAGCTCAGCGTGACACCTTCGAATGTGATCGCCGCGGCGGCAGGATCGAGACGGGCCCGCATCTCGAACATCTCATGGAGACACGATGCGCCGCCCGGTCCCGGCTCGGCGGCGATCGCGATCAACGCGCCTTCCCTTCCGTCGCCCGACGAGGCGGGCAACGCGACGCCGCCCCACTCCGCCGGAGGCCCTCCGACCCCAGCGGCCATGAGCTCCCGCCGCTCCCGCGGCGTCAGCAGCGGCAGCTCCGAGACGCGCCGCTCCGGGTCGGCGACCGCGCCCTCGAGCAGCGTCGTGAAGTGACCCAGAAGACGATCGATCGTCGAGATGTCGAACAGATCGGTGCTGTATTCGACCGAACCGGCGATCCCGGACGCGGTCTCCTCGATCTGCATCGTCAGGTCGAATTTGGCCGTGCCGGTGTCGACGTCCAGGGATTCCACCGAAAGCGCCGGAAGGCGCAGCACCGGGATCGGCAGGTTCTGCAGGACGAGCGCGACCTGGAACAGCGGCTGGCGCGCCGGGTCGCGCGGCAGCGACAGGAGATCGACGAGTCTCTCGAACGGCAGGTCCTGGTAGGTCTGGGCATCCATCACGGTCTCGCGCGCCCGGTGCAGGAGTTCGCGGAAGGTCGGATCGCCGGACAGATCGGCGCGCAGCACGAGGGTGTTGATGAAATGACCGATCAGTCCCTCGGTCTCCACACGCGGGCGCCCCGCGACCGGGGCTCCGATGCACAAGTCGTCCTGGCCGCCGTACCGGGCGAGGAGCGCCTGGAGCGCCGCCAGGAGCGTCATGAACAGCGTGGCGCCCTCGCGCAGGGAGAGGTCCCTGATCGCCACGCTGAGATCGGGCGCCAGCCGGAACGGACGCCAGGCTCCCCGGAAGGTCGCGATCCTGGGGCGCGGCCGGTCCAGGGGCAGATCGAGTGACGCCGGCGCGCTCGCGAGCTGCTTCTTCCAGTAGGCGATCGGGCCGTTCAGCCGATCGCCCGTCGGGCCCGCGCGCTCCCAGGCGGCGTAGTCGGCGTACTGGATCGGCAGAGGCGGGAGCAGGGTTGGCTTCCCCGCGATGACGGACTCGTACAGCGTCTGCAGCTCGCTCAGCAGCACGCCGAGCGACCAGCCGTCGCTGACGATGTGGTGCATGGTCAGCAGGAGGACATGGTCCTCGGCGCCGAGACGCAGGAGTCGGGCACGGAACAGCGGGCCGCGCGCCAGGTCGAACGGCGCGCGTGCCTCTTCGGCGGTCAACCGCTCTGCCTCGCTCTGGCGCAGCCCCGGCGGCAGCGGAACGAGGTCGGTGAGCGCCATCCCGCTCAGCCCCGCGGGCCGGACGTCCTGCACCGGCTCGCCGTCCGCCAGCCCGAAGACCGTCCGCAGGGACTCGTGGCGTTCGACGATCGCCGACAGACTGTCCTGGAGAGCGCCTCGGTCCAGCGGTCCGCGCAGGCGGAACGCCAGCGGGATGTTGTAGGCGGCGCTCCCGGGATGGAGCTGGTCGATGAACCACAGACGCCTCTGGGCCGACGACACCGGCGCCGATCCCGCGCGGACCGCCGCCTCGATCCGTTCCTCTCTCCCCGCCGCCCCGCCGGACCTTTCCGCGTCGATCGCCTCCGCCAGGCCGGCGATCGTCGGGCGCTCGAACACGAGACGCACCGGGAGAGCGACGCCCAGCGCCTCGCGCGCCCTGGACACGAGCTGCAGGACGAGAAGAGAATGTCCGCCCGCCTCGAAGAAATTATCGTGCACGCCGAAGCGCTCGCCTCCGAGAAGGGCGATCCAGATGCGCTCCAGCGTCCTCTCCGTGTCGTCGCGCGGCGCCGCTTTCGGCGCAGGGGGGGGGCGTCGCGTGGCCTGGTCGGGGCCGTGGATCTCGGCCGGCGTCATCGGAATCTCCGGCAGGACCACTTCCGAGACGCGGCGCGACGGGTCGTCGATCATGGCCCCGAGCAGCCTCTCGAAGGAGCGCGCCATCCGGCGGGCCGTCGCCGCATCGAACAGATCGACGCTGTACTCGAGAACGCCCTCCAGTCCTCCCTGCTGCTCCGCGAGGATCAGGGTCAAGTCGAACGGCGTGGCGCCGATCTCGAGGTCGACCGGGTGCGCCTCCAGCCCCGCCAGGACGGGCTCCGCCGGAACGCCCTCCTGCAGGACCAGCATCACCTGGAAGAGCGGGTGGAGAGAGAGATCGCGCTCGGGCCGCAGGTGCTCGACCAGCATCTCGAACGGCAGCTCCTGGTGGGCCAGACAGTCGCCGACGGTCGCGCGCGCGCGCCCCAAGAGCTCCGCCAGCGTCGGGTCGCCGGCCAGATTCCCGCGCAGGACGAGCGTGTTCACGAAGCATCCCACGAGCGGCTCGGTCTCGAGCCGGGTGCGCCCCGCGACGGGTGCCCCGATGCACACATCGTTCTGACCCGACAGTCGGTGCAGGAGCGCCTGCAGCCCCGACAGAGCGACCATGAAGATGGTCACCCCGCGGCGTCGCGCCATCTCCTTCAGCCGTGAGGTGCGATCGGCTCCGACCACGAACGGGACGCGGCCCCCCCGGTAGCTCGGAACGCGAGGGCGCGGTCGATCGTGCGGCAGAATGAGGGCGGGCGGCGCTCCAAGAAGCTGCCGCCGCCAGAACTCCAGAAGACGCGGCGGCTCGTCCCCCTGCCCCCAGCGTCTCTGCCAGTGCGCATAGTCGGCGTACTGGATCGAGGGCTCCGGAAGGGAGGGCGGCCGATCCTGCGAGAACGCCTCGTAGAGCGCGGCCAGCTCCCGGTCCAGAAGGGCGAACGACCAGCCGTCGCCGACGAGATGATGCATCGTCAGGACGAAGACGTGGTCGTCCTCGCCGAGACGCAGCAAGGCGACACGCGCGGGCGGGCCGTGCGCCAGGTCGAACGGCCGCCGGGATTCCTCCGACGCGCGCCGGACGATCTCCGCCTCGCTCCATCCACCGTCCGGCGTCCCGAGATCCACGACGCGCGCGGCGAGCCCCGCGGTGGGGGCGACCACCTGCACCGGCCCCGCGGCCGTCTCGAAGAACGTCGTCCTCAGGATCTCGTGGCGCCCGACGATTTGGTCCAGGGCCCGCTGGAACGCCCCCAGGTCCAGGCGGCCGCGCAGCCGCACCGCCCGGGCCATGTGGTAGGTCGGCGCGCCGGGGGCCAGGCGGTCGAGGAACCACAGGCGCTGTTGCGCGAACGACAGTGCCGCCGGCGCGCCGCCGGGCCGCCTCGGGATCGAGGCGGCCTGCGGATGACGTGCGGCCCGCTCGCGCAGGCGACGGATCAGGACCTCCCGCCGCTCCGCGGTGAGGCCCTTCAGGTGATCGGTCGGCTCAGGCGTCCTCGACACGCCTCCCCTCCGCCGTGTCGGTCCGGAGATCCAGTGACTGAGCTTCCGCCGGCCGCGTCCCGTCCATGAGCCCCAGCATGGCATCGAGCTCGCTCGGGCTCGCGGCGCGCAGATAGGCCGCCTCGATCAGGCACGCCAGGGCGCGAATCGTCGGCCGGTCGAGAAAGTCTTTCAGCGATACCTCGGCGCCCAGGTGGGCGCGGACGCGCGACACCAGGAGGGTGGCGAGCAGCGACTGTCCTCCAGCCTCGAAGAAGTTGTCCTCGACCCCCGGACGCTCCACGCCGAGCAGGCCGCCCCACAATCGCGCCAGCTCCTCTTCGATGGGCGTCGCCGGCGGGACGATGGACCCGCCGCGCGCTCCAGGCGCCGCCTCGGGGGCGGGAAGGGCGCGACGATCCACTTTGCCGTTCGGGGTGGTCGGCAGCGTTTCGAGTCTCACGAAGGTCGAGGGGACCATGTAGTCCGGAAGCGAGCGCCGCAGGAACTCACCGAGCCCGCCGGCCGCTTCCTCCCGCCCCGGCCGCGTCACGACATAGGCCACCAGCCGTCCGGCCGCGCTCCCCTCCCGGCTCGCGACCACCACGACCTCGCGCACGTCCGGGTGCGCCAGGAGCGCCGCCTCGACCTCTCCCGGCTCGATGCGGAAGCCGCGCACCTTGATCTGATCGTCGATCCGACCCAGGTACTCCAGATCGCCGTCTTCCCGGTACCGCGCCAGGTCGCCTGAGCGGTACAGGCGGCGCCCCGGAATTTCAGAGAACGGATCGGGAACGAAGCGCTCGGCCGTCAGATCGGGCCGCCCAAGATAACCGCGCGCCAGCCCCGCGCCACCGACATAGATCTCGCCGGGAACGCCGATCGGCACCGGGCGCATGCGGGCGTCGAGCAGACGCACGCTCCACGACGGGATCGCTTCGCCGATCGCGCATACCCCTCCCCCGTCGACGTCCTGTGCCCGCAGCGGCCGCCAGGTCACCACGACCGTCGTCTCGGTGATGCCGTACAAATTGACCAGGAGAGGTCGATCGGGGTGGCGGGCCACCCAGGGTTTCACGTCGTCCAGATTCAGCGCCTCGCCGCCGATGTTCACCAGGCGCACCGGCAGTCCCACTCCGTCGTGCCGCTCGTCCTCCACGATCAGCTGGCGGAACTCGGCGGGCGTCTGGCTCAACACAGTGACCCGCTCGCGGCGCAGAAGCGCGTGCAGCTCGTCGGGCGAGCGTCCGATCAGGGGCGGCACCAGCACCAGCCGCCCGCCGTGCAGCAGCGCCCCCCAGGTTTCCCAGACCGAATAGTCGAACGCCGGGGAGTGCAGTTGCGTCCAGACGTCCCGCTCGTCGAATCCGAGACGCTCGCGCGTCGCGTCGAAAAGCGCCGCCGCGCTTCGATGCGTCACCACCACTCCTTTGGAGCGGCCGGTCGAGCCGCTCGTGTAGATGACGTAGGCCGGATGGTCCGGCTGCGCGGTCGACGGCAGGTTCGTGTCGTCGACTGCGGCCGCGGCACCGTCCGTCCCCTCGACGAGGACGACCGGGGCGTGATGGGCGGCGACACCGGCCAGAGTCTCACGGCGCGCGATCGTCGCCGCCACGCCCGCATCCTGCTGCACGAACGCCAGTCTCTCGGCGGGGTAGGCGGGATCGAGCGGGACATAGGCACCTCCCGCCTTCAGGACCGCCAGGGTCGCCTCGATCATCTCGATCGATCGCGGCAGGCTGATCGCCACGCGCGTCTCGGGACCGACCCCGTGCTCGCTCAGACGCCGCGCCAGGCGGTTCGCGCGGCGATTCAGCTCGGCATAGGTGACACGCCGCCCTTCGCAGACGACCGCGATCGCATCGGGACGCTGCTCGACCTGCATCTCGAACCCCTCGTGCAGGCACCGCCCGGCGGTCGCGGGGCCGGGCCGGCTGCGCAGCTCGAGCCAGGCACGCTCGGCGGCGGTCGACATCGGCAGGTCGCCGACCAGGCCGTCCGGACGGGCGGCCATCCCTTCGAGAACCGTTTCGAGGTGGCACAGCATCCGGCGGATCGCCGCGGCCTCGAAGCGGCGGGCATCGTAGCTGATCTGGATCGACAGGCCGGGCCCGGGCGGGATGACGACGTTCAGCGGGTAGTGGGTCCATTCGACGGCACGCAGGTCCAGAATCTCAAGGTCGCCCACTCTCTCCAGGATCTCCTGGTCGAGCGGGTAGTTCTCGAAGACGAAGATGCTCTCGAACAACGGCGTGCCCCGCTCCATCTCGCTCCACTCCTGCACCTGGACGAGCGGCGTGTATTCGTACTGCCGCATCTCGACCTGGTTCTCCTGCAGCCGTTTCAGCCATTCGGCCACGGCGCGGCCCTCTTCGATACGCACTCTGATCGGCAGCGTGTTCAGGAGCAGGCCGACCATCCGTTCGGATCCTTCCAGGTCGGCGGGCCGCCCCGAGACCACGCCGCCGAACGCCACGTCGTCGCTGCCACCGTACCGTCCGAGCAGCAGCGCCCAAGCGCCTTGAAGGATGGTGTTCAGGGTCAGCTGATGACGGCGGGCGAGCGCCCGCAGGCGGGCGGCGGCGGCGCCGGAAAAACGGACCCGCTCCAGCCGGTAGTCCTCCGGCCGGGCGGGGCGCGACGCCTTGCGATCGACCACCAGGGACGTGGGCGAGCGGAAGCCCGCGAGCGCCCGTCGCCAGTAGCGCTCGGCCGCGCCGAGGTCCTGTCGCCGCAGCCAGGCCACGTAGTCGCGGAAGGGCCGGGGCTCCTCGAGATGGGGCTCCTCCCCGGCGCGCAGGGCCTGATACAGCGTCATGACTTCCTTGAGCAGGACCGGCAGCGACCAGCCGTCCAGAAGGACATGATGGTGGCTCCACACGAACTGATGCAGGTGGTCGGCCAGCCGCATGATGGCGAATCGTTGCAGCGGCGGGCGGGACAGGTCGTAGCCGCGGCGCATGTCGGAGGCCAGGAACCTCCGGTGCTCGCGCTCCTGCTCCTCGGCGGCGCGGTCGCGCCAGTCGAGTCTCTCCCATGAGGGCGCCACGCTGCGGGTCACCACCTGCAAGGGCCGGTCGAGACGCTCCCACTCGAAGGCGGTGCGCAGGATCGGGTGGCGCTCGGTGGCGCGGCGCCAGGCGTCCACGAACGTCTTCTCGTCGAAGGACCCGCGGAACTTCCAGGTCAGATGCTCGACGTAGACCCCCGACTCCGGCGCCGACAGAGTATGGAAGAGCATGCCCTCCTGCATCGGCGTCAGGGGATACACGTCCTCGAGACGCGGGTGCGCCCGGGCGAGGAGATCGATGTCCGGCTGATCCAGCCGGGCCATCGGGAAGTCGGAAGGCGTGAAGGCGAGCGAGTCCGCGCGGGTGCCGCGCGCGATGAGCAAGCGAAGCGCCGAATCGAATCGACGCGCCAGAGCCTGGACGGTGTGGCGGGTGTGCACGCCGGCGCCGTACTTCCAATTGATCCGCAGGCGTCCGGAGGCGACGTAGCCGCCGACCTCCAGTCGATGCGTGCGACGGCCGCGCGGGCTCGCCACCGGCCCCGTCGACTCCGATGCGAAGCGGAAGGGGGACGATTCCGGCACCGACGCGTCGAACTGGCCGAGGTAATTGAAGCTGATCTCCGCCGGCGGCAGGGCGCGAAGCAGGTCTCCGACGTCGTCGTTCTTCATGTACCGCAACAGGCCGTAGCCGATGCCACGCGCCGGCAGGGCGCGCAGCTGCTCCTTGATCAGCTTGAGCGCCGCTTCAGGAACATCCGCATCCTCCAGAACGAGCCGCACCGGCTTGATCGTCGTGAACCAGCCGACCGTGCGCGACAGATCGACGTCGTGCAGGATCTCCTCACGGCCGTGCCCTTCGAGGTCGACGAGCACCTCGCGTCGACCCGTCCAGCCGGCGACGGCCTGGGCCAGGGCCGTCAGCAGGACGTCGTTGATCTCCGTGCGCCAGACCGCCGGCAGGTCGCGCAGGAGGGCGCGCGTCTCGTCCTCCGTGAACGCGCTCGTCACCACGCGCGCCGAACCTTCGAGATCGTCGCCGATCCGGTCATCGACCGGGAGACCCGCGATGCCGCGCCGCCCTTGCGCGAGCCAGTACTCCAGCTCGGGCTCGAGGGAGGTCTCGCGCGCCCGTTCCGCCAGACGCTCGGCCCACGCCTTGTAGGACGTGGTCTTGGCGGGCAGCGCGACGGAATCTCCGCGCTCGAGCTGGCGGTAGACGGTGTTCAGGTCCTCGAGCAGGATGCGCCACGACACCCCGTCCACCGCGAGGTGGTGGATCACGATCAGAAGGCGCGCTCCGGCTCCGGGACCGAGCGTGAACAGGGCGATCCGCATCAGCGGACCGCGCTCGAGATCGAGCCCGCGCTGCAGCGCGGCAGCCTCCTCTTCAAGAGCCGCGGCGCGCCGCTCGCCGGGCAGCGCCGAGAGATCGACACGCTGGAACGGCACCGGTCCGCCGGGTGGAGCGTGCCATTGCCGCCACGTCCCGTCGGACCGCCCGAATCGCAGGCGCAGAGCGTCGTGGTGCTCCAGAAGATGCCCGAACGCCGTCTCGAGCCGATCCGGATCGAGCGGCTCCTTCGGCTCCAGGAGGACCGCCTGGTTGAAGTGGTGCCGGTCGGCGAAGGCGTGCTCGAAGAACCAGCGCTGGATCGGTGTCAGCGGCGCCTCGCCGGTCACCGCTCCCTGCTCGGCCGTCGCCGCGAGGCGCGTGCCGGCCACGGCCGCAAGATCGGCGATCGTCTGATGCTGGAAGATGTGTCGGCTGGTGAGCCGCAGACCCGCCTGGTTCGCCCGCGACACGATCTGGATCGCGAGGATCGAATCACCACCGAGCTCGAAGAAGTTGTCGTGGATCCCCGGCCTTGGGCCACCGAAAACCTCGCCCCAGATGCGCGCCAGCGTCTCCTCGGCGGGCGTGCCGGGGGTGGCCCGTTGCGTCGCGCCGTCGTCCGGCGCGACCCCGGGGGCCGGCAGGCCTCTTCGATCGATCTTCCCTGACGGTGTTCGCGGCCATCGTTCCAGCCACACGAACGCGGACGGAACCATGTGCTCCGGCAGGATCTCCTTGAGGTGGGAGCGCAGCGCGGCCGTCGTCGGAGCCCCGCGTGTGCCCGGACGGCAGGCGAGGTACGCCACCAGGCGCATCTCCCCCGGTGTGTCCTCGCGCGCCAGGACGACCGACTCGGCGATCGCGTCGTGCCGCTCGAGCGCCCGCTCGATCTCGGCTGGCTCGATCCGGTGGCCGCGCACCTTCACCTGGTCGTCGAGGCGCCCGATGAACTCCAGGTTCCCGTCGCCGAGCCAGCGGGCGCGGTCCCCGGTCCGGTAGAGACGCGCTCCCGGCGCCGTCCCGAACGGATCCGGCATAAAACGCTCCGCGGTGAAATCGGGCCGGCCCAGGTAACCACGCGCCACCCCTTCCCCGCCGATGCAGAGCTCGCCCGGCACCCCGGCGGGCGCCAGGTTCAGGCAGCGGTCGAGGACATAGACGCGCGCGTTCGCGATCGGTCGTCCGATCGGCACCAGGTCGCCCGCGCCACGCGTCTCCCGCCCCGACGAGGCGTAGATGGTCGACGTGATCGTCGCCTCGGTCGGTCCGTAGGCGTTGAACAGGGCGATGCCGCCGCCCGTGAGCTCGTTCCACGCCGCCAGCCTGGACGCCAGCGCCTTCTCGCTGCCGATGACGACGCAGCGAAGAGTGGACGGCACGAGGTGCCCGTCGCGCTCGATCTCGCCGACCCAGGCGTGCCAGTAGGAGGTCGGCAGGTTGAGAACCGTGATCTTCTCGTTCTCGAGGAAGCGGTGGAACTCGACGACGGAGACGAACACCGGGTCGGGGCGCAGGACGAGCATCGCTCCCGACAGAAGCGTCGGGAAGATCTCTTCCGCCGCGACGTCGAAGCTCAGGGACGCGAACTGCAGCACGCGGTCGGCCGGGCCGAGGCCGTAGAGGCGCGCCGTCTCGACGGCGTGATTGGCCAGGCCCCGGTGCGGCACCAGGACGCCCTTGGGGATGCCGGTCGATCCGGACGTGTGGAGGATGTACGCCAGGTTGTCGGGCGCCACCTTGGGAAGGATCGACGGTCCCGCGCCGGGATCCATCTCCTGCACGTCCTCGAGACACAGGACGTTCGCCGTCGCGGGCAGGAGCGCGAGCAGTCGTCGCTGGGCCAGGACGACCGGCGGCCCGGCCTCTTGCAGGATGCGCGTCAGCCGCTCCTTCGGGTAGGTGGGATCGAGCGGGAGGTAGGCGGCGCCCGCCTTCAAGATGCCAAGAAGACCGCTCACCATCTCGATCGAGCGCTCGACGCACAGGCCGATCGGTCGATCCGGTCCCGCCCCGAGCGCGACCAGGCGCCTCGCCAGGGTCGAGGCGCTTCGGTCGAGCCCGGCATAGGCGATGCGCCGCTCCCCGGAACAGACCGCCGTGGCGTCCGGCGCGCGGGACGCACGCGTCTCGATCAGGTGATGCACCGTCTGTCCGGCCGCGGACCCGTCCTGAGGTCCGTTCCAGGCGGCCAGGAGCAGCTGGTGCTCCTCGTCCGGGAGGACCGGCAGGCGCGACAGTCGCCGGTCGGGGTCGTCGGCGATCCCCTCCAGAACGGTCTCCAGGTGCCGCAGGATGCGGCGCGCTCTGGCAGCGTCGAACAGGTCGGTGCTGTATTCGAGACGGCAGACGATCGGGCCCTGGCTGTCGTCCACATCCAAGGTCAGGTCGAACTTCGAGATACCGTCGTCGATGTCCACGAACTCCGCCTCGATGCCCGGCAGCCGCACGCGGGGTGTCGCGCCATGCGCCACCATGACCTGGAACAACGCCGTGCGCCCGAGGTCGCGCGCCGGGCGCAGAGCCTCGACCAGCTTCTCGAACGGCAGATCCTGGTGCGCGTAGGCTTCCAACGCGGCGGCCCGCACGCGCTGCAGAAGCTCGCGGAAGGTCGGATCCCCCGACAGGTCGGTCCTCAGGACGAGCGTGTTCACGAAGAAACCGATCAGATCTTCGATCTCGAGCCGCGTGCGGTTGGCGATCGGCGTCCCGACCAGGATGTCCTCGTGTCCGGTGTACGCTCTGAGGAGGACGTTCCACGCCGCCAGAACGATCATGAACGGCGTCGCCGCCGCAGCGCGACCGAGGGCCCGCAGCCCCTCCGACAGCCCGCCGGAGAGGGTCACCCTGTTTCGCGCGCCGCGGTGCGTGCGGATCGCCGGACGAGGCCGGTCGGTCGCCAGATCGAGACGGGTGGGTGCGCCTTCGAGCGCCCGCCTCCAGTGATCAATCTCGGTCTCGAGCCTTTCGTTCTGCAGGAAGCGGCTCTGCCACGCCGCGTAGTCGGCATATTGCATGGGCGGATCGGCCAGGGGCGGAGCCCGGCCGCTCACGAACGAGGCGTAAAGCGCCTCGAGCTCCCTGTAGAACACACCCTCCGACCAGCCGTCGGTGACGATGTGATGGAAGGTCAGGAGGAGGAGATAATCCTCCGCTCCCAGGCGGAGGAGACGCGGCCTGAAGAGCGGCCCGCGCTCCAGATCAAACGGCTGCTGCGCCTCCCGTTTCGCCTTCCGGAGCGCCTCGGGCCAGCGCTCGGTCGGGGGCAGATGGGTCAGATCCTCGACGGCCAGCGTGGAGCGCGGCCCCGGGTCGACCACGGCGACCGGCTTCCCGTCGACGGCCGGGAACGCGGTCCTCAGGACTTCGTGACGTCGGACGATCGCGTCGAGCCCGTTGCGAAGCGCCGCGACATCGAGCGGACCACGAAGACGGAGGGTGCTTGGCATGTTGTAGAAGGGGTGGCCGGGATCGAGCTGATCCAGGAACCAGAGGCGCTGCTGGGCGAAGGACAGCGGACGCACACGGTCCCGGGAGTCGCGCGGAGACGGAGCCGTCGCACCCGAAGGAGCCAGGCGGCGCGCCGTGGCGAGGCGCGCGACGAGGCCTTCGACCGTCGGCGACTCGAACAGCGCCCGCACCGGCACCTCGGCGCCGAACAGGCCCCGCAGCCGAGCGATCACCTGCACGGCGACGAGTGAATGCCCGCCCAGGTCGAAAAAGCCGTCCCCCACACCGACCCGGTCGACCCCGAGAAGCTCAGCCCAGAGCGCGGCGACGCGCCTCTCGTCCTCGCTGCGCGGGGCGACGAATGGAACGGCGAGATCCGGCCGCGCCCGGCGGGGCGCCGGCAGATTCCGTCGGTCGATCTTGCCGCTCGCCGTCCGCGGCATCTCCTCCAGGACGACGAACGCCGACGGGATCATGTGGTCGGGGAGCGCCTGGCGGAGATGCTCGCGCAGTGCCTCCACGTTCGGGACACCGAGCCCGGGATCGCGTCCCGGCCGCGGTTTCAGGTAGGCGACCAGGATCGTCTCTCGGCCGGCTCCCTCCCGCGCGACGACGACGCTCTCGGCGACCGCAGCGTTCCGGTTGAGGACCGCCTCGATCTCTCCCGGCTCGATTCGGTAGCCGCGGACCTTGACCTGCTCGTCGATTCGTCCCAGGAACTCCAGCATTCCGTCGGGACGCAGACGGGCCCGGTCTCCGGTGGCGTACATCCGCTGGCCCGGCGCGCTCGCGTGGGGGTCGGGCAGAAAGCGCTCCGCCGTCAGGTCGGGGCGGCCGAGATAGCCGCGCGCGAGTCCCGCGCCCGCGACGTAGAGATCGCCGGCGATGCCGTCCCGTTGCGGACGCAGCTGGGGATCCAGGACGCGGGCCCGCACGCCGTGGATTGGCCCGCCGATCGGGACAGGATCCTCGTGTTCCTTGCACACCCAGGAGGTGCTGTCGATGCACGCTTCCGTCGGACCATAAAGGTTGACGAGCCTGGCGTCGAGACGCTGCGAGAAGCGCTGAACAAGGTCGGGCCGCAGCGCCTCGCCGCCGCAGAAGACACGCCGTAGGGCTCGGCACCCCTCGAGACCGGGTTCTTCGAGAAGAGCCCGCAGACCCGTCGGCACCATCTGCAGGATCGTGACGCGCTCGTCGGTCATCAGGCGGACGAGGGAGGCAGGGTCCCGATGGGCCCCGTGCCCTGCGAGGACCAGACGCGCCCCTGCGACCAGAGGTGCGATGAACTCCCAGACCGCGGCGTCGAACGTGAAGGGCGTCTTCTGCACCACGGCGTCCCCCGGATCGAGAGGAAACTCCGCCTGCATCCAGCGCGTGTGATTGGCCAACGCCGCGTGCGGAACCAGGACGCCCTTCGGCCGTCCGGTCGACCCGGAGGTATAGATCCCGTAGGCGATCGCCGCCGGATCGATCGCGAGATCGAGATTCTCACCGTCCTCCCCTGGCGTTCCCCCGCTCCATCGATCGAGAGCGAACCCGCGCTCCCGGAGCAACGGCCGACTCCGGATGAATCGCTCCTCCGTCAGGACGATCGGGGAACGCGCTTCGTCGAGGACGAACGCGAGGCGCTCTTCCGGGTCCTCGGGGTCGAGAGGAAGCCACGCGGCGCCCGCCTTGAGGGCCCCCAGAATCGCCACGACCCTCGCGGCGCAGGGCGACATGACGATCGGCAGGAGCACATCGGTTGCGGCGCCGAGCCGCCGCAGGTGGCGCGCGAGGTGGTTGGAGCGCCGGTTCAGTTCTCCGTAGGTCAGTCGCTCCTCTGCGCAGACCAGAGCGACCGCGTCCGGGTGCCGTTCGACCTGATGCTCGAACATCTCGTGGACGTGCGAGCGCGCCTCGTCCCGGGGGATGCCCTGACGTCGGTTCGTCGGCGGGGAGGAGTGCGGTGCGGTCAAGCCGAATGTCCCTCCAACGAAGAACATCGGTCCTGATGAAACGCCGGCTGTCCGTTGGTTTCGTGAAGATACCCGACGACTCCGCGAGTGTCAACAAACGATGCGGCTGGACGCGCCGTGCCGGATGTCAGGTCCCGGACGCGGCCTCGAGGAACGACTCGATGTCGGCGCCGGTGTTGTAGATGTGTGGCGAGACGCGGATCAGGTTCTCGCGCAGACTGACGATCACGCCGCGCTCGCGCAGACGCCGGAACACGGCGCGCGTGTCATCGGGTGACGAGCCGTGCAGGGCCAGGATGCCGGAGCGGCGTCCGGGCGACAGGTCCGAGGCGACCCGGAGGCCGGTCGCGGGAAGATCCCTGATCAGCAGGTCGTGCAGGCGCCGCACATGCCTCTCCACGCTGTCGATCCCGACGCGCGACAGGAACGAAACCGACGCGACCAACCCCTCGAGATTCAGGAACGACGCCGCCTCGGGGATGTCGAAGCGGCGCGCTCCGTCGCGGAAACGCAGGGGCGCGCCGCCGACCTCGTTGAGATTGCTCGAACCCTCGACGTTCATCCAGTTCACATCCTGGACCCTGAGGCGCTCGAGGATCGAGGGATGGACGTACGTGAATCCCGTGCCGAACGGGGAGAGCAGCCACTTGTCGCCGCTCGTGGCCAGAAGATCGATCGGCAGGTCGGACACTTTGTAGTCGACGGCGCCCACGGACTGGGCACCGTCCACCACCAGAAAGACGCCGCGATCCCTGCAGGCCGTCCCGAGCGCTCCGAGGTCGACGCGATACCCCGTGGCAAAGGCGACGTGGCTGATCGTGACCGCTCGCGTCTTCGGTCCGAACGCGGCCGTCAGGTCGGCCTCGCTGACGAACGGACCTGCGCTCGGACCCACGCGGCGCACCACGATGCCGTCGGCGGTCCGGTTGACCCATGGGTAGACATTCGCGGGGAACTCCCCCTGCGGCACCAGCACCTCGTCGCCTGCTTCAAGGGGAAGACAGCGCGCCGCAAGGTTCAGCCCGTGCGAGGCCCCGGACGCGAGAGCGATGCTCTCAGAAGCGCACCCTACGAGGGTCGCGATCGCCGCCCGGGCCTGGCCCGGCAGCGATTCATAGAGCGAACCCGGGATGTCCTCCGGGTGCTCCTTCAGCCGCACGGCGCGGCGCACGGCCTCGGCAGTCTCGGTCGGGAATGGTCCCTGCGCGGCACAGTCGAGATAGCTCTTGCCGCCGAAGTCCGAGAAGTGTCGCTTCCAGGGAGTCGTTTCGTCCGGCACCTTGGTCGTTCCCGAGTGGGTCGTTCCGGGGATTTCGATCATACATCGTCCGGAACGCGCGCGCGGCGGCCGCGGCTCACTCTCCGGCACGTACAGCGCGAAGGAGTCTTTCCCGCCACTCGAGCAGAAGGTGCCTCGGAGGGCCAATCAGCGTCGCGGGCGTGTTCCACCAGAAGTTCAATGAGATCGACGGCTCGAGGGCGCGCAGATAGTGCCACCAGGTCGCGGGGATATACAGCATCTCACCCGTCCGCACGATGACTTCCCGGGGTGACGCACGCGCGAACAGCGGGTGCTTTTCGAGGTCGGGCTGCTCCGCGTCGACCGGGCTGAAATGGAGGTTTCGCCCGAACTCGCGGCAGGGGTAATACACCCGATCGGACTCGGCGGGCGATATCAAAATGACCTTCTTTCGCCCTCGAATCTGCGCGAACAGGTTGTGCGTGGAATCGAAGTGCAGCGTGGTGATCGATCCCGTGGGCCCGATCCAGAGCGCCGGCTCGAGCCTCATCCGTCGCGCCAGGGTCCGGGGAAGATAGGCGGGAACGCCCATGTACTCTTCGGGCGGGCGGACGTCCTCGAGGAGCCGAGGTGCGGCGCGCCGGATCGGATACTGCGCCAGATAGAAGTGACTGGATTCCGGGCGAGACGAGTGGGCCAGTCGGACAAACTCGCCGAGACGGACCGTTTCGCGCCGAACGTCCCTCAGGTAGTCGGACGGATCGTTGCGTGGCCCCTTTCGTTTCCAGACCTCGACACGAACCTCGACATCCGGCAGCATCCTGTGCAGGTACTCGGGATCCCACAGCGACGTCGCAGGCCAGCGGTCGGCCACGCCGGTCAGGATCACCGGCCGGCGGCGAGCGACGAACTCCCGGAAGAACGCGGACGGCGCTGGACGTTCGAGGCGCGGAATGAGGTTCGTCTCGGGCGGGAGCGTGGCGCGCATCAGGCCCGCCCCGCCTCGAACACCTGGCACCACCGGCGGTAGCGCCGCGCGATCTCGGCGGCGGCCTGGTCGCGGGAGGCGCGCCCGTCCCGCCAGGAGACGAGAGGGTCCCAGAACGTCGTGCGCCCCACGGCGAAGCCGATGAACCCCGGCACGCCCGCGGCGGTCGTGAGCCAGGTCTCGACCTGCTTCTCGTCCGCTCCCCGCCCGAGCACGATGCAACCGACCGAGTCGCGACCGCCCCGGCGCGCCGCCGCAACCACCGCGGCGCAGTCCTCGCTGCGGTCGAGACCCTCGATCTTCCAGACATCGGGCTCGACCCCCGCAATCTGCAGGGCGGCGATGGCATCCACCATGTGCCCGGGCCGCTTCGATCGGTCGTACGCTCCCTGGTCGCCGTGCAGCTCCTCCAGCTCGGCCTTTTCCGCCGGCACCAGCAGCTCGAACATCAGCCGGCGCCCCGATCCCTGGAGATAGTCCGACAGACGGCGGAGCCGGGCGGCCTGGCGTCGGTTCAGGCCTGAGTCGCCGTCCGGGTTGTAGCGCACCAGTACCTTGCAGAAGGTCGGCTCGAACGCTTCGATGTGGCGCGCGAACTGCTCGCCGTATTCGAACTCGAACTCCTTCTGACCGCTCTTTTCGGCCGGCGCGGCAGTGATGAAGCCACGGCGTGCGGCGTCGCGCAGGAGGCCGGCGCCGAACTCCTCGTCGACCAGGATGCCAGCGCGCTCCGGCGCCATGCCCGCCGCGACGGCGGTCCTGAAGCCGTCGTAGATCACCTGCTTGGCCTCCGCGATGCGCGCCGCCTGCTCCGGGGCGAGCGCGCCCGTCCATCCGAACAGCCCCGATTCGAACGATCCGCGGTGGTCGAACGGCAGGACGTACAGGGGCCGATCGTACCCCCGGGATCCCGGCCCGCCGGAGGTCGTCACGGCGTCCGCCCGGCGCGGGCCGCTTCGAGCAGCGCCGGCAGCTCGAAGCCGGCCAGATCTCCGATGCGCTCGACGGTGATGTCGGGGGACGGATAGCGGCGCACGTCCGGGTCGAGCGCATAGTGGCCCTGACGCGGGAAGACGGTCGTCAGGCGCTCTCCCCACGCGGCCTTGAAGGCGGTCAGGAGACGGACCTTGTCGTCGACGAGGACATAGCGCTCCGCGGGGTAGCGGCGCTCGATGTCGTCGAGCTCGCGCTCCTTGTGGATGTAAATCAGCACGCGCCCCTCGACCGCATCGTAGAGACCCGAGCGCTCGACCTTGCGCGGCTGGAAGACGACGTCTCCGTCGGTCAGGATCACCGTGGGACCCCAGGCGGTCAGGCGCTCGATCACGTCGAGCGAGCCCGGATAGAGACGGTTGGCGAACGGGTAATCGACCAGGAAGGACGCCGCGGCGATCAGGTGAGGATCGTGCGGGTGCTCGACCCGGTAGCGCTGCAGGGCGCCCAGGTAATCGGCGTAGCCGAGCTCCCGGCGCAGCGCCTCGTAGATCGCCCAGTAGCGCTCCTGCTGCGCCGCCCCGACCGCCCGCGTCAGATAGCGCTTGAGATCGGCGGCGATTCGATCGTTGTCGACCAGGGTGTTGTCGACGTCGAGCAGGAACACCACGCGGCTGCGATCGGTCATCGCGTCATCCCGGAAGGGGCGGCGGTGAGTATACGTCGCGGCGCGGCGGCGCGCGACTTGACGCCCCGCCCGGGGGTCGCTACTCTAGGCGCACCGATTCTGATCCCACAAGGAGAATTGCCATGCGCAGACGATTCGGATTGATGGCACGCCTTCTTCTCATGCTCGCGCTCGTCGGGATCCTGCAGTTCGCCCTGGCCCCGCCGGCGCCGCAGAGGACGCCGTACCTGTCGTCCCTGTCCGACGCCTTCGTCACGCAGGTGCATGCCGCCACGACCTGCGAGTACAAGGACTGCGCCGGCGGCTCGCGGCACAACCTCGTGTGCGCCAAGGTCGCGTTCCCGGCGATTCAGTGCTTCGTCTATCACGGGACCTGTCTGTCGAATTTCTGCTGACCGTGACGCTCCCGCCCGGCGGCGGGAGCGGCGCCGGGTCGGTCAGTTGCGGCGGCCGGCGTTCAGAAGGACCCGGATCTTGTCGTTCAGGGCGGCGGGCGTGAACGGCTTCTGCAGGAAGACGGCGTCCGAGTCGAGGATGTCGCGCAGCACGCCGGCCTCCTCGGTGTAGCCCGACATGTACAGGACCTTCATGCCGGGGCGCAGAGGCGCCAGGGTCTCCGCCAGCTCGTGCCCGTTCATCAGCGGCATCACGACGTCGGTCAGCATGAGGTGGATCGGCCCGTCGTAGGTGCGGCAGATGCGGAGCGCCTCCTGGCCGTGCTTCGCCTCCAGGACGGTGTAGCCGCTCATCTGCAGGAGCTCGCGCGCCAGCTCGCGGACCGTGATCTCGTCCTCGACCACGAGGATTGTCTCGGTTCCGCGTGACGGGGCCGCGCCCGCCGTCTCCCGCGGGGACTCTTCGACCGCCTCGTCGACGCGCGGCAGGTACAGCGTGAACCGGCTGCCCCGGGCGGGGGTGCTGTCGACCGCGATCTGGCCGCCGCAGTGCTTGACGATGGCGGCGACGGTCGGCAGCCCGAGACCGGTCCCCCTTCCCTTTTCCTTGGTGGTGAAGTACGGCTCGAACAGATGCGACAGGACGGACGAGTCCATGCCGCTGCCGGTGTCCTGGATCGCCAGCGTCACGTAGCGCCCCGGCTCCAGGCCGCCGGGAGCGGGCGCGGGCTCCAGATCCGCATGGGCCGTCTCGATCGTCAGCCGTCCCCCCTGCGGCATGGCGTCCCGGGCGTTCACGACCAGGTTCATGATCACCTGCTCGATCTGGCCCGGATCGGCCCGGACGTTCCCGAACTCCGGCTTGAGCCGGATCTCGAGGTGGATGTCCTCGCCGATGACGCGGCGCAGCATCTTCTCGGTCTCGGTCACCACCATGTTCAGGTCGACGACGCGCGGCGCGACGATCTGCCTGCGGCTGAACGCCAGGAGCTGCCGGGTCAGCGCGGCGGCACGCTCGCCCGCCGCCGCGATCACCTCCACCTCCTTGCGCAGGGGATCATCGGCGAGATGATCGAGCAGCAGGCGGCAGCGACCGTTGATGACCGTGAGCAGATTGTTGAAATCGTGCGCCACGCCGCCCGCCAGCCTGCCGACCGCCTCCATCTTCTGGGCCTGCCGGAGCTGCCCCTCGCTGACCCGGAGCGATTCCTCGACCCGCTTCCGCTCCGTGATGTCCTGGACCAGCCCGATGCCCAGCCGCGGGAGTCCCGCGGAATCGAACAGCCAGGTGGCGCTGGTGTAGCCCCAGACGACCTTCCCGTCCTTGCGCACGAAGCGTCGCTCCATCTCGAACCGCGGCCGGCCGGGCCTCTGGCTCTCCTGCATCCGGCGGCGCGTCTCCGCCACGTCGTCCGGATGGGTCACGTCCAGGAGCGTCTTGCCCTGCAGCTCCTCCCGCTCGTACCCGAGGAACCGGCAGAGCGCCGGGTTGACGTCGACATAGCGCCCCTCGGGCGTGGCGGTCCGCATGCCCAATCCGCCCTGTTCGAAGATCGAGCGGAAGCGCGCCTCGCTCGCCTCGAGGGCCTCGTTCGACTGCCGCAGGATATCCAGGTCGGTGATGTCCTGGACCATCAGGATCGTCTGTTCCACCTTGCCGGTGAGCGACTTGATCGGCATCGCGGTGGCGTAGATGTGCCGCGGGCGATCGTGGATCGACAGACGCATCTCGTGGTGCGCCACGATGCCGGATCGAAAGGGTTGCGCCGCGGGACAGGTGTCGCAGGGCGAGGGCCTGCCGCACAGGATCCGATGGCAGGGCGAGCCGACCACCTCGTCCGGCCTGGACGACGCGCAGAACCGGGTCGCGAAGATGTTGTTCGTCCAGGTCACCGCGAGCGCCGCGTCGAACACCAGGAAGCCGGCGTCGGTGTGATTGACCACCGCCGACAGCTTCTGCCGCTCGCGCTCCAGGACGCGCATCTGCTCGTCGAGCAGGCGGAAGCGGCGCTGGTAATCCTCGAGACGGCGGTACAGCGGCTCGTCGGAATCCTCGGCACGCGCCTCGTGCCGCTTACTCACGGGAGGCCGGTCTTCTGTGGAGGGCGTACACGGAGGCGAGGCAGTCGGCGATCCTCTCCACCTGCGCCACCGTGCCGGGGTCGAAGGCGTTCAGCTCGTGGCTGTCGATGTCGATCTGCGCGTAGATGGTTCCCTGCCGGCGCACCAGGACCACCAGCTCGGAGCGCGTGGCGGCCGAGCAGGCCAGGTAGTTCGGGGCCTTGGAGACATCCGGCACGTTGATGTTCCGGTTCTCGGCGACCGCGGTGCCGCACACCCCCTGGCCGACGGCGATGAACACATGGTCGGTGGGGGCTCCGATGAACGGCCCCAGACGCAGGACGTCGTCCGGGAAGAGCTCGTAGATTCCGGTCCAGTGGAAGCGGCGGTTCGAGTGGTGCAGCAGCTCCACGGTCCGGTTCAGGATCTCCTCGAGGCTCGCTCCGGCGTCCATCATCCGTTCCACCTCGAGGCAGATCGGATCGCCGCCCGCTTTGCCCTCCTCCTGGCCGAGTGTCAGGACCATGCCTCCCCCGGATGGACATATAGATGATAGGCCGGCCGACCGGGCGCGCAAGGGGCCCACGAGATCCCCCACGCGCCGGGACCTAACTTACTCAAATCACGCGTGTTGGAGACGGCTCAAAGGAGAACGGCCGCGCCGGGGAGGGGTCGGCGCGGCCGTCAGGTGCGAGGAGCTGCACCAGGTCGTCTAGGTCCTGTGGGCCCGTTGCACGGCCCGCGGGAAATACGCCTTGTAGAAGTGATAGCTCATCAGGCAGAAGGGCACCAGCAGGAAGAAGGCCTGCAGCCCGAACCGGGAGCGCAGCTGCCCGATGAGAATGACCATCGAGGCGCCCGCCAGCTGGCTGTTGATCGTCCAGGAGTATTTCTCGTACCACACCCGGAACGGATCGATCTTCTGCTCCAGACCGACCGCGATCGAGACCAGCGACGTGTTCACCACGAAGAAGGTCAGCACGCAGCACAGGAGCGCCAGGAGCGACTCCGAGGAGCTGACGTCCCCCGTCCGTCCGCCGCTCAGGTAGTAGACGTGCCCGCCCAGCCAGGCCGCCAGCACGAAGTTGCACAGATTGAACAGCCCCTTGTGCATCTGCAGGCGCGGCCGCCCGACGACCCAGAAATAGGCCATGCTGACCGCCGCCATGAGCATCGCCTCGCGGACCCCGAACAGCACGATGGCGCTCAGGAGGAACGGCTGCAGGGTCGAGATGCGCGCGTTGTGGCCCAGGTTCAGGGTGTGCGGGGCCGCGACGCAGGCGAACACCAGCAGGAGCACGAAGTCGGCGCTCAGAGATCCCAGACCGTGCATCAGCGTGTCGAAGACGGCGAGGCCCCCGAGCGCCAGGACCGTCGCGAGGAAGGCGCTCATGGATGCCCCCCGCCGCCACCGCCACCATGACCGCCGCCCCAGACGGCGCCCATGTTGGTGACCGAGCCGAGCGTCGAGTCGAGCGAGCAGACGTCGCGCGACCAGATCAGGCCCGACGCGGTGATCATGTTGTTGTCGATGATCGATTTCTTGCCCGCGGAGCCGCCCCAGACGCTGCCGTAGACCGCGATGATCTCCGCCGGCACGTTCGTCAGGTTGACGCCGACGCTCTTGGCCTTGGAGCCGCCGCCCCAGACGCTGCCGAGCGAGAAGTCGCGGTCCCCCCAGATCAACCCGGTGTCCTGGAAGTACACGTTGCCGTCCGACGCCAGCATCGCCAGCGGGGAGCGCGCGTCCTTTACGTTCCCCTTCGCCTGCAGCGCCGCGTCCACGTCCAGGTAGCCGGCACCGGTCTCGAACACCATGCGGTCGTCCTTGTCGGCCGACTTCATGAGGCGCGCCTTGACCGTCGCCGGATTGAGGGTCGGGTCCTGCTGGAACATGAGGGCGGCCGTCGCGGCGACCATCGGCGCCGCCATCGACGTCCCGGACAGCTCGTAGTAGTCGCCGTCCCTGGCCGGGCTGGCCGGAACGGTCTTGTAGTCGGAGAGCTTCAGCGTCAGGAAGTGATAGTTGGTGTCGAGGTACGAGCCCGCGGCGCGCAGCGACACGATCGAGGTGCCGGGTGCGACCAGGTCCGGCTTGACCACGTAGTCGACCAGGCTCGGCCCCTTCGACGAGTACCAGGCCAGGACGTCGTCGTCCGTGCTGACGGTGTTGGCATCATCCATGGCGCCGACGGTGACCGCCGTCGGCTCGTTGCCGGGGCTGGTGATCGTTCCGAATCCGCTGCCGATGCCGCCGTCGTTACCCGCCGCCACCACCACGAGGATGCCGTTGTCGTACGCCTTGCGGACCGCCAGGCACATCGGGTCGGTGGTGTACGACTCGTAGACCGGATGGCCCAGGGACAGGTTCAGGACGCGTATGTTGAAGGCCGTCTTGAACCGGATCGCCCAGTCGATGCCGGCGATGATGTCGGAGGTGTAGCCGGTCCCGTCGGGGGACAGCGCGCGGATGGAGACGATCTGCGAGCCCGGAGCGAGACCCTTGAAGGTCCGGAACGACAGACGGTCGCTCGAGGCGGCGCCGTTGCCGTTGATGATGCCGGCGACGTGGGTGCCGTGGCCGTAATAGTCCGCCAGCCCGTTCTCGTGGCCCACCACCTCGACCTCGATTACCTGCGGGCTGCCCTTCGGCCTGAGCAGGTCCGGGTGCGCGGCCACGCCGGTGTCGAGCACCGCCACGCCGACGCCCTTGCCGTCGAGACCGCCCGAGTCAATGAAGGCGGCGTCCGCCCGGACCGCCTTGTAGGCGACGTCCATGTGCGCCTTCACCGGAGAGTCGAAGGAGACGTGCGTCACCTCGGGGTCGTCCGCCAGCGCCGCGATCTGCGACGCGGGGACACTCGCCGAGTAGCCGTGGAACGATTGATGACGGGTCTTCACCACACCGCCCCGGCCGTGCAGCCGGGCGAAATGGGACGCGCTGGGCTCATCGCTGGTCTGGATGATGACGGGCAGCAGGTCGTCGGAGGCGGCGCCGTGGATCCTCTCTTCGACCTCGCGCGACAGCTTGTCGCCCCCCTGGCCGCCCTGCGCCGCAGCCGGAAGCAGGACGAACAGGAACGCGACGATCGCGCTCAGTACCAGGAGTGTCCGACGTGCACCACCCCGCGGCCTCATGCACTCCCCCTTCCCGGCTCCTCGCCGGCATCGCCGCCGCCATCGAGCCGCGACGCGACACCCGTCCTAAGAGCAAGGCCGCTGCCATGCCGCGGTTTCGTGATCGAGACGACCGAAACCCTTGTCCATCAAAGGATTCGGCGGTATGAGGGGGTTTCTGACGGGCGATTACGCTTGGGTGCCGAGGTGGGCTATCTGGACACGGCACCTGAAACACGACCGGACCATGCGGCCTAAAGTCCGTGATTCAGCGGTTTGGGGACGGGGATCGAAGGCTGGACACGCCTGTCCAGATTCGGGTCAGCGAACCGGGACGGCGCCGTTCATGACCGCCCTGCAGATGTCCAGGGCGCTGATGATGCCGACGAGGACCGCGCCGCGCACGATCGGAATCCGGTGGATCCTCTTCTCCCACATGATGCGACAGAGGTCGGCAATGGAGGCGTCCTCCGGCGCGCTGATGACGGTCCGGGACATGATCAGCCCCACCGTCGCCGATCCGTCGTCGCCGGCGTTGAAGCCGACGAACCCGCTGCTGAAGAGGGCTCGGATGTCGGGCGTTTGACGGGGTCCCGAGTCGCCGCCACGCCCGCGGAAGACGACATCATCTTTAGACACGATGCCGACCAGGCATCCCTCCGCATCGACAACCGGGGCCCCGGTGATCTTGCGCTCCCGGAACAGGTCGCACAGCTCCTCGACCCGGGTCTCCGGGCTGACGGTGGCGACGTCTTTCGTCATGATGTCGGCTGCGCGCATGGTCTCCTCTCGGGTCGAGAAGCGCCCGGTCCATGAGGATCATTGACGATCGGAGGCCCCCGGTCAAGGGAAACGGTCACCTCGGCGCGCGCCCTGGGACGCACCCCGCGCCGCCGGGGTGGCGCGTCCTGCCCCGAAACCTATATTGCATTGAGGCGCGGGCGCTTGGGCCCGTCGCCCTCCGTGTGGTTTGGGCCCGCCATGGACTTGAGCGGTCTGAAGGAAATCGTCAAGGACCTCACGCAGAGCGCCGAGTCGCGCGCCGTGTCGCGCGCCCTCAAGTCGTTCTCCAAGGGGCAGCTCGACAAGGCGATCGAGATCCTCACCGAGGCCAAGGCGGCCGCTCCGGACAACGCCGACATCCTGTACGACCTGACGCGCTACCTGGTCCTGGCGAACCGGGGCGGCGAGGCGGCGGAGACGCTGCGCTCGGTGCTACGGCGTCATCCGCGCACCTACCAGCGCGCCGGCGAGATGATCGAGGAGCTGCGCGCCAAGCACGCTCCGGTGACTCCGCTGTTCGAGGCCGTCGCCGAGCATTTCGTCCGCGTGGACGACTTCAAGAACGCGCTCGAGGCGCTGTCCCGGATGAAGCAGGAGGAGATCCGCGCTCTCATGCCGCGCCACCGCAGCAAGTGGGACGGTCTTCGCAAGAGCGCCCCGGACGCCAAGATGGTCAAGACGTCCCTGCACTCCGCCTACTACCTGGCGCTGTGCCACGAGGCGCTGCGCGACTACGATCCGGCGGCCACGATCTACCGGACGGTGGCGAAGAACAACCCGGAAGAGACGCCGAAGATCCTGGCGCGTCTCGAGGCGCTTCTGGCGAAGGACTACCAGAACGCCGCCCTCCGTCTGGCGGTCGGCGATCTGTTCCTGCGGTCCGGTCGCGAGGGCGACGCGGTGCAGCAGTTCGCGCTGGTCCTGGAGACCGACCCGCGCGGCGCCTCACCCGTGGCCGAGCGGATCAAGGAGTTCCTGAAGGAGAAGGGCGAGAAGCCGGAGCTGCGCTGGATCCTGGTCGCCGCGCACCTGGCGGCCAAGGAGGACGCCTTCGCCCTCGCCGCCATACGTCCCCTGGTCGAGGCGGGCGCGCTCCTGAACGACGTCGTGCCGGCGCTCGAGTCGCTGGCCGAGCCCGAGAAGGACAAGAGCGGCGAGGCGCGGCGCCTCCTGGCCAGCGCGCTCGCGCGCCGCGGCCAGTCCCAGTCGGCCGTCAACATCCTGCTCACCGTGGCCGAGGACAAGGGGCTGCCCGTCATCCGCGACGCCCTGGAGGCGATCGTCGCCTCGGACCCGCGCTGCGCCCGGGCCTATCACCTGCTCTCCGACGTGCACGCCGCCGAGCAGCGCGGCGACGAGGCGGTGGAGTGCCTGCGCAAGGCGCGCGCGCTGGCGCCCCAGGAGGACGCGCTCCTGGCGCCGCGGCTGACCAGGATCCTGGACGCCGCCCCCGCTTCGTCCGAGGCCCACCTGATGCTGGCCGATCTCCTGATCAAGGGGGGCGAGCGCGACCGGGCCGTCGTGATCCTGCGCCACCTGGTCCGCGAGGCCCCGACGTCGGCGGCCGAGGCGGTGGCCCGCTTCGCCGCCATCCTCAAGGACGATCCCAAGGCCGCGCGCGCGCGTATCGGCGTCGCGGAGGCCCACCTGGAGCTCAAGCGCCATCCGGAGAGCCTCGAGCAGCTGACCGAGGTCGCCGCCTCCCGCCCCGAGCTGGCGGCGGAGTTCCTCAGGACGGTGGCCCTCCTGTCCGAGGCCGCCCCCGAGCTGCACGCCGGGACCGCCGACCTGCTGCGCTCGCTGGAGAACCGCACCCGCGTGCCGCACGCCGTCCATTTCGCCCTCGGGGAGGCGCTGTTCTTCGGCGGCCAGCTGGCGGGCGCGGGGGCAGTGTTCCGCGATCTGCTGCAGGCCGCCCCGGAGCGGACGGAGGAGATCAAGGCGGCCCTCGAGCGCTTCGACCGGGGCAGCCCGGAGGCGGCCGAAGCGCGCGTCCTTCTCGCGACGCTGTGCCTCGACCGCCGCGACCACCAGGGGGCGCTCGCCGAGCTGTCGCGCGGCGGCGCCACCAACGCGGCCCTGTTCGACCGCGTGGTCGCGAAGTACGAGGAGATCCTGGCCGCGACCCCCGACGATCTGCCCGCCCGCGTCGCCTTCGTCGAGGCGCTCTGTCTCGGCCGGCGCTACGACCGGGTCCTGACCGCCGGCGCCGAGACGCTCAAGCTGAAGGACGACGCCTCGACCGCACGGGTGTCGATGGCGATGGGCGAGGCGCTGGCCGAGAAGGGCGACGCCGGGGCGGCCGTGAAGCGCTACTTCGCGGCCTGCGGTCGCGATCGAGGTCTGGCGCCGGCCATCATCGACCGGCTGCGCAAGCTGATCGAGGCGGAGGGCTCGCTGCCGCTCGCCTCCCTCGCCCTCGGGAAGATCCTGGGCTCCGAAGGCCGCACCGCCGAGGCGGTCGAGGCGCTGCGCGCTGCGCGCGCGGCCGACCCGAAGCTCTCCGACACGGTCCTCGGCGAGCTGCAGCGCCTGCGGGGCGCCGCACCGGCCGATCCCCAGGCGGCCCTCCTGATGCTGTCGATTCTGGCGGAATCGGGCGACCACAAGCGCGCCATGCAGGTGATCTCGTCGCTCCTCGACGCGCGCTCCGATCTGGCCTCCGTCCTGGCGGGTCACCTGGATCGCATCCTGAAAGCCGATCCGCAGCAGGCGTTCGCGACCTTCGAGATGGGCCGGGCCCTGCAGCAGCTGAATCTCCACACCCGGAGCGCGGCGAGCTATCTGGCGGCATTCCGGCTCGATGCGAGCCTCGCTCCGATGATCCTCAAGCGCCTGCAGGAGACGATCGAGGCGGCGCCGACCTGCCCCGATCCCTACCTGGCCGCGTGCGCCATCCACGCCGCCCGCGGCAGGGTTCAGGCCGCCGGCGAGAAGATAGAGCAGGCGCTGGCGAAGATGCCCAACGAGGTGGAGCGTCTCCTGCCCCGTCTCGAGGAGATCCAGAAGCAGAGCCGCGGCAGCGCCTCGATCGCCCTGATCTACGCCGATGCCTGCCTGCGTGCCGGGCGGCATGACAAGGCCCTGGAGGCATTCGGCGAGGCCGCCGAGCGGGATCAGGCCGCCTTCGAACGGGCGTTCGAAGGAGTCGAGACGATCGTCAAGGCCGCCCCGCGGATGGGCGAGGCCTATCTCTGGCGGGCGCGTCTGCACGCCCGCAGGCTGCACGTCGACCAGGCGGTGGCCGACCTGCAGCAGGCGGGGCGCCTCGAGCCGCGTCTGGCCACCCGGATCATCGAGACGGCCGAGGACCTGCGCGCGCAGATGCCCGAGTCGCACGCGTGCGCCCTGCTCCTCGCGGACCATTACCTGGCCGCCGGCAAGGACGCCGAGGCCCACCGGCTCTTGACCGCCGAGCTCGACCGGGGCCGCGGCCGGAGCGAGAGATTGTCCCTGCTCGTCCGGCTGTGGAAACTGTCGGCGGCGCGCGGCGACGAGGACGCGGCGCGGCACCATCTCGCCGAGGCGGTCCGCCTGTCGCCGGACCGCAATCAGTTCCTGATGCGCGTGCACGAGACCCACCTGTCGCTCCTGCGCGCCAGCGCCACGCGCCTGCGCGAGCACGTCGCGAGCGGGGCGCGGCGCGGCGCGGACCTGCAGGCGCTGCTGCGGACTCTCCTCGATCTGGGGCAGGTGCGCGAGGCCGCGGCGGCCCTCGATCACCGCGCGGCCGAGATCGATCCGAAGGAGGCCGCGCGGTTGCGCGCCGAGATCGCGCTGCGGGCCGGCGAGTACGCCCGCGCCTGCGAGTTCCTGGCGAAGCTCGGCCCCAGCCGCGCCCTGGCGTTCGCCGCCGCCCGGGCCGGCGAGCACGCCCTCTCGGCGCGGACGCTCGAGGCCCTGATCCGGAGCGGCGCCGAGCCCGGACTGGAGGTCTCCCTGGCGCGCGTTTACCGCGACATGGTGGTCGCCGATCTGATGGGCGGACGGCGGCGTCTGGTCGGCGAGACTCAACTGACGTTCGGCGACGAGGCGGCGGCATGACCCCGGCCCCCGCGACCCGGAGGAGACCGTGATCTGTCCGATGCTGTCCGCGCTGAAGCCGACCGACGACAGCGGCGCCCCGGTCAACCGCGAGTGCATCTACGACGAGTGCCGCTTCTTCAACGTCGCGCACCGCGACTGCAATCTCATGATGGCCAGCCGCGCCATGCTCGAGGCGGCGCAGGCGGGCGGCGGGCGCACCGCGGCTCCGTCCGAGGCGTCTTCGACGGCCCTGGCCGACATGGAGCGTCGTCTGACCGAGCTGGGCAAGGGCCTCCTGCAGTCTTCGCTGGAGGTGCAGAGCGTGGTGCGCGAGGCCGGTCAGGCGACCCTCGGCAGCCTCACCCAGGTGAGTGAAGCGCTCACCCGGCGGCTCGAGGGGATCGAGACCCGGCTGTCGTCTCTGCCACAGGAGGCCGAAACCCGGAACGCCGCCGCCCTGCGGGAGATCGACGGGCGGATCGCCGGCGGGCTCCAGGAGACGAGCGGCATGCTGGCCTCGGCGCTGGAGCGCCTCCCGGGACAGGTCGCCGCCGCCGTCGTCCAGGGACAGGCTGGAGCGGTCGCCGCCGTGGAGCAGGCGGTCTCCCGCATCCAGGCGCGCGTCGACGAGATCGGCCGCGGCGTCGCGGCGACCGCCGCGGCGACCTCGCAGGCCCTCGAGCAGCTGGCCGCGCTGGGCGACCTGCAGCAGAAGGTCGCCGATCGTCTTCTCGAGGAGATCTCCCTGGTGAGCGCCGGCTCGCGCAAGATCGAGCCGGCGGTGACGGCGATCGACAAGAAGGTCGAACGCATCGGCCAGGAGACGATGCAGTGGTCGCAGCTCCTCACCCTGGTCAAGGGGCAGTCGGAGAAGACGCACGCCGCCCTGCGCGGTCTCCACGAGGGCAACCGCTCGGTGATCCAGGCCGTCGAGACCCAGCTGAAGCGCGACCAGGCCGAGGTCGCCCGTCGGCAGCGCGACGAGGCGATGGAGTGCAACAACCGTGGCGTGGCTCTCTACTACCGCGGCGCCCTGGAGGCGGCCGTGGAGGCGTTCCGTCGCGCCCTCGAGATCCTCCCCGATTACGCCGAGGCGCACAACAACCTGGGCCTCGTCCTGTCGAAGATGGGCCGGGGCCAGGAGGCCGAAGCCGCCTTCCAGGAGGCGCTGCGCCTCGACCCGGCCATGGCCGAGGTGTACAACAACCTCGGGTTCCTCTACCACACGACCGCCCAGCTCGACCGCGCGGTCGAGATGTTCGGCCAGGCGATTCAGAACAACGGCGACTCGTCCGTGGCATACGCCAACCTGGGGAACTGCCTCTACAAGATGAAGCAGCCCGAGAAGGCGGTCGAAGCCTGGCGCCACGCTCTCGAGCTCGACCCGATGAACGAGAACGCCCGCCGCGGTCTCCGTCTGTTCCAGCAGGAGCCGGGCAGCAACTAGGGCGCCGGAGGAAGCCGTGAGCCGCGACGACAAGGACATCTACCAGCACTTCGAGCTCGTGGTGCGGACGCCCAGGAGACGGATCCTGCTCGACGCCTTCCTGCCCGCTCCGCAGACTCTCGAATCGTCGGTGACGCCGAAGGAGCCCGCGCCCCTGCCGGTCCCCGAGATGAGCCCCGAGGAGATGAACCTGTACCGCCCGCGCGAGCGCGAGGAGGAGCAGGAGCCGGCGCCCGAGCCGAAGACGCGCGTCAAGCGCAAGGCGCCCCCCAAAAGGAAGGAATCGACCAAGTCGCTCCAGGAGGAGATCGCCGAGTTCATGCAGCGCGACGGGGCCGCCCTGGCCCCCGACGAGAATCTCGCCGCCTCGATCAATACCGCGCTCGATCCGACCGCGGACCCCAACAAGAAGAAGTAAGGTCGGCCGCCTCGGACTATGATGGAGGGCCGCCGCGGCGGCCTCCCCATGCCGACCATCGAAGGACACCACGATGTCGCCGTCCTGGAGCGCAGGCTCGCGGATCGGGTGCGCGAGACGCGGCGGGCCGAGCCCGATCATCCGTTCCCGCCCGTGGCGATCATCGCGCCGACGCGGCGGCTCGTCGCCCACCTCCAGGTCCGCCTGGTGGAGACGGCTGGCGCGCTCCTGAACGTCCATTTCTTCCACCATCAGTCGCTGGCGAGCGCGGCGCTCGCCGCGGCCGGCGTCGCGGCCCCCCCGCCCCTGGATGACGCCGTCAAGACGGAGATCCTCGCGGCGCTGATCCAGGAGCGGGGTGGACCCCTGGCCGACTACGCGGCCGCGCGACCAGGCACCGTCGCGTCGATCCTGTCCGTCCTGGACGATCTGCGCGAGGCCGGCGTGCCGGCGGAAGCCCACCGCCAGACCTCCGGGTTGACCGGCAAGGGCCGCGACCTGCTCCACCTGCACGCCGTGTACGGAAGGGCGCTCGACCGTGGCGGCCCGGCGCTCTGTGACCGGGCGGGCCGCCTGCGCGCCGCGACGCCCGCCGTCGAGGCCTTCTGCCGGCGGTTCCATCTCGTCGTCCACTACGGAGCGTACGACCTCATCGGGGTCAATCTCGAGATGATGCGGGCGGTGGCGGCCTCGGCCAGGCGGCTGGTCTATCTGACCCCGCTGCACGACTCCTCGCCCGCGTACGAGGCGGCGCGGCGCTTCTGGCCCGACCTGCTCGGGACGCGGCCGCAGGCGATCCCGACGGACGGCGGCCCGGATCATCTGCTTTCCGACCGGCTGCCGCTCCTGTTCGACGAGACCGCCCGGCCGGCCCCCCTCTCCCCCGCGCGCCAGGAGCGGGTCCGTTGCTTCCACGCGCAGGGGACGGAGGCGGAGCTGCGGGAGGTCGCCCTCGACATCCTGGCGCGGCACCGGGACGACGGCGTCGCTCTCGACCGCACCGCGGTCATCGCGCGCTCCCTCGAGCCGTACGTGGCGCTGCTCGGGCCGGTCTTCGAGAGGCACTCCCTGCCGTTCACGACCAGCGCCACGTCGGGCGCCCGGCGCCAGCCCCGGGTCCAGGCCTCTCTGCAGCTGGCCCGGGCCGTCCTGGACGACTTTCCGCGGCAGCCTCTTCTCGACCTCTTCCGGGGTGGTCTGCTGCGGCTCGGGGGGCGCGATCCGTCCGAGCGCTCGCACCAGTGGGACCGGCTCAGCCGCTCGTGGCGCGTCTCCGGCGGGCACGCCGTCTGGACGGACGAGCTGCCGCGCCGGGTCTCCGCGTGGCAGCCGTACGTTCCCCCCGGCGCCGATGTCGAATCCAGGGCCAGGGCCGAGAGCCACAAGGAATCCGTGATGCGGGAGGCGGCCGCCCTGGCCTCGGCGGTGGAGGCCCTGCGCCGGGCCGCCCGGCCGCTCGAGCGCGCGCGGTCGTGGAGCGCCTGGGCGGCGGCGCTCGAGACGCTTCTGCGCGACCACCTCGATGGCTTCGAGGCCGCGGACGACGCGGCCTGCGACCCGGGAGCGAGCGTCGTGCTGTCGGTCCTGGCGGGGATGCGACGCCTCGACGCCGCTTCGATCCCTCTCACGGGACGAAGAGCCCTCGGGGTGTTCGAGCGCGCGCTGTCCCGTGCCGCGATCCCGCTCGGCTCGGTCGGTGGCGCGGCGGCTCGCGCCTCCGGCGACAACGGAGGCGTGCGCGTGCTCGACGCCATGCAGGCCCGCGGGCTGACGTTCGACTCCGTGTACTTCATCGGCTGCAACGCCGACCTGTTCCCGCGGCGCGCCGTGGAGGACCCGTTCCTGCCCGACGCCGACCGGCGCCTGCTGCGCGCCCGCTACCACGTGCCGCTGCCCGTCAAGCTGGAGGCGCGCGACGAGGAGCGTCTTCTCCTGGCGCACATCCTGGGCGCGGCGCGGAGCCGGCTGACGGTGTCGTGGCAGCGGGCGGACGAATCAGGAACGACCCGATCGCCCAGCCTGGCGCTGCGCGAGATCTCCCGGCTGGTGTACGGCGCGCCGGACATCGGGCGTCTGGCCGGGCCCGCACGGCGGGTGAGGACACACCCGGAGGAGGCGGCCGAGGACGCCGTGGAGCGGTTCCGCATGCTGCCGCCCCGCGACGCGCGCGTGGCCGCCGCGCTCCAGTCGCGGTCGCCGGCGCGCCTCGTGTCGTGCCTCTCCGAGGTCCCCGTCGACGGCCGGTCGTCTCCCGACGGCGACGTCCTGCGCGCCGGGCTGATGCAGCTGGCCGTGATCGACCGCTGGGAGGGGACGGACCTGCGCTACGACGCCTTCGTCGGCGACGCGGCGCAGGCGCCCGCCCACCTCACGCCGACCCGCCTCGAGACGCTCGGCTCCTGCCCGCAGCGCTACTTCTTCCGCCACGTCCTCGGCGTGCGCGAGATGGACGAGGTCCTCGAGGATTACGCCATCGACGCCCGGGAGATCGGCAGCCGGATCCACGCCGTGCTGCACGATCTGTACGAGGAGCTGGCGGGCGCGGACGGATCGCTCCCTGCCGACGAGCCGGACCGGCTGGTCGCGCGCGCGCTGGCGCTGGCGCGCCAGGCCTGGTCGCGTCATACCGGCGACATCGCGGCCCGCACGCGCGCCTCGCACCCCCTCCTGTGGGAGTCGACGGAGGCGATCTGGGGACGCGCCCTCGAGCGGTTCCTGACGCGCGACCTGGAGTTCCTGAAGCGTGACGCCGTCCGTTTTCTGGGGCTGGAGCGGCAGGAATCGGCGCTCTTGAGCTTCGGCGACGGGGCCCTGTCGATTCCGGTGCTGGGCCGCTTCGATCGGATCGCCGCCTCACGCCACGGCGTCGTGGTCGCCGACTACAAGACCTCGGGGGCGATCGAGAAGCATGTCTCCCTGAGCCCGATCCTCAAGGGCGCCCGGCTGCAGATGCCGGTCTACCTCCTGCTGGCGCGGGCGCTCGCGGTCGCCGGAAGACTGCCGGAGCCGCCGGCCCGCGGCGAAATCCTCGGGGTCGGTCCCGCCTTTTCGAAGCAGGATGCCATCGAACGTCTCGAGATGGCGGATCTCGACGCCGTCGGGGACGGTCTCGGTGAGACCCTGGGCGTCCTCCTCGATCTGCTCGCGAGCGGCAGCTTTCCCCTCAACCCGACGAGCGCGGCGTGCGGGTATTGCCCGTATCGCCGCGCCTGCCGGCGCTCGCACCTGCCGACGGTCCACCGGGTCATGCAGGCGCCGGACGGGGCGCGTTACGCGGGGCTCCGGCGGAAGTCGCGCGGCGCACCGACGCTCGCGCAGGCGCGCCGCGGCG